>Ga0272441_10005490_pt1 | contig 21988 bp, 10 predicted proteins | sample SSMProp6N_FD_193582 | JGI IMG/M metagenome (GOLD analysis project Ga0272441, IMG submission 193582) | Marine sediment archaeal communities from Little Sippewissett salt marsh, Falmouth, MA, United States - SSM-Prop-6N | ecosystem: Environmental > Aquatic > Marine > Wetlands > Sediment ... | reverse complement strand
AGCTCAAGTCGCGCGACGAGATCAAGCAGGGCATCGCCCACTGGCTCATGCAGTGGCAGCACGTCGATATGGACACCGCGATGCAGCGCGCCGAGCACTATCTGAAGGCCATGCCGGAGTGGGCGGACAAGTAGCTGCGCACGCGGGCCGGAAGGCGGCGTGACCGCAGCGCGGCTCGAGCGCCGGTCACGTCACGTGAGCGGCCCGGCGCCGCACAGACATATGCGCGTCCCCATCGTCTAGTCAGGTCCAGGACACCGCCCTTTCACGGCGGCAACACGGGTTCGAATCCCGTTGGGGACGCCACAGCATGAGAGGCCCGCAGTGCGGGCCTCTCGTGCTGTGAGGGCTCGACGGGCTCTTCGCGCCCGTCGGGTTCGACTGCCTGGCGCGCCGGATGGCGCGCTTGAGAACGAGGCCGCGGAGCGGCCTTCATTGGGCAGGGGTGGCGCGGACGCGGAGCGTCCGTCGCCAGCCAATCCCGTTGGGGACGCCAAACGCAAGAAGGCCCGCCCGGTAGGGTGGGCCTTCGCGCGTCTGCGCCTCGACGGATACTGCGGTTCCGTCGGGTTCGGTCCCCTCGCGCGCGTGAGCGCGCATAGAGAACGAGCGGCGAAGCCGCCTCCCTGGGGCACGCGAGCGGCCGGCGCGGAGCGCCGGAGCGCAGGCACTACCTGGCGCGCCGTCTGGCGCGCTTGAGAATGAAGCCGTAGAGCGGGTTGCTCTGCCGTGCAGACAAGTCGGCTTGATGCGCCCTTCTTCGGGTTCCCGTGGATTATGGTAAGGCCCTATGAGTCGCCGCGTAGCCGAGAGACACCGTGTGAAGTCAGCACCAACGGAAGGAGAACGCGATGGTTTGTCACTGGCCCTCGTTGAGGGAAGGTCACTTGCTTCAGGGGGGATTCATCTGGTATCATCAGCTTGCGGCAAAGAACCTTCATCCAGGACGCTGGAAGGGGGGCGACGCGATGCGTGCCATGTCAATCGTTTTCGCGGTGTTGTTTCTGTCATGCTCTGGGGCGAGTGGAGACATTTCCACTTGCTCAGTGGATGGCTTCGTGGACGACACAGCTTACCTGGGTAGCTACGTGGAGATGTGCGCCTGGATCTCCAACAGGTCGAGCGACGAGTCCGTTGCATGCGCGACACTTTACGTTACGCCTCCGTGGTACGGCGCACTGGCTATGTGTAACCCATCGTACTACCCGGACCAGCTCGAACCTGGGCGGCCATCCTGGGACATGCAGGGGACACTTCCCGGCTCCGAGGTGTCCTGGTGTGATGCCAATGGCGGCTCCGGCGAGGTCTGGCCGGGGGAGTCCGCACTGATCTATTTCAACGTGTATGTTTCCGAGACGTGTCCCTATGGTGACTATGCGATCTACTACTACATCATGGGCGACGGCTCGGGAGCTCCCCCGCATGAGTCCTCCGGCGAGACTGGAAGAGTGATAATCCAGGACCCCAGTCCGGTCGAGGCCGCGAGTTGGGGCAGCATCAAGGCCCTCTTCCGTTAGTCCTTACGAAGAAGAGCGTGCTGCAACGTGCTGCACGCTTGTGAGTTCAGGTTCGCCCTGTGCTCTCCAGTTGGAGGTCGTGGTGTACGGGCTTGCGTGCGTTTCAGTTGCCATTGCGGTCGCCACTGCGGCAGTAGGCGGCGAGTCCCCTCCATCTATACCTGCCCTCGAGAGCGAGATCGCTGAACTCCGCGCTCGCGGCGAATACTCCTTGGCGGTGGAAGCCGCTCAGGAACTTCTTGCGCTGAAGGAATCCGATCCTGAGTTGGACTCCCACGAAGTTGCTGACGCTCGGAGGCAACTGGGCATTCTCAGGGATATCGCTGCGCTGCCGGCTAGATCCCGGCGAGAGCTGGCAGGCGCAGACAGCCTGACATATGTGATCGAGCGGTGCTTCTATGCGCGCAGATTCCAGGACGGTGTCGAGGCAGCAGACCAGCAGTTGGAGATCAGACGTAGACTGCTTGGGGATCGGCATTTCGATGTAGCAGAAACCCTCGTCAATCTTGCAGTACTGAAGGTCCAGCGCGGAGAACTCGCAACTGCGCAGACGCTGTATGGAGAGGTTCTTGCGATCGCGAGAGACTGGCTTGAACCCCATCACCCGTTGATCGCGGACACGCTGCTGCGTCTTGGGGGAGTCCTACGGGACCAAGGGGACTACGAAGGTGCCGAGCCCATGTTGCGAGAGGCCGTCGGGATGCTGAGCGCGCTCTACGGTGACGAACATCAGGAGATCGCGCGTGGCCTAGATGAGCTAGGGCGATTGCTGAAGGAGGACGGCCGCTATTCGGAGGCTCAGTCAGTGATAGCTGAGGCACTGCGGATGAGGCGAGGGCTTCTGGGAGGCCACCACCCGGATGTGGCCGCGACTCTGGTGCAGCTTGGGCAGCTGCGGCAGATCGATGCCGACTATGAAGCTGCAGAGCGGTGCTACGAGGAGGCACTCGCTATCAGGAGAGAGCACTGGGGAGACGAGCATCTGGATGTGGCTGAGTCGCTCAACAACCTGGCTACACTGTACCTAGAGCGAGGAAACACGCTCGATCAACGCAAGGCTGCGAATCTCACTAGACAGGCTCTCAGGATGGTACGAAATCTCCTCGGCGATGAGCACCGGCTCGTTGCCACGTGCATGACGAACGCAGGCTGGGCACTTGAGTCCCAAGGCGACTACGCGGGCGCAGAGGCGCTCTACCGCGAGGCGCTGGTCCGGGACAGGAGAACCTACGACACCCTGGTTCCGCGGATCCCGGTGGACGTCAACAACCTCGGTTGCGTTCTCTATCTCCAGGGAAATCTCACAGAGGCAGACCCCCTGCTCGTGGAAGCTTTGGCGCTGTGGAGGCAACTCCTCGACGGGGATCACCCGTACATAGCGACAGGTCTGAACAACCTCGCGAAGCTCAAGCAGGAGAGGGGCGAGTACGACGAGGCTGAGCGCCTCTACACGGAGGCGCTTCACATGGAGGAGAGGCTTCTCGGGGCGGGCCACCCGGAGACTGCGACTACCCTCTGCAACTTGGGTTGCCTTCTTGCCGATACTGGCGACCTTGCCGAGGCCGAACTGCGTATGCGTGAGGCACTCGCGATCAGACAAGAACACCTTGGTGATCAGCACCCCTTGACCACTCTGGTAGCCGGGAATATCGCCACCATCCTCGGTGACAAGGGAGATCTCAAGACGGCCGAGGTGATTCGGCGAGAGGCCCTTAGAGGCTTTCGCGAAGCCCTTGGCGAAGAGAGCAGAAGCGTTTCCCGCAGCCTGGCGCGACTTGCAGAACTGCTCCGGGCGCGCGGCGCCAATGCGGAGTCAGAGAGCTTGCTGGTGGAGGCAGTTCGGATTCAGGATGCCGCTGGAACCCGCAGGGCTTCGCGTCAGGCTTGGGCCCCGCCGTCATCCTCGCTGCACGCACAGCTGGCGGCCGTCAGGCTGGCACTGGGGGCGAGAGATACTGCTTGGCCCGCTGCTGAGAAATCACTGGCTCCGACGCTCACGGAGCTTCTTGTGGCTGCGAAGGCACGGCCACTCACAAGAGCGGAAGCGTCACGGGAAGACTCCCTACTGCAACAACTCGGCGAGAATGAACGTCGGCTCGCGGCGTGTCGTCGGGAGGCTGCAGGAGACACCAGTGAGGAAGCTGCCGAACGTGTGGAGCTGGCCAGAAGCGAGCTGATGGAGTGCGAGGCGGACTGGAGCGCGTTTCGACGTGACATTGCAGCCAAGTATCCAATGACAGAAGGCCATACATACACGCTGGATAGGGTTCAGTCAGCGCTCCCGAGAGATGCTGCAATAATCGGTTGGCTCGAAGTGGAGCCCCGGGTTGGAACGCCCGAATCGTGGGCCTATGCGATCAGGCACCGTGGCTCCGTCGAGTGGCGGCGCATCCCTGATGTGTGGCCAGGGTCGCTCGCCGGCGCCGAGACAGAGCAGGAAGCAGACCCGAGATCATTCAGGAGGAGCTTGGCGAGCCCTCGAACGCCAATGGCGGACCTTGATGCTGCAGCGCGGAGCCTCTGGTGCCTGCGCGCAGAACCTCTGCTCGATGCACTGGAGGGTGTCCGGCACCTTGTCGTCATACCATCAGGGAGGATGATGGGTGTCCCTGTCGAAGCACTCGTAGACGACCAAGGGGTGCTGTTGGGAGAGACATTCTCCGTGTCGTACACGCCGTCTGCGACGATCCATACTTGGCTGGCAGAGAGTTCCGATCTGGAGATGGGCGAGGCCTCGCTTCTTTTGGGAGATCCTCCATTCAGCCCGGCTCACGCTGCAGCCATCGGAGCCGAAGAAAACACGGTGGTGGCCTCCGTCGAGTACATTGCTTCACCTGAGATGTTCCGCAGGGCCTTGGGCGGAGACGATGAAGCGCTACGCTCGCTTCCGCGATTGCGGGGGACCCGACAAGAGATAGAGGCGGTGCAGCAGTTCTTGCATCAGCCATTTGTGCTTCTCGGGAGCGACGCCACGGAGCAGAAGGTCGTCGAATTCGTTGAGTCTGGACGCATGGCAGACTTCGGGGTCATGCACTTGGCGACACACGCCTTGGTCGATGATGACAGGCCGGAGCGCTCGGCTCTCGTTCTCTCTCAAGTGGACCTGCCGGATGCCTTTGAGTCGGCCGCTGCGGGAACTCGCATCTACGATGGGCTCGTGACAGCGAACGAGATCGTCCGTGAGTGGGATCTGGAGGCCGACCTCGTGACGCTGAGCGCTTGCGAGACGGGGCTCGGAAGAGAGGTCCGGGGCGAGGGCTACGTGGGATTCGCGCACGCCTTTCTCCAAGCAGGTGCACGGAGCTTGCTGGTCAGCCTCTGGAAGGTCGACGACAACGCGACGTCGCTGCTGATGCGTCGGTTTTACGAGAACTGGCTGGGTGAAAGCGGTGGCACAGAGGCTCTTGGAATCGAGAGACCGATGTCCAAGGCCGACGCGCTGCAGGAGGCGAAGCAGTGGCTCCGTGAGTACGAGGACGAGTACGGAAGCCACCCGTATGAGCACCCGTACTACTGGGGCGCCTTCATCTTGATCGGCGACGCGTCGTAGGCCCCCTTTCATCAACTGCACACGGACCGCGTCAGTTCCCCGAGCCACTCCTCGATCTGTTTCCAACTCTCAAGCAGCAGGGACGCCAACGCAAGAGAACCCGCCCATACGGCGGGCTCTCTTGCGTTCGTTCTCAGCGGATGCTTCGAAGGGGTCGGGTTCGGTCCCCTCGCGCGCGTGAGCGCGCATGGAGAACGAGGCCGCGGAGCGGCCTTCATTGGGCAGGGGTGGCGCGGACGCGGAGCGTCCGTCGCCAGCCAATCCCGTTGGGGAGGCCAGGAACCTTAACGTGAATCAGGTGGAGACGGGGAACGCTGAGCGACGCTCCAGGTCATGCTTCTCTGGACCCCAGGCGTGGATCGTTCCATCTGCGATCCGACAGCTCGGGCTGGGATCAACCGATGGTTGCTTCATCCGGGCCGTGCTCTCTGGAGTGCCGTGGCTATCCGGGGCGGCTGAGCTCCGTGTCCGTGTGACTAGGAGTGGAGTGTTGCTCAGTCAGTCAGGAAGTAGTATGATCGTCCAGGAAGGTGGGTGATTGGCTGACGAAAGGAGGTTCTGGATGCGCATTACTGCAACCGCCTTGGGGATCCTGCTTGTTATGTCTTCAGTAGCCACCGGCGACATGTCCTCAGCCTCCGTGCAGTCGTATTGGCAGGAGACATGGCCTGGCAGGACTGAGCCGATGAGCACGAGCGTGTGGAACGGATCGACTGACGAGTCGATTGCGTATGTCGAATTGTATCTCGTGCCTGCTGAGTATGGCGACCTCGGGATGAGGGAACCGTCGTACGTGCCGGACCAGTTCGCGCCCGGACGCCCTTCATGGGATGTATATGCAGACTACGACGGTTGCGTGGCGACTTGGTCTGACGCGAACGGCGGATCTGGCGAGATCTGGCCCGGGGAGTCGGGAATCCTATACTTCACTGTAGATATCTCCTCGGAATGCCCACTAGGAGGTTATACCTTCTACTACTACATCTGTGGCGACGGATCCGGTGCGCCTCCGCACGACTGCTACGGGTCAGGTGGGGGCGTACACGTGCAGGACCCCAGTCCGGTTCACCCCTCGTCCTGGGGCATGATCAAGATGCTGTTTCGCGGCTGACGCAACGCAATACCAGCGCCGAGTGCTCGTCAGACGCTCCAACAGAATGCTTCCCGCTGGAAGCTCAGTGCAGGAGTAGGGGTGGCCACGTGGCCGTAGCCGCCAAGGGCGAGTGCTCGCACCCGGCAGCGTTGCGTCGAGACCAACCTAGCGGAGGAGGTGAGTGTGGCACGCGCGCTCTTGGCTGCCTTGATCGCGGTGGCGACCTGTACCACTGCTGATGCAACGACGTGGCGCGTCCCTGGTGACTTCGACACCATACAAGAGGCGGTCACGGCCGCGGCATTCCATGATACCGTCTTGCTGAACGATCAGACGTTCATGGGTGAGGGCAATCGCGACATCGACTTCGGAGGCAAGCCCGTGATCGTGCGTTCCGAAGGCGGGGACCCGCGATCCTGCGTAATCGACGCCTCCGGGGGGGAGCATGCCCTCGTCTTCGGCTCGCATGAGACCATCCAGACACTCGTAGAAGGAGTCACGCTCACGGGTGCTACTGCTGGTGGTGCGGTCTCCTTCACGAACTCGCAAGGCACGATCAGAAACTGCGTGATCCGTGGCTGCGTCAGCTGCGCAGTGAAGTGCTACCAAGGCAGCCCCCAGCTTGTTGACTGCCGGTTCGAGGACAACACGAGATCAGGTCTTGCAGCGGCCGTGATGGACTGCGCGTACGACTGCAGCCCGACACTCGACAACTGCACAGTTCTCGGCAACGAGGGCGAGTGGTTGTTCCACATGACGCAGACGTCGAATCCAGCGCTGACGAATTGCACGATCGCTGCAAACACCTGCAACTGCGTTTTCTCAACCTATCGCTCTCAAGCCGACCTCGAACGATGCATCATCGCCTTCAACTCCGGGGCTACGGTTCTGTCTGGAGAGGGAACGACGATCGAGTGCTGTGACATCTACGAGGACGATCCCGGTGGCGTGCTCGACCAGATGGGTTGCTGCGGCAACTTCTCGTTGGATCCGATGTTCTGCGATGCCGCAGCGGGAGATCTCCGAATCTATGATGTCTCTCCCTGCGCGGCTCCTGGCAACCCGGACTGCGGCCTGATAGGGTCCTCCGACGTCGGATGTCAGATGACACCCATAGAGGCGCTGACATGGGGTGTCCTCAAAGACCTCTATCGTCGTTAGATCACTCAGCGACAGGCTCGCAGCTTCCCGCAGCGCGGGAGAAGCGACGGCCCCGGGGGCGGTAGTGCGCTCCCGCGCGGGCCGGGTGCCCATTGCACACCTTCCGCCGAGGGGTCGCGATTGCGGATTCCATTGGTTCAAGCACTCACACTGACGCTGTTGGTCTTGGCCACGACCGGGTCCGCTGCCGACGCGACAGCGGGCGATCTCGAAGCGGCCGATGACAGCATCCGGATGCTCCGAAGTCAGGGCATGTACGCTGAAGCCGCGCGCGTGGCAGAGGAGTTGCTTGTCCGCGCGGTTCGCGACTCTCTCGCTGACAGCTTCGAGATCGAAGAACTGCAACAGCAGGTCTCCTACCTGAAGTACGCGGCCGAGCTTCCTGAAGCAATCACACGCGAACTCGCCTTGGCTGAGAGCCTGCTGATCGAGGCGGACGCTGCTTGGGCCGAAGGACGATACTCCGACGGCGTCACCGCGGAGGAACACCGACTCGAGATCCTGAGTACACACCTGGGTCCGGACCACTTCGAAGTCGCCGAGTGCCTCATGTCACTCGCCGCCAACCTTAGGGAGATCGGTAGTTACGAGGCCTCCGAGTCACGCTATGAAGAAGCTCTCGATCTTCTTCGGCTTCGACTCCGTGAGGATCATCCGCGAATCGCTGACTGCGTCAACGAGTTGGGGATCGTCCTCGACTGCCAGGGACTGCACGAAGAGGCGTGTACTGTCCTGCGCAGCGCACTGAACATGAGGCGGCGCGCACTTGGAGAGAGTCACCCTTCAGTTGCACATAGCATGAGCAATGTCGCGTCTGCGCTCGAGGGCCAGGGGTACTTCGCGGCGGCAGAGCCTCTGTATCGCAGGGCACTAGCCATATACCGCCGGTCTTTCGACGAGTCCAGCTTCTATGTCGCCGTTGGGCTCAGCAACCTGTCCTACGTGCTTGGCATGCAGGGGAACTACCTCGAGGCAGCTCCAATGCAGGAAGAAGCGCTCCGCAGGTTCCAAGATCTGAGGGGTGAGGAGCACCCGCATGTGGCGAACGCGCACAACAACATGGGGCACGTTCTCCACGAGATGGGGAGATATGAGGAGGCCGAGCAGCATCATCGCAGAGCCTTGGCGATTCGCAGGAAGCTCCTGGGGAACAGGAACCCAGCGACCGCCGTGAGTCTGAACAACCTAGCGTCAACGCTCAAAGCTCTTGGGCAATACGCCGAAGCAGAAGGGCTGTACCGCGAATCCTTGGAGGTGATCAGATCTGCATTCGGCACGGATCATCCGTTTACTGCGCACACGCTCAACAACATGGCCTCGCTTGCAGCTGTGAGTGGCGAGTGTGCCGAGGCCGAGTCTCTGTGTCTCGAAGCCGCGGCCGTCTATCAGCGGCAGGAAGTCCCACAGCCCGGGCACCTCGTCACGACCTTGCGAAGGCTAGGAGAGACACAGCTCTGCTTGAGGAGGTATGAGGATGCCGAGGAGACGCTCGCAAAGGCGGCGGACCTCTACGAGGAGGCTCGGAAGCGGATGGCACTCGGGCTGGCGCGGGCTACGTTTCTGCGTTCACCCTACGACGTCTTAAGCGCAACTGAGTTGGCTCTGGGGCATCGCGACGCTGCCTGGCAGTCCGCTGAGAAGACCACAGCAGCGTCGTTGGCTGACTTACTGATGTCAGGTGGCCCGAGCGTTGTCTCGTCTCGGGAGGCCGCGCGTCGAGATTCGATGACTGGTCTGATCACCAACCTAGAGGGCAGAATCGCCGCGTGCATCGCGAACACTGAGGCGGACGGTGTTGACCAGACGATCGAGGGGCTGCGAAGTCTCCAAAGCAGCCTGCTCATCGCGGAGTCAGAACGGAGCGCGCTTGACTGGGAGACTGCCGAGCAACATCCCGGGGCGATGGGCAGGATCCGATCTCTGGAGCGCGTTCAATCAGGGCTCGACGCTGGCAGTGCCATCGTCGGGTGGCTGGATGTTGAATTCGAAACGGGGGGCAGTGCGGCGTGGGTGTATGTCATTCGCGAGACGGGTTCCGTGGAGTGGGCGGAGCTCCATGCCGGAACTGCGGCTGATCGAGAAGAGCGTGGTGTCTCTGATGGTCTTGATGCACTACGAGAAGCCTTGGCGACACCGGAAGCGCCGCTGGCGCTGGTCCGGCACTTGGCGCGCAGCGCATGGAGAGACCGGCTGGGGGTGGTCCAATCCGGTCTGGGTGGCGTCAGCGACCTGATCGTTGTTCCATCGGGACGGATGCTCGGGATTCCTCTTGAGGTGTTCATCACCGAATCCGGCGGGCTGGCGGGCGAGTCGTACACGGTTTCCTATGTCCCTTCCGCTGCAATCCGAGTGTGGCTCGCCGAGAACGGGTCCGGAGGTCATGATGGGAAGATGCTCCTTGTCGGTGATCCGCCGTTCGATGCTGTGGGCCCCGGGAGCGCAGGGACCGAAGGGACACCTGTGGCTGTCGCGACGTACACTCAGGGGAACGAGTCAGTCAGGAGTCTCCTGGCCGGCAGTCGCGACATGATCAGAGGCCTTCCTCGGCTGCGTGGCGCTCGCGCCGAGATCGCGGCGCTTGCCGACCTGTGCGACGACCCCGTCGTTCTCGTCGGAGAACAGGCTTCGGAGCAGGAGCTGGCGAAGCTGGCGGCATCCGGTGAACTGCTGGGGTTCAGAGGCATCCACTTCGCCACTCATGCCTTCGTTGATGATCGGGACCACGAGCGTTCGGCTCTAGTCCTGTCGCAGGTGGGTCTGCCTGATCCACTCGAGTCTGTCGCAGCGGGAACACGCATCTACGACGGTCTCGCCTCCGCCGGGGAGGTCATCCGCGAGTGGGACTTGGATGCCGAGCTGGTCACGCTGAGCGCTTGCGAGACGGGGCTCGGAAGAGACGTTCAGGGCGAGGGCTACGTGGGGTTTGCGCACGCCTTCCTCCAAGCAGGCGCACGGAGCATGCTTGTGAGCCTCTGGAGGGTCGACGACAGAGCGACATCGCTCCTCATGCGTCGCTTCTACGGAAACTGGCTGGGGAAGAGGGGTGAAACGGACGCTCCGGAGCTCGAGAGACCGATGTCCAAGGCCGACGCGCTGCAGGAGGCGAAGCAGTGGCTCCGTGAGTATGAGGATGAGTACGGGAACCACCCGTACGAGCATCCGTACTACTGGAGTGCATTCATCCTGATCGGAGACGCGTCGTAGTCTTGCTCTTCATCGGCGGCTAGTGAAGCACGTCAGTTCCCCGGGCCACTCCTCGACCTCGTTCCACGCTTCAAGCAGCAGGGACGCCACAGCACAAGAGGTCCGCACTGCGGGCCTCTTGTGCTGTGAGGGCTCGACGGACATTTCGCACTCGTCGGGTTCGGTTCCCTCTCTAGCGAGGAGTCGCCTGTCGGGCGGGCCCACTGCGCGCACGAGGGGGCGGAGTTCCAGTATCGGCATGTCCTGAAATCCCGTCCGCGATTCCTTTGAAGGCGTTGATCTGACTGCCGCCCATCTGATATACTCCACATGGACTGACCCATTGCCATTCTGATTGCGTCATGCTGCTAGGACGCTAGGAGTTCACCGGGCAACCTGCCGGGGCGTCGTCCAGCCGAGGCCCATGTGCATCTGGGACTTCCTAGGCCTGCTTGGGTGTGTCTTGGGTTCTCGCAGCAATGCTACTCGGAAGGGAGGTTCACGATGATCGCCCGTCGCGAATGCTTGATCCTGATAGTCGCCGTTGCCACCGCGATAGCGCTTTCGCCGGTTGCTGCTGACGCAGGGGCGGAGTCCGGCTCGCGATATGATCCTGTTGTTGCCTGGACCGCCGATGTCACCCCTTGGACAGGGCCGCAGTCGATCAGCGACGCCACATACCACTGGACGAGTGTCTATCTGGTCGGCGAAGAAGGGCTCATGGTGTCCGTCGACGGCTGCGAGAGCGACACTCTTTGGGTGGTAGACGCCTCTCCTTGGCCGGGCGATCAGCGGCTGTTGGCTGTGACGAATGACGGCACCGACGCCTTCGCCGTTGGGGCAGAGGGCCTGATGTCCAGGGTCGACCTCCAGAGCGGTACGGTCGTCGACGTGTGGGACGCGAGTCCCTGGGAAGGGCAGCAGAGCCTGGAAGCTGTGCTTGGGTCCGCGTACTGCGCCGGTGCCGAAGGGCGCCTGGCTCATGTATCGAAGTACACGGGTGACGTGGACTGGGAGATTGATGCCTCTCCATGGGCGGGGGCACAGGCTCTGCACGCCCTGGCGAGCTCCGGCTCCTACGTATACTGCGTTGGTGCCGAGGGCAGGATGTCCAAGATCCGGACGTCCAACCACGAGGTCGTGTGGGAGGTGGACGCCTCGCCCTGGCCCGGGCAGCAAGCGCTGTACTGCGCATGGCATTCAGGCTCCAGTGTCTTCTGTGCAGGCGCCGAGGGTAGACTGGCGAGCATCAGCGCCAGCGACGGTTCTGTGCAGTGGAGCAAGGACGTGAGTCCGTGGGCCGGTGACCAGGCGATATACGACTTCGCGCACGGGTACTACGGCGACTACTCGCACTTCTACTGCGTAGGTAGTGAGGGGTACATGTCGATTGTCAGTCTGAGTGATGGGACTGTCGACTGGCATGGCAACATCACGCCGTGGAGTGGTTCGCAGAGCCTCGCCGCGATCGTTGGCGGGGCAGGCTTCGTCTATGCGGTTGGCGCTGAGGGCGTGATGTCCGCTGTGCAGACGGCTTCGGAGTCCCTCGCGGGATACGCTTGGCCGGAGTCGATTGGAATGTACGTGTCTTGGATCGGCGACTGCTGCCCAGATGTGTTCTACTATACCAACGTAGGCTGCGACAGGCTGTCCGGCCCTGTCTTCTCCGGATGCCCCGAATTCTCAGTTTCGCCCGACTACTACGAGATTGACCGATTCGAGTCGCAGCTCTTCAGCGTCGAGTACTGCCCGCATGACTGCGGAGACGATTTCTACTGCCAGGTCTTCATCTATCCTCTCCTGTATGAGGTGTTGGCGAACGGGTGCGGCCCGAATGAGCCGGACTGCTCGGTATCGCCTTCCTCTCTGGTGTTCGATGTCGACAGCGTCGGTGGCAGCGACACCAAGTCCTTCCAGATCCGTAACACCGAGTGCGGCGTCCTGAGCGGATCTGTGTGGTGCTCTCACGACGAGTTCACCGTTGCGCCTCAGTCGTACAGCCTATGGCCAAGTCAGTCCAAGCAGTTCACTGTCACATACACCCCTGACGATTGCGGATCTGATGCTTGCACCATAGAGACTTCGTACCCGTGCTGGGGTGTGAGCTGCAGTGCTGCGGGACCGACAACGCCCGTGTGCTCCGTGGAGCCGGACACCCTGTGGTTCGAGGTGCCGGCCGACGGTGGCTACGATGAGGCGACGTTCGTGATCTCGAACGTGGGGTGCGGTCTCCTCTCAGGTGCTATCTACGAGGATTGCATGCAGTTCGAAGTTGACCCCAGCGAGTACGCACTGGCCCCCGGTGAGTCCCAGGAGCACACGGTGTCGTTTGTATCTCCAGCCGGGTGTGCGGACCTCTGTATCATCGACATCGGAGCCGATGGCAGGACTGTCGTGTGTCATGGCGACACGACAGAAGCGACGCCGGTCGAGTTCGCCTTCTACGCCGACGCAGCCGCGCCGAACGAGGTGAGACTGCGATGGTCTTTGGGGTCGGATGGGGACTTGGATGGGCTCAATCTGTATCGTTCGCTGGACTCGGGGGGCCCGTTCGAGCGCGTGAATGACTCGGTACTGGAGTCTCCGGGGCCATGCACGTACACGGATGGCACCGTTTGGCCGGAGACGACCTTCTGGTACGAACTCCGGGGTGTAACGGCTCTCGGTAGTGAGATCGGATTGGGAGACGGACCGGTGTCCGTGGTCACTCCAGGTACGCTGCTGGGCAGACTGCATCCGCCGTGCCCCAGCCCGTTCAGAGCTGCCACGAGTGTGACGTTCGACGTGCCGGAGAGCGCTCAGAGTGTCTCCCTGGCCGTGCATGACGCTTCGGGCAGGCTCGTGAAGCAGCTCGCTCATGGATCCATGGGTCGTGGGCGCTATGAGATGCCGTGGGACGGAACGGATCGGACCGGCACGCGAGCGGCATCGGGTGTCTACTTCGTACGATACGAGATTGGTGACTGGGTCTCTGTGGAGAAGGTCTTGTTCCTCAAGTGATCTGAGTAAGGGTAGTCGCAGTAGGCAAGTTGTTCAGACTCACAGCCTCCGCACATCGAGCTTGGTCGGCCCGGTGTTCCCTTGATTCCGGTAGCGTGGAGACGTTGTGGCGCCGAAGCTCCGTAGCGCCAGTGATCGCCGATGCTGGTTGCGGCTTGGGCCGAGGCGCAGCGGAGAAACTCCGATCGTCACGGAGGGGAACGAATGAACAAGATGGTCAGCACCAGTCTCCTGCGGCCATTCGGCGTGATCCTGATGCTCGCAGCTGCCTGTGCGCTCGCTGTTGCTGAGCCGGAAGGGGAGCGCACTCCTCTACCTGAAGCGCTGGAAGAGAGGATTCAGCAACTGAGGGCAGAAGGTAGGTATGAAGAAGCAGTCGAAGTCGCGGCGGAGCTTCTCTCGGTTCGGAGGGCGCAACCCGATGCGGCCTCGTTTGAGTTGGAGGATGCCGAGAGTCTGGTCACGACTCTCGAGCAGGTCACTGAGCTCTCCAGTGAAGCACAAGCCGAGTTGGCCCGCGCCGACAGCCTCACAGGACTCCTGCTCGAGTGCTGGGAAGCAGATCGATTCGAGGAGGCGATACCTGCGGTTCGAAGACAGCTGGAACTCCGCCGTAAACACCTTGGGACTGAGCACGCGGAGGTTGCAGTCAGTCTCCACTGCCTCGCAGGGTTTTTGACCGAGAAAGGAGACTACCCGGGGGCGGAGACCGCTTACGAGGAAGCGCTGGACCTGCGGCTCAGACTTCTAGGAGACGGCCATCCGGAGGTGGCGGCGACACTCGGTGACTTCGCTCTCCTTCATCATCTCTGGGGGCACTTCTCCGAGGCAGGTCGGCTCTACGCCGAGGCTCTGGCAGGGGCCAGAGGGGCCTACGGAGACGATCACCCCGAGGTCGCCACGCTGCTGATCAACCTCGCGATCCTCGCGAAGCAGGCAGGTGACTACGCAGAAGCCGAACGGCTGGTGACCGAAGCCCTAGTAGTATTCGAGGAGCTGTACGGATCCGAGCACGACCGGATCGCATCGTGCCTCGATATCCTCTCCGATGTGTGCTGGCAGAGAGGAGAGCATGCCGAGGCTGAGCGACTCTGCCGCGAGTCATTGGCCATGCGGCGCAGGCTCTGGGGCGACGACCACAGAGTCGTTGGCACGAGTCTGACCACGCTCGGGGACTACTACGAGGCGAGGGGTGAGTACGCCAGCGCAGAACCGCTCTACCGCGAAGCCCTGTCCGTCTTCAAACGCGTGCTCGGCGCAGAGCACCCGGCTACTGCGTATGGACTGAACAGCCTTGCCTTCGTTCTGTATCACCAGGGGAACTACGCCGAAGCGGAACGTCTGATTCGCGAGTCGCTCGACATACGCAGAAAGACGCTGGGCGAAGACCACCGTCTCGTTGGCGTGAGCCTCACGAACTTGGCCGCAATGCGTCAGCAACAAGGGGACCATGTTGGTGCTCTTCCCCTGTATCGCGAGGCCCTGGAGATAAGCAAAGCGGTGCTTGGTCCGGATCACCGCAACGTCGCTGTAGGGCTTCACAACATCGGCACGATACTGATGGACCAAGGGGACTTCGCCACGGCTGATGCGGTGCTGCGCGAAGCTCTCGAGATGAGCAGAGGCGCCTCCGGCGACAAGAGCACGGACGTGTCTCATTTCATGCTGAGCCTCGCTCAGAACCTGATGTTGGAGGGGAAGAACGCCGAGGCCGAGTCGCTGTACACGAGAGCGCTGGGTATCAGTGAGGAGCTGCTAGGCGAGTACCATCCCGAGATGGCAAGAGCCCTCTACGAAGTGGGTCGCTTCTACGGCGCCATCGGAGACTACGGAACCGCCGAGGCCGTCTTGACGCGTGCCGCCGCATCCTACGACTATGCACGACTGCGCGCGGGAACTGGTACCTCGCGGGCGGCCTTCCTCAGTTCACCGTATGCCGAACTCGCGGCGGCCAAACTGGCTCAGGGAGTTGCACAGGGTGCCTGGATGGCCGCCGAGAGGTCACTCGGTCGTGTGCTTGCGGAGCTGCTGCAGGTATCTGCCCTGCGCACTCTGGACTCTCGAGAAGCGGCCCTTGAGGATTCCCTGAAGGCATCGTTGGTAAGACTCGAGAGCGAGTGCGCGGCTTACACCGCGGAGACCGAGAGGGGCAGTTCCGGCACGATGGCCTCCAGTGCCAACAAGGCCCGAGCGCAGCTACTCGCGGCCGAAGCGGAGTGGGCCGCCTTTCAGACCCGGCTGTCGAATCAGCATCCCCTGACAGAAGGGGGGGTGCCGTCCTTGGAGTCGGTCCAAGCCGTCATGGAAGACGACACAGCGCTCATTGGCTGGCTGGACACCGAGTGGTGCCGAGGTGTTTCAACCTCGTGGGGCTACGTCGTGCGCAGCTCCGGGCCGGTCGTGTGGAAGCGCATGCAAGTGAGTGGCGAGGCTTCCCCTCGCCTCAGCGCCTCGGGCGTTCGCAGTGCCTTGGCAAGGTCCGATTCCCCCTTGCTTGCAGTCTCCCGCGCTGGCGCCGATCTGTGGGAGGGGCGTGTGAAGCCCCTGATGGATGACCTGGCAGGTGTACGGCGGCTTGTTGTTGTCCCGTCTGGTGCCATGCTGGGTGTGCCAATCGAAGCCCTAGAGGACTCGGAGGGGCTACCCTTGGGAGATCGCTACGCAGTCTCCTACACTCCCTCTGCGTCCATCTACTCTTGGCTCAGGAGTGCGGACACGGTCAACGAAGCGGGGGGGATGCTGCTAGTCGGTGACCCACCCTACGCGCCAGCGCACCTTGCTGCGCTGGCTGATGAAGAGGTCGACGGAGTCGCTGACTCCGGGCTGATGCCGGCTCCCGATGTGCTGCGGAGTGCGGCCGTAGGAAGTCGCGAGGCCCTCAGCTCGCTCCCGCGGCTGTGCGAAGCCCGAACAGAGGTGCAGAGCGTCGCTCGTGTGTCCAGCCAGGCGCGCCTGCTCCTCGGTTCCGACGCTACTGAACAGGAGTTCGATCGACAGGCGAAGTCCGGGGAACTCGCCGGCTGGAGTGCGATACACCTCGCAACGCATGCCCTTGTCGATGCTGAGTTCCCCGAGAGATCGGCGCTCATCCTGTCTCAAGTCGCACTCCCGGATCCGTTCGAGGCCGCGGTGGCCGGTTCTAGGGTGTACGATGGGATCGTGACAGCGAAGGAAATCCTGTTGGAGTGGGAACTGAACGCCGACCTCGTGACGCTGAGTGCGTGCGAGACGGGACTGGGGAAGGAGATCGCAGGCGAGGGGTATGTCGGGTTCGCCCACGCGCTGTTTCAGGCGGGAGCACGCTGCCTGCTCCTGAGCCTCTGGAAGGTCGACGACAACGCGACGTCGCTCCTGATGCGCCGGTTCTACGAGAACTGGCTGGGTGAGAGCGGTGAGACAGAGGCTCCGGGAGTCGAGAGAGCGATGTCCAAGGCCGATGCGCTGCAGGAGGCGAAGCAGTGGCTCCGCTCGTACGAGGACGAGTACGGGAGCCGCCCGTACGAGCATCCGTACTACTGGAGCGCCTTCATCCTGATCGGAGATGCGTCGTAAGTCCCCACTTCATCAGCTGAATACGCAGAGCGCCAGTTCCCCGGGCCACACCTCGACCTCGTTCCACGCTTCAAGCAGCAGGGACACCAGCGACCTAACGGCAGTTAGGTTGAAGACGGGGAGCGTCGAGCGACGCTCCCCGTCATGCTTCGCTGGACCCCAGGCGCGGATCGTTCCATCTCTGCCGCCATCCCCTCCGCTTGCTATTCCTCTCTGTGTGTGGTATTCTTCGTTTCACAGCGACACATCACGAACGGGGATCAAGAGCGACTCCCGGGGCATCCCGGGATTCTCCTGCATGAGGAGGCCGCATAGCCATGCCACGGATCCGGATCGCCGTATCGATTGCTGCAGTCATGTGCATGACGCCGGCCTTGGCACTTGGGAACGACGCCGACTGCTGGGACGAGCAGCTCGGGTTCCCGTATCTCGCCCCGAGCTTCCTGTCGGGTTCTACCGACGATGCTGACACCGACGGCCCGCCGATCCCCGGCGAGGGCGAGATCCTCATGGGGATCGCCAACCCCGCCACGATCTACGCGGAGGAGATGGGCTACAAGTGGCGGGTCGAGCGGACGTCTGACGGCGAGTACGGGATCATCACGTTCCCCGACGGTACGGAGTGTGAGGAGTGGGACTTCTACCGAGGTCAGTGTGGCCGGGAGTGGTCGTATTGCGCACGGCATGGATGGGAGACGGAGACGGCCGCCGACGGCGAGGACCCGTTCTCGCCCGTGTACTCGATCTGCGTGGGCGGCGCGGGCAGATCCGTGGGTCCAGTGAGCGAACTCATGAATCTCAGGGAGCTGGCGAGTCGGGACGCGGCCATCGTTCGGCTCGATCGAGTGGCCGACGAGAGCGGAGATCAGAGACGGCAGTCCGATGTGCGGCCGCTGAGACGCATCCGCGACCTTCCCTCCTCGTTCGACTGGCGGGACGTAGACGGCGTCGACTGGATGACGCCTGTGCGAAACCAGGGCGGTTGCGGGAGCTGTTGGGCGTTCTCGGCGGTGGGTGCTGTCGAGGCGATGCACAACATCTACTGGGATGATCCAGATCTTGATCACGACCTCTCCGAGCAGATGCTCGTCTCGGACGACGGCGAGTGCTGTGATGAATGCGGCAACTGCGGCGGGGGCTGGCCTTCCACTGCGCTCGGCTACATGTACTGCGGCATTGTCGATGAGACCTGCTTCCCCTACACGGCGCACGGCTCAACGCCTTGTTCGGACAAGTGCACGGACTGGCAGGACCGGCTCGTCTACATCGACGGGAAGGACACGGACATCCCCTCAGACGCGGACAGCCTCAAGGTGGCGATAGTGCGGGAAGGACCGCTATCAGTCTGCATCTTCGGCGACGCTTACTGGGACGGTGACATCATGCGGTGCGACGGCTCCGCGCGAATCTCCCACGCGATCGTCGCTACCGGCTACGACGACGCCGGAGGATACTGGATCTGCAAGAACAGCTGGGGGAGCGGCTGGCACGGTGACGGCTACTTCAAGGTCGGCTACGGGGAGTGCAGGATTGAGGGGTCTGCGGCCTTGCCGCTCTTCGAGAACAAACCGTTTCCTCAGCCAATGTCTCAAGGGACGCTCATGAGCGTCTACGTGGACTGCAGCGCGATGGGTTACGAGGATGGCAGTCAGGAGTTTCCATTCAGCACTATACAGCAGGCAGTCCTCGAGGCCGACTCAAGTGCCGTTGTGCACTTGGCTGCAGGAGTCTACACGGGAGAAGGTAACCGGGACGTCCTGGTCCCCAGACGGAACCTCAAGCTCATTGGTGCCGGGGCCGATGAGACCATCATGGACTGCGAAGGGCAGACAAGAGGAATGGTGTTCGGTGCCGGCTACGGGCTCTTCTACGACAGCGAGCAGTACCACATACCGTGCTACTACGATGAGCCGCTCCCGGACACGACCATGGTGCTGCGGGGACTGACGATCCGCAACGCAGACGGGACCGCATTGGAGGTGTACGGCTCGCCGATCATCAGAGACTGCACCTTCACCGGGAACTCGGGATCGAACGGCGGGGGTATGAAATGCGTTGGCGGTGCGCCGACGATCGAGAACTGCACCTTTGCGGATAACTGGGCGAGCGACCAGGGAGCAGGGATCTTGAGCGACAAGGCGTCACCAGAGATCAGCGCGTGTGTCTTCAGCGGCAATGGAACGTCGAGCGCTCTGGGCAGCGGCTTCTACGCGTACTCCGGATCGCCCACGCTCTCTGGGTGCACCTTCGTTGGAAACACACGTGGACAGATAGCGCTCGGTGGCTCCGATACAGGTGGCCTCATCGAGAACTGCATTGTGGCCTTCAGTTCCACAGGAAGGGGCATCGACTGCTACAACGCAGAGCCCGAGACCGAGATCACTGGGTGCTGTGTTTTCGGAAACGCTTCCAGTGATTCGATCGGTTCCGGACCGACGTGCGGCAACTACCACGACAACCTCTTCGTTGATCCTCTGTTCTGCGATGCGCAGTCTGGTGACTACACGCTGCACAACGGCTCTCCGTGTCTGCCTGAGTGCAACGACTGGGGGGTCCTTATCGGCGCCATGGACGAAGGCTGCGGTTCCTGGACGGATGTCGCTTCAGGGACGGAACTCGCCGATGAAGGGAAGGGTCGTGCCGCTTCCTGGGCGGACTACGACATGGATGGGAACCTTGACCTGTTCCACTCCACAATACATGAGAACAAGCTGTACAGGAACATGGGATCCGGGGTCTTCGTGGACGTGGCTGGAACGATTGGACTGGGAGGCAACACGAACAGCCGGGGTTCGGTCTGGGCCGACTGCGACAATGACGGAGATCTGGACCTCTTCGTGGGCAACGCCGAAGGCGCAAACCAGCTCTACGAGAGCAACGAAGGACAGTCCTTCGTCGACATCGCCCCAGGAACCCTGCTCGCGGACGTCGGTGCCGCACAGTGTGTGAGCTGGTGCGACTACGACAGCGATGGGCTCGTGGACCTCTTCGTGGGCAACGCATATACCTCCGAGAAGCTCTACCACAATGAAGGGGACATGGTCTTCAGCGACTCCACGAGTCAGTTGCCGCTCGCCGAACTGGGCAAGGTCCTTGGCGCTTCCTGGGCAGACTACGACAACGACGGGGACATGGACATCTATGTCACCTCGTACGATTCGGACAACAGGCTCTTCAAGAACATAGGGCAGGGTGGCTTCACCGACGCGACTGACGAAGCACTGGTGGGGGATTCAACACCTTCGTCGTCCTGTGCCTGGGGGGACTACGACAGCGACGGACATCTCGATCTGTACGTTGTCAACGACGGCGCGAACAGGCTATTTCACAACAACGGAGACTTGACGTTTGACGATGTGACCGATGAGAAACAGCTCGGCGATTCAACGTACGGCCTTGATGCCGCATGGATCGACTACGACAACGATGGTGACCTGGACCTCTACGTCTGTGTGGCAGACGGCATGCCGACCGGCAATGTCCACTACATAAACGAGGGAGACGAGACGTTCACCCGCATCGCGTGTGGAACCCTTGCCGACCATGGGGACGGTCGATCGTGCTCTTTCGGAGACTACGATGCGGACGGCGATCTTGATATGTATCTGACGAACAACCTCGATCCGAACAGGTTGTTCGAGAACCTCACGCCGACAGGCAACCACTGGCTGCACGTAGAACTTGAGGGCGTCTTCTCGAATCGGTCTGCCATTGGAGCACGTGTGGAGGCGCTGGCCGGCGGCGTGCGTCAGATCCGGGAAGTCTCCGGCGGCGCGGGATCCTACTCGCAGTGTTCACTGCCTGTTGAGTTCGGCCTGGGCACGTGTGATGTAGTCGACTCGCTTGTCATTCGTTGGCCATCGGGAATCGTGAACAGATTCGCCGACGTCACTGTCGATCGAATGATGTGGATTCAGGAGAATCCGACTCCCGCCACGCCCGAGCAGTTGGTGGTGTCGGGCGGAGTCGCCGAAGGCAGTATGGATCTTTCCTGGAGCCCTGTCGATGACTCGAACCTGTCCCACTACGTCGTTGAGAGAGATACGTCGGATCTCTTCGGTTCGGAAACGGTTGTCGTGACGCACACAGACACGCTCTACACGGACGCGGATCTGGCGCTGCGAGATGAGTACTGGTACCGCGTAGCTGCTGTTGACTCGGGCGAACAGATGAGCGGTTACAGCGAGACGCTCAGCCAGTATCCGACGGACCTGCCTCCCGCAACGCCATCGGGCGTCGCGGCCACACTGACGGAGAACGGCGAAGGAGTCTTCTTGTCGTGGGCTGCCGTCTCTGCTCCCGATTTCGACCACTACAGCGTGGAGCGGGACACGAACGGTCTTTTCTCCGCGAACGTCGTGACGTGGACCACACAGGACACCGTCTGGACCGACGCCCCGCTGGAGCTCGGTGTCGAGTACTTCTATCGTCTCTTCGCGGTGGATCCCGGTGGGCTGACCAGCGATCCGAGCGACACTGTTTCGGCGACTCCGCAGGATCTTCCCCCTGCAGCGCCACGGGATCTTGCCGCAGTCGCTGAAGAGCGTGCTGTAGCGCTGAGCTGGTCGAGCGTGTCTGATCCGGATCTGGACTACTACCGGATCGAGCGGGACACGACGGTGCTCTTCGGCTCGGGCACGAGCGTCAGGACGACCACGGCGACGCACTACCTCGACTCGCCCCTTGCCGTCGGCATCGAGTACTTCTACCGGACGTTCGCTGTCGACACGCTCGGGTCCTGGAGCGCTCCCAGTGACACGGTCTCAGCGATCCCGTTCGATATGCCACCGCCGAGGCCCGAGGGACTTGCGGCAGTCGGCCTCGAGGCAGCCGTTGCTCTGACCTGGAACAGCGTCTCTGCCACGGACCTCGACTTCTATCGGGTGGAGCGGGATACGTCGGACGCCTTCGGAGCCGGCAGCGTGTTCCACG
>Ga0272441_10005489_pt1 | contig 21989 bp, 27 predicted proteins | sample SSMProp6N_FD_193582 | JGI IMG/M metagenome (GOLD analysis project Ga0272441, IMG submission 193582) | Marine sediment archaeal communities from Little Sippewissett salt marsh, Falmouth, MA, United States - SSM-Prop-6N | ecosystem: Environmental > Aquatic > Marine > Wetlands > Sediment ... | reverse complement strand
CTAACCGCAGTTGTGGAAGAGTGAACACCGTCGAAGTAGCAATACATATTCGTACCACGACGAACCACGACAAGATGCGCCCAGACTCCGTTGGATAAGGTGCCTATCGTCGCGCCGTTGACCATGTCCCATTGCGTCGTGTTCGCCATGAACAGCTCGACGTCATAGGTTCCAGAAGCTTGCGAGATTTTCCACGGAGCGACCTGCGTGGCGTTGTCCATCTTGGCAAGGATGTCGGTGTTGTTTGATTGTCCGGTCGCGGTAGCACGCACCCTCAGTTCCAACGTGAAGTCATCACTTCCGAAGGCGAAGTCCGCGTTGTGCGGGACGGACGCGTAGTCACCGCTTCCGTCAACCAGCAGAGACGCGGTGCCGAAGACCTTCTGCGCCGTGTCGAGTTCGGCGTCACCGTTCAGAGTGATCGTGTGCGGACTGCCAGAACCACCAAAGGATGAGTCCGTCGTGCTGGTAGCGCCATCCGAACCATCAAAGTGGCAAAGCAACATGGTGTTGCCGTCGTTGCCACCGTATCCGATCACCACCTCGTCGTCAGTTTCATTGTACCGGAACACATCACCGAATACGATGTCCCCAGTCGATTGAGCAAACACCACGCCGTCATGCTGGTATTGTAAAAGGTGATACCGTTCACCTCCAGTGTTTTGTGCGGTGCCGTTCCCGCTGTTGTAGAGCTGCAACACCTCGAACTCGCTGAGTTCCTTATCGAAAAAGCGAAGGTTATCAATTCCACCATCCCAATACTGTCCGGATTGCGGCGTTCCATTGTAATTCAAATCACCGATGAACAGATTATTGGAATTGCTGTAGGAACTCATTGTGACACCGCTCATGTCGCCATCGTATGACGGGTTCAACGCAACCTCTTCTCCGTCAATGTATATCTTCATGTTGTTGGTTTCATCAACGGTGCAGGTAATACACGTCCACTCCGCTGCAGCACCGTCTGAAAAGATTGCCGCCGATGTTCTGGCCGTGCAGCTATTGCCATTCGACTGGTACGACAGATTGACTTCACCGGACGTGGTGATGTATAGCGAGCACTGATTGTTCGACGCATTGGTTGTCCCAAACACGCGTTTGACCGCAGATGGATGACCATCATCAGGTTTCACCCATACATCAAAACTGAAAGAACCCTGGAACATTGTCTGGAAGGTCTGGTTACAGTTCACATAATCATCGGTGCCATTAAAATTGAAAGCATCGTCCAGCTTGCCAGTGATGGATAGATCCTCTGTATTATCGCCTCCGACGAGCGTTCCATCTGTCCCGCTCTCATTCGTGACGGTTGTGCTCGCCGCATCATCGTCGAACTTGTAAAAAGCATAAACGTCCGCAGACAAATCCCACACCACGCCACCTTGGATATCTTCGAGGTCATTGTGGATGGACGTGCCGCCACCTCCAGCCGCCCACTTCAGCCCGGACGCCTCAGCACTGTCCGCAGTGAGAACGTAGCCGTCCGTTCCGACGCCGAGACGCGCATCTGTCGTGCTGTAGGTGTAAAGGTCGCCCTTGGTCGTGAGGGGCGAACCGCTTCCAGCTCCCCAATTCGGAATGGTCCCGTTGGTCGTGAGCACTTGGCCGTTCGTGCCGATACCGAGACGCACGAGGTTACCAGAGTTGTTCCGGTAGTAGATGTCACCTTCAGCGTCAGAGCCGAAGGTGTAGGACATCTGCGTGATGCCAGTCAGCGTTCCGCCAGTAACGGAGACCGAATCTGCATCCTGCGTGGAGATGGTGCCGAGCGCGGTCAGAGCCGAATCGATTGTGTTCAGTGCATCGTCCACGTAAGCACCGGTCACACCAGAGTCGTTCGTGACCTCGCTCGCAGCGTAATCATCTGCCGCTGCCGTGACCGCACCAGAGCGGCTGAACACTGACGTGACCACACCGCCAGTGGTCGCCACCTCGTAATCAGTCCCAGCGTCATCGGTGAACATGAGGACGGATGGTGTGTCGTCCCGCACCCAGACTGCCCCGTACCCGGCCTCCGGTGTCCAGGGGCACGACGCTTCCTCGGAGATCACCAGCCCGGTCGGGTCGATGAGACCGCCGACCGTCAGCTTGCCAGTCATCGTCAGGTCTGCGATCCCGGTGACGTTGTCGCTGTCGTCGATGACCACGCCGCTGTCCTGAACCGCGTCGCCGTTCGTTCCATCCCAGCGGACGATGGCGTTGTCGGTGCTGGAGCCTATGCTGGCTATCTTGGCTGCCAGGAGCGCGTCCACTTCGGCCTTCGTGTAGAAGTTTCCGCTCAGCGGAGGAGGGATGGCGCCCTCGTCATCCATGATATTGAAGCAGCGGAAGAGAAACCTGCCGACAAAGATGAGTTCCGGAGTCACGTCTCGGACCTGGTGCTCGAGACTGCATCCGGTCAGTTCCGTCTTGCCCTGAATCAGTTCCTGGTAAACCTCGTTGTTCGCGTCGAGGGTGACCACGAACTTCCCGGTGTCCTTGTCCGTCTGATCGATTTCGGAGTTTGGCGACTTGATTATGAGTGCCTCAGAAGCCTTACACTCGTCCCCGTTAGCATACGAGTAAGTAAGCGTCACACTGACGGTGAAGATCCAGTTATCTCCAGACTTCACTCTGGCGGTGTATGCCACGTTCTCCGACTCACCTGACGAGTTAGTCAACACGAGATTGCCGGTGCTTGGTGGGGTTACCGACGAAAGACCGGAGGCCGTAACGCTCGTGATCGCTCCGCTGTAGGATCCGACGAGGGCTCCGGTGTTGAAATGAACGAAGTCGTTGTCGACGGCCACGGAGCTTGTGATCGTCAACCCATTGAATCCCACGTACTCGTCGGAGGGATTGGCGCTATTCAGGTATTGAATCGTGACCGTCATCTTCTCCCGGAAGAGTATGTACGGTTGATTTGTCCCACCGATCTGTTGTTGGTTCTCGTCGTATGATCGCTTAGTATTCACGTCATAGTAGACGAGGTAGTTTCTGGCCATCGTTTATCTCCTAACTCAGAATATTGCGATTTGATCTACGTTGAACATTCCTAAGTTCTGCCCACTTCCGGACACAACTATCTCAGAATCGCTTGTACCGGGAACACCGTTCAGGTACACATACGCCCTCATGGCATCAAACACTCGGTTAAAGTCTGTCGTGAACGTTGCTGCACCCGTGAAGTCCTCTACCATACGGAAACAAGCTCCAACTTGATTGCTGCCAGTATTCGGTCGAGCCGAGACGCGCTCTCCCGTCATCACAAATCCTGGAGCGGAGCTGTTATTGAAAAAGGTCGTGTCCCACCACATCGTGAAATCTTTGTTCGTCGTCTTTTCTCTTAGCTGCACGAATACGCCAACAGCGAATTTTTCTTGCTGTATCACAGACCCGGCAGTGCCTACGTATCCGTTCAACATGAACCCCTGTGGTGTTCCTCCAAGTTCTGCTGCGAGGTCTACCTCGTTGTCCAGCAGCACCCAGCTTCCGGTGAACGGTGAATCATCTACGTCGTAGGTTCCGTTGGGCAATGCAACGACGGTCAAGCTGTTGAAGATGGTGAAGAACGTAAGAGCAGAGCCTCCGCTAAAAGGGCGAACTCGCGCGAGCCCCCCGTCCTCGCATACCACCTTCAGACCCGTATTTCCTTTTTTCAAGACCCAGGATCCGGATTGTGTTCCACATTCGTCCCCGGGGGATGAAGACGCGTCCAGACTTACCTTCACACGCTTGTCCAGATCCAGCGGAGGGAAGCAGTGCCCACGGCCGTCCTCGGGGATGCTTTTCGTGACGATGACTAGTTTCGATGAGTCGATGTTGTCGGCGTTCGGTTTCAGAAGGTTGTAGACGATGTCACTCTCGCCAGATGCGGCATCGTCGACCAGAGCAATGCTGTTGTCCGGAATCATCTCTCCGCTGGTGTTGATGCACGCGGTGACACGCGAAGGAGTTGGAGAGCGTGGAAGTGCCCGTTCCGGGCTGCCTCCGCGAGGGGCATACTCATCCCGGAGAACCGCATCGTTGATCCTGGCGACGTCTCGGTCGTTAAGAAGTGGCACCGGATACTCCTCCACTATTGTCTGGCAGCGCCATGGGGTCGATAACGATATCTGCAATTGGTCTTTGTGCGTACGTCGGCTCGGGAGGAAGCTGCAGCACCTCCCAATCTTTGGGCTTTGCTGTGATGTATTTCAGGTAGTTCGCCTCGTCGACGGTTGCAGCATCTCCGTTTGCCTTGAGAAGCTGAGGTTGTGAAACCGGAACCGATTCTTCATCGCGGGTTGGTTTTGTGAACTGAGTCTTCTTCGCTCCGGACGAGCCGCCGGGAAGGTAGTAATACCCGGCATTCAGGATTTCTCGTTCATAGGTCTTTCCCGAGGGCATGATCTCTATGTCGAACGTGACCTGCCATGAGACCTGGAATTGCGGTTTGCCGTCTAACACTCCGTTTGATCGAATGATCGGAAGCGGCTCGATCTTGAGCATCTTCGCTTGAAACGGCTCAACGTCCACTCCAGCGATTCGTTTGACGGAAGTAGCGGTGTTCAGTGAGTTCTGAAACTCGAGAACTCGCGAGACGAGGAAACCGCTCGTGGCGTTGAAGAAGTTCATCACGATGTTGATGTGCAGTCGCGACTCCTGCTCTTGGATCGGAGGATCAAACGGGTCTCCCGCGCTGTTGAGAATTGGAAGGTCCTGCGTATATACCTCGCCGGTCAGCTGCCAAGCTCGGTCAGCGACAAGGGTGTATTGATTCAGCCCGTATTTGACCCTTGGAAGATCGGTGACGGGATCGTACGGTCCGATCCCCTCGTAAGTGATCGTGACGTCCCAAACTCTCCCTTCCTCTCCGACGACCGGAATGGCGGATCGTCTGGTAACGATCATGTCGTTCGTTTCGGGATGAGGCTCGTCAGGGAATGGCAGGCGAAGAGCCTCAGGGTCCTCCGTGGTGAACTGAAGGATCTCGTACTCCGTCAGCTGTTGATCAGCCAGGTCCCGTACGCGGTAGACGTGTGATGTCTGCCGCGTCGTTGCCGTTTCCGACCCCTGCTTGGAATCGATGCCTCCCACCAGTACGATGTTCTCAGCCATGTTACGCTCCAGACAAGGCGGGGCCGCTGCTACCGGCGAGCAGTTCGTTCGTTCTTTGAGATGTCTCCAGCTGTTTTCTTTGCAGCTCCTTGGACTCCCGCGTGTTTTGCTCTATCTTACTTTCTACGTCTTGACCCGCAGCCGCCACCAGGCTGAAGGCTCCTGCAGAACCACGCTCTAGAGCGCCTGCGAATCTTGGAGCGAACCCGAGGACGTCCTCTTTCTCCACCCCTGGCTTTGCTCCCAACCCGAGTGCCGCACGACGCTCCGCCTCTGTAACGACCTCTCCGCGTGCTTCCTTCGCGAGAATCTCGTCTTGCCTGGCGCGAAGAACGGCGTTTCCGGCTGCGGTCCCGAGATCGGGCAGATCCAGCAGGGCCTCCTTCAACCTGACGACCGCTCCAATAGCAGTATCGAATGCAGCCTCCCATCCTTCGGTGAAAAACTGAAGATTGGCAACGATGAGGTCAAGGCCGGTGTTGACTCCTAGTTCCAGAACGTCAGCGAGGCCGATGAATCCGTCGACCACCGTTTTGATTGTCGGTACGATCCGTTCACCGATGATTTCGAGGAGAACAGTGAATCGATCCGCCAGAATTTTCAGCTTCGCGTCCAGGCTCTCCAGCTGCTTGCCAGCAATCTCCTCAGTGACTCCTCCCATCGACTCGAGGCGCTCCTCGTAATCAGCAATCTTGTCCGCGCCGCCGATCAGCGGCAAGATGGCTTGCTGTACTCTGGCTTGGAATCCGAGTGCCGTGAGTTGAGCTGTTCTCTGCTTCGTCGACATTCCCTCGAAAGCCTTCTCCATGTCTCCGATGATTTCCGAGAATCGTCTGAACTCCCCGACATCATCGAAGACAGAGATCCCAAGCCTCTCGAACGCCCCCGCATTGTCCTGCGCCGACTTCGTCAGCAGTCGCACAACGCGTCCGAAGTTGCTGCCGGCGAGCTCCGCCTTAATTCCCTGGTCGGCGTAAAGCGCAAGGGTGGCGATCGAGTCTTCCAGGTCCAGGTTGTAGCTCTTGATCGCTGCACCCGCGTCCCTCGTCAGCGCCGTGCTGAACTGCTGCACGCTCGCGTTTGCTAGGGTGTTTGCACCGACGAGGAGGTCGCTGACCATGGTCATATTCACCATGTTTTCAGCAGCGTCCTGAACGGTCAGCCCCAGCGCGCTCTGCGCGTCGGTCAAAAGATCTGTTGCTGTGGATAGGTCGAACATGCCCGCCTGAGCAAATCGAGTAACGATCGGAAGAGCACCGACAGACTGTTCGGCGTTCAACCCTGCGGAGGCGAGGAAGAAGTAAGACTGTGCGAGCTCCCTCGACGCGAAGGTGCTTTGTCCGGCCATGACCCTCGCGGTTTCAGTGAGCGCCGCCTGCTGACGATCCGTCAGATCGCCCATGATGGCCGTACTCTGAACCATCGCCGACTCGAACTCTCGGAAGGCCCCGACGGATGCGCTCGCGATCTTGACGATCGCAGCGCCGGCGCCCAGGATGGCAGCGCCCTTGATGAGTGGTCCCGCTGACTTCAGGAATCCGAGCATTGCCGACTTCGACGTCGCGATGCCGCCGACGAACGCAGTAGGGTCCGCTACCACTCTGGTGACTATCGATCCAAGGTTAGTTATCACTGCCATTTTCGATGCAACTCCCGAAAATGCTGAAGATCACGGCCTTGTTCTTCAGCGCCTGCTTCTCTTCGTCCAGCTCCTGTTTCGCCTGGTCGAACTTCAGTAGGAAGTCCGTGATCTTCATTTTCTTCGCACGCTTTGTGGTCATGAGGTCGTACATGACCTTGCAGACCAGGGCCGCTCGAATGTCCGACCTTTCCGGCTCTCCTGGATCGATCTGATCGTAGGCAAGCCATCCGGCGAACTCGAACGGCGTTATTTCTTCTTGCGCCCGGACGACCGACGTCCCGAGTTGCCTTGCGAGGCGGAACCACGCCCGCCGCTCCGGGCTTGCATGAAATTTTTGACCATCGCCTCCGTGGTCTCGCGAAGAAGCATGCAATGCCTACGGATGACCGAGTAGGCTCTCGCTACCTCGTCGCCGTTCGCCTCAGTGTAGAGCCATTCCAGATCGTCGTCCTGGAATACCCGTTCGCCTTTGCCGTCCGTTACGCACTTGCAGACGAGCCACCCGGCGAGACCCTCACCCTTTCCACCTTCGAGAAAGATCCTTTGCTCCATCTCGTCTCGCAGGCGCGAGGACATCTCCTTCACGAAGATGTCCTCGCCCCACGCGGAGCCCTCGACCGGATGAAGCTTGAGCTCCATGCTCCGGATCCTCTTCCTTATCTCCTCAGCGTTCATGTCTGTTCCCTTCAATTAACTTTCGCCAGTTCAGCAGGTGCCTTCGACTACGGCGCTGCCGTGTAGGTCGGTGCCGTCTCGGCGCCCGTGGTCGGGTTGACCAGGGACGGCTCGATGGTGCCGGTACTGTTGACCTTGTCGCCTTCCACGATGTCCCCGGGCGTGAGCACGCGGAGGACGCCGTAGAACTCGAACTTGTCGCCGGCGGGGAACGTGAGAGTGATCAGCACGTTCTGATTGATCGGAGCGCTAATGTGCTGGGACGGATCCCAGTGCGCCTCGAAGTCGAACGGGGTGAAGTCCTTCAGGGTTTTGGGAACCTTCGTCCTCCACACGGTATTGCCGAGGTGCGTTACGGGAATCATTTCCCCGCCGTCCACACCAGGAGCGCTCAGTCGGAGCTGCTCCAGTGAAAAGCTTGCGCCTGAGGCAAGCGCGAAGGCTATCGTAGTCCCCAGGCCGTCGGTAATCCTTCCCATCTCTTGACTCCTTTCCTAGTTGTCGATGGTCACCACGTAATCTATCGTAAACTGAAATCTCTTCGACTCGTCTCTCCCTTCTGGTGTTGCGTTCTGCAGTCTCTTCACTGTTCTGTAATCTCGGTCGATACCAGAGAACCCATTTAACGCGTCCATCACCGCGTTGATTTCGCTGACCTTATCCCAGCCGGCCAGATATTCGATAGATCGGATCCGGATCGAGAAGGCCAGCTTGTCCAGGACTTCTCCGGTCTGCAGAACTCTCCCCTCTACTGAGCTTGGAACGTCAAACACTGCGATGCAGTTGTCCGGAACGTCCGGAATCACGGAGATGAATATTCCCCAGTCGCCTGAGTCCGCACATACTCCGATCCCGTTAGCCACCAGGATGTCTTTGATATCCACACTCAGAGGATTCGACATTAGTTGTCCACCGTTACGGCATAGTTGATAACGAACAGGAACCGCTTTTCAGATTCATCCCTTCCCAGCGGAATGAAATTCTGCAGCCGCTTGGCGGTTCTGTAGTTCCGATCCTGCCCAGAGAATCCATTTTGCGCATCCATTACGGCGTTGATTTCCTTGACCTTTTCAATGGTCGCGAGGTATTCCAGGCCGCGCACGCGGATCGAGCACGCGAGTTTTTCGAGTACCTCCCCGTCTCCCAGCACCCGACCTTCCACGTCGCTCTCTTCGTCGTAAATCGTGATCAGGTTGTCCGGGCTGTTAGGCATGGTCGAGACGTAGATGCTCCAGGGATCCTGCGAGGCGAAGGCTCCGACACCGTTCAACACCAGGAGGTCCTTCACGTCCACGCTCAGCGGAACGAATGTTACGGCACCTGATGTGGGGCGCCCAATAACGACGTTCGACACCCTGGAGAACAGCTCCACGTACTCCGCACTGACGGCGTATACCGCGAACTCGTAGACGACTTCGTTAGTGAGACCTAAGAAGGTCAGGACGCCGGAACCAATTCTCGACGTTCCTGGGATCCAGGTCGTGGAGGTGATCTGTTTGTAGAGACCGTAAATCAAGTCTGTGCTGTTACCAGCAACGACGTCGATGGACACCTGCGCGTTCCCCAGCGCGTTGAGGGACGTCGCGGGTGTGTTCGGCTGGGGCACGGGCTCCGGCCGAGGCATGACGTCCAGGTTCGCGTCTAGTTCCCAATTAACTGCCATCTCGTCTCCGCTGATATCTGCTGGATACCAATCACCATTTCCGTCCTGAAGCCATATGTCTTGCACGCTCATTAGAGGTACGCCACTTTCCCGCTTTCAGCGATGTCAGCCGGTACGGTGTTCTCTGGCGGCACGCTGTTCCTGAACTTGAACCTGCACACCTTCCAGAGCGGCATCGCTATCAGTTCGGAACAGATCCATCCGCAGTTCCAGTCACGTGCTTCCTTGCGTTTGCGCGAGCCCGTCAGATACAACCACATCAAAGACAGGATGAGCTTCCAGTCGTACCGCTTGCCATCTGCTTGACACGCTATCCGTATTGCCGCGTCCATGCTGACCGGATGGATGATTCCCGGCAGTATACGTACTGCTTGCGTGCTCAAGTCGTCGTCCAGGTCGTACCGGCTGACGGGTGAGTAGTGGACGCCCTCGCCGCCTTGCGCCTCTACCAGACGGTCGTCGCCGATGTACCACGCGACATGGTTCCAGTGCGAGTCCGTCACCTTGCGGATCAGCCAACAGATAAAGCTGCGTGGCGTGTGGACCAGCACGATGTCACCCCTGGTGAGCTGCACGTTTCTTCTCCTGGAAGTGCTTGAAGCGGCGAACGGCTTTGACCGCTTGCTCGCCTCTGCTCTTGCTCATGCTGGTCGGCACGGGCGTCTCCACACTCATTCTGATCACCCTCTTCTCTTTCTTCGCCATCGTCCTCTCCTACGCGTCAGGTATGGTGCGCATGACGTGCTCCAAGCACACCGCCACATTGTTCTCCGTGCCCACGCTGTCATATGCGAAGCGGATGTACAGACCAGCGTAGAGCTTCTTGGCGTCGGAGCAGATGCAATTCAACTCCCTTCCTGGCCAGCACGGAAGGTTCTCTGCGAACGTGACCCACACCGTTCCAGCCGGGGAGTACAAGCCGTCCACGTCCACGATCTGAACGTCGATGTTGTCACCCACGACCGCGTTGTCGTCCACGTGGAACACCATGCCTTGCAGCATCATGTCAGCAGTGTACTTCGCGTCGAAGTTGGTCAGCGTGTCTTTGACCGCAGTGAAGTTGTAGCCTTTGCGGAACAGGTTGTATCCTGTGAGGTCTTGGAACCCGTGTATCGTGACGGGTTCATGGTCTACTGCCTCCTCTCCAGAGTGAGCGGCGACGATTCCGTTCAACGTGGTCTGGTCTGCTTGGTCCAGTGCCGCCTTGAACCAGATGTCGCAGTCGTCGCCGTTCGTTTCAATGTGGTCGAGCGCGATCACGATGGACGAGGCTTCAATCTGTTCCGCAAGCGTGGAGGGGTTCACCTTCCCGTTGGGGAAATCCTCGCTGATGGAATACGTGTACGCGGTCAGCGCCATCAAGCAACCCTCCAAATCTCAAGGCGAGCGTTCTTTATCCATGCGGTCACGTTGTTGTTCGACGCCGCAAAGTCCAGATCGATGTTCACCGACCCGTCGCTTGCTGGAGTGTAGTAAGCGAACCCAGAGCAATACGGATGCTGATCGTCGCCGATGTCATCCTTAGGCTCTTGCTCGTGGAACATGATTTCATCCGTGTCGTCTATCTGAATTCGCCCCAGGAAGTCCCGACTGATGCTGTCCAACCGCCAGTTGTAACACCAGCCGATTCTGTACTTGGCTCCGGCGACAAGGGACGCGGTGGTCATCCGAAGTTTCTGGACCCACGTTGTCCCCGTCGTCGAAGTCTCACCGAGAGAGGACGCTTCCTGGAATTCCAGGTCTAACCAATGATGGGCAACTTGCGTCATCTCTCGCTCCCTCAGATCGCATAGGTGATGATGAGGACATCGTTGGCCTTGATGTCACCACTCAGGCCGGTCGCGCCTCCGTTGTTGTTGAAGCTGATGTCGGCCAGCGTGCCACCTTCCTGGTTCACGTCGAAGTCCGGCGTGACACCCGTTGCGCCGACCACCTGCTTGTTCACCTGTCGCGGACCCTTGACTGGATCGATGCGAACGCCTTGCGCGTTCTCTGGTGTGCTGGCAAGCGTGAAGTAGCCTGCCGTTACCTCGCCAGCCGTGACCAAGTGCATCTCCTGCTTGGTCGTCTCAGTGGACATTCCAGCGATCTCTTGCTGGACGAACGCGGTGCTGGCGGCCTTGGTGGTGTTGTCGCCTGTGGTCTGGGTCGCGACGTCCACGCTGCCACTCGCGGAGAAGTCATAGCTGTCAGTCTCGTCCAGCTCTGTCGCGCCGATGCCGTCGGCCTTGACTGCGAGCACGCCAGCCGAATGGGTGATCGTGTCGTCGTCAGTGTCAACGCCAACGCCGTTCGCGTCCACCGTGACGGGTGCCACCGACGTGTCGCCGCCGCTGTAGGGATCAACGTCGATTTGCCACGTGTTTGTTCCGTTCTGCGCGATGCCGTTTCCAGCAATCTCAGAACCGTCTACTTCCACGTCGTCCGTGTTGACCTGGACACCCTTGTTCGCGTCACCGACGAACACCGTGTTGCCGGTGTTGTCCAGACCAGCGCCCCACGTATAGCTCGTGCTCGCACCGAACTGGACGAAGGCGAGGTCGTCGGTGTCGATGACGTCTGAACCAGAGTCGTTCGTGCAGACCCACATCGTGTCCGCGTATGATCCGCCCTGTTCGACAAAACAGGCCGCGTTCGCAGCCGGTTCGCCAGTGTCGAAATCATCCGGGCGCGTCCATGCTCCGGTGTGCATAACCCACAGGCCGTTCTCTGCCGCGTCCGTCGTCTGGGAGGTGAGCAGCACCCGGTCGCCATCGCTGAAGGAAGAAATGCTGTCGATGGTGTGCGTGAGCCCGCTCAGAGAACCAATCTCTGTTCCGGTGTTCACGACCTTCGCGGGTAACTTCCACTTGAGGCCAGCCGCAACGTTGTCCACGTAGGATTTGCTCGCCGCGTCGTTGTCGCCGCTCGGCGTTCCGACCTGGACGGTGCCGCCACCAGTGTTGAAGTCGAACGTGGCGGAAGTGTCGAGCTTGTCACCATCAACCGCATCGTTCGCAAGCTGTGTGGTGTCAACACCGCCGTCCTTGATCTGGATTACTCCAGCGGTGTGCGTCATGGTGGAGTCATCGGTATCGACACCTGCACCGTCTGCGTCCACACTCAGCGGAGCGATGCTCGCGTCCGCGCCAGAATACGGATCGACCGCCAAGGCTGAACCAGCACCACCAGACACACCGTCGCCAGCAACGTCAGCATTCAGTTTGTCCTTGTCTACTGCTGAATCTTCAATCCAATTTGTTGCAATCTGTGTCATCACGTTCTCCCTAGAAAAAGAACACCGTCATTTCTTCACCAGCCTCTACTTGTCCGTCCATACCCAGACCGTTCCAGGAAATCCGTCCGGTCGGGCTCACAGTGTAGTCACTTCCGAGGTCTTGCGTCGGTGCGCCTCCGACCAACACCAGCACGCGGGTCAAGTTGTTTGGAGTCTTCCCTGTGTCCAGATACTTGTTGGCGATATCCAACGCTGTCAATGTGGCCTGTGTCACCTGTATATTGTCAATCGTCCCGCTCAGGATCTCAGCGAGCGTGGCGCTGTTGGTACCGTCCGTGAGCTGACCTGTTACGTGCAAGGTCTGCATGTACGCGGTCGCCCATCTTTTCAGAACGGTGCCAAGCTCGCTTGCGAGGTCTGCGCGTGGGACTACGTTGGGATCAGCCATCTAGTCACCTCGACACTTCTTACAGAGAACAGGCCCTCTCGCTGAGGTATCTAAGTGCCACACTTCTATACCACACTTAACGCACCTGGGACGAAACCTGTCTCCCAATTCACGGCAACTCTCGCAGAGCCCTCCGGTATGGTCGTGATCACGCGGAGAAAGAGGCCTTCCACACTTCTTGCACTCGCTCATGATGCCATGTATCCATTCAAGATTCCGAACGCCGCCGCTCCCAGCACGAAGAGGATAAGCGACGCGAGCAACTTTCCGGTAAGCGAATCAAGGAACTTGTTCTTCCTTTCCTCCGTCTTTTTCTTCTGTTCGACGTGTTCTCGAACGTGAGCCACCAATTCATCGCATGGCTGACTTGGCGGTTTCGGCATCAGATCCAGCCTGGTCTCCACCTTCGTCAGACGTTCGCAGATGTGCTGCGTATTCTTCGCCGCTGCATCCCTCATCTCATCTATGGACGAGAAGATTCTAGAAACCGTCTGTTCCATGTTGCCGTTCGCCATCGCTGTTCCTTCCACGCCGAATAGTGGAGAGCTTCTTAAACCACTCCAATACGTTCTTTGACTCTCTGAATCCATCTCTTGACTAGGGCGCCGTCGGCGTCTCCGGCCGAAACCTGGATCTGAGTCTTCACGGCTTCCTGGATGTTCGCGGGAAGACGCTCAATGGATCGAACGAGGATGTCGATGACCCGATCCTTTTCTCCGTGATCCCGATGGGAAACCTCGCGCCGAATGAAGTACACCGCCATCCCGATTCCGATGACAAGCGCGATTGCACCGAGCCATGGATAATAGAGTAATCCGAACAAGCAGATCCCGGCGGCTCCCAATGCGATGCCGAGGACCGCCTGTTTCAACCACACGGCAACGACCACTCCAGCGACCAGGCATAGACCGGCGAGGACGATCAGGGTGCCGTTCTTCGGCTCGAAGAATTCGACGTCGGACGAGCTCATCGACTCCTCGTCCTCTGAATCGTTGAAGGCATGACGACTTCGACTCCGCATGTTCAGCGAGCCGGTGGTGGTTAGCGTGTCTCCGCTCGAGGTCTTCAGAGTGGTGAGGGGCGCCTCGGTAGCTTTCCCAACCCCCAAGTCGGACGGTGGAGGAAGCGTCGGAGCCTCCACCTCCAAGGAGAGGTCTCTGCTTTCCGCCGCACTGGTTTTCTGGGCCTTTCTGCTCTCTGATTCGGTGGTTTTTGCCTTCTCACCCTGCCAGCACCCCAGGAAGAGGAGCATCGTGGCACACAGCGCCAGGAAAGGGGCTAATTTCGCGAGTTTGATGCCTGGTTTCCGGGGCAATTTCATGGGATTCTCCTAGAATGAGGGCCTTCTCAGGGATCGAACGGTTCTCTTGACGAACCCGCCGCCGATGCGTCCAAGGGAGACGCCGAGCTCTTTCGCTATCACTTCCTTGACCTTCGATCGCTTCTTGCGGACCGCACGAAGGAGGAACTTCCGCTTGGTCGGATGAAGCTCGTGCACAAAGATGGCGTAGTACGCGCCGAATCCGACGATGGCCTCGGGAAGGTTGGGTCTCAACATTCCTTGCGCGATGCTGATCGTCTCCTGCTGGACGTTCAGCAAACGTCGGAAGTCTTTGACTCTGCGACGTCCGCCCCTCGGTCCTGTCTTTGATCCCTCTGTCTTGAATCTGAAGTTTCCCTGAGGAGCCACGCCGTCAGCGATCAGGATTCCGGAGGACTTCAGATTCGACGTATCCACCGGCGCGTTGATCTGCGCTTGCCGAAGAACGATGAGGCCAGCCTTGATCGCACCGCGACGAGAGCCTTTGCGCATCTCGGAGTTCGCGACGTCAAGTCCGCGTAGAACCGAGGCGACTCCGGTGATCGAAAGGATTCCGGCCATTAGAGAAACCTCTCGTACAGGGTCTCGGTAAAGTTGAGCTTCGGCGTGTTCCGCTTTTGCCTTACCGGATACGCTCCGTCCACCCCATAAGGGGTTGCAGGTTCAGCGGAGGCGGGGGAGCCGAGGCGCAGCCAGTCGCCGGGCTTCACTTCGTCGCGGTCGACGTAGACGACCGATCGGCTGACAAACTCCTCCCCGCTGGGAAGCAGCACCTGCTCTGCCCGATCCTCCCAGCGAACTGAGATCTCCGCTGGAGCGTCGAAGTTGTCCTGACCGAATCCGTCCGGTCCGGTGGACTTCCACCAGGTAGCCTTCTGCTTCCGCATCTTGGTAATGATGCCCATCTCACGCTCCCTTGTCGAACGTGCGCCAGCTGTCCGGATCGATGAATGCCTTCACGGCCGATTCGTTCCAGCGGAGACCGCACCAGTCGACCGCCGCCCTGGCGTAATTGAGGTATCCCTTCATCATAAGCTCGGGATAGAACATCGAGGACCTCTGCACGCTCTTGTGGATGTCCTCAAACCGCTTCTCGTGTTCGTCGACCCAGCGACTCCAGCCATCGGGGTCTGAGTGGGCTCGCATGAACTTCGTTTTCATGCAGGAGGCTACAATGTCCTTTGTCGGTCGACGAACGATGATCCACCTGGCCTTCGGGAAGGCGTTTCTCCATTCCTCCCACATAAGGCAGATCTTTGCTCCCTTGATAGCCCAGTTGTCCGTGGTGGGCCTCATCTCTCTGAGCACGTCCTCACGCAGGCCTGGATACGGAGGAAGGTCTCGGCGAGGAGGAAGTGGGCTTTGCCCCAGCGGGTCGGCTCCGATCCTCTTGAGATACCTTTTGATTACGTTTTCGCGTACTCCCTTATGCTCGAAGAACCCCTTTGGGTTGTCCTCGTTGCCTGGAAGGGTGTCACCGAACTCCGCTCCGCACGCCGCCAAGATGCCAGCGGTCAGAGACGTTCCGCTGCGAGCGCAGCCCGTGATAATGATCGGATCCTTCAGCGCCATAGTTCCCTCACAAATTCTTCTTTGTCGACCAACTCGTGAGGCTTCGGGTTGCCGTGGAAGCAAATGACCCGTACGTCACCAGGCATGCCCTTTCCTCGGATGTGCTTCTTGTAGCTGTAGATTCCACCGATTCCTTCCGGGTCGTCCACGACGTGAATCCTCGCGCCGCAGTCCTGCAGATACTTTGAGGTGTGCTGCTGTTCCAGGACGAAGCTTCCGTGACGGTTCGCGTACTTGGCGGTGATGTCAGACCAATCACCGTTCCAACCCATGATTCCGTCCGCGAGCTCGCCGGCGTTCTTGCGTGCCTCGTTGAATGGTCGGTGCATCAGAAACTCGTTCGGTCCGAACCCCAGGACCAGCTTGCCGTACGGAGTGATGTCGCCGGCAAACACCGTGTCGAGACCGAAGGAGAGCACCGGCCCGGTGATCCGGTAGACCTCTTGCATCGAAAAGCGGCCGCTCCAGCCGTGGACCAATGGAACGATTTCGTTGACGACGCCGTCCACCGAGGAAGGGTCATCCGTGAGGCACGTGAACGAGAACGGCATCTTCATCCATCGACGGCACTGACTGTGTAGGCGCATGACGTAGTTGGCGTCGTAGCAACCGCCCGTCTTGAGTACCGTCACGATACGAAGCATCTTACTCCTCCGCGCCGTTCTTCGATTTCGACTTCGTGCGCTTGGTCTTGAGCGCGCCCGTCGCCTTGGACGTGACTTCTTCGTCTCGCTCCGCGCTGATCTTCGAAGTGCTCGGCGCTCCGCCAACGTTGACGATCATCTTCTCGTCGTCATTGACGCGCACCACTCGAGAATCCGCGTCCTTCGCCTCACTCGCGGTGAACACACTTCCGGCGCCGTAGGGCACCCCAAGGTGGGGAACCACGTATCCGGGCTTCACTTTGTACTTAGGCATCTGAACGATCCTTTCCGAGCCAGGTCAGGCTCGCTGTGACGTTCTCGCCGCCCTTGATCGCCTCGTTGTGCTGAGCCAGGGCACCGGAGAAGTCTAACTGCATGGCGGTCTGACCGTAGTGAGTCAGATCCAGACCCTTATCCTCCTTGTGCTGGTAGCTTTCCGCGACGCTTCCGGCCTTTTCGCTGACCGTGTAGCGATACTTCAGTGTGGCGAAGTGCGCCGAGAGATAGAGCTCGACGTCCTTCTTGTCGGTCTCGGTCATGGACGCGTCGGTGATGATTCTGTCGACCATCCGATTCGCCACGTCGATGAATGCAGACAGGTCCGTGACGTCGTCCGGAATCGTGTCCGCCGCTATCGCTTTCACTTCCGTTGACGTCACCCGAGCCACGGCATATCCCTCCAGTCAACCTTCGGAAAGCCCTTCATGAGGCTGTCCGGATTCGCGTTGAAGACTTGCGCCTTCGGAAACTTCCTTTTACAGTCCTCGACCACCTTCGCGTCGTTGCTTAAAAACCTTCCGTAGATGTCCCTCCACTCGTCCTGCGTGCGGCGGTCGACTTCGTTTTCGTGCCAGTTCGAGTCTCCTGTCTCCTCTTCGGTCTTGCGATCGAATCCGAGAAGAAAAACTCTGGTCGCTCCAGCGAGAAGGGCAAGGTTCAGGGCTCCCGTTCCGGTGTTGCCGTTCCACCCGACCGCATCCAGGTGAACGCCGTTGTCTTTCCTGCGGACGACCAGGACTCCGAAGTCATTGTTGAGCAGGTCGTAGAGGCTCGTCGAGATCCTGCCGCCGTAACCAAGCAGACGCGAACGATGCTTGAGGAACCAATCGGAGTCCCCGAAATGACACCAACCGCAGATCTTGGCTCCCAGCTTGTAAGCGTCGTTGCAGCCGATCACGTTTCTTCCGACCAACAGATCATAGTCGAAGGACTTCAGGGAGGGACCGCCTCCGATGACGAAGGCATCCTGTCCCTCCCATTCATCCCGCTTCGGTAGCCAGTACGGCATCCGTCGCCCCCCGATTTACTCTTCGTTCTCGTCGTCTTCGACGATCTCGAGGTCGTTGATGTAGCTCTGCGCAGCCTTCTTGCGCATGCCCTTCTCGTTCATCTTCTCGCCATCGACGTAAACGTCGAAGTAGTTACCTCCCTTGTTGACCACGTTCACGCGGCCGGCAAGCTCCTCTGGAATGTCGAAGCTCGAGGTCTCGTCCGCGTCGTTGTCGATGTTTGCACCCGGGTCCTTCGCACGCTCATCGTCGTCGGGAAGCTCCGGAGCCTTTGCGGGCTCGTGCGCTTCGTCGGGAATCTCTCGGAGGAACTGAAACTTGTTCGCTCCGAGAAGTTGATCCAGCCGCTGATGCGACCGCACGCGGTTCGTGCTCGGATCCTTGGCGTGATGGTAGCCGCCCTCTTCGTCCACGTGCGCTCCGGCCTTCAATTCAAAAACGTACATCCGTATTCCTCCTTAGTCTTTTCGTTCGGCCTCCATCGGCCGTTGTGGTTTCGTCGTGTTCCTTCGTGTGCGAACTGTTATCCCTTCGGGAGGGTGAGACGAAGGTGGAGCGCCTCACCCTCCCTCCGGGCCGCTAAGGAGGGACTCCTTAGGTGTACGAACCGTCAACGATGCCGCAGTTCCCGTCGAAGTCGGCGCGAAGCTGAGGAATCATGATGGCCATGACCTTGAAGTTGACCCCCATGCCGCCGTCCGTGTCCCACTGGAGGGTGCGGACGTCCATGCCCACAACCTCGCGGACGGTCTCGACGTCCATCTGCACCAGGACCAGGTGCTTCGCCGGCAGGTAGTCCGCCGAGCGGACGTCCTCGATACCGTCGATGCTGCGGATGTTCTCGCGCAGCGTCATCTGGTTGGCGGTGGTCGTCAGGGTCTTCGCGTCCAGGTACTGATCCCAGTCACTGGAGGCGTAGAGCACGAACGGGCCGTACCGCTTCGCGTTGTGCGCCAGTTGGCGCATGGCGATCACCTCGTTGTACGTCACCTGCTGGGTCCAGCCGGAGCTGGCCGGGCTGGTGAGGTCCGTCTTGGTGATGCGGCTCGGGAAGTTCGTGTACCCGTAGATGCTGCCCCCACCGAAGGAGAACGAGCCGGCTGTACCGGCAACGAGCTTCTCGGCGAGCTCTGCAACCTTGCGGGCGGCGATCTGCGCGCTGGCGACGTCCAAAGGGGTCCCTACGTTCCGGCTGGTCGCGATCTCGCGGGCCGTGAACTGGAAGTCCTTGTGGATCACCGGAAGCGGCAGATTGGTGAGGTCGTACTCAGGCCGGTCGTTGTCGCCCCGGACCAAGCCGTCCATGGAGATGGACGCGTCGTTCGTGTCCGACTCGTTCTGCGTCTGCAGAACTGTGTGAGCCCAGCCGTTGGGCATGTTGAACACGAGGTTGCGATTGCGGAGGTCGGCGACCATCCGCAGGCGGTTGCGGAACACCTGCGTCGCGTTGCGGTCGAGGAGCTGCCACTCGTCCTTGCGCAACACGGTGTTCGCGTTGTTGATGCGCTGCACCGCGTTGTAGACCGGGCGCTGGAGCTCGTCCACGCCGGTCCGCACGTCGATGTAGCTGTTCCCGTCTTCAGCGAAGTACGGGCGGAAAGCGGCGGGCTCGAAGCCGCTGTTCAGGAGGCGGGCGACCATGCTGCCCCCGGCCTGAAGGATGTCGACCTGAGCCGGTCCCTTCTGGATAGGCATTTCGTTCTTCCTTTCTGTCTCAGAGTTGTTGGGGTTCCAGCCGGTCTACAGGACCCGCGCTGCCACGAGGGTGTCCACCGCAGCCGAAGCCGTAAGGTCGAGGGCTTCCTCGAACTCCACGATCCGGTCCGCGACGGTCGTCGCCGAGGCCGCGTCACCTTCCCCGATGAACTTGCCGTCCCCGGCGCTGATGCCGACCTCGCCAATGGCGACGTCCACGCCGGCCTTCAGGAGGACCTGCAGCTTCTCACCGCGCTTGAAGCGGCCGAGTCGCACCCGGTCGCCGGCGGCGTACGCCTGGTCCACGGTCTTGCCCTGGAGGCTGTCCTCCAATGCAAACAACCGCTCGGCAGCGCCACCCTCAGTGGCGTGCGCCTTCACGGTGCCGGCAGCTTCACGTTCCATGATCATGCCGGGCTTCGGGGTATCGCTGCAGGCGATCTCATTCAGCAGCGGGTTCCCCACAAGGATGATAGCTCTCGTCGCCATTTCTCACTTCCTCCTTTTCTGGGTTGTTGGCGAACTTGCTTCCTCTTTCCTACTTGCCGCCCTGCTCCGAATCGTCGGAGTTGAGCATGCCCAGCGGCTTGATCTCGGTTCCATCCGGAGCCGAACCGACACCGAAGTCGCCTGCGCCCGTCCGCGAGGGACGATTCGCGTTGCTGAGCGTTGCGAGCTTCTCGAGCTCGCCGATGCTCTTGCCCTCGAGCTCTTCCTTCGAGAACGGGTTGCGCGTGTTCTCGAGGATGGTACCGACGAGCTCGGCTCGGTCGGCCGCGAGGCGGCGCTTGCCGTACTCGATGGCCTCCCGGTCGGCCGGGTCGGCGTTCTGGAGGAGATCACCGAAGGTGGGCTTCTTGGTGTCGTCAGCATCGTCGTCGTTGTCGACGGTCTTGGGATCCTTGGGAGGGTCCCCGGCCGGAGGATCTTCCGGCTTCTTGGTAGAGGCGTTGTACACCGCCGTGAAATTATCATCCTCCAGGTCCATCAGGAACTGGCGCTGCGATTCCTCGTAGGCGCCGTTCTTGATGAGCTCGGCCACTTGCTTTTCCCGTTCCATCTCTGCATCTCCTTCGTTATTAGCCACGGGAACAAACTCCACTTGCCTCTCTACTTTAACAGGCAACCCCACCAGGGTGACCTGGTTGTCTTCTCCCTCCTCCATCGTATAGTCCTGCCGGTAGAGCTCCTCAGGCTCTCCGGGGGTGCTGACCTCGTAAATGACGTGATCCTCAAACCCGGCAAGGATCCACACGCATTTGTCGTCGCCTCGCTGCTCGAGAACGGCGTCACGAATGGCCTCCTCTTTCTCGTCGAAGCTCATCTGGTTGAGGATGAAGGCATGATTGCGCATAAACCCGGCGCCGTCGTTCATAGAGCAGGCTCCGGTCATGTCGGGCAGCACCGCCAAGTGGTCGGGCCGGAAGTTCCGCACGATCCCGACGTACTCCTCGCCGTTCCACTCGCCCGGTTCCATCTGCGTGTCTGCAAACAGTCCGGTCGAGAGCTCCAGCGGGTCTCCGTTGACGATGGCCTCGTGCACGCGCTTGTCGATCTGCTCCACGGTGTCCTTGTAGATCCACGCCTCGGCCTTCAGCTTGCCGTCCTCCCAGGTCGTGTTCATCACGACACCGATCTTCGAGCGGTCCCAGTACTCGGGAGTGTTCGCCGACGGCTCCTTCGGATGGTAGACCACAACCGGACGTCCGTTCCAGCAGGCCGGTATCTTCGCGATCTCTTCCTCCGGATAGTAGTAGGGTCCCTCGCTTCCGTTGTGCACGCCCTCCACTAGCATGACCATGGGGACGATCCAAACGTCGCGTCCTTCCAGTGTGCCCTGCCTGGCGATGGCTGCGGAAGTGTTGATGCTCGCGAGCATAAGGCCCCTCGAGTTGCCGATTCCAGCGGGGTCGAGTCCGAGGGCGCGGCGGTGCCTGTTCAGGTGTGCAAGCGCTGCTGCGTTCTTCTGTTGCACAGCTCTAGACGTTGCTGCGGTCAGGCCACCGCGATGCAGAAGAAGGTCGCCCGTCGTGTAGACACCGTTCTCTGCCTTGTCCTCGCCGTCGACTACGATGTGGTGAGGATACTTCCAGGTCGACTTCTTGTTCTTGTCGGTTCCGTCGACTTCCCATGCAAAGGCCTTCAGCGGTAGCTCCGTCTTATCGACGCTCCCCCATTCGACGTCTCCCTCGTACAGCACGCTGCTGTGACTTAGGGCGTTGGCCACGGCGCCAGCCGCGTTCAAGATGAGAGTCGGTATGTCGGCCCTTCGGCTGAACGCCCGCCGAAGGTGCAGGAAGCCGAACCGGAGGTTCCAGCGACCCTTCTTCTTTCGATACCACTTCATGACTCGCGAGGCAAAGCAGACTCCGTTGACCGCCCGCACCGGCGTGAGCACGAGAGCCATCAAAAGCATTTCCAACCAGTTCCGCATCACTACCTCCTCCTACTTGGGCCGCGCCGTCGCGTGCAGCCAACAGTGAACAACCTCCATCTTCGTTACGGTGAACCCACCATCTTCGAGAAGCTTGGTAAACGATTCCTTCTTGAAGCTGTGCAGGTGGTTCGCGCTTGTCCCTCCGCCGTTTGGAACCCCAGCGATCAGGTGTCCACCCTCTTCGCACTTCAGCCGGAGGATCCTCACGGCCTTGGCGGGATCCTTCAGGTGTTCGAGTACCTCCGTGCAGACCACCGTGTCGTACGTGTCCGGACTCGTCGAAAGGGATGTGAGGTCCTGCGTAGCG
>Ga0272441_10005488_pt1 | contig 21992 bp, 21 predicted proteins | sample SSMProp6N_FD_193582 | JGI IMG/M metagenome (GOLD analysis project Ga0272441, IMG submission 193582) | Marine sediment archaeal communities from Little Sippewissett salt marsh, Falmouth, MA, United States - SSM-Prop-6N | ecosystem: Environmental > Aquatic > Marine > Wetlands > Sediment ... | reverse complement strand
GCTGCCAGTTGACTGTCCTGAACTCCGGTTTCACGGGCACACCTTGACTCCCCTGTCAGTCAGCGCGAGGTCGCCCGATGTCCGGCGCACTGTGATGCGCTCCGCCGGACAAGCGGGTAGCGCATAACGCGATCACCGACGGCGTTCGCCTGAGGTGTCGTCGACGCTGTTATCGGGCAGCGCACTTGGGCCGAAGCCGAGTGGCATGGTCAAGGGGTGCAACGTGGTTACGCGTGCCCGTTATCGGGTGCCCTGGACCGGCCTGCTGGTCGCTGAGCCCCCGGTGTAGCGTCGCCGTGGGCGGCAGACACGGAGGGTCCATGAAGGTGTTGCGAGTCTCATTTGTCGGGATCCGGTCGGGCAACTTTGCTCCAACCGTCGACATGTTCCGTGATGTGCTGGGCATGGACGTTGCGTTCGAGCATCCCGGATGGGCCGGCTTCAATCTGCCCTCTGGCGACCGGGACCTGCTCGAGGTCTTCGGTTCAGGAGATGTCGATGAGCGATTGGTGCCCGCGGAGTTCGAGCACGGTGTGCTGGTCGCGTTTGCGGTCGAAGACGTGGTCAGTGCCAGGGAGGAACTCGCCATGGCTGGAATCGAAATCATCGGCGAACTGGTGTGGGCGGCCGACGTCACGGGAGATCCAGCTGATCAAGGCTGGGGCTGGTGATTCTTTCGAGCACCAGACAACAACGTCTACGTACTTCAGCAAGACGGTGTCGGTCGCAACACCTGATCCGCGGCAACGCGATTACCGAGCGCTCGGCTTGGCCGTTCTGTTGCGCGGCCTGGCCGCTCCCGACCGAAGCATTGAGCGTCCGATATGTGCGGGTCAGCCCTCCACGGTCGACGAGGAGTCGACCTACTCGCCCGCCTGATAGTCGATGAACTGACGCCAGATCAGGTCGTCCTGGAAGTGGAGAATGTCTGCCCGTGTGATGATGAGGTTCCCGAGATCCCATCGCCACGTGTACGTCGCGATGTCGCCGACGCGTACTGCGTCGAAGATCTCATGGGCTCCCCCGAGATGCTGGGAGACCTCACGATCGATGTCCGCCCCCGTACCCCAGGCGCCTGCGACGGATTCGCCTTTCGTCTCGTCGACACCGATCGGAAAGATGATCGCATCCTCGCTGTAGAAGTCTCGGACGAGGTCTGGGTCGCCGGCTGACCCTTTAGCGGCTTCGGGAACGTCGATTGCCCGCATGACGCCAAGGCCCCTACGTAGGATGACGTCCCGAGCTCTCCCGGGCATCATCTACCGTCGGTTCACTCCGAAGCCGACGGAACGTCGCAGCCTGCAATGAAGGCCCCGGAGTTGACCGTGAGTCGCAGCAGCATCCGGCCGCCGACTGGTGAGGTTGCGCTGAGTGCGAATCTCCACACTCCGACCACGCTGATCTGGTGCTTTCGGGCTCGGAGCGATGTCGTGTCGAAAGCCGGCGTCGCTCCCAGCGGTGTATGGTTCGAGGAGAAGGAGGCCGGGGGACTCGACCATGAGCATTCTGCGTGCGGTCCGCGACGTTGCGGAGCTGCTTCGGTCGGACGGGCGGGTGTCACTCCGCCTCGTCCAGCGCGAGTACGGCCTGACCGACGACGATCTCGACGCGCTCGTCGACGAACTCACCACGGTCCGCGGGGACGCGATCCTCGAGGGCGGCGTACTCGTCACTCGGGCGCCCGACGTCGTCGCCCCCGAGACTGCCCCCACCGCCGACGCGGCCCACGAGTCCTTCGACCCGTCGGCGGAGTCGCTGTCGCCGGGCGACACCGAACAGCGCGACCTCACGGTGATGTTCTGCGATCTCGTTGGCTCCACGGCGCTCTCGACCCGGCTCGACGCGGAGGACTTCGGCGACGCCATCCGGACGTACCTCGACGCCGTAACCGAGGTGGTCCAAGGGTACGGCGGGCACGTCGCCAACCTGATGGGAGATGGCCTCCTGGTGCTGTTCGGCTACCCGACCGCCCACGACGACAGCGCGCGCCGGGGGATCGCTGCGGCGCTCGCCGCCGTCGCGGCGATGGACGAGGGCGATCTCGGATTCGACATCCGAGCCGGGTTGCACACCGGCCCGGTCGTCGTCAGCAACGTCGGACCCGGCGGCCGGACCGGCGCGCTCGCGTTGGGGGAGACCGTCAACATCGCCGCCCGCGTCGAGAGAGCGGCCACACCGGGCGGCGTCTACATCACCGACGACCTGGCCCGGTTGGTCGACGGCTGGTACGAGCTCGAGCCGGGTGGCACACACCGGTTCAAGGGCCTCGACCGCCCGATGGACATCCATCGCGTCGTCCGGGCGACTCCCGCCCGAGATGCAGCCGAGGCGCGCGCGTCCCGTCGCTCGAACGCCCTCGCTGGACGCGCCGCCGAGCTCGACGCGATCCGAAGTTCGTGGGCGAGCGCCCGATCCGGTGCCGGTCGTCTCGTCGCCCTCATCGGCGAGCCGGGCATCGGCAAGTCGCGGCTGGTGGGGGAGACACGACGCGAGATCGGGGCCGACGCCCACTGGTACGAAGCGGCGTGCTCGCCGTACGCGACGGCCTCGGCCCTGCAGCCGTTCGTCGGCATACCCGACCTCGACGAGGTCATGGCCACGGCCCCTCCGGTCCACCTCGGGGCCGAGGGTGCGCGCCGCTGGACCCTGACGGCGCTCGCCGACCGGATCGTCGACGGCCGAATCGGTCGCCCGGTCGTGTTGTTGGTCGAGGACCTCCACTGGGCCGATCCGACCTCGATCCAGCTCCTCGATTTGGTGTTCGCTCGCCTGGAAGGGGCGCCCGTGCTCCTCCTGATCAGCTCGCGCGACGAGCTACCGGAGTGCTTGACCGGCGAAGCGAGTCGATCGATCGAACTCGGAACGCTCGACGACGCCGCCTGCTCGATGCTGATCGCAGGGCTGCCAGGAGCCGCTGGGCTCGGCGCGGACGCGATCGAGTCGATCCTCGAGCGCGCGGGAGGCAACCCGCTGTACCTGGAGGAACTCACCCACACCCTCGCCGAGTCCGGCGGTGCCGCCCAGGTTGCGGCGATCCCGCCCACGCTCCAGACGCCACTGCTCGCTCGGCTCGATGGACTCGGCACCGCCAAACCGATCGCCCAGGTCGCCTCGGTGTTCGGTGGCTCCTTCCGCGTCTCGTGGCTAGCGGAGGTGGTCGAGCCCGATCGACGCAACCAGCTCGCCAACGTGCTCGCCCTGATGACGGCCAAGGGTCTGATCCGGGCCGACCCCACTGATGCCGATCGCTATGCGTTCCGCCACGCGCTCATCCAGGACGCTGCGTACCACTCGATGCTGAAGCGGTATCGACGTCAGGTCCATGGCCGCATCCTCGACCTGTGGCTTGAACGCGACGAGTCGGCCCTCGATCTGCCGGTCGAGAACATGGCGTGGCACGCTGCCCGCGGCGAGCGGTTCGCGGAGGCCGTCGTGCTGTACGAGCGGGCGGGACGCCACGCCGCCGAACGGTCTGCCAACTCCGAAGCGGCCCAACACTTCCGGAGTGCGCTGGCGTTGGTCGATGAACTCGGCGACGACGCCGCCCAACGTGAACTCGGCCTCCAGCGGCGCCTCGCGTCCGCCCTGGTCGCGCTTGTCGGGTACACCCACCCCGACACCGTCGCCATCTGGCGACGCACTCGGGAGCTGGCGACCGCCCTCCACGACCCGACCGAGATCACCTCGTCGCTGCTCGGCCTCGCCATCGCGACCTATGGGTCCGGCGACCTGGCGAGTGCCGGCAGCCTCATCGACGACGCGATCGACGGCGCGGAGCGGACGGGCGACGTCGCCCAGCAGATCGTCGCCCACGCCGAACGATCCGTCTCGTCGTACTTCGGAGGACACTTCACCACCTCACTCTCCGCCGCCGAGCGTGCCCTCTCCCTCTACATCCCCGCCGAACACCATCGCCGGATCGTTGAACTCGTCGGCGACGACTCCGGCGTTGCAGCAACGGCGACCGGTGCGTGGGCACTGATGCAGCTCGGCCGGCTCGACGACGCGATCATTCGCGGACGGGAAGCGGTCGCCCTCGCCGAGTCGATCGACCACCCGTTCAGCATCGCCCAGTCCCGGCTCTGGCTGATGCTGATGCTGCTCGACCTCGACGACATCGAGCTCGACGAGGTCGAGGACCTGATCAACTTCTGCGACGAGCAGGACTTCCGCCTGTGGGGCGGCGCTGCCCGCGTCGTTGCCGCCGCGCTGCTCGGCGACGTCGAGATGCACATCGCCGGCCGCGATCTGGCGTCGTCGACTGCGTCGCTCGCGATGTCGCCGGCCATCCTCGGAATCGAGGCCCAGACACGTCGCCGCAACGACGATCTCGCGGGAGCGCTTCTCGCCGTGGAAGGTGGGATCAGCCTCGCGCAGATGCTCCGCTTGCCGTTCTACGACTCACGGCTCCGGTGGCAACAGGCGTCACTGCTGGCCGTCGGCGCTCGGCCCGGCCCGCCGGTCGACGACGAGATCGTGACGCTGCTGCACGAGGCGCTGGCGATCGCCGACTCGCAGGCGGCGCACTGGTACGCCGTGCTCGCCGCGACGCAGCTCGCCGACCACCTCGCCGCGCGAGGGCTATCGGCCGAGGCCCGCCGATTGCTCGAGCCACGGCTCGCTCGCATCGTCGGTGGCGCCCATCTCCCCGGCGTCGTCGCCGCCACGGCCACCCTCGCCTCACTCGACCAATAGAAAGCCGATCATGCCCATGACCGACGCCGCCCGACCCGATGACCGCCCGACGGTCACCGACGCCGAACTCCGCGAGGCGATCACGCTCGCCTCGCTGACCTACCTCGACGAGAACGACGACGACCCGTTCATCCAGCGGATGATCATCGAGACGTTCCTCGGCTACGACGACCTCCCCACTGCGGGCTGGCAACTCGCCTGGGGGCCGGCGAGCAACAACACCAACCTGTGGTACATCGCTCGGAGCCCGGGAGGCGACCGCTTCGCCCTCGTCATCCGGGGGACGGTGATGACGGATTGGCGGAGCAAGCTCGATGACATCGACATCCCGCTCGTCGCGCCACTGATCGAGGGCGCGCCCGACGGCGCCAGGATCGCCCAGGGTCTCGCGACGTGCCAGGGCCGGCTCAACGGCGCTCGCGACGTCTGGGAGCACGTCACGGCGTGGGAGTACCTCGGCGGCGTACTCGATGCCGGGCACACCCTCGACGTCGTCGGCCACAGCCTCGGCGGCGCGCTCGCCCCGATCGTCTCCCTCGACGCGATGGCGCGGTTCCCCGACGTTGCGGTGCGCAGCCTGGCCATCGCAGGCATGTCTCCGGGCAATCAGGCGTTCAGCCACTGGTACGTCGGCAGTCTCCGTCACCAACAGGCGAGCCGGTTCATCAACCGGTTCGACATCATCCCGGAGTGGTACGCCGGGCTCAGCACGATGCAGGACGGCTTCCCCGGCGGCCCGTCGTGCCCGCTGAAGATCAGCGCCCTCATCGAGGCGATGAAGCTGTACATGGACGTCGAGCGCATCCAGTATGTCGCCACTCCGTCGCCCCGCGAGTTCCCCGGCGTGATCTACGCCGACCGCTCGTGGACCGAGGAGGCCGAAGGCCAGCACGAGCACCTCTACTACATGTACCTGGCGGGGGTACCCCTCGAGGTCATCCACCGTCGCTTCCCCCGGTACCCCCAGTGGCAGCCGCCCGCCAATCAGCCGTCGAGCGACCCGTCGTGATCGTCCCCGACGGCTATCTCGACGCCCTGCGAGCGGAGATCGAGCGCCTCGCCGACGCGATGGGCGTGTTCCTCGGCCGTGCATCAGCCGACGAGGTCGAGGCGCTGCATGGAGCCTTCGCGCAGCCCTTCAGCCCGGCGAACCCGGAGCACGCGGTCCATGAACTCGTCGCGGCGTGGACACTGAAGCGGGTGTCCGCCCGAGACGACGAACAGACCGAGCTCGACATCGGCCACCTCTGGCACGAGATCGAGCGCCTGCTCGTCGGCCTGCTCGACGACGCCGTGCACGGAGGGGTCGATCCGAGTGGAACCATCTTCGGCTTCGAGAAGTACGAGGTGTTCGACGTCCAGTGGATCGAGTACCTCATCGGCTGGCTCGAGCACTCACCCTCGTCGGGGAAGATCGCCGAGCTGCCGACCGGTGGCGTCGTGGTCGAGATCGCCGACGACACGACCATCGCGGTCGTCGGGGACTGGGGGACCGGTGTCGACTACCCGACCCAGTCGGCTGCACACGTCGCCGCCGCCATCCGAACCGCATCACCTGACTACTCGGTTCACCTCGGCGACGTCTACTACGCAGGCGCCGATCAGGAGCAGCACTTCCTCGACCCGTGGGGTCCGGCCGCGGGTCGCTTCGGCTCGTTCGCCCTCAACTCGAACCACGACATGTACGACGGCGCCAACGGGTACGTCCACATCACCCTCCAGGACCCCCGCTTCCATCTCCACCAGCAGGCCAGGACGCACTTCGCGCTCCACAACTCGTCGTGGACCGTCGTCGGGCTCGACACCGCCGGGCCCGCCTCGTGGAAGCATCTCTACATGAAGGGAGACGTCGACGACGACCAGCTCGCTTTCCTGGCCGAGCAGGTCGCCACCGGCAAGGGCCTCATCCTGCTCACACACCACCAAGGACTGGACGATACGACCAGCGCGCCGAACGACCCGCTGTACTCGAAGATCGTCGCCTGCGTCGAGGCCCATCGCCTGGGTGATGGCCCGTGGTACTGGTACTGGGGGCACATCCACGCCGGCTACGTCCACACCGATGACGTCGCACCCTTTCGCGGCCGGTGCGCCGGCCACGGCGGGATCCCGTGGGGGCGGGCCCGGGGCTTGGAGCGATCGGCGGGCATCCGGTGGCACGAACAGACGCCCAGCACGATCGGCTCGCATCGGGTCACGAACGGCTTTGCGCTCCTGACGCTCCACGGCGACCGGCTTGACGAGCGTTTCGTCGACGAGACGGGCGCGGTCACCTACACCGTTCCCGACGCCTGACTTGCCCGGCCGAGTTCGTTCAGACGGGCGCCGTCATGTCGGGCGGCAGGAACTTCGAGCCGCCGTCTCCGACCCGGCATCGACGCGTGGCGTGAGCGGCGTGCGAACGCGTTGGTGAATCGTCACGGCCGTTCAATGGTCGGTCTGCCGTTGGGGTTCGATGCTCACCCCCACAGTGAACATCGTCGGTCGGCAGTTCTCGCCAACAAGATCATTCCCGACGGCACTGCACGAGACCACTTTCGGGTGAGATCGCGCAGTCCCGAACGCCAACCATCATCTACATGGTGTGGGTCGAAGCTCGAGCGTCAGCAGGCCACACCTCGATGACCGAGCCGTGTGGCAATGATCGTTCGAGTGCATCCTGCGGGTCGAGCCGCAGGAGCCTTCGCAACAACAGGCGGCCGATCATCTCGTGCGTCACGAGCACCGGCGAGGTGGCACCCGTCGCCGCCACTGCGTCGAGCGCCGCGCCAGAGCGCACGTCCGCGTCCGCGTAGCTCTCGCCACCTGGAAACGACCAGGTGTACCTCGACCGGGCACGCCGAGTGAGTTCGCCGGGATGACGCGACTCGATCTCATCGGACGTGAGCCCGGCGAACGCACCGTGGTCGATCTCGGCGAGATCGCTGACAACCACAACCGGCAGCGACAGCCGTGAACCCACGACGTCAGCCGTCGCTCGGGCACCCCCCAACGGACTGCTGAACACCGAGTCCGCACCGAGCGCCGCGCAGAGATCGGCCACTGTCTCGGCATGTCGCCGTCCATCCTCCGTCAGCGGAGAGTCCAACTGCCCCTGGCGGCGCCCCATCCGATTCCACTCCGTCTCACCATGGCGAACGACCAAGAAGCGACGGACAGCGAGCCCCACCAGACCATTCTCACAACCGGCCAACTCACCCGCCGGATCGATTACCCCAACGTGGGCGGGAACCACGCGAGCGGCACCTCCGATCGTTCGGCAGAGCACGTCAACCCGAGCGATAACCACAGCACCAGTGGATCTCACAGGCGATGCAGTACCGGCGAAGTGTGGGACCTTCCGGCTCGATCGCCCCACCGCATAATCACTGCGGTTCTAGCCAGCAGCACCCCTCACAGAGTATTACCCGGTTGGTGGACGGTTTCGTTACGTTTCGTTACCATCGGCCCCGTGACCGTTGTCGGCAAGGGCGGCCGTCCACGGAAGTGTCGTTCGGACACAGACCTTGTGCGTGCGTACCGAGCCCGGCAGCGAGGCGGGGAGGAACCGCCCACCGTCGACGAGGCACTCGACGCCGGCGACGACGCGGCATTTGCATGGAACCGTGTGCGTGAACTCGAGACCGCCGTCGAAGCGCTGCGGCGGGAGACCAAGCTCTCGAAGGCGTCGGTACGCGAAGCGCACAAGGCGCTGGATCAGGAGCGAGTCCGATTCGGATGGATCAACGAGGAGAACATTCGGCTCCGCTCCGAAGTCGAGGCGCTCCGAACCGGGCGCAACGCCGGCAGGCGGAACGTCGCCGGGGGCGCTCGACGTGAGCCGAGCCACACACTCGACCACACACATCTGGCCATGGGAGTGACGAATTCGAGGTGGTAGTGATCGGGCCAGTCGGTGGTAGCGGTCGAGTGAGTCATCTCGGCCCTTGGTGGCGACAGCCAACGACATCGATCCAACAATGTTCGGGGACGCACGGTCGAGTCCACCGAGCGACAACCGCCCCACGCTGATCGGTCACAGCTGAGCTGCGAGGCTACAAACGTTGACCGCCGTCGATGCCACGTCCACGGAGGCGATCGTCCAAAGCTGACCCTGATCGACCCGGTGGTAGTGGTGGCTCAACCTGTCTCGAACCTTCGCCATGTCCGACCACGGGATCTCCGGATGTGCCTCGGTCACCGCCGGCGACACCGACTTGGCTGCCTCGCCGATGATCTCGAGACATCGCTCCACGGCACGACGAAGCACAACGTCGTTGTCGAACGCTGGGCGACCTCGCTCCACGATCGAAGCGATCTCGTCGATCGCCATCACCATGTCGGCCAGACGGTGCGCGTCGGATCGGCTCACAGCAGGACGGCGTCGCGACGAATCTCGGCGTCGCGCTCCAGCAGCGCAGCGGCCGAGAGGACATCGACACTCACGCCGAGGAGTTCGCTGAGTGCTTCCTCGAGGTGGATGAGATCGAGCAACGAGCTCGACGGTTCGAACTCGACGAGGAAGTCGATGTCACTGTCGCTGGTGGCCTCGCCACGTGCGACCGAGCCGAACACGGCAATGGAGCGCGCCTGATGCTGGTGCACGAGTTCGATGATCTCGTCTCGATGCTTCTCGATGAGAGAACTCTGAGCGGACGGCTCGGTGCTCATGCGCCGAGTCTACGATCTGCCAGCCGACGGGATCTGCCGTTCACGCGCCGTACAGGCCGGCGATCTTGTCGGCACTGTCTCGTCGAACGGCTTGCGGGACCCGCGAATAGGTGTCGAGCGTGACGGCGATTGCCGAATGCCCGAGTTGCTCTTGCACCACTTTGGGATGGACGCCCGCTTCGAGCGCCAGCGTCGCCATCGTGTGGCGGGTGTCGTGCAATCGGATCTTCGGCACACCCGCCTTCTCGACGGCCTCGGCGAACAGCTTCGTGAATCGCTGTGGGTGGTACTCGACTCCCGCCTCGTCGACGAAGAGGTAGCCGCTGTCGGTCCATGCCGGACCGAGGCGCAACCGCTCCTCGCGTTGACGTCGGAGATGGTCCCGGAGGGCGACGACGGTCGCCGGAGCCATCAGCAGTTGCCGATGGCTCTTCGCCTTCGGCGCGGCGATCACCTCTTCGTAGTTCGCCGAGGTTCGTTGTTGCGCGACCGTGAGCGTGCCGGCGTCGAGGTCGACGTCGCTCCATCGCAGGCCTGCCAACTCGCCTCGGCGCATGCCGGTGTGCAGCGCAAGGGTCCACAGTGCGACGAGGCGATCATCGGCCAACGCATCGAGGAATTGGCGGGCCTCCGCCGCCGTCCACACGCGTTGTTCGGGCGTGGTGCCCTTCGGTACGCGCACCGACGACACCGGGTTGACGAAGATGAGGTTCCATCGCACCGCGTCGGCCAGAGCGCGGTGCAGCACACGATGTGCGAGCTTGACGGAGTTGGTGGCCAGCGGTCTGCCGTCTTGGCGACCCGACGTCAGGAGAACGCCGTGCCATCGCTTGACGTCGAGGGCTGACAACTCGCCGAGCCGCTTCGATCCGAGGTGCGGATTGATGTGGCGCCGGACCGCCTGGCGATAGCTCACCCACGCCGTCAACGCCACTTCGGTCTTGACGCCGTCGAGCCACAGTTCGAGGAAGTCGCGCACCGTCGTGCGAGACGGAGCGACGAACGTCCCGCGTTGCACGCCCGACAGCGCATCGTTGAGCGCGGCCTGTGCTTCCTTCTTGGTGCGGAAGCCGCCGATCTCGCGTTGGCGGCGCTTGCCGACGTCATCGAAGCCGAGATCGAGCCGGTAGCTCCACGTTCCACCGTCGGTTCGAGGCTTGCGAACGCTCCCTCGCATGCCCCGATCGTAGACGATTCTGTGGGCATATGTGGGCAATCCGTGGGCACGGAGCCGATTCGGGCGATCCAGCTCAGAGCCGAAATGGCCTCTGAGCTGGCCTTTCATTGGAGCCGGGTGCGAGGATCGAACTCGCCACCTCATGATTACAAATCAAGTGCTCTACCAACTGAGCTAACCCGGCGGGGTCGGGCCAGGATACCGAGCGGATCCGGGTCAGCCGAGGCCCTCCCAGCCGACGTCACGGAACGTGCTGGCCAACCGGAGTCCGAGACTGGTGGCGAGACGGTCCGCCGTGTTCGGTGCGGTGGCCGAACATGACGGCGTTGTCCCCGGGCATCAAGCTCGCTGCCGAATCCGGCATGACGTCGGGCCAGGCGGCACGACCGTCTGCTCGATTCACGGCAGGCGCTGACGCAACCTCGAGACTTCGTAGAGCGACACCGATGCTGCCGCCGAGACATTCAGCGAACTCACATGTCCGGCCATCGGAATGCTCACCACCGAATCGCATCGCTCACGGACGAGCCGCGACAGGCCGGCGCCCTCCGCGCCCAGCACGAGACAGATCGGTTCCGTCGCCAAGGGGCCGAGCTCGAACAACCCGCGGTCGGCCCCGTCATCCAGCCCGACGATCCAGATACCGCGTTCGGTGAGCTGTCGCAGTGCCGCAGGAAGACCCGGGACCAGCGCCATCGGCACGTACTCCACAGCACCAGCGGCTGCCTTCGCCACCGTGGGCGTGACGTGAACGGCACGGTGCCGCGGCAGCAGCACCCCGCTCACGCCGGCACCGTCGCAACTTCGGATGATCGCCCCGAGATTGCCGGGGTCGGTCACGCCGTCCACCGCGACCAGGAACGGCACACGACCGGCGCGCCGTACATCGATCAGATCGGCGAGGTCGGCCTCGGGGATCTCAGCAGCATGGGCCAGTACGCCCTGCGGCGCCTCGCTGCGCGCTTCGCGCTCGAGCTTCGCCCGGGCGACGTGGAACAGCGGGATCCGGCGCGCCGCCGCGATCTCCACGATGTCGGCGACGCCGGAATCCCCTTCGAGCTCCGCACTGATCCACACCTCGTGGACCTTGCGCCGCTCGGCCATCAGCAGCTCGCGGACCGCCTGTCGTCCCTCGACCTGGCGTCCGCCGAGACCCTTGGTTCCACCGGGGCTCCCTCCGGGCCCACCGCGGCCGCTCGATGGTCGCCCACCTCCGCCCGAACCAGTGCGCGGCGGACCACCGCGGCGAGGCGGCGGGGTCGCGCGCTTGGGCCCGGTGCCTGCGCCCTTGCCGCCCTTCTTCCCGGAGCCGCGGCCCGATGAACGCGATCCACTCATGCCGCGACGCTCCGATGGATGAGCGCAGAAGCGAAGCACGCCACACCCTCGCCGCGGCCGAGTGCGCCGAGTTGCTCCGCACGGTTGCCCTTCACGGTCACCGGTCCCGAAGCAGCTGCCGACAGGTTCCGCTGCATCTCGTCGCGCATCGGCGCCAGTTTCGGGCGCTCACACACCACGGCACAGTCGACGTTCGACACTCGCCAACCGTCTTCAGCCAACATCGCCGCCACGTGGCGCAGCAGCGTGATCGAATCGGCACCCTCCCAGCGCGGGTCGGTGTCCGGGAAGTGCATGCCGATGTCACCGAGACCGGCAGCGCCGAGCAGGGCGTCGGCGCAAGCATGGGCGATCGCATCGGCGTCGCTGTGACCCACGAGGCCGGGGACCCCGTCGAAGTGACAGCCGCCGAGCACCAGCACGCGTGCGGGGTCGTCACTGAAACGATGGATGTCGAAGCCTTGACCGACTCTGAACTCGGGAACGGTCATGGCGACACTCCGATCGGTACGTCCCCCGCCGTGACCCGTCGACGTGCCCAGTCGAGGTCGTCGGGGTGGGTGATCTTGCGATTGTCGGCCTCTCCGGCCACGACGACCACACGTCCGCCGAGCGCCTCGACGAGCGCGGCGTCGTCGGTGGAGGCGTCACCACCGTCATGGGCTCGGCGGAGCACATCGGCCCGGAACGCCTGCGGGGTCTGGACGGCGACGAGTGTCGATCGGTCGAGGGTCGAGACGACCTCGCCGTCGCTGACGACCTTGATCGTGTCGGTGACCGCCACACCGGGAATCGCCCCGTCAGCGCCGTCGAGCACCGCAGCGATGACCCGGCGGTACAGCGCGGCGGTTGCGAAGGGTCGTGCAGCGTCGTGTACGCAGATGATCGATGCCTCCTCGGGCACCGCAGCGAGGCCGGCGCGAACGGACGCGCTCCGTGTGTCACCACCGGCAACTCCGCCCTCGCGGTCGGCATCTGCGGCCGGAACCACCACGACCACCCCGTCGGTCGCTTCCTCGGCGGTGGCGCGGGCACGATCGATGACGCGGAGGTCGCCGACCAACTCGTACTGCTTGAGCGCCCCGAACCGCTGGCCACTGCCCCCGCCGACCACGATGGTCCATGTTGGCTCAGCGACGGTCACAACGGCGCAGGGTAGTACCGTGACCGATGTCATGGCTCACGAAGAGACCCTCGCCCGAACCGACTTCTTCGCCGACGCCGCCCCCGACGCGCTGCGTCGAGTTGCCGCGTCAGGTCAGGAACTCCACCTGATCCGCGGAGACGTCCTGTTCAACGAGGGAGATCCCCCCGAGGCGCTCTACCTCGTGCTGCGCGGTCGAATCGCGATCGCGCTGGCCAATCCGATCGATCGGCGCGAGAGTGTCGTGGCCCTGATGGAAGCCAACGACCTGTTCGGCGAGATGGGAATGCTCGACGACGGCCCGCGTTCGGCGATGGCGCGTGCACTCGAGCCGACAACCGTGTTGTCGGTCCCGTACGGGCCCGTGTTCGAGATGTTCGACGACAACCCGAAGCTGCTGTGGAACGTCACGAGGCTGCTGGCGCAGCGGATCCGCGTCACCGATGAAGCGCTCGCCGACTCGGTGTTCCTCGATGTCACGGGTCGCACGGCCAAGCGTCTGCTCGAACTCGCGAACGGCACCGACGAGTTCGCCCTCCCTGTCACCCAGGAGGAACTCGCCGGCATGGTGGGCGCTTCACGCGAGCGCGTCAACAAGGCGATCGCCAGCTTCGTCCGCCTCGGCTGGCTCGAGCAGCACGATCGCACCTACCGCATCACCCAACGCGAACGCCTCGAACTCCGCGCCCGCTGATCGTCAGGTCTGGGGTCTGACCCCAGACGTGATGATCCCGGACGTGACGGTTGCGGTCAGGACGTGAGCCAGGTCTGGGCGCGTTGGAAGGCGTCGGCGGCGTCGGCCGGGCGATGGGCGGGACGCTCGGGGGCGTGCGCGAAACCATGCTCGGCGTCGGGGTAGCGCACGATGTGCACGCCGGTTGCTTCGAGGGCCACCACGTCGTCGGGCGGCGTGTACGGATCCAGTTCGCCGATGATCGCCAGCACACGCTCGGGATGACCTGCTGCGAGATGTTGCAGCGGTTCACCCTGGCCGGGACCTCGCCAGCCCTCGGGCAGACGGATCATGCCGTAGAAACTGGCGATCTTGGCGAAGCGGTCACTGCGTGCGGACTTGAAGCAGTACATGCCGCCCATGCAGAACCCGAGGAGCCCGACGCGTTCGCACCCGGTCGCGTCGGCCGCTTCCTCCAGATCACGCAGGTGCACGGCGTCGTCGAGGCTCGACATCGCCGCCATCCGCGGTTCGACGTCGGGTCCGAGATCGAGGCCGGGGAACGGCTCGACCGCGCACACCGTCATCGACCACACCGACGAGAGGCGGGCCACCATGTCGTCGAAGAGCGGGCGCAGCCCGAAGATGTCGGGGGTGATCACGAGTCCCATCGTGCTCTCGACGTCGGAGTCCGCCGGCTCCGCGATCTCGGCCTCGGTTCCGGACGGCAAGGTGATCCGCATGGCCGAGACGATAGGCAAACCGACCGTCACCGGAACGAGCCCGCGCGTCACCGTCGTACCGCCGTGGCCACGAAGGATCAGGTTGGCTAGTCTCGGCGCATGGACGAAACCACCGTTGCCGCCGAGACCGAGACGGATCTCTCCACCGACGCGACGGGCACGCTGCTCGACGAGGAACTGCTGGTGGAGGAGATCTCGATCGACGGGATGTGCGGCGTCTACTGACGCCCGCCACATCGAGCGCGTGACGACGACCGCTGACGCCTCACTGCTCGAGCGTTGCCTCGCGCTGCACCCGCAGGTGGCGCTGCGACCGGAGCCGTTCGGCGCACTCGCCTACCACTACGGCAACCGCAAGCTGATCTTCCTCAAGCACCCCGACGTCGTCCGTGTCGTCAGGTCGCTCGACGGCCACGACACCCTGTCCGCCACACTGCGCGCCTGCGACATCGACGAAGCCCGTTGGCCGTCGTTCGAGCGGGCGCTGCTGTCCCTCACCGCTTCGGAGATGCTCCATGACCGCACTGGTTGAACAGCTCAAGGCTGGTCTCGACGCTCCGATCTGCCTCACGTGGGAGCTCACCTACGCGTGCAACCTCGAGTGCGTCCACTGTCTGTCGTCGTCGGGCCGCCGCGACCCCCGCGAGCTCAGCACCGACGAGGCCAAGGCGGTGCTCGACGAACTACATGATCTCCAGGTCTTCTACATCAACATCGGCGGCGGTGAACCGATGATCCGGCGCGACTTCTTCGAGCTGCTCGAGTACTCGATCGGGCGAGGCATCGGGGTGAAGTTCTCGACGAACGGCGCCTTCATCGACGCTGAGAAGGCACGACGCCTCGCCGCGATGGACTACCTCGACATCCAGATCAGCCTCGACGGTACCGACGCAGTCACCAACGACGCCGTCCGCGGCGAGGGCTCGTACGACACCGCGATCCGGGCGATGAACCACCTCCGCGACGCGGGGTTCGGCGAGTTCAAGATCTCGGTGGTCGTCACCCGCCACAACGTCGACCAGCTCGACGAGTTCAAGGCGCTTGCCGACTCCTTCGGCGCACAGCTCCGAATCACGCGGCTGCGCCCGTCCGGCCGCGGCGCCGACTCGTGGCACGAGCTCCATCCGACCAACGCGCAGCAACGACAGATCTACGACTGGCTGCTCGCCCACGGCGACAACGTGCTCACCGGTGACTCGTTCTTCCACCTCAACGCGCTCGGTGAAGAACCCTTGCCGGGGCTGAACATGTGCGGCGCCGGACGGGTCGTGTGCCTGATCGACCCGATCGGCGACGTGTACGCGTGCCCGTTCGTGATCCACGACGAGTTCAAGGCAGGCTCGGTCCGTGACGCCGGCGGGTTCGCCCGGGTGTGGAAACACAGCGATCTCTTCGCCGAACTGCGCGAACCCCAGTCGGCAGGTGCGTGTGCGTCCTGCGGCAGCTACGACGCCTGCCAGGGCGGATGCATGGCCGCCAAGTTCTTCGTCGGCATCCCGCTCGACGGGCCCGACCCCGAGTGCGTCGGCGGCCACGGCGAAGCCGCCATGCTTGCCGCATCGGCCTCCACGAAGCCCCGGCCGATGATGGACCACTCGAAACCCGGCCGGGTCGCCACACCCGATCGCGTCCCGGTCACCATCGGCCGCCGCTGACCCGTCCCCGACCGGGCCACCGCGAACCCCACGATCCCGAAGAGATGCCTCGAATCGGTCGCTCAGCGTCTCGATTGCGGCATTTTTCGGTGGGGTGAGCGCCTCGAATCAGGGGCGGGCGTCGAGAATCGAGGGTGGGTCGGCGTCGGTGACGAAGTGGAGTTCCTGGACCGCCCGGGTCATCGCGACATAGAGGAGTCGGGCGCCCCGTTCGGTCACCAGCCGGTCAGACCCTTCGCTCAGCATCTCGTGAGGGCTGACGACGATCACGCCGTCGAACTCCAGGCCCTTGACCGCTTCGGGTCCGAACAACGGAATCTCCGACGGGTCGAGTTCGTGCACATGATCGACCGCAACGAGGCCGTGCGTCACCAGCTCGTCCGCGATCGCGTCGTGGAGCGCCGCCGGAGCGACCACGGCACTGACACGTCGGCGTTGCTTCGTCGCGGCGGCCAGATCGGCGACGGCGACGGCAAGCTGGGTCGTGTCGACCCGCATCCAACTCGGTGGTTCGCCGGTGCGCCGGACGCTGCGGCTCTCGGTTGCATCCACTCCGGTGAACGGCAGCAAGCGGTTGGCGACCACGAGGATCGGCTCCGGCACGCGGTAGCCGATCGTGAGGTCGGCAACGGTGCCGGCAGGGCGCTCGCGAACCGTCAGGTGGTCGAACACCGCCGACCACCGTTCCTGACCCGCCGGGGTGGTCGACTGGGCGACGTCGCCGACGAGCGTCATCGAGCCGGCCGGGCTACGACGCCCGATCACGCGCAGCGCCACCGCCGAGTGATCCTGCGCCTCGTCGACGATCACGTGGCCGTAGGTGAACGGCGAACCGTTGAGCATCGAGTTCGCCTCGTCGACCAGCAGTTGGTCGGCGCGGGTCCACCGGCGCCGTCTACCGCTCGGACCCGGCAGCAGCCGGTCGACGAGCCGCACCGGCTTCTGCGTCGGCCACGCCTTGTTGATTGCCGCCTTCAGCGGGGCCGCATTCCGCCAGGCGTCCTCGGAGCCCGTGAGCGCCAACAACTCGCGCCGGGCGAGCGATCGCATCCGCTCGCGTCGCTCGTTGAGCGGGCTCGTCCCCGAGGTGGCAGTTGCCAGCCAGTCGACGAACAGGTCACGGGCGATCACGTGCCGGCGCGCCCCGATCGGCACCACGATGTCGTCGTCGGGTGGGCGGATCGCCGCGAGCGCCAGGTCGTGCAGGTCGTCGAGTCGCGCTGCGTCGCCTTTCCACCTGGCGAGTTCGACGTCGTCACGCTCGGTCACCTCGACGCGCGGGATGCACAGCTCGTCGACCGTCGTCTGACGGACCGACCGCTCGCCCAGTGACGGCAGCACGTTGCCGATGTAATCGAGGAACGCCCGGTTGGGTCCCACCACCAGGACGCCGTCGCGGGCGAGACGGCCGCGGTGCTCGAACAGGAGGTACGCGGCGCGGTGCAGCGCGACGGCGGTCTTGCCGGTGCCCGGCCCGCCCTGCACCACCAGCACCTGGTCGATCGGCGCCCGGATCACGATGTCCTGCTCGGCCTGGATCGTCGACACGATCTCGCGCATCTCACCCGATCGTTCGGCACCGATCTCGGCGAGCACGGGATCCGGGATCCCACCGGCCACCTCTCCCTCGTCGGGATCGTCGAGATGCTCGTCGAGGTAGGCGACGATGTCGCCCTCGTCGCCCACCCCGTCGAGCGTGAACCGACGCCGGAACGCCACCCCGAGCGGGTCGACCGACGTCGCCCGGTAGAAGGGCGCCGCGATCGGCGCTCGCCAGTCGACCACCACCGGATCGTGACGGTTGTCCTCGATGTGCCGGCGACCGATGTACCACTCGTCGATCCGGCCGAAGAAGTCGCCCGAGCCCGGCCCGCGGAGGTCGTCCAATGCGTCGGCGACGGTGACCTCGATGTACTCCTTGGTGATCTCGTCGGCGGCCCCGGTGGGATCGACGGCCTCCAACCTGGCGATCATCCGATCTCGCGACGCCCGCGCGAAGGCGAGATGCGTCCGCTCGGCATCGAGCTCGGGGAACAGGTCGGAGCCCACGGGGTCTGCCAAGCTAGTCGGGCTCGAACGCCGCCTCGGTGCCCGTTTCGCTTGCGGAGCTGCAAGGATCGTTCTCCGTGTTCGTCCTCGTGCTGGTCGCCTACGTGCTCGGCACCTTTCCGAGTGCGATTCTGGTCGCACGGGCGAACGGGATCGACATCTCCACGTTCGGTTCGGGGAACCCGGGCGCATCGAACGTCACGCGCGCACTCGGTTGGCGCAAGGGGATCTGGGTCTACCTGCTCGACGCCGGCAAGGGCGCCCTTGCGGCGGGGCTCGGCCTCGCCGTCGACGGCCGACCCGCCGCCTACTGGTGCGCCGCCGCCGCCGTGGTCGGCCACATGTTCCCGGTGTTCCGCCGCTTCAGGGGCGGCAAAGGTGTGGCGACCGGCTCGGGGGCACTGCTGGTGGTCCAGCCGATCCTCGCGCCCCTCGCCGTCGGCATCTGGTGGATCGTGACCAAGGTGACCGGCAAGGCGGCGCTCGGGTCGGTCATCGCCGTCGGGTTCGTCCCGGTCGGCATCGTCCTGATGGACCAGCCACGATGGGAGCTGCTCGCCGTGGCCGGCGTGTGCGCACTGATCCTTCTCAAGCACACGAGCAACATCAGACGACTGATTCGACGGGAAGAGCATTCCCTCAGCCACAATTGATGCTCTGATGCACCTGCTGACACCCGTCACGTTCGGCACCCGAACGTCGCCGAACCGGATCATGTTCGGCCCGCACGTCACGAATCTCGCGGCCGACGATCGTTCGATCCCCGCCCGACTCGTCGCGTACTACGAGCGCCGCGCCCGAGGCGGATGCGGCACGATCGTCGTCGAGGGCGCATCGGTCCACCCGTCCGACTGGCCGTACGAACGGGCACCGCTCGCCGATCGCTGCGCCGCCGGGTGGGCCGACATCGTCCGAGCCTGTCGCCCGCATGGATCGCTGGTGATCGCATCACTCGACCACGCCGGCGGTCAGGGCTCGTCGGCGTACAGCCAGACACCGCTGTGGGCGCCATCGCGGGTGCCGGAGGTCAACAGCCGTGAGGTGCCGAAGTGGATGGAGGCCGACGACATCACGGCGGTGATCGACGGGTTCGGCCGTGCGACCGAGCTGGCTGTCGAGGCGGACCTCGACGGCGTCGAGATCAACGCCGGCCAGCACAGCCTGGTTCGCCAGTTCCTGTCCGGGCTCACCAACCAGCGCGACGACGCGTGGGGCCAGGATCGGTTGCTGTTCGCGCGCCAAGTGATCGCCGCGGTCCGCTCGTCGGCCGCCGACCGGGTGGTGGGCCTGCGTCTGTCGTGCGACGAGTTGGCGCCGTGGGCGGGCATCACGCCGGAGATGGCACCGGCGATCGCGGCCGAACTCGTGAGCGCGGGTCTCGACTACGTCGTCGTCACACGCGGCTCGATCTACACCGTCGAGAAGACCCGGCCCGACTTCCACGAGCCGACCGGGTTCAACGTCGAGGTGTGCCGGGCCGTCCGCGATGCCGTGCACGACACGTCACCGCAGGTGCCCGTCGTCCTGCAGGGCTCGATTGTCGAGGTCGGCCAGGCCGAATGGGCGCTCGGCGGCTACGACGACCCCGCTCGTTGTGACGCCGTCGAGATGACCCGCGCCCAGATCGCCGACCCCGACCTGGTTGCCAAGATCACGACCGACGCCGTCGACCGGATCCGCCCGTGCACCCGGTGCAACCAGACGTGTCAGGTGCGCGATGCCCGCAACCCGATCGTCACGTGCATCGCCGAGCCCACGAGCGGGCGCGAGACCGAGGACCCGGACTGGTACGTCCCTGCGGTGCACCCGCGCGAGGTGCTCGTGATCGGCGGCGGTCCTGCGGGGCTGGAAGCCGGCAGGGTGGCGGTGCTGCGCGGCCATCGGGTCACCATCGCCGAGCGCGGTGAGCATCTCGGCGGGCTCGCCCGTGTCGCCGGTCCGAATGCCTCGTTGGTCGAGTGGTGGACACGCGAGCACGAACTGCTCGGCAGCGACATCAGGCTCGGTACGCCCGGCGAGGCCGTGGCGGTCGACGAGCGCACCGTCGTCATCCAGGCCACCGGGTCCGAGGCCGGACCGCGTCCGTATCGGTCCGATCCGGACGCTGTGGTGATCGACGTCGCCGACCTCCGCCGGGGCACCGCTGTCGTTCCCGACGAGGGCACGATCGTGATCTTCGATCCGATCGGGGGGCCGATCGCCGTTGCCCTCGCCGAGGAGCTCGGAGCACGCGCCGTCCTCGTCACGCAGGACAACATCGCCGGCAACGAACTGGCGCGCACCGGCGATCTCGCACCGGCGAACACCCGCCTCGCCCAGCAGGGCGTCTCGATCGAGCGCCGAACGCTGCTGCGTGAGGTACGCAACGGCGAGGCCGAGGTCGAGGACCGCTACAGCGGGGAGCGGCGCACGATCGCATGCTCCGCCGTCGTCGACTGCGGATTCCGAGTACCGACGGCACCGATCGACGAGGCCGTCCAGATCGGCGACGCCGTCGCTCCGCGCACGATCCACGAGGCGATCCTCGAGGCGCGCCGGGCCGCTCACGCGATCTGAGCGATCGGGCGCACCGGTCAGCCGGACTCAGCCCAGTACGGATCGCGCAGCAACCGTTTCTTGAGCTTGCCGTGGGCCTCGCGGGGCAGCTCGTCGACGACGTCGTACGACTTCGGCAGCTTGTAGGCCGCAAGCCGGGACGCGGCGAACGCCCGCACGTCGGCGAGGTCGACATCGCCGGCGGGTTCGATCACCGCTCTGATCTGCTCGCCCCACTCGGGGTCGGGGATCCCGAACACCGCCACATCGGCCACGGCCGGATGCTCGCTGAGCACCGACTCGATCTCCGCGGGATAGACGTTCGAACCGGCAACGAGGATCAGGTCGACCCGACGATCGGCCAGATAGAGATACCCCTCCTCGTCGAGCCATCCGAGGTCGCCGACCGTGAAGCGCCCGTCCGGCAGTCGGATCGATGCCGTCTTGTCGGGGTCGCCGTGGTATTCCGGGGCACCGTCGGTTCGACGGCAGTAGATCATGCCCACCTCGCCCGGAGGGAGGTCGGCTCCGTCCTCGTCCACGATCGAGTACTCGATCCGCGCCGACGCCCGCCCCACCGTGCCCGGGTGCGCCAGCCACTCGTTGCTGTCACAGATCGCCGGGCCGGTTCCCTCCGACGACCCGTACATCTCGTAGATCACCGGTCCGAGCCACTCGATCATGGCGTGCTTGGCCCACGCCGGGCACGGTGCCGCCGTGTGGAGGATCCACTCGAGTGACGACAGGTCGTGGGCCGACCGTTGCTCCTCGTCGAGCTTGAGCAGCCGTATGAACTGCGTCGGGACCATCGGCGCCGCAGTGATGCGGTGCTCCTCGATCAGCCGGAGCGTCTCGACCGGATCGAACCGGGGCGCCACGACGACCGGAACCCCCCGTGCGAGCGAGGCGGACATCACCCCGGTTCCCAACGCGTGGTAGAGCGGGGTGGTGAGCAGGGTGGCGCCGTGGTCGGGCATCCGCACCAGTTCGCCCCACGCCGCCATCGGGTTCGCCGAGCCCACGGGCGCCGAGCGCTCGGGGCGTATCACGCCCTTGGACTTTCCGGTGGTACCGCCCGTGAACATCATCGGCCCGCCGCTCGTTCGCTGGTCGAGGACGTCGTCACCGGCCGCATCGAGCCATTGTTCGTAGTCGGCTCCGAACTCGACGACGCGCGTGACCGACGTGCCGGTTGCCGCGTCCTCGGCGACAGCTCGGAACTCGGGTTCGACCACGACGAGCTCGCAGCCGCTGTCGACCAGCAACGCAGTGAGCTCCGGTGCCGTGAGATGCCAGTTGAGCGGCACGTAACTCGAGCCGGCACGGGTGTTGC
>Ga0272441_10005487_pt1 | contig 21993 bp, 14 predicted proteins | sample SSMProp6N_FD_193582 | JGI IMG/M metagenome (GOLD analysis project Ga0272441, IMG submission 193582) | Marine sediment archaeal communities from Little Sippewissett salt marsh, Falmouth, MA, United States - SSM-Prop-6N | ecosystem: Environmental > Aquatic > Marine > Wetlands > Sediment ... | reverse complement strand
GGGTCAGAGCCGAACTATTCACATACGATCTCTTTACGGCGACGAAGAATCGCAAAAACATACCTCATAAGGAAGATGGCCTGGACGTATTTCTCCGGCAGGAGAAGTCTATTGAGAAAGATCACGACTCAATACAGGAGATCGCCGCCGGTATCGAGGGACGGACGGAAGTGGACGTCGTGCATAAGATATACGAGTACGTGATCGATCACATGGAGTACGCCTCTTCCAGCCGGCGAAGCCGGGGCGCTGTAATGGCCCTGCAGCGGGGCGAAGGAGATTGTACCGAATACGCCGATCTTTTCGTGGCCTTGTGCCGGGCGAAGGATATCCCTGCCCGAGTGGTCAATGGTTATACCGTGCGTTTCGACTCGGAATCGCCGAAGCACAATTGGGCCGAAGTGTATCTGCAAGGGTATGGTTGGATTCCCTTCGATCCCAGCGCGGGCGATGTAGAACACCCGATCATGCGGGGCCGGGCGTTCAGTCGAATGCGAACGGGCTATTTCTACTTATCCCACATCCGCAACGATGACATGCTCGGTATCCACAGTTTTGGCGCCTATACCTTCTGGGGCGACAAACCCCGCTTCAAAGAATCCATCGACTTCAAGTTCCTGGTCCCATCCATCCGTGAAAGCCATCGTTAGGGCATCAATTCGTCTTCCCGGCGTCTGATTGAGCACCGGCAGCTTCGAGCAGCTTTACAACGTCCTCATGGCCGTGGGCACGCGCTAAATCCAACCGGGTTTGGCCGTATGATTTCAGATTTATGTCTGCCTCATATTTGATGAGAAGTTTCACAATATCCTTATGACCTCGACGGATTGCCATTTGAAGTGGCGTATGGCTGACACCGTTCTTGGCGTTGACATCAGCTCCGTGAGAAAGCAGCACCTCGACTGCGGCTCTGTGTCCATATTGAGTTGCGTAGTGTAAAGGTGTAGCGTGATCGAAGGAACCCGCGTTGCTCATTTTATTAACTTGGTTGACGTCAGCGCCATGCTTGATCAGCAGCTTGGCTATTTCATCATCGCCATGACGGGCTGCCATGTGTAAAGGTGTCTCGTTCCATTTGTCCTTGGCATTAACATCAGCGCCGTTAGCAACAAGCACCTCAGCCACATGTTCATGACCCCTTCTTGCGGCTATGTGCAGCGGAGTCTTATACACAATGACAGATTTAGCACCAGGGCTCACAGGTAGTTCCAGAATACAGTCTCCCTGATGTATATCGGCCCCATGTGCGATTAGCAACTTGACGATTTGTTTCCATCCATATGCAACGGCAAAGTGAAGCGGTTGACCACCCCCTCTATCCTTGGCATTGACATTGGCCCCGCCGTCGATAAGTGACTTCACACGTTTGGCGTCACCTGCCATAGCCGCTTCGTGCAACGATGTTGTGCGCGTCTTCAGAAGGCTTTTGACTGTTTCATCGGGTATAACTCCCTTAGAAGCGAGAAGCTCGACAACGTCCTTGTGACCTCGACGGGCCGCTTCATGTGCTGGAGTAGCTCCGCTATCGTCTTTTAGGCTAAAGTCACTATTGTTAGCCAGAAGAATGGCAACGATGTCTTTGTGACCTTGATAGCAGGCGCGATGCATTGCAGTCTGGCCTTTGTTGTCCTTAGCATTGACATCAGCTCCGTTTTCAGCAAGGACTTCTACCGTCTTCTTGAATTTCTCCTTGGCATTCTTCCGGTAATCCTCTCCGGCCGCCTCAATTAGAGGTGTCGTACCGTACTCATCTTTCGCGTTTATAGCAGCGCCTTTGGAGATGAGAAATGCAACGACCTCGTAATGCCCGCCTGAAGCCGCCAGATGTAAAGGCGTCCGATCCTTCATATTTGTTATAGGGCCGGTCGTCGTTTTCTCTATAGCCTTGGCGTTCATATGCGCACCTTTTTCCACAAGTTTTTCCACTATGTCTTTGGCACCTTGTTGCGCCGCATTATGCAAAGGTGTCCAGCCAGATGAGGATTGTGTATCGACTTCAGCTCCCTTGGCCAAAAGCAATTGGGCTACCTCTTTGAGGTCACGTCGTTTAAGAGCCACGGTAAGGGGCGTTTCACCATTCCTGTCTTTAATATTGATGTTTGCTCCGTTGGCTAAAAGTAACTTAGCGATCTCCTTCCTATTGTAGAAAATCGCAACGTGCAAAGGAGTATTCCCGTAGTCATTGACTGCGTTGATATCTGCACCACGATTAATCAGAAAATTCACCAAATCCAGCCCTCCCTCAAGTACCGCATGATGTAGAGGCGTATCGCCTTCTTTGTTCTTTACATTTACTGTGGCGCCTCTGCTTATAAGTATTTCAGCGATGTCCTTCTCGAAGTGTGTTCCCAGATCGCGAGGATGGCCTGAAGTTGTCGCCTCATGCAGCGGTGTCCAGCCGTCGTTGTTTTGCACATTGATTTTTGCGTCATTGTCTATCAGAACCTGTACAACATCCTTGTGATGGCCCCAGGCGATAGCTTCGTGCAGGGCTGTGTCTCCGGAGTTGTTTGTCGCATTAACGTCGGCCCCCTTTGCGATAAGAAGCTTTGCGGCTTCGGCATTGCCGGTTTTAGCCGCCATCTGCAACGGTCCCCAGCCCGCCAAACGGCCTTTAGCGTGGATATCAGCGCCGTGAGCGATGAGTATCTCGGCCGTCTTTATATGCGCGCGATTAATGGCCCACAGCAAAGCAGGACCAGGAGGATACTGCGCCGGACCGATCGCCCAATAGGGCGACTGGCCAGAAAGCGGACTGCCCTGAGTGTTGACGTTCGCTCCTTTGGAGGCCAATAACTCGACGACATCGCTGTGTCCGTTACAGACGGCAAAAAATAGCGGCGTGTTGTCGGGAGAAGGTTCATTGCCAAACGGATAGAAGTGGTGGGGGCCTTTGGCGTCCACTTTAGCGCCCTTGTCTATTAAGAGTTCGGCTACATCGAGATAGCCGTCTATGGCGGCGAAATGCAAGGGTGTAAAGCCAACCTCGTCATCCCTGGTCGCTCCGGCATCTTTTGAGGCCCTTGACCGAAGCTTTGCTTCGATTTCCTTCTCGACATCGTCTAACACCTGCGGCACTCTGGCGTTGACGTCAGCGCCCCTGGTGATTAGAAGCTCAACGGCACCTCTGTTTCCGCCGGTCGCGGCGTAGTGCAGGGGTTTCATACCATCCTTATCATTCGCATCGACGGGTGCTCCAGTCTCAATGAGAGCTTTCAGTCTCGGCAAGTCACCAATGAAAGCAGCCAGGTAAAGGGTAAAGAGAGTATCTTCAGTTACCAGAAGCTTCGCTATTTCCTCATGTGAACGTTTCATCGCGCTTTCCAAGGGCGTTCTGCCATCCTTGTCTTTCAGGCTGCGATCTGCGCCGTTAGCAAGCAGTAGCTCAACCACAGCCTTATGTCCGGCGAAAACCGCATAGTGGAGCGCCGTATTGCCATTATCAGCTTTTGCGTTAACGCCCGCCCCCTTAGTCACAAGCAACTCGGCCATCTTATGGTTGCCCTCAAAAGCGGCCATTTGAAGAGGTGTGCTTGCGGTCGAAGAGCGCATGCTCAGTTCAAACTCTGATGGTTTGCTCTTGGCGTTGACGTCGGCTCCATTGGCAACGAGAAGCTCTGCCACGTCTATCCTGTTTCTCATCACTGCAATGTGAAGAGGCGTATCACCTTCCCAATCCTTTGTATTGACATCGACCCCGTCGGCGATCAGGATTTTAACCTTCTCGATCTCACCCGCTCCGACTGCACGACACAATTCCCATGCCTGTTGAGAGGCTTGGCGAGATGAATTTGACGCAAATGAAGTGTCAGGTATCCAGGCCAAACTAATCAAAAGCACGGTCATAACTGAGAATCGGATATTCGCTTTCATTTTATGTTACCCTTTAAAAATGTAGAATCTCTGTATCCTGCAATACATAAGGCAACACTAATGGCGAGAGTAACATTATATTTTGGACGTGATTCATATTTTTTACGAGATATTTATCATTTCCCTCAATTGTTTTGCGTTTTTGATGGCGTGGCCGCCGATGTCGTTGTTGAAGTAGGCGTAGATGACGCGGACTTTCTTGACTTGGTCCATGAGCCAATCGGCCCAATTTTGTAATGCGGATTCGGGGTAATTTCCGGCGTAGCGGCCGGTCGTGCCGTGGAAGCGGACATAAATGATATCCCCGGTAACGATGCGGGGTGATTCCTTGCCGGGCATGTCATGGATACAGAAGCCGACGCCGAGCTTGCTCAACAGATCGAAAGTGTCGTCTTCGTACCAGCTTATATGCCGGAACTCGAAGACGGCGGTTCTTTTTTTGGGCAGGAGCTTGATGAAATATTCGAGCAGATCAAGATCCTTATGTAAGCTGGGCGGCAGTTGATAGAGGATCGGGCCGAGTTTACTCTTCAATAAACCGATTCGCTCGAAGAAGCGTTCCAGCGGTTCCGAAGCATCCTTTAATCTCTTGATATGTGTGATGAACCGATTCGCTTTTACGGCGTAGAGAAAGCCTTTGGGGGCGATCTCGTGCCATCGTTGTATGGTCTGCTCCTTCGGTAGGTGGTAGAAGGTATTGTTGATCTCGACAGTATCGAAGTGCTGGGCGTAATGCTCGAACCATTTGCTTTTCGCCAATCCGGCCGGATAGAATACCTCTTTCCAGTGGTCGTAATACCACCCCGACGTGCCGATTCGTACATCACAATCCGCCTTGCTCATAGAGGCTATTTTACCATAATGGAAAATTCCGGGAACGGATAGATTGCTAAAGTTGGAAATTGTAGAAAATATGAGTTTTTTGTATTGACATACGTTTTTGTGATCGATATAGTATATCGTAAAGCGTACTTAAGAAAGAGGTATTTATTCATGGTAACAGTAACGGTTTCCCCGAAATTTCAAGTGGTTATTCCGAAGGCAGTGAGGCAGAGATTAGGCATCCAGCCCGGCCAAAAACTGCAGATCCTTCATTTTTCTGATCGTATCGAGTTTATCTTACTACAGAACATCAAGGATATGAGGGGATTTCTTAAGGGGATTAAAACAGACATCCGAAGAGACAGAGACCGCGTATGAACCTTGTGGATTCCTCAGGATGGTTGGAATATTTCGCCGATGGCTCGAATGCAGAATTCTTTGCGGCGGCTATCGAGGAAACAGAGAATCTCATCGTATCGACAATAAATATATACGAAGTTTACAAAAGGATACTCCAACAGCGGGGTGAGGATGTGGCGTTGCAAGGTGTTGCCTTGATGCATCAAGCCGGCGTTGTGGAAGTGACTTCGCCTATTGCGATGGATGCCGTTAAACTCAGCGCTGAACTCAAATTACCCATGGCGGATAGTCTGATTCTTGCGACCGCGCGAACTTTCGGCGCCACCCTCTGGACTCAAGACGCTGATTTTCAAGGGATACCAGACGTTAAATTCACCAAGAAATAAGCTGTTCACAAAAAAGTCACAAGAGCTGAGTACCAGAGAATCAAGGATGGATATTGGTCCGCAACAGATGGGGAAGTGGCTGATTTTAGCGGGGGTGATGATTGCACTGCTCGGTGCGTTTATACTGCTGCTGGGGCGGATTGGATTGTTCAAGCTGCCCGGCGACCTGGAATTCGGCTCGAAACACTGGCGCGTCTATATACCCATCGCAAGCTGTATCCTCCTTTCGGTTCTCCTGACGTTCATCCTTTGGCTTGTCAACTATTTTCGGCGTTAAGATTGGCTTTGTCTGCCGTGCCTTCGATCTGTGAATTATCATTTTGATTTCATGCCGTCTTCGATATAATCAGTTCCATGAAAAATGCTGTTCTAAGTCAACTATTCGATCAGATGGCGGATATCATGGAAATCCTCGGCGAGGATCGCTTTCGGATTAACAGCTATCGAAAGGTCGCCCGCGTGATTGGGGATATTCCCACCGATGTGGAAACTCTGCTGACAACAGGTGACCTGGCCAAAGTTCCCGGTATCGGCAAATCGAGTCTTGCCAAGATCGAAGAATTTGTCAAATCCGGTGCGATGAGTGCCCATCGTGAATTGCTCGAAAAGATTCCGCCGGAGTTGCCGACATTGCTCACGATCCCGGGCGTGGGGCCGAAGGGCGTCAAGGCTGTGTACGAGCAACTCAAAGTGACGAATATTGCCGAATTGAAAGCGGCCATTGAAACCGGCGCCGTCGCCGGGCTATCCGGCTTCGGGGATAAGAAAGCCGCTGCGATTGCACGAGGCATCGCGTTTTTGGAAGAATCCACGGGCCGAATTCGCCTGGACCAGGCTTTTGAAGCCGCTGAACGGGTTCGCGGATTCCTACAGGACCTGGCCGGTATTCACCGAATCCAGACCGCCGGGTCGTTGCGACGCCGGGTTGAGACCATTGGCGATGTCGATGTCCTCGTCACCGCGAAGAAGGGTAAGGACTCGGACAAGGTGGGGGAGCGGATCATCCAGGCATTTACGGGCGCCGGTTTCGTCCAGGAAATTCTTGCCGCCGGGCCGACAAAAGGCTCGGCGATTATTCAGACGCCGTCCACTGCCGTGCATGTTGATGTGCGCGTCGTGCCGCAAGAAAGCTTTGGAGCCGCGGCGCAGTATTTTACCGGCTCAAAAGCCCATAACGTGCGATTGCGAGAAATCGCTGTGAAGGCAAAACTCAAGTTAAATGAATACGGGTTGTTCAAAGGGGATAAGATGGTCGCCGGGCCAAGGGAAGAGGAGATTTATCAAAAGCTTGGTCTCGATTACGTCTCGCCGTTGCTTCGAGAGGACCGAGGCGAGGTCGAGGCAGCGAAGGATCATGCCTTGCCTAATGTGATCGAGCCGGAAGACATCATCGCCGATTTTCACATGCACACTATGGCTTCCGACGGCCGGTGCGGGATTCTCGATCTTGCCGAAGCGGCTAAAGACTTAGGTTATCAACACATCTGCATTACCGACCACTCGAAATCGTCGGCCATCGCCAACGGCCTGTCGCCGAAGCGTTTAGCCCGGCAAATCGAGCAGATTCGCAAGATCAATGAGTCGCTCAAAGGCATGACTATTCTGGCGGGCAGCGAAGTCGATATCCTGGCTAACGGGGCTTTGGATTTTGACGATGAATTGATCGCCGAGTTGGATTATGTCATCGCGTCGGTCCATTCGGGCCTGGCAAGTCCGCGTGAAAAGGTAACCGCCCGTACGCTGAAAGCGATGGATAATCCCTACGTCAACTGCATCGGCCATCCGACGGGCCGGCTCATTAATGATCGCGAGGCGATGGATCTCGATATGGAAGCCGTTATCAAGCACGCGGCACAGACCCAGACGGCGCTGGAGATTAATGCCAATCCGTGGCGGCTGGACTTGAAGGACATTCATTGCCGGATGGCTGTCGAAGCGGGTGTGAAAATGGTCATTGGGACCGATGCGCATAGCGTAGCCGGACTTGAGTTGATGGGCTTCGGTGTGGCGACCGCCGCCCGCGGCTGGGCCACAAAATCCGATGTCCTTAATGCACTTCCGGTCGCCAAACTCAGGAACTGGGTCCGTAACAAAAGACCCAGGTAACATCCACTTCCCATTGACTTGGGCCTATGGATCGTCCACGCCGGGCGAACCCCCTTTGTTGGCGCTGGCTCGCCAATTTGCGGCATCATTCAGGGAGCCATCGGCTTGCTCGGCCAACCCCGAGTCAAAGGGCACCAGAGAGTGCCCCTCTCCGTCGGCAAGGGCCGGCCAATTTTCCCCATCGTCGTATTCGAATTCCGCGATGGTGCCGTCCCAATCGTCAACCAATGCCACGTGCTCGCCCCCATTAGATAATCGGCCCGAATATTCCCCGGCAATGATAGGGGAGAGGGCTTGGCCGTAGCGCGACTCAAAGGCCGCGATGTTGCTGACAACAAGAACGAACCGCCCCGGTTCGATTTGTGTGACCGTGCTGTTGTTGAAGGCAAATGCGATCCCATCGACGAAAGAAACGTGCGTCAGGTCAAGGGTTCTGTCGCCAATATTTTTCAGTTCGACGAACTCGTAGTCATCGTTGTTTCTACTGCCCGGCGGATCCGCCGGGTTGTACATCAATTCCGTAATGCGCAAGTCGGCGGCTACACCCTTCGACAACAGTTCGCCGGCGACGAACTGTACCGGCGCCGACCAATGGCTCCAGCGGCCGGTATCGTCCTTCATCCGACATCGGACGCGATAGGTTCGGCCGGGATGGAGCACTCCGGCAGGAAGCGTCACGGTCGTCGCTTCAAGATCGGTGATTTCTTCGCTTTCCCAGGCGGAATCAATTTCGTATTTGCGAGGGTCCGGCTCAGGGGATGGAGTCGTATCCTCGGACGCACCTTGGTCTCTTTCACCGGTTAAGCGAATATCGATGAAGCAATCCGAGCTGTTACCGATGGACTGGTTGACGACCTGGACTGCGATGACATTCGTCCCTGCGGCGAGGATATTCTGAGGCTCAGAGACCGAGTACGACGTGAAATCGTGATTTTCCGACCGATTGGATGTCACCGCGTTGTAAGGCAACTCGATGCTCGAAACGTTTTCGCTCGAGACGTTCACGCCGTTAATCCAGATATTCACACCGTCGTCAAACCTGACGTCGAGGTTTAATCTGTCAATGTCAATCACATCAGGCAGCTCGAATTCCTTCCGCAGATAAAGGGTGCTATAGTTACCGCGCATGTCATCGAGAGACGTGTTGATAAACGATTCACCGTAGCCGATTGTCGTTCGTCCCTGTAGCCAGGCGGAATCATCGAAGCCGATCCGGCGCCACAGACCGGTCGTCCGAGAAGGCTCCCTCGTGCCCTTCAAGTACTTCCACTCGGCCTCTTCGGGGATAAGGATGTGTTTGTTATGCGGCTTCACATACTGCGTGCCGGCGGTGACTTCACCGATGCGCCATTGCATCGCGGCGAACGAATGGCGGCCCCGCGGACTGCTGAACGGAGTCGTCTCAAACGTCAGCGCATCGATTGGACAGCCTTCGGGACCTATCGAGGTCACCGTAGGCGAATGGGGGATACTGTCGTCGGAGGCGATGGAAGCAATTCGGTCGTAGCCCCATCCCCCGGGGCTGATGAAGTTTTTCATCCGCTGAACCATCCCGGCAAAATCGCCGGTGGGAGAGCTCTGGTAGTAAGTCCCGGGGCTGGCGGTTCGGGGATGGTAGTTCCACATGGCCCGGTCCGCATCGACAAAAGACGGCCCGCCGCTCGGATCCGAGATGACGGCGGCGCATTCGTTTATGAGTTGCACGCACTGGTCGCCGTTGAGAAGGAGATCGTTCAGGCCGCGAACGCGGTTCTGGAAGTCGATAATACAATCCGGGAACCGGTGGTACACCGACGGATGCGTGACGTTGTGGCCCTGGAATAACTCCGGGGTCAACACCTGTTTCCAATATTCATCGTCGTGGGTGTATATGTCCGTATCCCAGGTATGATCGAAATCCCAGGGCAATATCCACCAGCGATCGGTCTCGGGATTGAGGTAATAAAAACAGTTCCAGCGATCCGTCAGGTCGTAGTGATGGACCGCGTCGCAGATCGCCCGGTAGCTATAATAGATATCCAGGTTGGTATTCAACTCCCACCATCGCCGGCTGGACGGATACTGCCGATAGGCCTCGCAAAACGCGATAACATCGCTATGGTCGGTGACTTGAGCGGGTCCCTGATTATTCTTGTTGCCGCGGCTGCCGCTGCAGGCGAAGTACATTTTATACAGGTTACCGTCCGGCAGGTCGTTCGCTTTGAGAAAGCGGCCGTCCGGTTGCTCTATCGCCAAATAGAGGCCCCAGAAGTCGCCCTCATACTGGTCGGTGGCATACGCTTCCTGGACGTGATCGATCACCCTAAAATGCAGCCAGTTCATCCTGGAGACGGGCACGGAAGCCAGGGCGAAGAGCCTTGCCGTGATCGCTTCGTACATACCGTGCTCGCCGCGGTTATGTGTGTTATCAAATTGAAAGCAAGCCGAGAAGTTCAGCTTATCCCATTTTTCTTTGTATTTCCTGCCATCGTCGTCGCGGCCCTGGAAGTAGTGGCCACGGTTGAAATCGAACTTCCAGCGGTTCTTGCCGAACGCATACGTCGCCCAGCCCCCGCGAGCGCGATAGCGGATATGATCGTAAACCTCACCGTCGTAAACGAGCGTGCCGGTCCATTTGTAGAAGCTCGCTTCAGGATTGCATCGCGCATCGGGAATGGGCACAAACTGACACTCGTGAACGTCCTCGGCCCTGCTGAGCAAATGGTACACCGGCAGGCTTCGCATAACCTCCTCGCTGTATTCCACCACAGGCTCACCCGGACGGGCGGCGCCTTTCCACGCGGGAACGCCGTCGTAAACGAAGTAGGCAAAGTTCGGCTGCGGATCGTCAAGGTACGGCACCAGAAGGGTATGGCCTAAGCGATCCGTCACTTCAATGCGGTAGCGAACGAGACGACGGTGGGTTTGCAAGGAGCCGGGAAGCTCTACCGTATAGATGTCGTCGTCCATACTCAGATCGCCATCGAGTCCGTCGTCGTGCATATCCACGGTGGTCCAATTTTTGTAAAGCCGCACATGCTCGCGGCTGAAATAGCCGCCGGGATCGACCAACTGGTATCGCAACGTTACCCGGCCCACGCCGTCGGGATCGGTGACCTTCGCGGTGATGGTCACGACATCGCCGGATTTCGGTTGTTTGGGCGAATGTTTGACCTGCCTGATGTGAGGCGGGATGTTCTCGACGAGGATACTGCTGTTTGCAGCGACCGGCGTCGGAAGGGTGGAACGCCAACTGCCCGCCAGGTCATTGTCGAACTGTGGATTCACCAACTGCATGGAGTATCCGGTACCGGGCAGGTCCTCGGACACGGGATCGCCGACGGTCGGCCAGGGAAAGCCAAGCTGATAATCGACCTCATCGACTATCTCGCAATCGTCTCGACAAAGAACGATCCGCTCGCCTTCATTATTGAGTTTGCCATCGCAGGGTCCGAAGACGTCATGCTCGGACAGAGAATTCCATTTAGCGAAGATATCCCCCGGACTCGGGCAAACGATTATATAGCCGCCCGCTGGCAGAATCACGCCCTCGTCGAACGCATAGAGGATGCCGTCGCAGAAAAACCAGCCGGACAGGTCAACTGCTTCCACGCCGGTATTGTGCAATTCCACGAACTCCACCCGTTCCGTCTTTACATCCGGATCCGAATGGATTTCATTGATGACAATCTCTGCGCTGCATACATCACAGCAAAGCCATCCGACAAGCATCATCAGGGCTGATATTGCAAGGACGAATCGGTTAATATTATGTCCGGTTTTGAACATGGCTTTTTTACTCACGTCCACAGGTATTTTGAAAGGGTCGGGCAACGCGTCCGACACAGAATATCCTGTCGTTATCTATATCATATCATATTGCAGTGGAAATTTGATGAACATAGAATGTTTAATTGAAAGATCCTTCATTTCAACACCAAAGACCGGTTCTAAAAATCGCTAAAAAACTTTGTATGAATGAACATCGGTACATATATGGCCGTACATGAATAATGATAAGGCAGGCTAAATCCATTTATATTTGTCGTGCCATCATACTTCATATTTTTATATTTATCATATCCAACCTGCCTTTCGGAAATAAGAGATTTCCCTAAGACAAGCGCCGTAGCTGCGTGATTCTTCCATCGTAAAGCTGGATTTCGCGCAATAGGGATATCATAAGCTGCATGCATTAATTGCAGCTACGGCGCTCTTGTCTTCTGTCACGGGAAAAGTCTCTTGTGCGATGATTCGCCCGATGATCGAAGTATATTCCGGCCGGGCTTCATTGTATGTAATAATATTTTCGAAGGGGCAGGCCAATGCGAGTCAAAGCGCCTTATTTAAAATTGTTGGTTTGCGTGTTTCTTTTTCCAAAGTGATAAGACACAAGAAACAAACTCATCTATCTGGAAATAACATATCGGCTCAAGCCGTGTGGGCCGGGGCCTCATTATTTATTCATCATTCTTTGTGAAGGGATAGGGAAATGGGAAAAAAACAAAATCAGAAAAGACGGTTCCTACTCGTGTTGTTTCTGCTGACAACCTTGTGTACGCTTACACGAGCCGAGGTCATTTATGTTGATGACGATGTAGTTGGCGCCAACGATGGCTCTTCCTGGATCGACGCGTTCACCGATCTCCAGGATGCCATTACGGTGGCTCAGGTCGGCGACGAAATCCGGGTAGCCCAGGGCATTTATACCCCCACTCAGAACGCCTTCGATCGTGATGCGGCGTTTGAATTGAAGGACGGTGTGACGATCCTGGGTGGATATGCCGGATTGTCGGGGATGTATCCGGATTTTCGCCATACCGAATTCTTTACAACGATTCTCAGCGGCGATATCGATCACAATGATCTTGATATCGATCCCAATAGTCGAGCGGGCAACAGTCGTCATGTAGTCGTGTGTATGGATAGAGGCGATACTGCTGTTCTTGAAGGCGTTACGATCTCAGGTGGATACGCGGGAAATGCTCGCACTCATAATTATAGCGATGGGAGGGGAGGAGGATTGTATTGTCGAGGTGGATGTTCTCCACAATTGGTTGACTGTGTTTTTTCAGACAACGAGGCCGGGAGTGGCGCTGTGTATATTAATGGAGGGTCTCATCCCGTGTTTACACGCTGTATATGGCAAGATAATTACGCGAATGACGGGGGAGCTATTTGTGTGAATCGCAGCTCGTATCTTATTTGTTTGAACCACTGTATTTTTCGACGGAATGTCGCAGCAAGACAAGGGGGAGCGATATACGCTGACATCATGGGTGAAGTACGAATGGTGAATTGTCTCTTTGTCGCCAATAAGGCAGGAGGCTCGGGCGGGGCTATCTCCTGTAATGGTAGTAACGACGGTACCGGCCGTAGTGTATTCAATTTGCTCAACTGTACCTTTTATGGTAATACTTTCCCTACTTTTGATCATCCACCGACAAATACAGTGACACAACCTGATGGTTCACGGGTCTATTGGAGCGATTCAGTTATTTCAAATTGCATATTCTATAATGAACCGTCCGAAATGGCAGTTTCAATTCAGTTTGGTCGCAGTGAGCCGCTCATCATCACGAGTATCTATGAAAAAGAGCTGGAACCCGGCCATCGCCGCCCGATTCCACCGGCTCACGATGTACTCTTCGTCGATCCTTATGGCAACGATGGTATCTTAGGCACCAAGGACGATGATTTGCGTCCGGCTCCCGGTTCGCCTGTCATCGATTCAGGAACGAATCAAACGAATCCACCCTTGCCGGCCGTGGACTTAGACAGCAATCCACGGATTCTCAATGGCGTTGTCGATATAGGAGCTTTTGAATACGCAGGTCCAAACTAAACAGGCACCGAAGCCAATGAGCGAATCCTGATGACATATCGCTTGAATTTTCCCGGCAATGATGACTTCTCATCGACCCGAAGAACGGTACAATAGAACTGCTTTTTTTGAAACTTGTTCTTTGTGTTGGGTTAGCTGATTGTGTCATGTGAATCTCCTAAAATTTTGCTGACAGGTTTGCCGGGGTGTGGAAAGACGACGGCGATTATGAAAATTATCAATCGTCTCAACCGTGAAAAGGTGGTCGGCTTCTATACACAGGAGATTCGGCAGAAGGGCGTTCGTATAGGTTTTTCATGGAATCGCCTCGACGGCGCCGCCGGGATACTGGCTCACGTGGATATCAAAGGGCGTTTCAAGGTCGGTAAATACGGTGTGGATGTTGACGGCTTTGAGAGGGCGGTTGCCCCTATTCTGGACATCGAGCAGAACGACGCCGAACTGTTCGTCCTTGATGAGATCGGCAAGATGGAGTGTTTCTCGGAGACGTTCGTCGATGCAGTCCGGCGGCTCTTTGCCTCCGACAAGTCCGTCTTAGCTACAGTTGCCCAAAAAGGAAGCGGCTTTATCCGTGAGGTTAAGAGCTATCCCGGCGTAAAGCTGTTCACTTTGACACGTGGGAACCGAGGAAAGCTGATTTCCGACATCTCACAACACTTCTCGTTTTTGGATCACTAATATGGAGACGATTTATATCGACGGCAGCAGGGGGGAAGGGGGCGGGCAGATACTCCGCACGAGCCTGACCTTAGCTTGCATCACGGGCAAAAGTCTGCGGATGGAGAACATCCGCGCTGCCCGGCGCAAGCCGGGCCTGGCCAGACAGCATCTAAGCTGCGTCCACGCCGCCTGCCAAATCTGCGACGGCCACTGCCAGGGTGACGCTCTCGGCTCCCAGGTCCTCGATTTTCAGCCTGGTCCCATCCGAAGCAGCGATTTTACCTTCGATATCGGCTCGGCCGGCTCGGTGTCTCTGGTCATCCAGACCGTTCTTCCCGCCTTGTTCTTAGCCGGCAAACCTTCCACCGTCACCGTGACGGGCGGAACGCATAATCCGTGGGCGCCGCCGTTCGACTTTCTTCACGAGACATTTCTGCCCGCCATTGCAGATGCCGGCTTCCGGACCGATTGCCGGCTCATCAAGCACGGCTTCTTCCCCGCTGGCGGTGGCAAAATCACGTTCGAGATCCAGCCGTGGCAAGCTGACGCCGGCCGGATGATAAACCTGTGTGAGCCAAGTAACAACGCACAAATAAACGCCCGGATATATACCGCCAGGCTCCCCGAACACGTTGCTCAAAAACAAAGGGCGCTCTTACTCCAAAGCAACCTAAATATCAAGCACATCGAACACATCGAGGTCACGGATTCCGACGGTCCCGGCAATTGCCTCATGATCCGGTTATGCAACGGGGGAACGGCAGTCTTCACCACATTCGGCATGCGCCGCAAGCCGTCACGGGACGTTGTCAACGAAGCGGTTACGCTCGCCGATGATTTCCTCTCCAGTGACGCGGCCGTCGATCGTTATTTAGCCGACCAGCTTTTGATCTACATGGCTCTATCCAAAGCTGGCTGCTATACAACAAACGAGCTGTCCACTCACCTGACAACCAACATCGAAACCATCAACAAATTTCTCCCAGTTAGCTTCAAAACCGAACAACAAGACCGGATTTACAGGATTTCCTGTATACCGGCATAAGAAGGCTAATGTTTATCAGTTGAATAGCAAGTTACTCCATAGTCTGTCGCTTTCGTAGCAGGTCGACAATATCTTTATGTCCCCGGCGGACCGCCTCGTCCAGTGGTGTCCGACCGAGGTTGTCTCTAATATTGACGTCCGCTCCGTTTGCAAACAATAATTCCACGATATCTTTATGGCCCCGCAGGGCGGCTCCGTGCAGAGGTGTATTCCCACCCTTATCCCTTAGGTTGGGATTAACGCCATATTCCAAAAGTAGTTTCACGATATCAGTGTGTCCACGTGCTGCGGTGTGCAAAGGTGTCGTCGCATTTGCGTTTCTCACGTTGATATCGGCACCATGAGCGAGGAGCATTTCTGTTATGTCGCGTTTACCCTCCGAGATCGCATCATGCAATGGTGTATCGCCGTCTCGATTTTTTGCATTGATATTGGCACCGTGTTCAAGAAGAAATTCAGCGAAAGGCTTATCATTGTCACGAACCGATTCGTGCAGAGGTGTAAGGTCGTCATAATTCCTGATGTTAACGTCGGCGCCGTTAGCGATAAGCAATTCGACTACTTCTCTGTGACTTCTATCTTCATGTCTCCGATCGCGCTCAACTACCAGCGTCGTTATGAATGGACCCGGGTAGTGATAATGAGTACGCCAGAGTGCACAGTGAAGCGGCGTTCGACCATGTTCGTTTTTTGCAGTCTTGACGTCGATACCGGCGTCGATGAGTTTTTTTACCAGGTCCTTGAAGCCAGCTGAGGTTGCCATGAACAATAGCTGTTGCTTTTCTTTGTCCGAACGACCAATTTCTGCACCGCTATTCAGAAGAAACTTTGCGATCTCGTTATGATTCGCTCGTAATGCTTTGATGAGCGGCATATCACCATAACTGCCCTTTGTATTGACATCAGCACCGTTGGTCACGAGGAGTTCCACGAAATTAGAGTCCTCAGTAAAAAAAGCTGCAACGTGCAGAGGGGTGTCGCCGTCTTCATTCTTTGCATTTACGTCTGCACCATGATCAATGAGCAGTCTGGCTATATCAAAAGAAGGAGGTTGTCTGTGAAAGCTTGAGACAGCTATATGCAATGGTGTTTGACCGTCATTGCCTTCGCCAACCTGATCGGCACCTCCATCAATCAAGATGTTTACAGCCTCGATATCTCTGTTCCGTACAGCCAGATGCAAGGGAGTTTCCTCGTACCAAGCTTCTGTTATATTGGGATCCGCTCCGTGAGCCAGGAGCATTTTAGCTATGTGCTTGTGACCCTTCTCGATTGCCTGGTATAGCGCAGTCTCGCCGGATGATCCTGCTCCAGCATCAAGATCGGCGCCGTTGGTAATGAGCAGCTCTACCATATCTTTCTGACCTTCCCGGGCGGCGTAGAGAAGTGCGGTTTCATGGTAGTTACCACATTGGACATTGACATCGGCTCCGTTGGCTAAAAGGATCGCTACAATTTCCTTGTGGCCGGCGGCCAAGGCGAGGAATAATGGTGTCCAGTCTCCTTCGTCTGTTTTTGCATTGACATCGGCGCCGTTTAATATGAGCACGTCCGTGGCTTCTTTGTGGCCCTCCTGAGCGGCACAGTGCAGAGCCGTCCAGCCGTTTTGGTCTTTGGTGTTGACATCGTCACCGGCTGAAAGCCGGGCTTGGATTTGTTGAATATTGCCGGATTTGGCGGCCCAGTGGAGTGGCATCGAGGTCAGGTCCGGCTTCTTCCGGCAGCCGACGAAAAGCATTAAAAACGTCGAAATAAGGCAAAAAAGGCTACTTTTTCTCACTTTGAGTTACCTCGAACAGGTGCACAATCTGCGTTCCACTACATATATAGAGGCACACAGGTAAGAAAACGTTACAGTTAAAATCTCTCGCAATCGGTCATTTTCCAATCCGCTATAAAACCTAAATCGCCCGCTGGAAAAGTCTTGCCAAATCATGCAACAAGGACTACAGTATTGCAAAACATAATCCCCGGCAGAGCAACGGTGAAGCAGGGTCAACGGATGATCGTGTGCCCTGGATGCTTTGACAGGAGGCACAAAGTAGATGCAGACAGAGATGACGTTCCGGACCTTGATCGACCTGTTTAACGAATCCCTCGACGATATCCAGCCCTCGGATAAGATCTGCCTGGAGGTCGTCCGGGCGGACCGTTGGGAGACCCTCACCTTCGAGCAATTGCGGACGCGGGCGCGTGACTTCGCCGTTTGGCTGGTTCAGTCCAGAGGCATCCGCGTGGGCGACAACGTCGCCATCCTCGGCAAAAACCGCGCGGACTGGGACGTGGCGCTGTGGGGGACGATCCTCGCCGGCGCCAGGCCGGTGCTGATCGATCCGGAAAGACCCGTCGATGGCGTCACATACCATCTCATGCATACGGATACCCGGATATTGATCGTAGCGGATGATTATCAGAATGCCGCCGCCCGGCAAGAGCTGGAGGCATTCGCCGTCAGTCACGATATGACGGTTGTCCGGATGACGGTGCATGAGAAGGTCGGCCTGAATCGCGCGGACGTCGATGAGCTGCTCAGCAGCATTCGCGCGAAAATCGACTCGGATGATACGGCCGTGATTCTGTGCACGTCCGGCACCACGGGCGATCCGCGGGAGGTCGAGCTGACGCATGAGAATTTCATTGCCAACTTGCAAGGCTCGGTCGAGAAGGTGAAATTGACCGGGGCCGATAAGCTCGGCCATATCCTCCCGCCCCATCATTCGTTCGGTCTGACGGTCGGCAAGATGCTGGCCCTCTGCGTCGGCGCGACGAATATTTATACCAATAAGTACCGCGAAATCGCCCAGTTCATTCGGGACAAGGACATCACCATCTTCGTGGCTGTGCCCGCTCTTTATACCATGCTCGCCAAGGGGATCGAAGAGGCCCTGACCAAACAGAAGCGAAAGAAGCCGCATCTTCGGCTTATCGATTGGTTGTGGCCCAAGACCGTGGGAAAGGCCATTTTAAAGAAACAAGGCTGGGAGAAGATTCGATTTTTCCTTTCCGGCTCGGCGCCGATGCCTAAATGGGTGCTGGATGTGTGCTGGCGGCGGGGCATACTGCTTTACGAAGGATACGGCACAACGGAGAACTCACCCGTGTATGGTTTCAACGAAAGCCCGGCGAAACTCGGCTCGGTGGGCCAACCCATCTCCACGCTGTTCGTCAAAATCGTCAACGAGAATGATGAGACGCTTCCGCCCGGCGAAAAAGGGGAGATCGCTCTCGGCGGGCCTTGTATCATGAAGGGCTACTATAAGAACGCGCAATCGACGGAAGCCGTCATTCGCGTCGATGAGAAGGGCGTTCGATGGCTGCTGACCGGCGACTTGGGCTACCTGGACGAGGCGGGGAATCTCTACATCACCGGCCGGAAGAAGTATGTCATCGTTTTGCCCGGCGGGAAAAACGTCCATCCCGAACGCGTCGAGTCGGCGCTCTCGGAGGCCGAGTATGTGCATGAAGTCCTGGTCGTCCCCGGGTTCTGGAAGGATTCGAACGGCATCGAACAGGAAACCGTCAAGGCCATCGTCCGCCCGGCCTGGGATGTGATCGAGATGCGTGCTAATCTCTCGTCCATCGATTTGGAGAAGCAGCCCAAGCTATTAAAAGGTCTCGTATGGCAGAATATTAACGAATGCCAGCAGAGAAGCCGCCAATTGTCCAGCTTCGAGAAGATATCGTCACATCATCTCGAAATACAAATTGAGGAATTTCAGAAGACATCGACCGGAAAGGTCAAACGCGAAGTGTACATGAAAATATAACTCTTGAAAGGGAGGATTACAAAATGTCAGAGTTTAATGATACTTCAAGTCGCAAAAATGCCAAGTCGATCAGTCGTCGCGGTTTTATGGCCGGCGCCGGGGCGGCAGCTCTCTCGTTTACTGTGGTCAAGCCGGAGCTTGTCCGCGGAGCGAGCGCCAATTCGAAAGTCAATTTAGGCTTGGTCGGATGCGGCGGTAGGGGGACGTGGATCGCCAACCTGTTCAAGCAGCACGGCGGATACAACATCGTCGCCGTCGCCGATTACTTCCAGGACCGGATCGATCGCGCGGGTGAAACACTGGGCGTCGCTTCAGCCAATCGCTTCCCCGGCCTTTCGGGCTATAAGAAGCTGTTGGAGAAGGTGGACGCCGTGGCGATTGAGAGCCCGCCGTATTTCCATCCCGAGCAGGCGGCGGACGCCGTCGATGCGGGGTGTCACACGTATGTCGCCAAGCCGATCGCCGTGGACGTGCCCGGCTGTCACAGTATCGGCGACAGCGGCAAAAAGGCATCAAGAAACAAGCTATGTTTCCTCATTGATTTCCAAACCCGCGCCGATCCACTTTACTGCGAGGCGCTGAAGCGCGTTCGCCAGGGCGCGCTGGGCGAGATGGTTTTCGGCGAGGCGATTTATCATGCCGGTTGTCCGTTCGGGCGAATGTATGATACGTGGCGAAACGACCCGGACGGTTCGGAAAATCGTTTGCGGGCCTGGGGGCTCGATCGAGTGCTTTCGGGTGACATCATTACCGAGCAGAATATTCACACGCTCGACGTGATGAGCTGGATCATGGACGCCGAGCCGGTGTACGCCGTCGGGACGGGCGCCCGCACGATCCGCCCCGTCGGGACGTGCAACGATCACTTCGCGCTGTTGTTCGAGTATCCCAATAAGGTCGGCATTACGTTCAGCTCGAAACAGTTCGAGGGCCACGGCACGCAGCCGGACGGGATCCGAAATCGGATGTTCGGTTCCAAGGGCGTGCTCGAAACCCAGTACGGCGGGCAGGTCATCATACGCGGCGAGAATTTCTATCGCGGCGGTAAATCCCCCGCTATCTACAAGGACGGCGCTATCGTCAACATCGCCACGTTCCACAAGAGCATCGTGGAAGGCACGTACGACAATCCCACGGTTGCACCGAGCGTCCGCAGCAATTTAGTCACCATCCTCGGTCGGACCGCGGCGTATACGGGCCGGAAGGTCACGTGGAGAAAACTCGTCAGGAGTACGGAAAAACTCGATGCCAATCTCAAAGGCGTAAAATCATAAACGGGCGGTCGCGGCCTAAGGAGAGACAGATATGAATTCTACGCATATGACCCGGCGTGAAATGATGCTCGGGACGGTCGGCACGGTCGCCGGGCTAACGCTCGCTTCGTCCTGTGCGCAGTACGCGGAATCCTGTTGCCCCACGGGTTTTAAGATCGGCGTCTGCGACTGGACGATCGGAAAGAGGGCCGATCCCGCTTCGTTCGAGCTTGCCAGGAAGATCGGCCTGGACGGCGTCCAGGTGGATTTCGGACGGGGTGACAAGGATCTCCCGTTGTTCGATCCGACGCTCCAGAGACGTATTCTCCGGGAAGCCAAAACCCAGCAGATGGAAATCGCTTCGTTGGCGATGGGTGTTCTGAACAATGTCCCGTACAAAAGCGATCCACGCGCCGAGCGGTGGGTTGAGAAAGGGATCGACGTGGCGAAAGCCATGCGGACCGACCTTATCCTGCTGGCCTTTTTTGGTAACGGCGACCTGCAAAACGACGAGCCGGGAACCAACGAGGTTATCAGAAGGCTCCGGAAGGCCGCACGAAAGGCCGAGAAAGTCGGTGTCACGCTCGCCATCGAATCCTGGCTCAACGCCGAGCAGCACGTGGATATCATCACGAAAGTCGGCTCCCCGGCGTTGAAAGTCTATTACGACGTGGGCAACTCGCACAAGCAGGGCTACGACATCTACACGGAAATCCGCCGGCTCGGTCGATTTGTCTGTCAGGTCCACGCCAAGGACTACGACGATCTCTACGGCAAAGGCTCCATTGACTTCCCCAAGGTCCGCGCGGCGATGGACCACTCGGGTTATCGCGGCTGGATCGTTATGGAAGGCACAAAGATGCCCCTCGGCGTCGAGGAAAGCTGCCGGTACGACACCGAATACCTGCGGACCATTTTCCCGACAGAGACATAACTCAATGATGAAAGGACCGAACATGAAATCGCAAAACTACATCACGACTCTGGCCGTACTGATCCTGTCTATAGCTCCATTGGCCGCCGGTACGGCGCTGGACGATTACGTAGCGGCACCGGATCCAAGCTACGGCTATAACGTCGTTAAAACCGTTCCCGGCCCCGGCTACACCGCCTATATCATCGAGATGACCTCGCAGACTTGGCGCGGCAAGGACGAAGTGGACCGGACGCTCTGGAAGCATTGGCTCACCATCATCAGGCCGAACAACGCCACGAGCGACACGGCGTTACTGTGGATCAACGGCGGAAGCAATCGCAGCTCGGGCCCGGACTCCCCGGACAAGATGATCGCCGGGATCGCCATGGCCGCCAACGCCGTGGTCGCGGATATCAAGCAGGTGCCGAATCAGCCCCTGACCTTCCCGGACGGCGGCGGACCTCGCTCGGAAGACGGCATCATTGCATACACCTTCGTCAAATTCATGTCCAGCGGCGACGCCACGTGGCCGCTCTTGCTGCCGATGGCCAAGAGCGCCGTTCGGGCGATGGATACGGTCCAGAAACACCTCTCGTCCCTCGACACCGGCGCGTTGGATATCAAGCATTTCGTCATTTCAGGCGGCTCCAAACGGGGCTGGACGACGTGGCTGACCGCCGCGGTCGATCAACGCGTCGTCGCCATCGCCCCGGCGGTCATCGACGTACTGAATATGGACGAGCAAATGAAGCATCATTTCGCAGCCTATGGTTTCTACTCCCAGGCGATTTCGGATTACGATAACCTCGATGTTTTCGAAAACCTATTTAGCCCGGAAGCCGAACCGCTTTTGAAAACCGTCGATCCGTACGAATATCGCGACCGCTACGCGAATATCCCGAAGTTCATGATCAATTCGAGCGGCGACCAATTCTTCCTCCCGGACTCGGCCCAGTTCTATTTCGACGACCTGCCGGGCGA
>Ga0272441_10005486_pt1 | contig 21995 bp, 18 predicted proteins | sample SSMProp6N_FD_193582 | JGI IMG/M metagenome (GOLD analysis project Ga0272441, IMG submission 193582) | Marine sediment archaeal communities from Little Sippewissett salt marsh, Falmouth, MA, United States - SSM-Prop-6N | ecosystem: Environmental > Aquatic > Marine > Wetlands > Sediment ... | reverse complement strand
GGAAAGACCGTAACGAGTATCGGCCTTTCAATGGCCCTTAACCGGATAGGCAAAAAATCCATAGCGTGCCTGCGCCAACCGTCCATGGGGCCTGTTTTCGGAGTAAAGGGCGGAGGCACCGGCGGCGGAAAATCCCAGATCCTGCCCAGGGAAGATATCAATCTGCATTTTACCGGAGACATACACGCTGTGGGGGCGTCGCATAATCTCCTCGCGGCGTTTTTAGACAACGCGATATTCAGAAATCATTATCCTCATATAGATCCGGAACGGGTCACGTGGCGCAGGGTTCTGGATATGAACGACAGACCCCTGCGAAATATAAAGATAGGCCTGGGCGCTGCTAAGGACGGGCCGTCGAGGACGAGCGGATTCGACATAACCGTGGCGAGCGAGGTGATGGCCATACTCGCCCTGTCAAAAGATATTCGCGATATGCGCGCGCGGCTCGGCCGCGTAGTGATAGCGTCGTCCAAAAGCGGAAGGCCCGTAACGGCGGCGGACCTTAAAATAGCCGGGGCGATGGCCGCTCTTTTAAAAGACGCAATAAAACCGAATTTGGTCCAGACGATCGAGAATACGCCGTGCCTTGTGCACACGGGGCCCTTTGCCAATATCGCGCACGGCAACAGTTCGATTATAGCTGATATGATGGCGCTTAGGATATCGGACTATGTTATTACCGAATGCGGATTCGGCGCGGACTTGGGCGCCGAGAAATTTTTTGACATAAAATGCCGGACAAGCGGTATCAAACCCGACGCCGCGGTCATTGTATGTTCGGTGCGCGCGCTGAAGATGCACAGCGGCCGTTTTAAGGTGAGAGGCAGGTCCATGGACAAGAGCCTCCTCAGGGAGGACCTTCCGGCCGTTGAGGCGGGGTGCGTGAACCTCGAAAAGCAGATTCAGAATATAAGCGCCTTTGGGGTGCCGGTGGTGGTGGCCGTCAACAGATTCGCCTCCGACACCGCGAGGGAAATAGCCATTGTGAGAAAGAGGGTGATCCTCGGAGGCGCCGACGGCGTCGCGGTAAGCGAGGCGTGGAGGCGCGGTTCCGCGGGCGCCTTGGATCTGGCGAAATCCCTCGTCGAGGTAACGCGGCGCCGCGCGGCGGATTTCGGTTTTCTGTACCCACTCGATATGCCCATCAAGGGCAAGATAGAGAGGATAGCGAAAAGGATATACGGGGCCGGCAGGGTGACATATTCGCCTGTCGCCGAGAAAAAAATACAGATATATGAAAAACGCGGCTACGGGAAGCTACCCGTATGCATCGCCAAGACGCACCTGTCGCTCGGGCCCGACGCGAAGGTCAAGGGCGCGCCGGCCGGATTTACCCTGCCGGTCAGGGATATGCACGCCGCGGTGGGCGCCGGATTTATACTTCCGATATGCGGTTCGATAAGGACGATGCCGGGCCTGCCCGCCGAGCCGATAGGCGTTAAGATACGCGTTGACGATGAGGGAAGCATCAAGGGCCTGATGTAGGCGGATAACGGTTAGCCCTGCTAGCGGGTGAGCCGGTGCCCGGGTTATCAAAAAATAACTTTACACTTTGAACGACGTTAAAAGTGTAAAGTTAAGGCGGGATATGGAAATAAAAAGATACCTTGAAAAATTGGCTGCAAAAAGCCCTGTTCCCGGAGGAGGAAGCGCGGCGGCGCTGACCGGCGCGATAGGCATGTCTCTTATGTCTATGGCGGCGGGATACACTGCGAAAAAGGTTTTCGCCGCGCGGCGCGCGGGGCTGTCCGAGATTATCGGATTCGCCGCGTCCTCGCGCCGACGGCTTCTTGAGCTTATGGCCGAGGACGAAAAGGCGTATCTGCGCCTTTCGGGCGCGTTGAGGAAAAAAGGCAAAAAGGATACCGCCGCCATAGCCGTGTTTTATAAAAAGGCGGCGGCGCCTCCGCTTGAGATGTGCCGCGTACTTAATGACGGACTCAAGCGATGCGCGCGGCTTTCCGCATTTTGCTCGAAGGCGCTGGCCTCGGACCTCGCCGAGGCGGCAATACTTATGGAGGCGGGTTTTGCCTCCGCCCGGCTCAACGCGGAAATCAACCTTGACGGCGCGTGCGATAAGGCGTATGCCGGCAGGATGAGGCGGTGGCTGGATAAAAAGGGCGCTTTGGCGCGAAAGATAAAAGAGAAGGTAAAGAGAGGGTATTGAGATGCCGGCGGTCGTAATTGACGGAGCAAAAATAGCGCGCGAGATGAAAGAGGCCTTAAAGCGCGATATCGCGGACGTAAAGGCCGCGCGCGGCCGGGTGCCGCAGCTGGCCGTTTTACAGATAAAAAAACACGCCTCATCGGATATCTATATTAAGGCCCTGATGAATCTGGCGGAGGAGATCGGACTCAAGATGCGCGCCGTCGGGGTAAAACCGTCCCAATCCGACGCGGAGCGGGAGATAGCCGCGCTTAACGCGGACAAAACGGTCTCCGGAATTATGGTGCAGACGCCGGTTCCCGAAGGTATCGAATTAAAGAAACTTTTTGCCGCTATTTCGCCGGATAAAGACGCGGAGGGATTGAATCCATCCAACGCGGGAGGCCTGATTTACGGCACGGGCAAGGTAGTTCCGTGCACCCCCGCCGCCTGCATGGCCCTGATAGATTCTGTTACGGGCGACCTCAGAGGCAAAGAGGTCGTTATCGTGGGGCATTCCGAAATCGTGGGAAGGCCTCTGTCTCTTATGATGCTTTCGCGCATGGCGACGACGACCGTCTGTCACATCGGGACATACGAAAAGGGCCGACTCGAGGAACACGTCCGGCGCGCCGAGATTCTTGTGGTCTCCGTGGGTAAACCGTTTCTTATAAAAGGCGACTGGATACGCGAGGGCGCCGTTGTGATAGACGTGGGCATAAATAAATATAAAGGCCGGATAACCGGCGACGTGGATTTCGAGGCCGCGAAGAAAAAGGCCTCATACATCACGCCGGTGCCGGGCGGGGTCGGGCCCCTGACGGCCCTTATGCTGATGAGGAACCTCGCCGCCCTTTGCAAGAGGTGACAGGATGAATTTTCGCGAAAAATTGAAATCGAAAAAATTTATAATAACAAGCGAGATCGGGCCGCCGAAGGGCGTTGACGTGGAGCCATACCTGAGGCACGGCGCATCCATCAAGGGAAGAGTTGACGCCGTAAACGTGACGGACCTGCAGAGTTCGATGATGAGACTGGGTTCGCTCGCCTTCAGTCATCTGCTCATAAAAAGAGGCGTGGAGCCGATATATCAGCTGACCTGCAGGGACAGGAACCGGTTGGCCCTGCAGTCCGACCTTTTGTCCGCCTATGCGCTCGGCATACGCAATGTCCTTGCGCTGACAGGGGATCATCCCATACTGGGCGACCATCCTCAGGCGAAGGCGGTATATGACCTCGACTCCGTAGGTCTGCTTTACGCCGCGAAGTCACTGCGGGAGGGCAAGGACCTTTCCGGCGCGCCCCTTAAAGGTTCGCCGGATTTCTGCATGGGCGCGGCCGTGAATCCCGGAGCGGAACCGCTTGAGCCGGAGATAATAAAAATGAAAAAGAAGATTGCTGCGGGCGCGGAATTTTTTCAGACGCAGGCGATTTTTGATGTCCGGCTTTTCGAGAAGTTCGCGAAGCTTGTTAAGGCGTTCGATGTGCCGATTTTATCAGGCATCCTTATCCTTAAGACCGCCTCGAGCGCCCGTTATATAAACAGGCACGTGCCGGGTGTTTTCGTGCCGGAAGGCATCGTAAAGGAGATGGACGCGGCGAAAGATCCGGCGAAGAAATCCATCGAGATAGCGGCAAGGCTGGCGGGGGAGATGAAGTCCGTCGCGGACGGCATCCATATAATGTCCATAGGCATGGCCGAGAAAATCCCTCAGATGCTGGACGCGCTGAAGATTTGAGATTGACGATGAAAAGGGAAAGGTTTACGGTAGACGATTTTCGCGGGAAAAAACTTTCCGGCGAAAAAATCACCATGTTGACCGCCTACGATTATTTTATGGCGAGGGCCGCGGACGAGGCCGGGATAGACGCCATACTTGTGGGCGACTCGCTGGGCATGGTCGTCCTGGGACGTGAATCGACCAGGGACGTTACCATGGAAGATATGATACGCCACGCCTCGGCGGCGAGGAAGGGGTGCCGCGCGGCGTTTCTTATAGGCGATATGCCCTACGGCTCGTTCGCGACGCCGGATAAGGCGGTGAGGAACGCGAGGCGGTTCGCGGATGAGGCCGGATGCGACGCCGTCAAGGTGGAAGGGGAGCCGCTGGAGGAGATCTCGGCCATAATAAAGGAAGGCATACCGGTGCTGGGGCATCTGGGGCTTACGCCGCAGACCGCCACGGACTTCAAGGTCCGCGGGAAAGACGCGGAGACGGCGCAGGCGATACTGAGCGCCTCCCGACGCCTGGAGGGCGTCGGATGTTTCGCCGTGGTGCTGGAATGCGTCCCGGCCGGGCTGGCCGGCGCGATACGGCGCGCGCTCTCGGTGCCGGTAATCGGCATAGGCGCGGGGCCGGAGTGCGACGGGCAGGTGTTAGTGATTAACGACATGCTCGGTATGTACGACAAGTTTACCCCCAAGTTCGTCAAACGGTACGCGGACCTGGGCGGCATGGCCGGAAAAGCGATATCTTTGTATATAAAGGAAGTGGCCAACGGCGCCTTTCCGACTCGCGAGCACAGTTTTACGATGAGGAAAGAGGAGCTGGACAAGTTGAGCGCCGGCTAAAAAATAACTTGACACTTTGAACGTCGTTCAAAGTGTCAAGTTAAGGGGAGGGGATATGAGGATAACTATTGTCGGGCCCGGGGGCCTGGGCACCCTGCTCGCCGTTAACCTTTCGCGCGCGAAAAACGACGTGTGGATACTTGACAACGACTCTAAGCGGGCCGGACGGCTCACCTCCGAGGGGATAACCGCGGAAGGTCCGGGCGGGGGCCATAAGGCAAGGGTAAACGTCACGACCGATCCGAAAAAGATCGAGAAGGCAGATGCGGTCTTCCTATGCGTCAAATCATTCGATATGGAGGGCGCCTTAAAAGGCATAAAGGGCCTGCTTGAGGAGGAGACATACGTCGTGAGCCTGCAGGACGGCCTCGGCAATCTCCAGATGGCCTGCGAATACGCGGAGCCGGCGAGGGTCGTGGGCGGGATTACGTCGCAGTCGGCGGAACTGACCCGGGACGGCGCGTTGAGACACACCGGAAAGGGGCACACCGTTATAGGGCAGGCCAACGGAAGGGTGATGGGAGGCACCAGAGAGATCTCATCGATACTTAATAAGGCGGGATTTCCCACCAAGATAACTAAGGATATAAACTCGGTGATATGGAGTCGTCTTGTGATAAGCGCCGGTACAAACGCCCTCAGCGCCGTGACGAGGTTGAAAAGCGGGGCGCTGGTGAAAAGCGAATACACCAGGGAGATTATGAGGCGCGCCGTATCGGAAGCGGCCAAGGTGGCGAAACGCAAAAGGATAAAACTCTCATATGACGACCCCATACAGAAGGCGGAGGCGGTCTGCAAGGCGAATCCGGAGGAGGTGTCCCCGATGCTCAGAGACGTGTTGAGCCGCCGGCAGACAGAGATAGATTTCATAAACGGCGCGATAGCGCGCCAGGCGAAAAGCCTTAACATAAAAACACCGACTAACGAAATGCTTACGGAGCTCGTTAAGGGTATAGAATCGAATTACGCGAGCATGGCCGCGGAGTAAAGGATGAATTACGCGAGCATGGCCGCGGAGTAAAGGAGCGCCGGATATGTTTTTGAAAATAGGGGAACGCATAAACTCGTCAAGAAATGATATCGCCGCCGCGCTCAAGGCAAGGGACGAGGCCGCTATAAGAAAAGAGGCGAGATTGCAAAAAGAGGCGGGCGCCGATATGCTGGATGTAAACTGCGCGTTTAACTCCAAAGACGAGCCCGCCGATATGGGGTGGCTCGTGGAGCTGGTTCAGAACGAGACAGGCCTGCCGCTTTCAATCGACAGCCCGAATCCGAAGGCGCTCGAGTCGGGACTGCGCCGGCATAAAGGCAGGGCGCTGATAAATTCCGCTACTCTCGAGAGGTCCAAGCTCGATTCCATACTGCCTTTGGCGAAAAACTACGACGCCGACATCATCATCCTGACAATGGACGAAAAAGGCATGCCGTCCACCGAAGACGGCAGGCTCGCGCTGGCCAAAAAGGCGCTGGATACCGCGAAGGCGCACGGCATACGGAAGGAACGGCTCTATATAGATCCGCTTGTGAGGCCGGTAAGCAGCGAGCAGAGGCAGGGGCTGGAGGTCATAAAAAGCGTCAGGGCGATAAAATCGAGGTTCGAGGCAAGGACGATATGCGGCCTGAGCAACGTATCTTTCGGCCTGCCGGCGCGGACGGCGCTCAATTCCGTATTTTTGACGATGCTTTTGAGCGCAGGCCTCGACGCGGCCATTCTGGATGTATCCGAAAAAAAGATCAAGACGGCTATCAGGGCCGCGGAGGCCCTGCTGGGCAGGGACAATTTCTGCACGGAATATTTAAAGAGTTACAGGTCGGGTGAAATTGAGAAATAACGTAAAAAAGATATTTATAGCGGCTACCCGCCAAAACGACGGCAAGACCACCGTTTCGCTGGGGCTTATATCCGCGCTTAAAAAACGCTATAACGAAGTGGGTTTTATAAAGCCGATAGGCCAGAGGTATCTCATCGAAGACGGGCTTAAGGTCGACGAGGATTCCGTCCTCATAGAGAGTTTCTGCGGCCTGAAGGACGAGCTTAAGTATATGAGCCCGATAGCGATAGAAAAGGGCTTTACCGAACGCTACATAAGGAATCCCAGAAAATCCGGGCTTGCCAGAAAGATAAAAAAGGCGTTTACCGCGGTCTCGGAGGAGAAAGAAGCCGTCGTCATAGAAGGGACCGGCCATGCCGGAGTCGGCTCCTGCTTCGACCTTTCCAACGCCATAGTCGCCAATATGCTGGGCTCCAAGGTCGTCCTGATATCTTCGGGAGGCATAGGAAGGCCGATAGATGAAATATTGCTCAACGCGGCGCTTTTTGAGAAAAACGGCGTAACGATAGCGGGCGCGATAATCAATAAGGTGATAGAGGATAAATATAAAAAGGTGGACACGCTTGTCAGAAAGGGCCTGAAGCGAAAAGGTATCGAGGTCCTCGGGGTGATGCCGTACCAGAAGCCGCTGTCCGCCCCGACCGTTGGGGAGATATCCGAGGAGCTGGGCATAGATTTTATGTGCGGCCGTATGAACGCGCACAATCTCGTCAACAATATCCTTGTGGGCGCGATGGAGCCGCACGAGGCCTGGAACTATATAGAGGAAGGCAGCCTTATAATAACTCCGGGCGACAGGGAGGACATGATCCTGATGGCCATCGGCTCGTTTATGCTGCGCTCACAGGCGACCTCGAAAATAGCGGGCATAGTCCTTACGGGCGGGATAACGCCGCACAAAAGCATCGATAACCTTATCAAAAAAAGCGGCGTGCCTGTACTGTTCGCCAAGGACGACACCTACACAGTAACCTCCAATATACATGACCTCGTGGTAAAGATAAAGCCGACCGACACCGTAAAGGCCGAGATGGCCATAAAGATGGTGGAGGAGCACATCAACGTGGACCGCCTGATAAAAAAGATGGCATGAAAATAGGCCGCCCTTTTGTATCCCTCCTTATAATTTTTCTTTTTATTTGCCTGTTTTGCGCGGGGTGCGGAGATGCGAAATTATACAGGCGCTCCGTGTTTTATATGGGCACGACCGCGGAGTTTTGCGTTTATCCGGCGGGCGTCGGGGCATGCAATATCAGGGAGGCCTGCGACGAGGCCGAGGCGAGGATAGCGGCGCTCGAGGAGATATTTTCGATATTCAAACCCTCAAGCGTCCTTTCAAGTATAAATGGCGCCCGCGAAAAGGCGCGCTGCCCGGCGCCGAAGGAGGTGCTGCGGCTCCTCGAGAGGTCGAGGGAATATTCCGCGCTCACGGAGGGCGCCTTTGACGCGACCGTGTGGCCGTTGAGCGAGATATGGGGTTTCGGCGCCCGGAGGCGGGAGGATGAGAGGGCGCCCGGCGCGATGGAGATAAAAGAGGCGCTCAGCCATGTAGGCGACGGTAAGATAATACCTGATCGGAAAAACGGAGAACTTATTTTTAATGACCCGTTGGCCGGACTGGATTTCGGCGGAGTTGCGAAGGGGTACGCCGCGGATGAGGCGGCCGCGATATTCAAGAGACGCGGGATAGGAAACGTTTTGGTTAATATAGGCGGCGACCTATATTGCGCGGGCACGAGGCCCGGGGCGGATGGATGGGCGATAGGGATACGCGACCCGGAAGACAGGCGCGAGACCCTGGCCGTTTTGCGGCTGCGCGACAAGGCGGTTGCCACTTCGGGGGATTACGAGAATTTTTATATCCGCGGCGGCCGGCGGTACGGGCATATAATAGACCCGCGCACCGGCGATGTCGCGCGCGGGGGCATAGCGAGCGTTACGATTGTGGCGGACGACTGCGCGACCGCCGACGCGCTGGCCACGGCCGTATTCGTGCTTGGCGAGGACAAGGCGGCGGGCCTCATCGAGACGCTCGCGGGCGTAGAATGTTTTATCGTCGTCGGCTCCGGAGAGAGCCGGGAGATCATAACATCGAGCGGTATAGAAAAATATTTGAAGCGGGATGGCACGAGGCAGGGCAGGCGGGATGGCGCGAAATAATAAAAGCAGGGCAGAGCGAAACAAGACGGTTTTGGTGGCGATGAGCGGCGGCGTCGATTCCTCGCTTGCCGCGGCCCTTTTAAAGCGAAAAGGATACCGCGTGATAGGCGCCACTATGAGGATGGCGCCTTCCGGTGCATCCGGAGGCCTCCGCCGGGGGCGGGGCGCACGGAGGCCTCTCGACGGCATCAAAGAGGCGCGGCGCTCGGCCGCGGCGCTCGGTATACCGCATCACGTCTTTGATGTGCGGAAGGAATTCAAGAAGAAGGTCATAGATTATTTCTGCGGGGAATACGCGAGAGGCCTTACCCCGAATCCGTGCGTGGTCTGCAATCAGAAGATAAAGTTCGGCCTTTTTTTGAAAAAGGCATCCGAAATCGGGGCGCGGTATATTGCCACCGGGCACTACGCCAGAAAGGGATACGACAGGACTTCTGGCAGGTATTTCATCAGGGAGGGCAAGGACAAAAAAAAGGACCAGTCCTATTTTTTATTCAACGTATCACAGCGGGCGCTCGCGAGGTCCCTGTTTCCGCTGGGTGATATAACGAAGGACAAATCGGGGAGGCTGGCCGCGCGGCTGGGCCTGGCGGGGCATGGCGGAGGAGACAGCCAGGAGATATGTTTTATCGACGGCCCATACGCCGGTTACGTGTCCGAAAAGGGCGGCGCGTCGGCATTAGAAGGCGATATCGTGACGAGCGACGGCGCGGTCATAGGCAGGCATAAAGGCATCCATCATTACACCGTCGGACAGCGAAAGGGCCTCGGCATCGCGTATAAAGAGCCGCTTTATGTAATCGCGATAGATAAAAAACGAAACGCGCTCACCGTCGGAGTAAAAAAAGACGTTATGAAAAAGTCGATGACCGTCCGGGATGTGTCCTGGCAGGCGGCGGCCGCGAAGGCGGGAAGGCCTATCCGCGTAAAGGCGAAGATACGCTACGGACAAAAAAAGGCGGATGCCTTGGTCGAAAAAATGACCGGCGGGGTGAAACTGACGTTTCGCCGCGCGCAGGAGGCCCCTACGCCGGGGCAGGCGGCGGTCTTCTATAAAAATGACGCGGTCCTGGGCGGCGGATGGATAGACAGGGTCCTCAAATAGCGCGAGGAATAGCGTGAGACGCGATTCGAATAAAATAAAATCCGTAAAATTAAAGAAACTTAAAAAAACGCTCAAGCGCATGAAAAGCGCGGCGCTGGCCTTTTCAGGCGGTGTAGACAGCTCTTTTTTGCTTAAGGTCGCTTTCGATACCCTCGGCAGGGATAATGTGCTCGCCGTTATCGCCGAATCGGATTATTTTCCGAGGCGTGAGCGCGCGGCGGCGGAGGCAATGGCGCGACAGCTCGGGTTGAGACACCTTACCATAAAGACAAAGGTTAGCGGCAATAAAGATTTTTTAAGAAATCCTCCGAATAGGTGCTACTACTGCAAGAGGGAGCTTTTCGGACGGCTTAAGGCCGTTGCCGCGAAAAACGGCATATCCGCCGTTATCGACGGCTCTAATTACGACGACCGTAGAGACCTGCGCTACGGGGCCGAGGCGGCCCGGGAATTCGGCGTCCGGAGCCCGCTTGCCGAATGCCGGATAGGAAAAAAGGATATACGACGCCTTTCTCGCGCGCTCGGGCTCAAGACCTGGGACAAGCCGGCCTCGGCCTGTTTGGTTACAAGGTTTCCTTACAACGAAAAAATCAAAAAGGCGGATTTGAGAAAAATAGAGAGGGCCGAGGATTTTTTGCGCGGGCTCGGCCTTGGGCAGGTAAGGGTGAGGGCGCACGGCGATATCGCCAGGATCGAGCTTGACGGCGGAGATATCCGCCGTCTAACGGCCGACAGGCGCCTTCGCGGCCGCCTCACTCGGAAGTTGAAAAAGCTTGGGTTCACGTATATCGCGCTTGACATGGAGGGATATAGAAGCGGCAGTATGAACGAGTCCTTGAAAAACTAGCAGTTCTGTGATAAAATAATAAGCTATACGTGGCGGGGTAGCTCAGCCGGTTGAGAGCACGAAGCTCATACCTTCGGGGTCGTGGGTTCGAGTCCCACCCCCGCTACCAAAACCCATCTTAAAAAAAGAGGGCGTTATGAGAAAAATAAAACGCCAAAATCCGGTTTTTATCCCGCCTCAGTTTCAAATAGCGCTGTTTATATTTTGCCTATGCGCGGTCCTTGCGATGCCGAAGGCCTTCGCGGCCAATTCTAAGCCGGAAATTATCTCGGTCTCTCCCGACTCCGGCTCATCAAATGTAGGTGAAACCGTCTTTTTTACGGCCGTATATAAAGACAGTGGCGGTTGGGGGCATCTTAGACGATGCAAACTTCTTATAAATACAAAGATATCCTCTAAAGGTTGTTACGCAGTTTATAAACCCAGAAAAAACAAGTTATATTTGAAAAAGTCCAAGCAAAAAGGCGTTTGCCCCGGTTCCGCGGTCGTATTGGAAAACTCTTACGCGGCGCTGGATTGCTCGAAAACAACCGTAACGGCCGAGGGTGATACGATTACTATTAAATGGGCTGTCGCTTTTAAAAATACCTTCAAGGGGCAGAAGGATCTATACCTATACGCCAGAGATAAGAAAAAGAAAAGCGGATGGCGAAAAATGGGAGCATGGACGGTATCAAACCGCCCTCCGAAGTTCGAACCAATGGATAAACAGTCGGTTTATGAAAACGAGGTTATAGAATTCGCGGTTCAGGCCTACGATCCCGATGGAGACAAGCTTACATATAGCGTATATCCGTGGGGTCTGCCCGAAAACGCGACTTTTAAAGGGCAAACCTTTAAATGGCGTCCGGGATATGACGAAGGAATAATGGAGAGTGTTCTTTTCCGGGTGACCGACGGTGAATATAGCGATGAACTGCGCGTTTATATAATGATAAAAAACTCCAACAGGCCCCCCAGACTTCGCAAGATAGGAGATAAGTCAGTTAAGGAGGGCAATATTTTAACTTTTAAAGCCAAGGCCGATGATCCCGACGGTTATGCCTTGACTTATAGCGCCTTAAATATGCCGCTTTTTGCAAGTTTTGATAGAGAAATGGGCGATTTTACCTGGGCGCCCGATTATAACGCGGCAGGTCGCTATAAAGTTATTTTAACTGTTACCGACGGTCAGTTGGCAGATCAAAAAACCGTAGTTATAAACGTGAAAAATAACCCTTCACGCGTATTGAAACTAGGAGCAATATCCGGCTACTTAGACGGTGATTATGTCGGACTTATCTTACGCAAAAACGGCCAGACAATTTTTAGCAATGAAGGACACGGCACGGGAAGAGGAATTAATATAGCGGTTATTAACGAGGCAAGCGGAGAATTGGAAGACATGCAAAATTTTGACAATTGGTACTCCAGGACGCTGGCGAACAAGGCAATGGTTGATTATATAGAGGCCATACCCGAGGGACGCATAATTATGGCGGGTATTTCGGACGAAGGTTCGTATATAAATGAAAGTACATATCAGGCGTTCGAGTCAATCGGGAGCAGACATATTAGGGATATACGCTATGGGGATGACTGGGTCATGGTTACAAAAAAAGACATCCTTGAGAGCATAGCGGAAAAACGCGTCCCCGACAGAGGAGAAGGATGTGAGATAGAACCCACCATTGAATTAAATCGTCCCGGCGAATTGAATCCTCCGGAAGGAGAATTTTCGATAAACAACGGCGATAACATCACGGATAGTTCCGAAGTCATACTGGATTTGTCACAGATTGACGATCGGGGCTCCGGCATGGACGGCGGCGCGAGGATGAAGTTCAGCAATGACGGTATAATCTGGAGTGTCCCCGAATACTTTAAGCCCGAAAAGAAATGGTATCTTAACCGGGGAGACGGCGAAAAGACGGTTTACGCCAGATTCGCAGACGCGGACGGCAATTGGAATAATGAATCTATAACATCCCCTATTACATTGGACGAAAAAGGCTCCGAGTTGGCCAAAATAAGCGGCGGGAAAAATATCAAACATCTTAAGGCCGCCCGAGACGGTAACAGAAATGTGTATGTCATTTGGAGCGAATCCTGGCACGCCGCAAAACAGCGTGTGTTTATATCTGTTTCCAATGACGGCGGCATAACGTGGTCCGAAGAGGCAAAAATGATATACAGCCCCGATCCCGCGACATTTGAAATTTCCCTCGGGCTTTGCTGTGACGACGGGGGAAACGTATACGCTATATTTGGCTGCAGAGGAGACATCTATTTAAACTTTTCGAATGACTACGGCCAAAGCTGGATTTCGGAACCCATAAAGCTGAATGATGGTGTCTGTGAAGATTTGGATTGCGTTTTGCCAGAAATTATATGCGATGATAACGGAAATGTTTATACGTTGTGGGTCAATAAAGAAAGTATAGTTTGTAAAGATTTGTGGTTTAAGCGCTCGAATGATTACGGACATACCTGGACCGATAGCGTCATTATCAGCGAAGATAAGGAGTTTAATAGTCACGCGCATGAACTACAGAAACATTTCTTGTGCGATGAAAAAGGCGGCGTATTTGCAATTTGGGCGAGTAATCCCTTGCCGGATGATACATTTGGTGGCCGCGATATATATTTTACTTGTTCGTTAGACGAAGGTAGAACATGGACGTCGGACATTTTGAAAATCAATGGCGTAAGCCGTGTCGAATGTTTTAAAAATGTAGAGGTGGGCACCGACGGCAATGATGCCTTGTTTGTTTCCTGGTGCGATTATAGCGCGATATATTTCCAGCGCTCTCTTGACAAGGGGAATACATGGTTGGCTAAAGAGATAAAAGCGGTAAAAGAGGACCCTCAGTATGATTTCTGTATGGCAAACGACAATGCGGGAAGTATATACCTGGTATGGGAAAGACAGCATAAGCGTCACAGATATCCCGATAGGAGTGAAATATATTTCAGTAGGTCCGAAGATTACGGCTCGACCTGGCAGAAGAAGTATGTTAGGATTGTGACTTCGCCGATAGAATTAACCGAAGCATGGAATCCCTTGATTAGCTGCGATAACAACGGAAGGGTTTATATACTTTGGAGGGATAGCCGTAATTACATGCCGCATCGTTTTATGCCGGTTAGTAAGGGAGGCAACTCAGGCGGGCATCTTTACTGTAGATATTCCGATGATTTCGGAACAACGTGGCCTGATGACGATATAAGGCTCTCGGCAACATATCCTTATATACATCCCTCAGGCATTTCGAGTATTTCTGTTTGTTGCGATGAACACACAGGTGTTTTTTATACGGTTTGGGGAAATGAGGATTGCCTGCGTTGTGATGTAAGAGATATGAGTGAGGAATAGAGATAACCGGCCTTAGAAAAGGCCCGTGTACGAAGGCTGTCGATTTTTGTAATAAACCGGCTTTTTCACCCCCGTTAAAATAAGTGCAATTTTAGCAATGTGCGACTTTTGGCGAAATTGCGTTTAGCGGGATCATTGATTTGCATCCGGAAAGAAACCGGATTTTTTTATGCTGGATAGAATAAAAAATACAATCGATAAAAAGCGCCTTATCCGCAGGGGTGATAAGGTGCTAGTGTGCGTATCCGGCGGCGCTGACTCGATGGCGCTTTTGCGCGTCCTCCTGGAGCTTCAAAGGCATTACGGCGTTAAGCTTGTCGTGGCGCACCTTGACCATATGATAAGGGGCCGTAGTTCCGCCGCGGACGCGAATTTCGTGAAGAAATGCGCCGCCCGGCTCGGCCTGCCTTTTATCTACGAGAAATCCGACGTCAGAAAAACCGCGCGCGGGAGTAAGGCGTCTCTCGAGGAAGCGGCGCGCGAGACACGTTATGATTTTTACGCGCGGGCGGCGGAGAGGGCCGGGGCCAATAAGATAGCGACCGGACACACGGCGGACGACCAGGCGGAGACGGTGCTGATGCGGCTTGTGAGAGGGGCGGGTTCCGTCGGGTTGTCGGGCATACCTTACAGCCGCCGGACGAGAAGAGGCGTCGTAATAATAAGGCCGCTTTTGGATGTAGGGCGGAAGGATATCGAAAGATACCTTAAGGCCTGCCGCGTTTCGTGGAGGACTGACGCCACTAACCTTAAGACGGCCTACCTGCGCAACAAAATAAGGCATATCCTTATTCCGCTTATAGAAAAAAAATTCAATCCGAGGATAAAAGAGAACCTGAATTCTATCGCCGAAAACCTGCGCGACGAATCCGACTACCTGGACGCGGCCGCTGCCCGGCTCTATCGACGGCTTGTCGTTATGAAAAAGGGCCGGGCGGAAATCGGCATACGCCGCCTTCTGCGTCTGCATCCCGCCATGCGGCGGCTCCTCGTAAGACGCGTTATACATTCGATCAAAGGAAATCTCAAGAGAATAACCTACAGGCACTGGCTGGAGATAGAGGGGGCATTCTGCGGCGGCGGCAAAGGCACCGTCAATTTACCCGGAGGAATAAAGGCGAGAAGGACCGGAGGTGTCCTTTCTTTTATTCCGGAGGAAGGCGGGCGCAAAAGATCGCGCCTTACGAAGGCGGTAAAATTGCGCGTTCCGGGAAATGTCGCGGTCCCGGAGCTCGGCCTTAAGCTGACTTCGGAGATCGTCCGTTCGGCGCCGCGGTTCAGGTACCACGCGCGAGACGGGGGGCGCAGGAGAGGCGGGAGCGTCGAATATATAGACGGGGACAAGATTGGGGGCGCGCTCAAGATACGCACCAGGCGCGACGGCGACAGGATGCGGCCTTTAGGGATGAGGTCTTATAAAAAACTACACGACATCTTTGTCGATGAAAAGGTGCCGCGCGAACTTCGAGACAGGGTGCCCGTCGTTACATCGGGAAGGGATATAGTTTGGCTGGTAAAGACGAAGCTTGCCGAGGACTTCAAGGTCAGGAAAGAGACGAAAAAAATAGTGCGCCTCGCCGCCATCCCAGTGCATAAAAAATAACTTGACACTTTTAACGTCGTTAAAAGTGTCAAGTTAAGATGTTCGTCCGAAGGACGAAGGGGACAGGTTTAGCTTTGCGGTGAGAACCGTCCCGGATTTTGCGGGGGAAATTAATAAGTGCTTGCGCGGGATTTGACATTCTGATATAATAACATCCTAATAAAAACTATTTAAGAAAGGATAACGCTAATGTCGGGCGTACCGAAACCCGTTGATAAAAAGAAGGTGCCGGAAAACAAAAACGGCAGAAACCTCTTTCTGTGGTTAATACTTATCATGGGGGCGGTATATATGCTGCGGCTCGGGACAGCGTCTCTTGAGGGTTCCGTGGTCGAGATGAATTACAGCAACTTTTACCGCGTCCTTATGGGCGATGACCCGTCCCTACAGGTATCCTTCGCAGTCCTGAAGACCGATGTCCTGGAAGGCAGGTTTTCCGACGGCAGGCGTTTTAAGGTAAACATCCCCGAAAACGACCCCGATATTATCAAGATGCTTAGAATAAACGTGCCGGATTTCAAGATAGAGCCGCCCAAGACCTTCCTGACGAATATGTTTTATTCCTTTGTCCCCACGATACTTTTTGTGGCCCTGCTCTGGTTTTTATTTTACAGGGGGAGTTCGCAGGGCGGGGGGCGCCTGCTTTCGTTCGGAAAATCCCGCGCGAGGGTTTCCACGGAGGGCAAGACGCGCGTTACGTTCAACGATGTCGCGGGCGTGGATGAGGCGAAGGAAGAACTTATGGAGGTCATAGAGTTTCTCAAGGATCCAAAAAAATTCCAGCGCCTGGGCGGCAAGATGCCAAAAGGCGTCCTTTTGATAGGGCCTCCGGGTTCCGGAAAGACATTGCTCGCCAAGGCGGTTTCGGGCGAGGCGTCCGTATCATTTTTCAGTATATCCGGCTCCGACTTTGTGGAGATGTTCGTGGGCGTCGGCGCGAGCCGCGTGAGAGACCTCTTCGAACAGGCGAAACGCTCGGCCAAGCAGTCGCAGAAAGGCGCCATCATATTCATAGACGAAATAGACGCGGTCGGCCGCCAGAGGTTCGCCGGCATAGGCGGCGGCCATGACGAACGCGAGCAGACGCTTAATGCCCTGCTCGTCGAGATGGACGGGTTCGACACGCAGGAAGGCGTCATACTTATCGCGGCCACCAACAGGCCCGACGTGCTCGACCCGGCCCTCCTTCGCCCGGGCAGATTCGACAGGATAATAGTGACCGACAGGCCGGACATAAAAGGCAGAGAGGCCATCTTAAAGGTGCACGTAAAAGACGTGAAGCTTGATAAAGAAATCGACCTGAAAAGGCTGGCGAAGCAGACCCCGGGATTTTCAGGGGCCGACCTCGCCAATCTTATAAACGAGGGGGCGCTTTTAGCGGCCAGAAAAGGCAAACCGGCTGTCATGATGCAGGACCTCGAGGACGCGATAGAGAGGGTAAGGATGGGCCCCGAGAAAAAATCCAGGGTTACAACGAAAGAGGAAAGGGAAATGACCGCGTATCACGAGGCAGGGCATTCGATTTTATCCCTTTTGATACCCGAGGCCGATTCCCTGACAAAGGTATCTATCCTGCCCAGAGGAGTCGCCGGCGGTTATACACTCACTACCCCCGAGGTGGACAGGCATTATCATACTAAAAAGAAGCTTCTGGCGGAGATCGCAGTGATGCTCGGAGGCAGGGTAAGCGAGGAGATAATCTTCAACGAGATAAGCACCGGCGCCAGGAGCGATTTAAAGGCCGTTACCGAAACCGCCAAGAGCATGGTCATGCGTTACGGTATGAGCGAAAAGCTGGGGCATCTTACTTTGGGTAAACCGCACGAACAGGTGTTTTTGGGCAGGGACATAACCGAGGAAAAGGACTACAGTGAGGATACGGCGCGGACCATAGACCAGGAGGTCAAAAAGATAGTGGACGCCTGCTATGAAAGGGCCAAGGGTATCCTTACCGCGAATAAAGACAAGCTCCGGCTTCTGGCGGAGGCCCTGCTTGAAAAAGAGGTCATGAACGACGATGATGTAAAGGCGCTTCTTGGGCTCGAGCCCAAATCGAAAAATACGAAGACGGATAACGCGGCGAAGACGGATAACGCGAAAAAGGCCGCGGCGGAAAAAGCGGTCAAAAAAGCACCCGATGCTAAAGACAAAAAGCGCGCCTAACCGGACGGATATGCGCTGGGGCAGGTTTAAACTGGCCCTTTCCGAAAGGACGCATATTATGGGCATCCTGAACAGGACGCCCGATTCCTTCAGCGACGGCGGGATGTTCATGCGCGAGGAGGACGCGGTAAGAAGGGTCTTTGAGATGGCCTCGGAAGGCGCCGATATCATAGATATCGGAGGAGAATCCACGCGTCCGGGGGCCGAAGCGGTTTCGGCCGAAGTCGAGCTCGAGAGGACCATTCCGGTCATAAAAAAAACAGCCGGAAAGATAGATATACCCATATCTATAGATACCTCCAAGACGGAGGTCGCCGAAGAGGCGCTTAAAAACGGGGCCGCGCTCATAAACGATGTCACGGGCCTTAAGGGTTCGCCGCGGATGGCCGAGGTGGCCGCGGGATTCGACGTGCCGCTTGTGATTATGCATATGCGCGGGACACCGCGGACTATGCAGATAAATCCGCGCTACGGTTCGCTGATAGATGATATAATAGAAGAGTTAAAAAGGTCTATCGGGGCGGCCGTGCGTGCGGGCCTCGATGAGAAAAAGATAATCGTTGACCCGGGCATAGGATTCGGTAAGACAACGGAACACAATCTGAAGATATTGAACGAATTGGAATCGTTTAATGTCCTCGGGCGGCCCATACTGGTGGGCGTCTCAAGAAAATCATATATCGCCAACACGCTTAAGGGGCGCGATATCCCGGAGCGCGATATCGAGAAAAGCGGTCGGATGATGGGCACTGCCTCTTCATGCGCGCTGGCCATATCCAAGGGAGCGAGCATATTGAGGGTCCACGACGTGAGAGAAATGGCCGAGGCGACGGCGATAGCCGAGGCGATACTAAGGAGCTAACGTGTTTTGCGAAATATTAAATATGGACATATGGAAGATAATCCTTGAGATATTCATCATAGGATTCATCTACTATATGATATTCCTTTTTATAAGGGGCAGCCGCGCGGTCCAGCTGCTTAAGGGGCTGACGGTAATAGCCCTTTTATTTATCATCTCCCAGCAGGCGGAGCTTAAGACCATCACGTGGATACTGACTAAGATATTCCCGATATCGGTCCTGGCGTTCCTTATTATATTCCAGCCCGAGCTTAGAAGGGGGCTGGCCCAGCTGGGGCAGTTCGGCGCGATGATGAGGGAGGAGAAGATAATAGACGAGGTCGTGAAGTCCGCGGTCATCCTTTCCAAGAAAAAAATCGGGGCGCTTATCGCGCTTGAACGCGATACGGGCCTGCGCTCTTACATAGAAAGCGGGGTACCGCTTGACAGCAAGGTAACCAGCGAGCTTATAAACACGATATTTATGCCGAATACCCCGCTTCACGACGGGGGCATCATTATACAAAACGGCGTCATCACCGCGGCCGGATGCCTTTTTCCGCTTTCCCAGGATCCCCGGCTGAGCAAGACGATGGGGACGCGGCACCGGGCCGCCGTGGGGCTGACAGAGGAGACCGACGCGGTCGTCGTGGTGGTCTCGGAGGAGACAGGGGCCATATCCGTATCTATCGCGGGAAAACTAACGCGGGACCTTGACAAGGAGACCCTGCTCAAGATATTGAGCAACCTATTCAGCCCGCAAAGAAGAAGGCGAAGCATATTCGATTTTTTAGGGAGAAAACAGGTTGAAGATTAAAGGCTGGATCACGAACAATCTCGGACTGAAGATAGCCGCCATAATCCTCGCGATGATAACGTGGTTTTACACCAACTGGGAGCTTAACCGTCTTAAAAGCGAGGAGGAGAGGGCCATTATAGACCTGATGCACTATGAGGTCACCTCCAAAAGGGTGCCCGTGCAGATTACTATCATCGGCGAGCTGGGCAAGGGGCACAAGGTCGTCCCCGACCGCATCACCGCCGATCCGGAGACGATTGTCATAATAGGGCCCAGGCATATACTGGAGGAAGTGGAATCCGTGAGGACACTGCCTATAGACATAAGCGAATACACCCAGGACATCTGCAAAGAGATAGCGCTCGCGCCTATAGCCAGGGGGATGACGCTTAGGAACAATCTTGTAAGCGTTTGCATTCCCATAGTGAAAAACCCGAAAAAAGATGCCACGCCTCCGACGGGACAGGATAAAGTAAAATAAGCGATGTCGAAATTAGGAGTCAATATAGACCACGTAGCCACCCTGCGGCAGGCGCGGATGGGATGCGAGCCGGATCCGGTAGGCGCGGCCATGGCGTGCGAGGCCGCCGGATGCGATTCCATAGTGGCGCATTTGAGGGAGGACAGGAGGCACGTCAGCGACGAGGATATCGCGCAGCTTAAGAAGCGCGTAAAAACAAGATTCAACCTTGAGATGTCCGTAAGCGCGGAGATTGTGGGGATTGCGGCGGATTTAAAGCCCGACCAGGCCACGCTTGTTCCCGAAAAAAGGCGGGAGGTCACCACCGAAGGGGGCCTGGACGTCGTTTCTAATAAGGGCCGCGTGGCCTCCGTCGTGAAAAAACTGCGGGCGGCGGGAATAGAGGCAAGTCTTTTTATCGACCCGGAGGAGGCGCAGATAAAGGCCTCCGGCGAGGCCGGCGCGCGCGTGATAGAAATCCACACCGGACGGTACGCGAACGCGGCAGGCCCCGACGAGGTCAGGCGCGAACTATCCGCCGTGGCGGAGGCGGCGAGATTGGCCCGCGAATTGGGCATGACGGTAAACGCCGGGCACGGGTTGAATTACAAAAACGTAAAACCGATCGCCGCCATCAAAGAAATAGAAGAACTGAACATAGGCCACTCCATAATATCCTACGCGGTTTTTGTCGGGCTGGAGAAGGCCGTCAGAGAGATGCTGGCGCTTGTAAGGTGAAGGCGCCCGCGGCCGGGTGTATCACATATGACGCGAATGCTAAAAAAAAGGAAGCGGGATACGCATAAGGGAAGCTACGGGCACGTGCTCGTGGCGGCCGGCTCCGTCGGGATGACGGGCGCCGCCTATCTCGCGTGCGAGGGCGCGCTTCTTATCGGCAGCGGCCTGGTGACCTGCGCGGTGCCGAAAGGCCTGAACGCGATAATGGAGGCCAAGCTTACCGAGGCGATAACGCTGCCGGTCGAGGATAAGGGGCGGGGGTATTTTTCCCTGGGCGGATTTCCGGGCCTCGCGAGGTTCGCGAAAAATACGGACGCCGCGGCAGTGGGGCCGGGCGTGTCGCAAAACGCGTCCGTCAAAAGATTCATCGAAAAAATCATTCGGACATTTGATATACCTATCGTCCTTGACGCCGACGGCATAAATTGTCTCGCCGGCAGGCCGGGTATCCTCAAAAAGGCAAAGGCCCCCGTGGTTATTACTCCTCATCCGGGCGAGATGTCGCGTCTCATCGGCAGAGACACGAGTTATATACAGAAGAACCGGACCAAGGTCGCTGTGGGATGCGCGAAAAAATACGGCGTGACGGTAGTTTTGAAGGGGAAAGGCACCGTTGTCGCGTCACCCGACGGGCGCGTATACGTAAATAAGACGGGAAATCCCGGCATGGCGACCGGCGGCGTCGGCGACATACTGACCGGCATGATCGCCGGGCTGATAGGGCAGAAGTTTACGCCGTTCGAGGCGGCGAAATGCGGCGTCTATGTGCATGGGCTGGCCGGTGATCTCGCCGCGAAGAAAAGGGGAGAGGTGAGCCTTCTGGCGCGGGATGTCCTTGATAATATTCCCATGGCCGTGCGGACAGGATAGCGTTTACGGTTTATGCCGGGGTAGCTCAATGGCAGAGCAATGGTTTTGTAAACCATAGGTTGGTGGTTCGAGCCCACTCCCCGGCTCCACAATACGGGCAGGTACCAAAGTAGCCAAATGGGGCGGGCTGTAAACCCGTTGGCGTGAGCCTTCGAAGGTGCAAATCCTTCCCTGCCCACCATTTCTTCAGTAGTCCGTCAAGCGCGGGAGTAGTTCAGTGGTAGAACACTAGCCTTCCAAGCTGGTTGCGTGGGTTCGATTCCCATCTCCCGCTCCAAAAGCAAATAACTTGACACTTTGAACGTCGTTAAAAGTGTAAAGTTATTTTTGTTAGGGGTGCGGTCAATATAAATCCCTTGATATTGTTGTAATAATATACTACACTTGTTGTAAAAGGATACAAACATATGCTTAACTTCATCGAAGAGAAGAGCGGGGACGTGTCAAAAAGGGACAGGTCACCGCGTGGAGTGTCCCAAAGTGACACGTCCCCCCAAGCCC
>Ga0272441_10005485_pt1 | contig 21999 bp, 14 predicted proteins | sample SSMProp6N_FD_193582 | JGI IMG/M metagenome (GOLD analysis project Ga0272441, IMG submission 193582) | Marine sediment archaeal communities from Little Sippewissett salt marsh, Falmouth, MA, United States - SSM-Prop-6N | ecosystem: Environmental > Aquatic > Marine > Wetlands > Sediment ... | reverse complement strand
GGAAATCTTTCAGGATCATAGCCTCGTAGATCGTACCAGTCATATCCTTTGTCTTTTAGGCGTTGAATGCAATGCCAATGCAATAGATAGGCGGCCTGAAGATTTTCCCGGACACCTCTTTCTCCAGTTGCACCAAAGAGATACATACCCGTATTACCCATGCCAAAAATCACATTTGCCGCTACTGGTTCGGCGTCTGCTTCACAGATTGCAATCTCCATTTTGAGTTCATCAGGCAGTTGTTCCTGGATCGACCAGTATTTATCAAGATCCGGATCAAAATGTTTCTCCGGATGTTTACGATCCATCATCTGATTACTTAAGCGCATGAATACGCCGTAATAATCAGCATCCGTTCCCCAGCGCACCGTGAGTTCGTTATTCTCGGCTTTCACGAGGTTGCGCCGCCAACGGGAACGCAAATTTTTTCTCAACGTCTCCAGAGGAAGAGATAGATCCATGATAATAGTGCTATAAAAGGATTTTCCATAATACTGGAATCCTTCTTCAAGAAATATTTTATGTACGGTTGATCCATTCTGAGATGCCTTGAAATCAAAGCTACGCACTCGTAAAATAAGGCCTCGGCGATCGGCATATTCCTGCTTCAAAGACTTGAGGACTGCTGCGAGCGCTGCACAATTATCTTCTGCACCACGCCGGCGCCATACAGGAGCACAGGTGAAATTAACTATACCTATGCGCAGGCCTGGTATCTTGACCATGTGTCCCATTGACAGTGCTCTAATCAAACCATCTTTTCTGATTATAAGGGAAGTCAATTGCCTTTTGCCGATAAAAAGATTTCCATAATATCGCGTCTGGTAGAGCGAAGCGTCCTCAAAGGTAGTCAAGACCTCCATCCACTCATTTTCGCTGATCCGATCGATTTCCACGTTATAGGAAGAATCCGGCCATATCATATCACGCACCTTTAAAGTTGATGTTATATCTGAAGACATCTTATCCTCGCCCAATCTGTACCGGAGATATACATCTTTTAAGGATGCCTTGTGTTATCAAGGCTCCATATTATAGATATTTTCAATCTGCTATTCACAGAGTACCGTATGTTCCCGATGAGAATTAGTTATATTATAGACTGACAATCTTTCGTCGTATGTCATCCATAGATGGTAAACCTTCCGTAGCGATTATGGTAATAAAACTCACCATCTCAGGAAAACCATATTTCAGAGATTGCAGGACGGAGCACGGCTCTTTTTCCCCGTAAGCCGGCGAATGCCACCCCAAGAGGGGGGTTGTTTGTCCTCTGATCATCCTGAATGTATCACCAATCATGGTCCTGATGCTAACCGTGGCATTTTCCCGCTCAACACGCCACCACCCGTCCTCGTAGACAATCTCCGCATGCGGATCAACATGGAAATTAAGTTCGAAAGAATGTTTCCCCATCCCGGAAAAGCTGTCAGAGATGATAAAATTGCTCTGATCCCAAAAAATTTGCCTGTTATGCCGGACCGGTTGCTGCAAACGATCATAACCATCGTGGGAAGCGGATAGCAGAATCCCGCCACTATATCTGCTCTGGGTGACATCATGTATCTGATAGGGATTTGACCAGATGAAACTGGTCACCTGGCTCGCCTGGTCAAGCCCGTCAATACAGACAGTGTTGTGGGCACGAGTGCCTTTAAAATAGGCTCGTTCCGTGGAAGCCCCGTTATAGCGGTAAGTCCCAGAATCGCCCAGCAGGACCTGATTTTCCCGGATAAGCCAAAGGGAGAGTGCATCTGCGTGGCCATGATTATAAAGCGGAGGCATACCTAACGGACCATGATCGAAGATCAGGTGACAACCGTTCCAAGCATGGACTACACTGTAGCCGGTATCGGGGAAAATCTCCAGATCCGACTGTTCTTTGTGGACGGCCGGCCGCCGCGGGTGCAGCCCGGGCGCCACGGCATGCCCGTCATCGCTGTCACCGATAGCCAGATAGCTATTACCAACGCTGAAAGCTCGCAGAAAGGATTCTCCACAGGCCAGATGCCGCCGCATGGTGGTATAATCTCCCAGGCTATTGCCCTCCAGCAGGTCACAGCTCAGGGCGTACAGGTCGAGGACAAAACGGTGATAAGCGATCGATTGTTCGGCTCCACCGCCGTCAGGGAGAATCTGGTGGTGCAGCTCCTGATCCAGGAGGGCCTTGCCAGTGGCGAGCCATTTCTGTCCCTCGGGCATATGCCGAAAAAAGGCCCCTGCATGTATCAACCCCATTGCCTCTGCAATAGTGTGATTCCCCAACGAGGAATAAAGCGATAATCTACTCGCAGTCCACCAGGCGTGCGAGTAAACCGCAGCAACCAGATGATTAAACTCTGTCGACGAAAGATTATCCAGGTGTTTCAGGCAAGCAATGAAAACCGGAATCCGCAAGGCACATTCCATGGCCAAGATATAATGTGGTCCCTTTAAGAATGGGTTCACCTCCAGCCAGCGTAAAACTTGGTTCTTGATGATCTCTTTGGCCCCATTCCCCTGGAAGGCTTCTGGTTGCATAAGGCTACGCCTAAGCATCCTCGTGATATATTGCAGTCGCGCTGGTTCCCAAACAGCTCGAATGTCAGTAGAATCGGGGGATGTGCATACTTTTGTATTGCGATAGCCTCGCTCAAAGGCGGCTATCATTTGATATGATGTGCCCAAAATGTGGGTAGGATTATCCTCATTGGAATTTAACTGCCCCTCGATTTCAGGCAGTTGCAAAGTATCAGGCGCTCCTGCATGCAGAGGCGGTGTGTGAATGGCTCCGTCCCAAGATAATCGCACCCTGATCTGATATTCGAGGAGTGCTTGTCGCAGACGATATAGCAATTCGGCCACTGAGGCATGTCGTAGACGCATCAGATAAAAATTAATAAGTCGCATGCGGATATTTAGGAAATTATGGACATGACCTTATTCTTACGCAGTGAATCGATGATGCGGAAGGTCACCATGGATGAGCTAACAACCTCTTCCATAGTCATGTCGAGTGGAGCACCTGATTCGACGGCATTGATAAAAGTCTGTAAAGCCGTCTTCTGACCTTTGTCCTGAGTTACAAGACGTTTGCGTTTGATTTTCCCGCCCGTAAAAAGTGTCAATGTCCGGAAGTCATCAATCACTGCGGTCCGACCATGGGCGTAGACCTCTATGCGTTCCTTGGATAATCTTCGGTCTCCATTCGTGAAATAGGAGATAGCTCCTAAAGAACCATTCGCATAGGTTAGGATAACTTGAAGGGTGTCTCCCATGGTACTCTCCATTGCTGCAGCGTACACTTGGGTGGGAAGAGAACCGCATAAAAACGTGATGTAATCCACAAAATGGCACACTTCGCCAATGATCCGTCCTCCCCCGACATCTGGATCATGAATCCATGAATCGGCCGGAATTGACCCCGCATTGATGCGATATATAACTGAGATTGGACCATGGCTACAGACAGCCTTCACCTTTTGCGAGAAAGGGGCATACCTGCGGTTATACCCAACCATAAACATCGATCGCGAAACAGACCTAGCTTGGGAGCTGTAATCATTAAGGATCTCGTCTAATTCCACCTTGGTCAAACAGAGTGGCTTTTCTACAAAGACGTGCTTGCCAGCTAGCAAAGCCTTTCTAACATAGGTGGCATGTGAGTCGTGACGAGTCGCAATAAAAACGGTATTGATAGCCGGATTATCGAAGATCTCATGCTCATTCGTGGTACAATAGGTAAAACCAAAGCGTTGTGCTGCAGCACGGCTGGTAATGCCTGAAGTCGTCATAATCCCCAGACGAACACTCTGGGAGGGAAGGTTGGGAAGGAGATGGCTTTGCGCATACGAGCCTGCTCCAATGAAACCGATGGCAGAAGAGATCCGATTCATCCGTGGTGGCCGTCGCGGTAGTTCGATTCTGCCTCGATCATGCATGAGGGAAACGTCGTACTGGATCAGAATTCCCAGGTAGGATTCGCTCTTCTCAAGTATCATATCATAGGCTCGCGGGGCATCTTCCAGACTTAACACATGAGTAGTAAGCGGTCGTAAATCGATCTTCCCGGAGGCGATAAGGTCTTGAAAGGCCTGCATGTTTCGATTCTCCGTCCAACGCACATAGCTTGCCGGATAATCCAGTCCCTTTTCTTCGTAGAGTGGATCGTATCGGCCCGGGCCATAGGAACACGACATCTTGACCTGCAGTTCCTTTTTATAAAAATAGGGTTCACGATCAAAGCCCGTTGGGACATTACCCACTACAATAATGGTCCCCCTTTTACGGGTTATCTTTCCCGCGAAATTGATGGGATCAGTTGAATCTGAGGAGGCGCTAACGATGACAGCATCACAGCCCAAGCCCCCGGTGAATTGTTGAATCCGCTCTTCAATACCGGGCTCTTGTCGGTTGAGAGCCAGATCAAGGCAGTGCCTGGCAGCAAAATCGACCATAGCCTGATCTATATCGATGCCCACGACACGGATACCTGACGCGTGTAATAAAAGGGCGGTGAGTTGACCGATCAGACCGAGGCCGATAACGGCGCAGAATTCTCCCAGTCGAAGATCGGCTTGTCGAACGCCTTGCAGAGCAATCGCCCCCAGAGTGTTATACGCCGCCTGTTTAAGATCAGTCTCGTAAGGGATTTTCACACAGAGATTGGCTGGAACACATACGATCTCGGCATGAGCAGCCATTGTTCCACCGCAGGCGACATAATCACCAATCTTGAAAGCATCTAGGGTAGGATCAATCTCAATGACCTCACCCACACAGGAATACCCTAGCGGGGAATAGGTATCGAGTTTTTTCATCACCGACCGGTATGTTTGAGTAGGTCCCTGCGTTCTCAAGGAGTCGAGCACTAGCTTAACCTGTTGCGGCTTTTCCTTGGCCTTACCTATGTACCCTTTTCTGGCAGCTTTGACCGTACTTCCCTCGGTGCCGGCACTGATAACGGAATAGTGATTCTTTATGACAAGATGTCCCTTCTGAGCAATCGGATATGGAACATCTACGATTTCCATCTTCCCATCAATCAACTTTTGCGTGATTTGTTTCATCTAGTTACGTCTTCTTCCCCGATTATTTTTACAATGCGTTGCGGATTGCCAATCACTACCGCATTGGCTGGGATATCTTTGATTATTAGCGATCCCGCTCCGATAATTGCATTTCGGCCAATGCGCACATTACGCAGGATAATGGACCCCACACCGATATAGACATTATCCTCAATGAGGATCGATCCGGCACCATCATCTTCGGGATTGATAATAGAAGCTGCAGCATCGTGTGATACCAGGATACATCCATAGGTTATGATGCAATTGTTGCCGATGGAGATTTGCCCTCTGCGGACATCAAGTTTTGCTCTGAGGCTGATCATGGTATTATGGCCGATCTCAATCCCATTGAGCCGATAAAAAAAGATGTTGACTGATCGTAAAATATTTCCTAAAAAATGGATTGCCAACCGTAACCACCTAGCAATTGTACCATTATTGTATTTCAACTGATCCACCCGCATGGTTTTCCAAAAAATTTACAGACGTTCAAAACACGTCATTGATGGACATAAGCATTCAAATCAAGACGCTGGTCAACGATGCGTCGCTTCCCGCGCCCTGTCTTAGGAATTTCTTTCACCAACTGAATGGCAGGTTTTAATCTCCCCTGGGTAACCGTTTTGATCTTCTCAATCAGCTGATTCCGCTCTTGGGTCGAGGGCTCCCTCTGGGGCAGGACACATAGGTCGAACAGCCCCGGTCGATCCTGGAAGATATATAACTCATCAATGAAGGATAGTTTTTCAAAAAGAGAGGTGAGGGCTGAAACGCTGATCAGATTTCCTTCACAGTCCACAATAAACTCCTGCAATCGCCCCACCACCTCCTCAATCAAGGGATACTGCCTCCCGCATGCACATCTGCCTTCTTTACGTATGGCATAATCTCCGGTTTTATAGCGAATGAAGGGCATAATCCAATTATTAAAACCGGTTACCACCATTTCATAGAGTTGTTTCCCGGTATCATGTTGAATATCCGCTGGAATAAACTCCACGTAGCCATATTGCGGAAAGAGATGGTAGGCCTGCGAGCATTCGCACTCCCCCCCCAGAGCGCTCATTTCGCCATGGCCATACCATGAGTAGACCTTTGTACGAAGGGCATCCTGGATGATATTTCTCTGATTAGGAAAGGTCTTTTCTGAACCGCACAGTGCCGCGCGAGGTTGGAATGCTAAGGGTGTCTTCGCCGTGCGCACCAGCTTGGCAAAGACGGTCAGTGTAGAAGGGTAACCGTGCAGAAACAGTGGTTTGATTCGGTTCAATTCGACAATAATCTCATCTATCTTAGTCGGGATGAGATTGAATGATGAGAAGGTATACTTGTTGAACAGCCAATTGTAGGTGTAGGTTTTTCCATGTTTGGGGACGTTACCGGTAAAACTCACAATACTTGCTCCGGGCACATACCCCACCCGGGCCCACTGGTTCCACATAAACGCCTTCTCACGCTGTCTGGTCACGAACCGGTCCCAATATAATGGCATGGGCGAAGCACTGCTGCCCCCAGTAGCGACTTTCAAGGCCCGCAGACCATGAGTTCTTACGAACTGGTTCAGGTTATTTCTCACCAGATTTTTTGAGGTAAAGGGGAAGGAATCTAACTTCTCTAATACATTCTTTTCGGTAATGCCCTCGGTTATGTCACGCATGCGATCACGGTAGAAGGGGATTTCTGCCCCGGCAAACCTGAGCAATTGAGCCAGGGTCCGTCTTTGAAAGCGCAGGTGTTCCTCCGCGCTTTTATACTCGCTTTCCTGCAATACCTTCTTAGTCTTAAAGTAGTGAGGACCGAGCAGCACTTCTATCGGATGCATGCAGTTTTATCCTTTTCTGATATATACTTGGAGCTGTTGCAAAGATGAATCAACGAAAAACTACGTTTTGACTTAAAAACATTATTTGATGGAAGCCAGACAACTATTCATCTTGCGCAGCCTGAATACGACTGCTGAGACAGATTGTGTGATATATTTCAATATCTTATCGATGGGCCTGATCAGCGGATAGCATGCTGCCAGTTGTATTATGGCAATGCCTATAAAAACTACCAGGAAAAAAAACCAGGGTATTGTTTGTCCATGATTCAAGCAATAATCTCCGATTGATGGGTTCACATAATGATAGAAAAAACCATCGATCCCCAAGAGTACCAGTGTATTGTTTCCATAGAATTGCATGACTTTTCCGAGGCGTATAAGTAGCGTAAGACAGATCATACCTAAAATGCCCGATAGGGCTGTTACATAGAAAAACACGTAGTTCCCCATATTGAGATGGTTAATATAGGTCATCTTCCAATATCCCGTATAGGCAGAAGTATTCAGGTTGAAGGTCAATACTACGATGCCCATTGACAAACATAAACCCATCCACACTTTGCCCGAAGAGTTAAAAAAGCGGACAAAAGATATGCGCCGCGAGAGAATCCCGATTTGGAAAAAAACAATGGCCGTCAGAGCCGTTGGGATATACCAGGCATATTTTACTGCCTTGAGAAAAAAATACTGATGGTCCAAAAAAGGAACAATAAGAAAGCCCAGGACGGAAAATCCCACGATTGATGTCAGTAAACCGTGATTGGATTGGGTACATCGGACCACCAGGAAACATAACACTTGCACGGAAAAAAGACAGGTTAAGAACCATGTGGGTCCATTGAATGCGGGTAAACCCAGCAAGAAGAGGCCGGCTAACTTCATCGAAATACTACCGGGCAACTCCATTACCGGCAGGTATATCCCCCAAGCACGAATAGCGAGCAAAATCAAAAGGGAAAGGAGATTGAAAAAGAACAGCGGGACTAGAAGCCGGTTGAACCTTTGCAGAAGGAAGTCTTTAAAACCGACTTTTCGTTCTCGGTATACGTACCCTGAAAGAAAGAAGAAAAATGGGATGGTAAAAGATGCCAGAAAACGTCCCTCAATCGTCCCGCAGGGGAAGCCTTGGTTTATCAGACGTTCAATGCCATGGTAGAAAAAAATAATGATGATAGCAAGAGCCTTTCCCACATCGACCCAACTGATACGCTGGATATGCTGCGTATGCGTCGTCACAGCTTTCAATGATTCTGATTCAGATAGCGGGATGCTCATCAAATTCTCCAGAGCCATGGTTGTATAATACGGCCTTCCTAAACTGATCTGCAACATGATCAATAGTGAATTTGTGTTGTACGAGATTGTAGTTCAAATCACCATATTTTTCCCGTAAGGTCTTGGACCGCAGCAGGGTAACAATTGCATGCGCCAACTGGATTGGATTTCCCGGTTCAACCAGAATCTCGGGAGTAGCGGCGAAGATGTCACAATTGGCTCCCACGGGGGTCGTGACCACCGGTAATCCATGTCCCATCGCTTCCAAGACCGATGTTGGGAAACTTTCTGAATAGGATGGTAGTACAAACACATCGCACTGACGCCATGCCGCCTCCTTATCATATCCGGTAACTACCCCTAAGTATCGAATATGATTGGCATATATCTGTTCGATTGTGTGAGCATCGGCCACGAGCCGTTCTACCCCGGCGCAAATATCTTTAGGCTTAATATTTCGTTCATCGCTCAACTTCACATGTGCACCGGCAAAGCTGAAGATTACATCGGGCACTTCCTTTATTACATATGGTATGGCCCTGAGAGTGTCATGATAGCCCTTGGAAAAGGAAAGGTTGGCTAGGAAAAGGACATTCATCCCCATCTGCGGCTTCGCCCTTGTCAAGGGTGTCAGCTCGTTTTTATCCAATGTATTATATAACACATGAATCTTATCTGGTTTTACAATACCCGCCAAGTTTTCTGAGATACATTCCGATTGGACAAACACGACCGCCGCGCTGTTCAGCGTATGCCTGATAATAAAGCGCACAGGCCATGCCTGACGGGCGTAGAACAGATTGAAATTACTCCCCTGCATGTGAAGAATGAGTTTTCTGCACCAGGGTTTGATCATGAGAATAACTGCGAAGTCTTTCATGAAACCCGGTAGCGTCTGAGAAAAGGAGTAGGAAACGTATTCAGCCGGGAAATGCTGTAAAAGATCTCGGAATTCTCTGAGGTTAAGGAAAAACTGCAAAATTTTGCGTGGATGAAGATCCCCGCGTGTGGCGTTATCTTGGTTCAATCGAAAACCGAATACCCTCAGCTGAAAATAATCCCTGATCCGGGAGTTGATGAGTTTCTGAAATAGGATCTCGGGTCCGGATATAGGAGGCGGGATATCCCCGATCATCACGAGTTTTGGCTTTCTGAATTTCGGTGCAGTTATTATAGGGTTCATCGATCGTTCGGTCTATTCAAAAAAAATGAATGCCCTGTAAACTTCTGCCATAGACGAATCGAACCATCCGATCAATGCACTAATGATGGGCAGTTCGTCCAAAGTGGTTCAGCCTTTTCCTTGAATGGTCCTTGCGCTAAGGCGTCAATTTGTGCATCATCCAGTTGGTTATAAAGGTATATCCCTACCCCGCCCGGCCATCGATGTAGTACGGAATAAACTAGCTGCACAAAATACCTTGAATCTCGAGGCAACCCTTGTTTCTTACTAATCATATCATAGTTTCCTAATAACATAATGAGCTGATTCGGATGATAGAGTTCTTGCAAAACCAGAGCATGCTTCTCAAAATCAGGTTTACGGTCATAATCCATATTAAAGATTATATCAATTAAACCGTCATTAGCCCATTTGATCTCCCTCCGCCCCTGCCAGCTGGGAGGCAGGACACGAGGGCGGGGATGACCATCGACGCTCAGAACCAGACCAGGTTTGATGCGTTTTACATTAATCGATATCCGGCGTACAATATCTTCTATGGCCTGATCCTGCCATTGCTGCAGATGCGGCTCCATGTGCCCGAGATTATTCACAGTGCTATCTGCGACTAAATCACGATCAAACTGCCGCTGGTATTCCTGAACGCAATAGTGACATTTACACAGTCCCATGGTTCTGATGAAGTCGAGATTAATCCCATCGATATCGTATCTCCAAGCAACATCCTCAATAACATTGGATATAAAGGCTCTGAATTTAGGACGATGAACGTCGAATGCGTTATATGGCGTTTTGAAAAGCGTATAATAATCTCCCAAAAAGGTCCTCTGTCGCAGGGCCACACAAAACCAGGGGTGCACTTCGATACCATTTTGATGGGCTATGTCTATCAAATGGGCCAAAGGATCCTCACGTGTTAAGGTAACCTTGTCGTCGATCGGGGCGAGTTTGGCGGGATAGCGAGCGCCTCGCCCGTGCCAGACACAAGGAATGTACACATTGAACCCAGCCTTTTTAATCCGGGCGATGGTTTGCTGGGCACCCTCCTTCGTCATCCACTCTGTGCCCTCGTCGAATATGGCCCGTGTTTCCAGGATAACGCCTCGGTCATCCCTCGTCTGCGAAGAAACTGAGTCGCTAGGTACGGTGACATCCACGGAATTTTTCAGGGTCATGGGCCGCGTTGCGTTCCAAAGGTTGGAAATCTCCGTGTCGTCAAGTGCTCTGGTAAAAATAGCCAGATTAGCAATATCACAATCTGCCCAGCGATCCTTCCTCGGTGAAGTCCCCTTGTCACATCCTAGATATAAGAGTCCTTTTGGTCGAATTGAACTCCCATTGAACGTCAACGACTCGGCAACCATGGATGTGTTTTCATACAGTCTTACAAACCCGGAATTCCCCTGTTTCCAGTTACAACTCAAAAGCATCCATTCATCCTGCACGTATCGGATATCCTTATGCGTGTGCGCGCGAAATTGATTGTGGGCAACAAAATATGTATAAGGTGCACCTTCTGGCTCCCACCATCCATCCGACAGCACAAAGTATGCATTATTATCCCACGCCATGGAAACAAAAGTGTGGGATACTGGAAAATTTGTTTGGTCTGTTGCATAATATCCCCAGTGAGGACGGATCCAGAGCATGAGCGTGCCTTCTTTTGACCTTATATCGTTACGCAGGTCCAAACCGAGATATTCATCTCTCAGCAGTCTTAATACCCCTCCCCGCATGCCGTCCGGCACAATTGTTCCCCCATTGCGTTCTACCAGAACGCCTTTCCCTATTTCAAGGGCAAGGGGAGTATCGAAATGGACAGTAAAAACGGCACCTCCGGCTGAGAATTCATCCTTGGCCGATAAAAAACTGAGAAACATAGTATTAATAACCAGAACACCAATGACAAGAAAAAATATCATGGGTAGGCGAAAATATGACCTGTATCTGGCTAACATAACGTCTCTTCTGATGTTATGCATTTCCGAGAATTTCATCAAACACTATTGAAAATTTTTTGGCCATCTCTCGATGGCTGTATAGGTTTATAATGTCTTCAATTCCATGGTAGGGTATCCCGTCCTGGGTTCGATATTCATGGTAATATTTCATAAGCACCCTTTTCAATTCCTCGCCGTTGATGGCATATGCTCCGGATTGGGTCTGGTCCAACAGATCCGTAACTACTCCCCTTGGTGCACCGATGGAAAGGATCGGCCGCCTGGCGGCCAAATATTCATATATCTTCCCTGTATAGGTGCCCACCTCCCGCGGATCATTCCAATTCAGCAGAAGCAAGAGCTGTGACTCCCGCTGCTTTTTCAAGGCTTCCGTTCGGGGGAGAAAACCATACTGCTGTGCGATCTTCTCAAAATTATACTTTTGTATTTTCTTGTCTAGCCACGCCTGTTTCCGACCATAAAAACGGATATCCAACACTGCGGGATCGATCTGCTGCGTCTCGATCAATTCCTCCAGGGCTTGAAAAAGCGGTCCAGGATCACGTTTGCCTTGATATAGAGCCCCGGCATAGGTAATGGTGAATTCATCCGTCAGCGGGACCTCCTCAACTTCCATCGGATCAAATCCATTGTGAATGGTATGTATAGAAGGAATACTGTGGATGCGTCTAAGATCATCAGCCAAAGGGTCGGACGTCGTGCTCAATGCATTGGCCTGGGAAAAAATTTTGCGTTCCAATCTTCTCTCAAAAAATTTCCGCAGTGGACTGTACGGATAATAGTGATTCTGCGTCCAGAGATCACGCAAATCTGCCATCCAGGGGATATTATAGCGCCGCTTCAGGTCATGGGCAATCAGATGCGTTGTTACCGGAGAGGAACTGCTGAAAAGCAGGTCGACCTTTCTATTGTTGAACAATCTATGGGCAGCATCCAAAGCAATTGGCTTCCATGCCTTCTTTCCATCCGGAAAGGATAAAATTTCACCAATCAGATTAATCAGTCTTTCAATATAGGGTCGTCTTACTTCATTTTCATCCAGAACGAGCCTGGAAAGCATTCTTTTTTTCGTATTGGAGCCTTGAATCTTCAGGCCTTCTTCCATCCTCGCATACCGATCGCGATATTCCGTTTGAATGACCTGGAATTGTGGGTCGGGTTTGTCCGGGAGCGTATGCGTCAATATGGTCGGTTGCCATCCAAATTCAGGAAGGTGTTTCGCGAGACCGCCAAGTCGTACCGATCCCATGGTAGGTTCTGGCGGAAAAAAGTATGTTATTATTAGAACTTGTCGCATGCAAGATCCCTAAGAAAAGAACATTGATTTCCGGTTATGGCGATTATCCCGTGATTTAGCTATGTCAAATCCTTTTTATTCCTTATACGCCAGCAACGAAAGAGTATTGAAAACAAAGGGGGTTGAATTTATTACCAGATCGCTACTGGTAAGAGCAAATAGGAATCCCATTATGATAAAATAATTGTAGATATTATGAGAATCAAGTAATTGTTTATATGGAAAAAAAAGGGCGATAAAAAGCAGCATCCCGATCACGCCAAGCTCGCAGAGGATTTCAGAGATGATATTATGCGGATAGTAATAATAATCCCGCGTCCAGAGTTTCTTAACATTCAACTTTACATAGGCTTTTTCGGAGATGATAGTGTTGAGATACCCGATACCCCAACTCCCGAGGCCGCATCCGATCAGAGGATGCTCTTTCACAATGGCAACAGTCGGTTTGATCATGGCCAACCTATCGTCTGCAAAGTTATCTATACGATATTGCCCTCGATGCCCGTGGGTCAGAAAGGATTCGACAGCCTCGTTTACAGGAGCAACATACAGATAAGCCACGACAAAAAGAAAGCATCCATATAACATCACGGGCCAGACGATAAGTTTCCTGCTGGATCGCAGGCCGAAATACAACATCAAGGTTGCCAAAAGAGCGACGAACGGCCCGCGAGATCCAATAAACAGCATGATGACGATCAAAAAAACAATCAGCAACAAATCGAGGTATCCACGCCGATTCAATTTGAGGTCAATGATGAGAAAAAAGACACTGACAGCGATCCCGCGTGAGATCCATATGGACATATCAATAAGCTCCTCTTGTGTAGGCACAAAAGGGACTAGTACGGCTAAGATTATATTGATAACCAATAATGTACGTGCAAAATATCTATTGAAGAGGCCCTTGTCATTCACATACAGCACGACAAGCACCAGACAGGGAAAAAACACCCGCATACAGAATCCTGCAAACTTCCACATCCCAACCTGGGACAACTCCGTGCTTATGCCCAGATAGATGATGAACGGCATCCAGATCTTGATAATTAACCATAGACGGTCTTTTATCTCGTGTTGCTTTTCACTGTTACTATAAATATAAGCCGTCAGAAACAGTAAGATAAGGGCCAGGACAAAGCTGCGCAGACCAATGGGTACAAAAAAAATGCAGCTGCCTAATATCAAGCCTGCAACATTAGCAAGTGTGAGGGAGATAAGTAGAACTAAGGCAATAATATAGATGGAAGTTTGGCGCTTGGCCATTATGGAAAGATGGTTCACTTGATGCCTTCCCTTAATCGAATCTCTTTTTTCAGAAGAAGCCGAAACCCTCTCGACGACGGTTGCAGACATATTTATGGCTAGATCTCATGATTATCTTTTCCGCACAACTTAATGAGAACACACATCATTCTAAATATATTAACGATGTGATATATACCCGTATTATTCAGGGACGCTGTATTCACGGATTTTCTTGTATAGAATGCGTTCACTCAGCTTGATTACGCGAACCTCGTATATTGGTTTGACCCCTGCCCGCTTCACCCCTTTATGGGAGGCTATGTTGTCTTCTACGACACTACCATAGGCAAAATCAATATTTTTTTCACGGAAATAAGCCGCCAGGCGGGTTAATATGGCCTCATGAAGACGCTTGCCCCTGAACTCAGGATCGACATAGTCAGGGCCATCATAGACCTCATTGTCTTTCAAGGGGATAGAATACTGGTAGAAGGGGAAATCGAAACGACCGAAATGCACCCAGCTGCAGGCAATCAACCGCTCTTCCAGAAAAGCTCCGTAACAGCGCGATCCCCTCTGAAAGTACTCCTCCACCCTTTCCGCATTCAGTTCTATGAAGTTCAATGCAAGAATCTTGGGGGTGTCCGCAGGAGTGACCCAGTCATAGCGCACATCGATCTTGGCATCAAGTAGCGGCATCTCAATTAATCTTACCCCATATATAATCAGCGTAAGATCCTTGTACTTGAATAATTTGTAAAGGACACGCTCTCGGATACGGCTGAGAACCCATGGAATCCCATTATATCTGGCTTTCTGTAAATATGAGGTTAAATCTTGCAATCTTTCCATCGTCAACCCTCCCTTAAACTTGTCGAGTATTTGTTCAAGGATCATAAACAGTACTACCCCAAATTTATTAAAAACATAGGCCTCACAAACCTGTTAATGGACCATCAATTTCGGGCCGGACAAATTATTTTGGTATATTGATTAATGTCCCCGTGGCATTAGCAAGAGCTTTAATCTTCTTGTGCTCAAGCTAACACAGTCCGTTATCCACATAATTCTGAAGAGTATAATCAAAAGGACAAGGAATTTTGTTACGTATATATCCAAGTCTTCTCAACATTTTTATTTGCCAAACAGGATTTTCATTATCTATGCGGAGACACAAGCCATAAAACGGCATTCATTTTATCAGCCCAACCCTCTGAAATATCAGGCGGATCGGCTGTTGAAGAATTCTGTCCTGCTGGAGCACGATCGCATAATACGGTATGGAACTCAGGCATCCGATACCTACCACCCATAAAGGGTGTAATCCCATCCATAATTTAAAAACAACAGCAATTCCCAACCAGGGCGCACAATACGTACCATATTTCAATAGTGGCCGTAATAGTTTGCCCGGCGGCATCCGGAGGGTAGAAAAAACCCAGCCATAAAACAAAGAATAGTATGCAATGCCGGCTAAGGCATATAGTAACAGTGCCAGCTTTACGTTTCCCAGAAGGCCTCCAATTACAAGAGCACCGGCGCGGGCAACAAAAAGCATGATATTAAACAAAAGATTAGTCCCCTGATATTCCAGCACACTGAAAAGATGCATGAGGGGGGAGGTAATGAATTGAAAGAAAATGGTCACCCCCAGGATCTGCACAAATAGACCGGCATCGGCCCAGCGTTGGCCGAATACAATGATAAAAAAATCCTTCCCGATGCAGGTGAGCATCAGCAGAGGAAATATTCCCAAGGCCACTAGCCGGCTTGAGACATCGCTGAAAACTTTGGACAAATCATGTCTGTTAGCATAGGTCTCGGACGCCTTTTGATAGAACACCTGGGCGATCGAGGTGCCCACAAAACGCATAGGTACGGCCAGAACCAGGGAACCTAAGGCATAAAATCCGACGATGGTGGGCGAAAAAAACATTGCCAGGAGCCATGTCGGCAATTGGATGGATGCCGTATTCAACAATATCGACCAAGTATTGAAGGCAGGAAATTTCCAATAGCGCTTAAAACCTTCCATCATCTTTGGCCAGCGCATGCTGCTTTTGAAAAAAACCCTATCATCCCGCCATATCTGCATCCCCAACACCAAAGCACTCATGGATTGCCCGGCAACCTGGGCCAGGATCAAGACAGTGCCGCTTACCAATCCGGCAAAGCCGCATCCCAGTCGTATCATATTACTAATCAGCGAGGCGCTCGCCTGGGCTATGGAGAGACGACCAAAGTGTCTCGAACGCGAATTCCAATAATACAGGGCAAAAAAGAGCCCTTCAATACCGATGGCAATCGGGATAAGCCAGAGAACAGAGGCAAGTTCCGGTGTCTTCAGGATTGTTGCGATCCACGATGTGACAAAGAAAATGCAAACGGTTGATAGGCCCATAGACAGTACTACGATAACGAAACAAAGCCCAAGTAGATTGGCGGCTTCGGTATCCGATTTCGGTAGCATGATGGCCTGTTCGTACCTAAGACAGGCCAAGATGCCGATCAGGTTTGCCAAAGAGAGGAAAAGCGCAGAGACACCAAAAGCCTCGGGGGCGAAGAGGCGCGAGAGAATGGGCAGCAACAGTACGGTCAATCCCTGAGCAAATAGATTGCCGGTGACTAATTTTATGACATTGGTGATAAAGTTGTTTGAACCCTTCTTCATTATTCAGCGTATAGTTGAATCCCAGAACGAATGATCTTATCCCAGTACTCGTCGATCGTGGAAATCTTTTTGGCGGGATTGCCTACCACGATCGTATTCGCCTCGACATCCCTCGTTACCACACTACCGGCGCCGACAATTGCGTTCTCTCCTATTTTCACCCCAGGCATAATTAGAGAGCGCGTGCCGATGAAAGCATTTTTCCCGATTTCGATGCCCTTCATCAACCTAAACTCCCTGGTTAAATCCATACCCTTTGCGACTGCGACCCTGCTCACGGAGTAATCATGCGTAAGGAGTCTCACATAGCCCGATATAACGCAATCGGAATGTAGGGTAATCAAGGAGTAATCACTTGAATCAAAAAAGGCATTGGGGGCGATAAACACCGGCTGCCCTTTTACCTGAATTCCTAGCCATCTCAGAAAGAAGGGGTAGAGTTGTTTATACAATCTACTGTTAACCTTGCATAGCAAGGAAAAAACCAAGTGGCCGAAATAATCGATACCCCTTTGAATCAATGAATTGTGCTTCTTTCTAGATACGTTCATCTTCTCACCTTCCATATTCAATGGATCTGTTCGCCCTTGTTCAAGACAAAACCGATGATATTGCATCCCTCCAGATGGTGGAGGGAATCCAGGATCTGGGAGTACGTGGTTTTCCCGGCTTCAATAACCATTACCACACCGTCAGCATACTTGGAGAGAATCAGAGTATCGGCCAAGCCGTTCAAGGCGGGTGCATCGATGATGACATAGCGATCCGGATAGCGGGTTTTCAATTCCCTGATGAGTTGCTCCATCTTAGGAGCGCCGAGGGCCTCTGCGGAATCCTCCACGCGCGCATGCCCTGGTAAGAGTAATAATTTATTGATACCAGGATTGATAAATAGATCCTCCAGGGGATGGCTATGGAAAAGATAATCCGAGATGCCCTGTGCGGGTTCAAAACCGAAAAAGTTATGAAGAGATGGATTGCGCAGATCGGCATCCACCAGCACAACCGTGGTTGATAGCTCCTTGGCCAGGCTGAGGGCCAGATTGATGGCTGTAAGGCTTTTCCCTTCTCCCGCAACAGCGCTTGTGAGGAGAATGGTATTTAAGCCATCTTTCTTAATGCGTTCCAGGATCTTTACCTTCAATACACTATAGTGATCTGCAATGACATTGCCGCTAAGATATGAAAACAGCTTGTTTTTTCTCAGAGTATCCTCGCTTGTATCTACTACTTCGGTACTTGTGTACTGAATTTTTGGAATCTGATAAGGGCTGGATCGATGGTCGGTTCCTTCCCCTGCTTTGGTGTTAATTTTAGGGATGACTGCCAGGACCGATGCCTGGGTCAATCCCGCTAGAGCGCTACCAGACCAGATAACCGGAAAAAGCAAACTTTTTATAACCACTGCAATAAACCCAAGGCCAACTGCAATACCGAAGCCTATCATTATTATGAGAGGACGGTTTGGCTTAGCTGGGTTTATTGGATAACCCGGCGATTCAACCAACCTGAAGACTTGGCCGTATAGACCGGTCTGAACATTTTCAACAGCCTTTACAGACGCCAATTTGGCTGAAATCTTATGTTGCTGCTGGCGCAGAGATTCATAATCACTCAAGAGCAGACGATACTCGCCTGTCCCTTGTAAATCGGATTCCACACGTACACGATAGACATCCCGCTTTGCTTTTGTTTCTGCCAGCTTGTTCTGCAGGCGTTTCAGTTCCCTATTCACGGCATCTACCTGCGCTTTGAATACAGGATCATTGATTTTTATTTTTCCCTCGGCCATCTCTTCTTCCAGGTCTTGAATCGCACTCCTCAGGATAAGAATATCGGGGTGTTTGGAAGACAGCATGGTTTCCTTTGCAGCAAGTTCGGCCTGCATCTTTTTCAGGCTCTGCATATCGGGATTTTGGTTGATCTCAAGGTTGGCCTTTTGTTGCCTTATGCGCTGGAGGTCTGACTCAATACGGTTTACCTCAACCTCAAGACGCCCTGCCAAATCACGATTGAGAGAAACATGTTCTGGCAGAGAATCCGAATGCTGATCCATGTATGTCCGAATACGTTTTTCCTGCTCCTGCATTTTCGTCTCGATTTCATCGAGCTCTTTCTCGACCAGCGCCACAGCCGATTGGGATATTTGAGAACGATTTTCGTGTTGTTTTTCAAGATAGCGGAATGAGACCTCTCGGGCTACCGAATATACCTTTTCAGGTTCCCGGCCTTCATAAGCCACCGAGAAACCGATCGTCGCAATCCCGGGCCGGGGATTCATAACATCAATGGTGATCTTTTCAATAGTTATGTTTTTTCGCATCCTTCCGATCCGGCTAATCCAAATTAGATCACCTACATTTTCCCCCGCATCATCGTAGAGTTTGCTGTTTTGAATAATCTCCCTGAGGGATTCCCGGTTCATGATTTTTTGGGTTGTGTTTTCAATAAACACCTCGGCACTATCTTCTGTTACCGTGCGGTTGTAAATGGAATTGAGCGGGTTGTTCTCGATCATGAAGGTGGCGCTCGATTGATATGTGTCCGGCAACATAATCGCCAAAAGGACCGTGCCCATCAGGATAATGATAAAAGGTATAAAAATATAGATTTTGTTATTTTTAATAATCGCCCAATAGTCATGCAATTGATTTATGTTTCTATCCATTGAATGTCCACTCCGTTCATTTTATCAAGGTTTAATCATTACGCTTAGTATTGGAAATTTTTATGTAATCATCAAAATTATATGCCGGAATACAGTGTTTCAAAATATTCTCTAGAAACAAACCTCATATTCCTGCCAACTTTTTTACATCATTGTATGTATGGATTTATAAACCCAGTTCATCGGCAAAAAAGTACAGATCATAATCTGTATTGTTAGTTGTGTTGTAACTAAACCCGGCGACTATTGATCCATCAGAATTGGGGGAGATAATGGCATAATCACCACTATTAGTAAAATTCACAGAATTAATCGGCTGATGGGATATGCTGTTCATTACATGGAGCATATCATCCTGAGATGTAACAAAAATTATATCTGCATTTGGATGAAAAGATGCATAGGTTGGCGGAGAATCCAGGTCCCAATGCCCTAAAATATTTTCTATATCATCCGTTTCAACATCATATAAAAAATCGTCACAACATACGGCAAGTCGCAATCCATCCGGACTTATAGCCAGGTGGTTGATGTGAGACCCCAAATCCATTGTTTGTTCCAAGCTAAGCGCGTCGCCATATATCGAGTATTTATAAAGACTTGAACCACTGCAAGAAAATACTTTCAGTGAGGCTTCATCGAGAATTAAGCTGGAACCAATAATAGATTCATCTAATAATATAATATTTGTATCAAGATTCATAATCGATAGTGAATGCCCGGTTGCATCTTCATATAATGTATAAATTCTACGCAGATTTGGTGCGACCTCAATATCCAGAGCGCCAAAAACAAGCAGCGATAATGAAAAATATGTATCAGTAAATGTAAATGAATTTAGATCACAAACAAAAATACGACGGGAAAGGTCACTGACAATGTATAGACTTTCATTCATTGGTGAAAAAGCAAAACTGCTTGGTACGGCAGGCCATATAAAAGGAATATCTACCCGATAAACAACTTGTTGGGAAGATAAATCAATTATATACAAGCAGGTATTATCCTGATCCAGGGCATACATATATTCTGGTTGTGCACCTGCAAGCAGATTACATATTTTTCCTAAATCAACGGACAGTGGCCTTGTCGTAAAAGACCAGGAATATGGAAACCCCATCATATTGCCCGCAGAATCCATTATATTACCTGAAATTGTTACTGTATATGTTGTACCAGAAAACAATGATATCGATGGGTTAAATATAATGGTAGAGCCGTCAGCTATGACTGTTCCCGGCAAGCCTTCGCCAACAATCACAGACTCAGATGTGACACTATCAGGATCTATAGCTTCATCGAATTCAATTCTTATCTCAACATCAGGGGATATATTTAATTCATCAGGCATTGGGTTTGTGGATACAACTTCAGGTGGAATGTTTTTAGTTTCTGTTATGAAGCTCCAAGTATAATCCTTGCCCATCTCATTACCAAAAGCATCCTCTACATATCCGGGGATTGTAATTGTGTACAGTGTACTGAAATCCAATGGAGACAAGGGTGTAAGCACAAATGTGTTATCATCATATGTTAAACTGATTTTTATACCATTTGAAAGCTGAAAGGATTGATCAGGAATATTCGATGTATTCATCGGTTCATCAAAAACAATCGTTATATCTGTATTCACAGGCACATCTGTTGCGCCATCAATTGGATCTGTGGTTAGAATCTTTGGAGGAGTAGTGTCGAATCCATATTCTTCGGCATCTTCAATTGGCACAAAATTACTATGACTTGTATCGCAACTTACAAGAAAGAGGACAAGCAGAATCCATATATTCATCCTAATTGTTTTCCCAATATGCATAAAGACCCTTTTGTAATCTGCCCAATTGGCGAATCCCATAAATAATATGAGAATTCTTTTATTCATTAATATCCATATGAAACGGGAGGCTATCTCTTGCGTTGCTATATCGTTTTTTCCCAAAACACACTGATCTGAATTCCTAGAATATTGCGTTTTATTGTAGTCCGAGTAGTTTTATTTTCAGATCTGTCAAATTTATAAGATATCTCAGCGCTTATTTTCTTAGTTATGAAATAGGCAACAGACGCCATGAGCGAATTGTGTTCTACGTCTGTTTCAAGATATTCGCTGAGAGAAGAAGCATAACTCATGTATCCATAAACATTACCGATTATTCTCTCTGTAATAAAATACTTTAATGTAAACCTTGCTGCTATTCTATCTACTATTGCATCCTGTCCCGTGGTTGCTATGTCTTTTTCCAGTTCAACATTTGCAAAGCCTTTTTCAAAAAACCTCTTGAAAGAGATCGAACCTACAGTTGTTCTGTGTCGCTCGCTTGTAACGAGCCCGACATCAGACTGAGTTACATAGAGAAAAGGACTATAATTTACCTTTGTATAACGGATACCACCGCGCAGTTGAAGCAGCCACTTGGGGTCATATAAAAAATCAAAACCCGCGAGTACACCATAAAGACTCACGTTCCCATTTTGACTCACTGCAAAACTATATCCCTCTGGGTCACCAAACACGATATCCATATCACTTTCAAGATCTGCATATCCGTAACCACCACCTAAATATACCAGAGCTCTCTCAGCGATAATTGCATGACCCCATTCCAAAATCCCATCAGTAAAATAGTAGTCAAAATAATTTGGATTATCATATTTTACCTGCTTGTATTCAATGCTTGACCTGATTCGATCCAAATCAGAAAATTGCCATATAAGCGAAGACTTTCCCCCGTAGGATTTTCTGTCATCGCGCAGATATACCAACCCATTTTCTTCAAGCTCACTATTGAGGGTCTCGTCGCGTTTGAAAAAAGCATCAATTTT
>Ga0272441_10005484_pt1 | contig 21999 bp, 18 predicted proteins | sample SSMProp6N_FD_193582 | JGI IMG/M metagenome (GOLD analysis project Ga0272441, IMG submission 193582) | Marine sediment archaeal communities from Little Sippewissett salt marsh, Falmouth, MA, United States - SSM-Prop-6N | ecosystem: Environmental > Aquatic > Marine > Wetlands > Sediment ... | reverse complement strand
CATAGGTGCGGCGTTAGCTTGCCCATCCGCGTTGTAGGTAGAAACTATTGTCTCCACGATTATCCTATTGGAGAAGCCTAAATCGGCTATGCTAGTCACAAAATCAACTCCAAACTTTCCGCTATGCGACTAGAAAAGTGGAAACCAGCGAGCGTGCTTTCTGTCAACAGGCGCTTCATGCTTCATTCGAATGTAACTTTTTACAGTCGGCTAATAAACTTTGCCGCGTACAGGCGTTTCAAACATGTAGACCCACTTGAAAACCTCTGCTCTCGACGCCTCCCCCTCCCTTTTATGTAACTTGAACTTTGCAAGCCACTTCACTTTGACGCCGTTTGACTTGAGGCGTCAAGATTCTTCTTCATCCGATTTCATGCTGACTGTTTCTTTGCGAATGACTACATAGGGTTCCTCTTTTTTCCTTTTAAGGTAAATGATGAACCCGATTAAAGCTGCAACTGCCACTGTGAATATGAACATTATAATTCTGTCGATGTTAAGTTCGCCTACTGAATCGTCAATTCTTTGCTGCAGAGTGGAGAGTTCGGTCTGCAAATCAGTATAAGTCTGGTTAAGCCCGCCGTAAATAGCTTGGAGCGTGTTGTAGCTTGTTTGGATGCTGTTGCGAGTGGAATTCAGGTCACCGTAATCTGCCTGCAACGCGCTAAGCTCATTAATCTTCGACCTGTAATTAGCGTTTAAATCTTCATAATCATCTGAGAGCTTATTATACTGCGCTAACAACGATTCGTAAGTTGAAACTTTGCTGTTGTAGTCTGCTATTAGCTGGTTGTGTTCGCTGAGAAGTGCCGTATAATTAGCCGAGAGGATGGTGAAGTTTTCATTCAGCGCCGTATAATTTGCGTTGAGTAACTCGTATTCTTCCCACAACGCATCATACATGCTTTTTATTTCACTGAAGGTTGGGTCACTAACGAGTGTAGTGTAGACCGTGGTAGATAGGTCATCTATGCTGCTTGTGTTAACAAAAATAAAGCATTGCAGCATCCCATTCGCATCTTGAGGCAACGGTAATGTGAGAGTATAGTTTTGCGGTAGTTCTGGAGGTATCTCGTACACGTTCGTCCCATCTAAAATCACTTGCCAACTTGAGTTTACAAGAGGCGCTTTGATAACCACCGTGAAATTTTTTAATGTAACAGTAGTGCCTGAAGTTATCGTTATGTTATGCGTTATTGTTGTGTTGGGATAAGCTTCCTTAGGATATGTTAAGCCAATCGTGACCCCGCCACCGCGAAATGACACAGTTGTATCAGACAAAGCATCCACACTGCACAGTAATCCCGAGAACAAGAGCAGCACACTGAAGAAGCAAACTATTTTTTTGGCTCGCATTGAATTTCTAATCAACAACTACTCCAAAAGGATATTTATCATTAACTAATCACGAATCAACATTAAACGCAAAAATAACACGCGTTGGTTATGTTTTTTGTGAAGCAGCTCGTACCTAACATTTTCTTTTGCGAAGCACGACCACTAACAGTATTATTGCTAACACGGCGACTAGAGTGAACACCGCCAGCTCAGCGAGCAATTGCTCATCCGAAACGGTAGACGTGAAAGTCACCTGCTGGTTTATGTCCGCAAAGTGTACAGTAACTGAACCCGACGAAGGCGAAGCCTCATAACCACTCGGAGCGGTGACATTGAAGGCGTAGACGCCGTTCGCCACGTTAAACACGATAGAATCCGAAGTAGAGCTTTGCGTCTCAACGCCTAAAGTTACATTCCAGCTCCTTCCCAAAGGCAAGTTTGAAGCAGTGAACGCCACAGAAAAAGTCTGCTGGCTGGATGAAGCACCAAAAGCGTAAAAATGGTGATTATACGAGCCCACATAAACCATACCGTTCGCCACCGCAGGAGAAGACACCACCATCTCACCCCTCAAGTAGCTCCAGACCAACGCACCATCAGAAACGTCCAGCGCATAAACCTTCCCATCATACGAACCTACAAACACCATGTCGTTTGCCACAGCGGGAGAAGAAGCTACATCACCGCCAGTCGTGTAATTCCACCTAACGGTGCCGTCAGAGGCATCCAAAGCATAAACTCTGTTATCCCCTGAACCCACATAAACCAATCCATCGGCTACTGCAGGCGAGGATGCCACACTTCCACCGGTTGTGTACTTCCACACGACAGCACCGTTTGAAGCGTTCAGAGCGTAAACTCCGCTGTCATACGACCCAACGTAGACTACGCCGTTCGCCACCGCAGGCGAAGAAATTACCACATCACCCGTCGTGTAGTTCCATAGAAGCGCCCCACTAGAAGCGTTTAATGCGTAAACGTTATGATCCTTTGAACCTATGTAAATCACGCCGTTCGCGACGGCAGGGGAAGACAAGTGAATTTGATCGCCGGTCGTATAGTTCCACAACAACGCGCCTGTTGTAGAGTTTAACGCGTAAACATTAAAGTCTTCTGAGCCTACGTACACCATGCCATCAGCAACGGCAGGCGAAGAAACCACAGGGTCACCTGTTGCATAGTCCCATACAAGCGCACCTGTAGAAGCGTTCAAAGCGTAAACCTTGCCATCATAGGAACCCACATAAACCACCCCGCCAGCAACGGCAGGCGAAGACAGCATAACCATATCCCCAGTCTTGTAGCTCCATACGACCGCGCTTGAAAACTCATCCAATGGAACCGTCCCAATAAAAGCATCCAATGCGTATACTTTGCCGTCGTACGAGCCTACGTAAACCTTGCCGTCAACAACAGCGGGCGAAGAATCCACTACGCCACCAGTGGTATATCTCCATACGAGGTCGCCGTTGCTGGCGTTTAGGGCGTATAGTTTGCCGTCCCATGAGCCAACATAGACTACGCCATCGGCGACTGCTGGCATAGAAACCACCATATTTCCCGTCGTGTAACTCCACAAGTATTCGCCTGTAGTAGCGTTCAAAGCGTAGATGTTGCTGTCGTCTGAGCCAACATAGACTACGCCGTTGGAAACAGTAGGAGCAGAGGCTACGCCCGCACCTGTTGTGTAGTTCCACACGAGAGCGCCGTTTTCCGCGTTTAGGGCGTATACTTTGCCGTCGTACGAGCCTACGTAGACCACGTTGTTTACCACTGCTGGCGAAGAAAAAACGGGACCACCTGTCGTGTAGTTCCATATGAGGTTGCCCGTTTCAGCGTTTAACGCGTATACTTTGCTGTCGTCGGAACCTATGTAAACTACGCCATCGCCAACAGCGGGCGTGGACACCACCATGTCCCCCGTCACATAATTCCACATCAAGCCGCCGTTAGTAGCGTTCAAAGCGTAAACCGTATTGTCGAGAGAGCCTACGTACACCATGCCATCGGCAAAAACCGGCGAGGAAAGCATTATCATATCGCCTGTTGTGTACTTCCACATCAAAACGCCCGTTGACGCGTTTAGTGCATAGACATTACGGTCTTCTGAAGCTACATAGACTACGCCGTCGGAAACCGCAGGAGCAGAATCCACAAAAAAGCCCGTTGTATAGTTCCATATGAGGTTGCCCGTTTCCGCGTTCAGTGCATACACGTTATTGTCCTCAGAGCCAAAATAGACCAATCCCTCAGCTACAGCAGCATGCGACACTACGTTATTGCCTGTTGTATAAGTCCAAACCACAGCGCCGTCGGTAGCGTTTAACGCATAAAAATTATCATCGTATGAGCCAACATAAACCAAACCGCCAGACACAACAGGAGAACCCACAGGACCACCAGTATTGAATATCCATGCCGTTTGGTTCGTAACAGGCGCGGTTGAATTTGAATGAGCCAAGTTCGCCAAGTCGTAGTGGAACATAGGCCACTCTTCCCCACTAGAACGTGCGGCTTCTCCAGAGAAAATGCTGCCTGAAAAAACCGCGACCAAAAACACCACAGCTATACAAAGAACTGTTTTCCTTTTTGTTCCATTTAATTTTTTATGGAGCGCTTGCGCCAAAGGTGAACCTCCTCGAAAATCAACATGCAGGCTAAGTCACAACCATTTAACCCACTATTTAGTAGCTCAACAATTCAATAAAAAGTTGTTTCTTTTCTTCTTGAGATACGTTTTTAAACATTGCCCTATGCATCTTCATGGCTGAAGCTTATGTTTTTCAGACAAGTTCAGCAGCACGGCGACAACTTCTCATACATAATAGCAGACGATACCACGCGTGAGGCGGCTGTGGTTGATTCAAGTTTCAACGCAGGCGAAATAGCTCGCGTAATAAAAGCTGAAAATCTTAAACTGGAATACATCATTAGCACGCACAGCCATTCTGACCATACAGCTGGCAACGCGGAGCTGCGCTCAATGTTCAACGCGAAAACTGTTGCCCACAAACTCTCAAGAATTAACCTGGGCGTCAAAGTTGATGACGGCGACATTATTAGCATAGGCAGCATTACAGCGAAAGTTATCCACACGCCGGGGCACACTCCGGACAGCATATGCCTGTTACTAGACAACCAGAAACTGTTAACAGGCGACACGCTCTTCGTAGGCGAATGCGGCAGAACAGACTTGGCTGGCGGAAACTCCAAAAACATGTACAACAGCCTCTTCCACAAAATCATGAAACTTAACGATGACGTGGAAGTGTATCCTGGACATGACTACGGGTCAAAATCTTCTTCCACTATAGGCGAAGAACGGCGGTCAAACTACACTTTAGAGCCGAGAAGCCTCGCGGAATTCATCGAGTTCATGCGCCAGCCCTAAAAGTACTACTGTCGCCTTTTTCCCCTTCTTGCAAATTCGACTCGACTCAGTAACAATTACTTCAGCAAATTAACGCCGCTCTTTACACCCCGTGGTATATTTACAAAATAACTGCCTTTACCCTTACTCTTTAAAAGCAGAACACATTTTGAAGGTAGCTTTATCCAATTAAACTGCTTAATCTATGCTCAGGCAGTGACCACATTTTCCAGAATTATGTTTATTTATGTTAAAGCTTGTTTATGGTTTTCCTTTTTCGTTGGAGTTTGCTTATTCAAAATATGTATTCACGAATCAGAAAATTTTTTATTATACTTACCTGAAGATTAAAGGTTCATTAGTATACGTATATAAAATAAGAATTAAGAAACAAGAATCGAGAAGGTCTAAACAATTATGCCCCAGACTGTTTCGCCAGAAAATACTCTCAGCTTCCTTACTAAAACACAATTGGTAAAGCTGAGGTTGAAGGCTATACGTGCTGGCGTGTGGTTCAGAGCTTTACCACGGATAGACAGAGTACTTGTAGATTTAACGATAAGAGTAGCAAGCAGCATTCGCAGTCCCACTCTAGCCAAAAACATCTTAGTGGTCACCAGGAAGCTTGAAGGTCTTTTAGAAACCAGTCTATTACGGGTCTTTCAAGGCATCGCGCTTCAAATCGCTAAAAAACTCAGCACGATCGCTCAGAAATGGGGTAACATATCTGCTAAAAGTTGGGTATCCGACATATCGTTCGTAAGTTTTCTAGCTGTAATGCATATTAACGAACCTAAAGCCTTTAAAACGTGATTTGCACTTACACTTTAGGGAGTACAATTTATGATAACAGATATAATTGGTTTCCTCTTAGTCGGAGTACTCCTAACCGTATGCCTTTGGGCACTTTACAACTTGCCCATATTGGCTAGCGGTGTTAAAGATTTCTGTAAAAAACGGCAAAAAACCCATAAAAAACGCGTTTTAGAAGAGCATTTTCCCTCTTTTTCAATAGTCTTACCCGTTAAAAATGAAGAACGTGTTATAGAGAGATTGTTGAATTCGCTATCAACCCTAAATTATCCCGTTAATAAGAGAGAAGTAATCATAGTTGAAGACGGATCAACTGACAAAACAAACGAAATATGCATGAACTATGCCAAAGAGCATGCTAATATCAAAATCCTGCATAAACCCGTTTCTAACGGAAAACCTTCTGCTCTTAACTTCGGTCTTGCACACGCAAAAGGCGACATCGTAGCTGTATTCGACGCAGACAACGTTCCTGCTCATGACGCCTTATTGGCAGTCGTTGACTATTTCGAAGATCCAAAGGTTGCGGCTGTACAAGGGCGAACTACTTCAATTAACCCCAAAGAAAATATGCTGACACAGTTCATAGCCTACGAAGAGGCTGTATGGTGTGAAGCCTACCTCCGAGGCAAAGACGTGCTAAACCTGTTCGTGCACTTGAAAGGAAGTTGCCAGTTCATACGCCGCGATGTTTTACAACAACTGCAAGGCTTTGACGAGGATGTCCTATCAGAGGACATGGAGATCTCTGCAAGACTCGTTGAAAATAACTACAAAATCCGCTACGCGTCCGACGTGGTCGCATTGCAGGAAAGCCCTCCAAATCTGAAGACATTGTTTCATCAGCGCACAAGATGGTTCAGAGGAACAATGCAAGTAGCCTTCAAATACGGTCGATTAATGACCAAGGTGAGTCGAATAAACTTTGACGCTGAAACAACTCTATTTGCACCATTTATTTTGGTAGCCTCGCTTGCACCTTATCTCGCGGCATTCTTAGTATTTTCCACCTTTTGGTCTCTTAATGTTGTTTGGGGTTTCGTGGTACAGTTTGGTATGTTAACCACCACCCTAACTATGCTCATTTGTGGGTTAGCTCTGATTTACGTCTCTAAACCACGCAAAGTTAGAAGTCTACTTTGGCTTCCTTTCGTTTATTGCTATTGGAGCCTCCAGGCATTCATCGCATTGTATGCAATGATTTTAATCGTTTTCCGCAGACCGCAAGTTTGGACGAAGACTGATAAGAAAGGTGTAGTTCAGGATTCCAAGTCAGTTTTTAACTAGAGAGACTTCTAACCAAAAAACACTATTCATAGTCATTTTTGGCGAACTTTAAATTGGACAAAAATGGATTAATTACAGTTCAGAAAAATTTGAAGAAGCGATTTTTCGAATGGTTAACTATGCCTGACATTTTTCCATTATTCGCTTTCTTTATTCCGTTAGTCATACGTGCAGTGCCTGAATTCCTAATGGGGTCTTACTCGGTGGGTTTTGATACTCTCGGCTATTACATTCCTAATACTATTGTTTGGCTGCAGAATGGTGTACCTTTTTGGAGTTTCATGGGGGAAGCTCCGTTTTTATATGTGTTCCTAATGGGAACAACCTCCATTGGAGTGCCGATTGTCATGGTGCTTAAGGTTTTGTCTCCATTGCTTCTTGGTTTGTTAGGCTTGGTGGTTTATTTTTATGCCATTAAGAATTTGTCTTGGGGTCCTAAGAAGAGTTTGCTTGCGGTTTTGTTTGTAACTTTGTACTTTGTGGCTTTGAGAATATCATGGGATATGCTGCGTAGCGAGCTTGCTTTGATATTCATGTTTATCGCTTTGATTTTTATTGAGAAAGACGGGAAGCCGCTCAGGAATGGTTTTTTGCTTTCTTTGTGTATGCTTTCTGTTGTTTTTACCCATCAACTTGTCACTGTTATCCTGTTTGCAATAGTTATGGCTTCAATTTTGCGTTCATATCTTGATAAAAAAATGGTCAATTTGCGCAGGCTTGTTGTTTGTTCCGTTCCTGCAGCAGCTTTGTTCTTGTTAATAGTTTATGCGAAATATGAATCCTCGCAGTTTTCTGTTCTACGTGGTTTTCTTGGACAAGAGTCTGAAGGCTTTTTGGCGCTTTTCGGTTTTGCTTCCTATCCCGATATGGTTTTTGACACTTTGGGTTTTCTTGTTTTTTGCTATTTGCCTTTAGTTCCGTTGCTGGTATTGGGTGCAAGACGATTCAAAGGCAATCTTCAATTAAAAATTTGGATTTCTTGGATTTTCCTGTCGTTGTTACTGGTTATTGTAAGTCCGAATGCCTTTTTTTCTGTTTATCCTTATCGTTGGACATTGTTGCTCACGTATCCATTGGCTTTCTATGCTACAACAGGCTTTGTCAATCTAAGGTTAAATCGATACAAGGCATGTTTCGGGTTGCTATTGGTCACATTGAGCTTGAGTTTCATTCTAATGCCAAACAATTTGGCATTTCCTTACTATGCTGCCTATTCGAATTATATGCCCTCATCAATGCTGCAAAACACTGTTGCGTTGATTGACGCACAAGATACTGCTAACGCAATTCAATGGGCTAAAAATAATATGACTAACAACTCACAACTGCTTGTTCACGACGCGTTTTATGGTTGGGCATTGTTAAGTCTCGATTGTGATCAATTAATTCCTTACGGATATGCTGATCCTGAGACTATAGCTGAAAAATATAACGAAAACCTTTCAGTTTCCAGTTTATACTTAGTCTGGTGGATTAATGGTAGTGGGTGGCATGGTCAACCTAACGTGTCTTCCTCTTTTCAGCAGGTATACAAAAGTGGCAAGATAGCTATTTTCTTTTATAACGGTAGTTATCTTAGTGGTATTGATTCTGAATACACAAAAATCTTAAATCGTTAGTCTGAACATTTACACAATAATACAGTTTGATTTAAGGATGAACAAAATTGCCTATAAGAAAATCCCAAGACAACAGGATATTCAACGAAGTGTTCGGGTTGTTAATCACAGATTTGTAATTAGGACATAACAGAATGCCGAGGATAAGAAATAATGGCCAAAGTTGAGCTATCTTTCGTAATTCCCGCTTTCAATGAAGAGAAATCTATTGAATTTGCTCTATTTACTTTAGATGAATTAGCAAAGGACAGTGTAGCTCCCTATGAGATTGTTGTTGTGGATGATGGTAGCAACGACAAAACCTTTTCAAATGCTTCAAGATACGCAAATAGGAATGGACATGTTAAAGTCATAACCTACCCCACGAACTTGGGAAAAGGGTATGCCGTTAAAACTGGTTTCTTGCAAACGATTGGAGAAGTTGTAGTTTTTGCGGATAGCGATATGGATATAGACTTTAGTATAATTCCAAAATATGTTGATGCTTTGAAAAACGCTGACATCGTTATTGCATCGAAATGGCATCCTGATTCTTCGGTAAACTTATCTACATCTCGCAAAATCTTGAGTCGTGGATTTAATGTTCTAACTAGGCTTCTTACCGGTGCTACGCTTAAAGACACACAGGTCGGACTTAAAGTCATGAATAAAAGCGTTTTTCAAAACATTTTTAAAAGATTGTGCGTAAAACGATATGCTTTTGATGTTGAATTGCTTGCTTTGGCGAAATTCTATAAATTGAGAGTGGTTGAAATGCCTGTTGAACTTAAAGTGAAGAGCTCCTTTAAGCTAAAAGAATTATGTAAAATGTTTATTGATTTGCTTGGGATAGCATATAGACTTCGAATAACTCATTGGTATCAGAGAAAGATCGCCAATAATTAAGCTTTTTTGCTAAAAAGGTGTACTGTAAAATTATTAAAGTGGGTATGGTAACAATCTATCCTCCCAGGCTTTTAATTCATAGCCGGAACGGTGGGGTTGCATCATATTCAAAAAATCTGGTTAATTCTTTACTGAAATATTGTTCAGCAGTTGTTTTTGCAGAGAGACTTTCAATTTCGGAGGATAAAGGCTATGAAAACGTTCCAACTAATAGATGTTGGAGCAAAGGTATAAAATATCCTTTTCAGATTTTTAATGCATTATTGAAAAACGAAGTTGACGTTGTTCATATTCAACACGAAACATATTTATTTGGTCCGCTGGTTTCTGCCCTCATTTTTCCATTGCTGATTTCTTTGATTAGATTGCTAAGAAAACCCATTATAGTTACAATGCATGGAGTAATTCCCCTATCTAAGATGAATAAATCTTTTCTTAAGGAAAATCGGATACCAAGTAATGCTTTAATTATGCGACTTGGTTTAACCTTTTTGGTTAAACTTATTGTATCCCTTTCAACAGCGATTATCGTACACGAAAAAAACTTGATGAACATATTAACACAAGAATACAAATGCAATCCCTCCAAAATCAATGTCATTAATCATGGTATTGAAGAACCCAAAGTTACAATTAGCTCTGATGAGGCTAAGAAAAAACTTGGTGTGTATTCGAAGAAAGTAATTCTTTTTTTTGGTTACATCACAGGATACAAAAACGTGGGTTTGCTCATAAATAGTGCTAAGTTCCTGAAAGTTGAAAATTGGATAATCTTGATCGCTGGGGGAATGCATCCGCGATTACTTAGTGACAGCAACTATGTTAAGTATATTTCTGACTTACGGGAGAAGGCTGCGAAAATCTCTGAACAAAATATTTTATTCAAAGGGTTTGTTCGCGAGGAAGAAATTTCTCTTTATTTCTCAGCGGCTGATTTAGTGATTTTTCCGTATAGTATTTGTATGTCTTCCAGTGGACCGCTGTCCCTATCAGCTTCTTACGGAAAACCATTTCTTGTAACTGATTCATTTCGTGAAATAATCACTTTTGATGATATTAGATTTACGAATGAGCCAAAGGCACTAGCTGCAAAAATCGATAGCTTTTTTGAAAATACGGAATTAAGATTAAGAATTTTGGCTTGGGTGGATAAATTCAGAATGGGGCGTTCCTGGGATAGAGTTGCCGAAAAAACATTTTTACTATATACTACGTTAACAAATAAGTAAAGAATTTTTACGAAACGAATCGTTTGCTTTTATAAATTGTTGATGTGTTTTCTGATGAAAATATTGATTGTTGCGCCTCTATACCCCCCTTATGCACGTGGTGGAGGTGGAGCGGTTATTTCAGCAATTGCTAGGGGTCTAGCAAAACGGGGTCATAAGATAACGGTGCTATCGGGCTGTTTTTCTAAAAAGCCGTTAACCGCGATGCCGCAAAGAGATTGGGACGAGGGACTTGAAATTATTTGGATTCCTTTACTTAGGTTTATGGAAACAAAGTATCCTCAACTTAGCGGATCTATGCCACCAAACATTCCCTCGCTTGCTTTTTTAAAAACACTAGATTATGATTCGTATGATATAATCCACTTTTCTGCCTTTGGGCATCTGTTAATTGATTTTGTAAATTTATTCATCAAAAATCCAAATAAAATCTTAACAATACATGCTTTTCCAAAATATTTCGAAAAGGATGGGAAAGCAAGTAGCGCACTTAAACTCTTATATAGAATATATTCCCGAACCCTTGGCAAGCGCACACTGAAATCTGTCAAAGCGCTAACCGCAATTTCCAAGTTTACTTTGGATGAGAGTATTAAATGGGGCGTGGTGAAAGACAAAATCAAATTAATTGAAAACGGAATAGATTTAGATAAATTCAAGCCTTCAACGTGCAGTGATTTCGAAGAAAAATACAACTTGGAAAAAGAAGATGTAGTTATCTTATCAATATCTAGGGTTACATGGCATAAAGGCTATGAATATTCATTAGAAGCAATCGGCAAAATTGCCAAAGCTACAGGGAAGTCGATTAAATATGTGGTCGTGGGATCTATTGAAGACCAAAATTACTACTCTAAACTTGAAAAACAAATTCAAACGCTATCTCTAGAAAAAAGCGTTAAGTTCACTGGTTTCATCAGTAATAACATGAAGTTGCAAGCTTTTACTCGCTCAGACATCTTTCTTGCTCCTTCCCTACACGAAGGCTTTGGATTGGTACTTCTGGAAGCGATGGCGTTAGGTAAACCAATTGTTGCTTCAAATTGCGAAGGATTTCAACATTTGGTGAAGCATATGACAAATGGTCTTCTAGTTGAGCCGGCAAACAGCGAAGAAATTACCAACGCAATTATGCTGCTACTATCTGATAATTCACTCGGAGAGCACCTTTCAAAGAATGCTTTGTCTAGTGCAAAGAAGTATAGTTGGATGGAACGCGTTAAGGAATATGAAGAATTATATAAACAAGTCAAATGAGCTATTGCTACTTATCGTAATAGTTTTGTTTGGGTTCATTCTTAGAATTTATGCCCTTTCGGATGTTCCGTCTTCATTATATATTGATGAAATTTGGTCGGTTTATAACCCGTATCTTGCTGAAAAAGGACTTTTGGATCTCTCGTTAAGAGGAAATGCAGTACACTTTTTAATGGGTAACTATTTCACCTACTCGCTTTTTGGGGCATCAGCCTTTTTTGCTAGGTTACCCTCAGTAATTTTTGGAACAGGTCTTGTTTTGATAGTTTATTTGCTTTCTAAAGATATGTTTAGTAAGCGAGCAGGTCTAACAGCTGCGATGCTAACAGCATTATCTCCATGGGGAATACAATTTAGTAGGTATAGCGTGCCAGCATCAAATTATGTGTTCTTTTTCGTTTTATCTCTCTATCTCATGTATAAAGGCATCAAAATGCAAGATGAGAGAAAGAAATTTGTTTATTGTGGTGCAGGGAGTATAATATTGGGGTTAGTTACTTATACTCATATAGTCTCATTAGCCTTTATTTCCGTTTTTCTTTTTGGCTTTATCTTAATTTTTACCAAGAAACTTGATAGAACGGTATTAACTAATGGTTTGAAATACTTTTCTTTGGGACTATTGTCAGCATCTCTAACGATATATGAGTACCTGAATCCAATGGTTCTGAGCAATTCTGGATCTCGTGTATCTGGATCGTATTCTGTATTTTCTCTTTCAAAAAACTTGTGGGATCTTATTGTTAATGTTTTTGAGCGGATGTATTATCACCTTTCTCCAGATTTTTTGGTGACCACCGGTGGTGTTGCTTTTGTGTCCAATACTGGTTTTTCGGAGACAATTTCTCGTGCCTCACTGCTTAGATATGGCACAAATTTAACAGGAGTGCTGAATTATTATGGAGTCATTCTTTATCCAGCCTTGATTTATCTTCTCTATAAATTTGTTAAGAGGACTAGCTCGAAAGAAGAGCAACTTCTTCTGTGGTGGATACTTGCTTACGCTGCAGCCTCATCTGTATCGTATTATGATAATCCCAACGCTGCAAGAAACATTGTCGGGTTACCCGCGATGATAATTGTGATTGCTCTCTTCATATATCGCGGGTTCAATTTTGTTCGCATACGTCTAAGAGCAAAGTCATTTTTGCACAACTCTAAAATTATACCTGTTGTTTTGTCCTTAACTATAATAACATCAATAGCTATACCTACTTCATATTATGTTACTGACTACTTCACTGAATATCCTGTCCGATCTGCCAAAGAATTTAATTACGGTTACAAAATGGTTGCTGATTATTTAAACACTGAACAATTATGGAATAATACCCTTTACGTAAGAACAGACGTGTCTCTTTGGTACTCGCCACAACTCTTGGCTTTCTATTCTCCCAATCAACCTCCTTCAAATATTTTTGCCATTCAGAAAATAGAATCGAGTTGGCCGTTTCAAGAAGCTTCACAAGGTTCGCTCTTCATCACGCAATTTGAATCCGATTTTGAAAAGTTGGGGGAGTTGGGTATTGCATATGAACGAAAACAGGATTTTAACCTTCCAAGTGGCGAAGACTCGTTACATCTGGTTGAACTATCGTTTCCAGATACTTTTTCTCCTATTAAAAATAGTTTTACTAAAGAAGAATACCGTATAGCGGTTTTTGATTATTGGAGTGTAGGTAGAAGTCCAAAGGGGTTGAATTTGGAAATGCATAATGACGTCCAATCTGGTCTGGTAATTAGTTATGATTATAATGGAAATCATGAAGATTGGTGGTATTGTTTTAGCACATTTGAGGACAAAATCAATTTGGCCCAATTTCCATTATTTGCAGTTAATTGGAATTTTCAAGGAAAAGGTTCAGGTTCCAAATTTATACAATTTCTTGTCGAAACTCAAGATGGGCAAACAATTTGGGTTTCTAATAATAGACTTGAATATCCAGCAAAAAGGTATCTGCTGCACGGTATTTTGAGAAATTACACTAGCATTGTTGGTGTTATGGTCGGAGGCGACGTTCAGACAGGCGAAACAGGGGAGATTATTTTGTCTGAGATGAATTTTTTTAGAGTACCTGAAGTGGATATCAATAGCTCTCAAGATTCAAAATGGAATTGGGTAGATGTTGAAGAATGGGCATTGTTGATTAACGGCAATACCTCCGTCAACATTCCGGTTTCTCCTTCTGAGGTAGGTGAAAGAACGAAATATTTGATGTTTTCAATCATGCCATTTCACGAAGGAAATGTTTTTGCAACTGTAGTTTTTGATGATAATTCGGTTTTTGAAACTAATTTTTCCTATTTAAAGAATCGTCTTGAGACAAATCAAAAGTATTTGTTGGTTTTTAATAACTCTGAATGTTTGCAGAACCTTACTATTAAGACCGAATCTCCTGCGCTACTGTTTGGTATTTACTCTGGGTGTTGACGAAACTGGATCAGTTATTTATAACGCTTATATTTTATTAAAATCCCAAGAAGGGACAAGATTAACATGAATGAAGATCGGGCGATAAGAAATCTCAAGGAAATAAAAGCGGTTTTCGACAAATTTGCCGTTGATTATTGGCTTGATTTAGGAACTTTACTTGGAGCGGTGCGGGATCGAATGATACTTCCGTGGGATAACGATGTAGATGTTGGAGTACGGGAGGAGAGTTGGACAAAAATTCTTTCTGTGGTATCGGAATTCAAGAAGAGAGGGTTTTATGTTGAGGTTAATGATTGGAGATTGTGTACTTCCTATGTCTACAGATACATTACCCTTTATCGTTCGGGATGGTTTATGGGGATATATCCTTATCGACTTTTGAAAAGTAAGAATGCTGTACGACCTGATATTAGAGAGTCTTTTCTGACAAGGAGTTTAATGATGATATATCACCTTTTGTTCTTAGAAAAAGCCCATGTATCTTCTAAGAACGAATCTCTGTTGAAAATAACTGAAAGATTGATAAATTCAATTCCCAAAAGACTGAGAAAACCTCTTTCAAAGGTGGTGTTTTTCATAATGCAAATACTGCGAAAAATCGCTCTTGAGTATTATCTTGTAGTTATTCCCAAACATCATTTTGAGAAGTTGGAAACTGTTGACTTCTATGGCATTAAGTTCACTATTCCATCTGATGTTGAAAATTACTTGGAGTGTCGTTATGGAAAGGATTGGAGAATACCCAAGAAGGAGTGGAAATGGTGGGTTGAGGGTGCTATGCCTTCGTTGAAAAGTGCGCATTTTGATCTTCGAAAAGAGTAAAATTATTAATGAACCTGAGTACAATAATTAGCAAATTTAAATTTGTAGGAGTTTGTCTTTTGGAGAAATATGTTGGCGATAATTACTTGGAGGTTGTTTAAGAATGGTCGATGTTCGAAAACAAACAGAAGGTAAGAATGTTGCAGTAATATTAGCCGGTGGTCAGGGGGTAAGGTGTGATTATGAACTGCCAAAACAATTTGTTAAGGTGGCAGGAAAACCAATAATCGTTCATACAATCGAAGTTTTCGAAAGACACCCCTTAATTGATGAGGTCTACATAATTGTTTTCGGTAATTATAGTTGGATGATTGAAGAGATTGTTCAACAGAATGGATATAAAAAGGTCAGGAAGATTCTGAAGGGAGGAAAAACCAGACAAGAATCTTCTTTGATCGGAATACTTGCTTGTGATGATAACGTGAAGAAGATTTTACTTCATGATGCTGTCAGACCGTTTGTATCTGAAGATATAATCTCTGAAGTTTTGACTAGGTTGGACAAATATCCTGCTGTTGATGTGGGAATACCCGTCTCAGATACCATAATAAAGGTACTAGAGGATAGAATCATAGCAGATATTCCTGAAAGAAAATATCTCTGGAGAGGGCAAACTCCTCAAGGTTTTCGTTTATCTGTGATTAAAAAGGCACATTTATTAGCTGAGAAAGAAGGGGTTAAAGCGGCTACTGATGATTGTTCGCTGGTGCTGAAATATAATCTTGGAGACATTTTTGTTGTGGATGGTTCTGAGCACAATATCAAAGTAACTTATCCATTAGACATCAGTATAGCTGATAAAATCTTCCAAATTCATAACGAGAAAATATATGATATAAGCAAAAGTGCTTTAAAGAAAAGTCTGAAGGAAAAAGTACTTGTAGTTTTTGGAGGCGCAAGCGGTATTGGTCTTGAAATTTGTAACATAGGTCGAGAGTTAGGTGCTTATACCTATTCTTTTTCTAGGCGCACTGGAGTTGATGTAAGAAAGCTCGAAGAAGTTAAAATGGCGCTTGAAAAAGTCTCTAGAGAACGTGGAAAGATAGATGCAATAATTAATGCTGCCTCTATTTTGAAAATGGCCTTTATAGAAACAGCAGATGAGTCTGATATAATTGAACAACTAAATATCAATCTTATTGGAAATATTAACATAGCTAAGGCTGGCATTCCCTATCTGAAAAAAACTTGTGGTAATTACTCATTCTTTGCCTCTTCCTCATATACCAGAGGGCGTGGTGGCTACCTCCCCTATAGTGCATCAAAAGCAGGTCTTGTTAATTTTGCACAAGGTCTCGCTGATGAAGTTTCTCATCACGGAATTAAAGTTATCGTTATTAACCCTGAGAGAACAGACACGCCGTTAAGAAGGAAAGCTTTTGGCAATGAAAACAAAAGTTTGCTCCTCTCTGCTAAATTTGTAGCATTAGTAACATTGAAAGCTATTACAACCGATTTGACTGGCGTTGTAATTGGTGTTAGTAAACAAGATGAAATCAACTATTTTAAAAAATCTTAGTACTGACCCAAGATGCAGGAGAGCTGTTTCTTCAAATTATTATATTAAAGTTCAGTGTAGGAGAGCGTTCTGGGAACCAATGTTACGCGCGCTACAATTCTTTCCATATGGATTTTTTTTAATTCAGGCTAAATGAGATAGAAAAGAATTAATGGATGTTAATCTGCGCAGTTAACATTGTAATCTTATTCTAGATTTTTTCTCCATTAATCTTAAATTCATTCAAACGATAACATTTAAAGAGTGTAGGAGAAGGGAGATTTGCGTTTACACACGAAACTCGTAACACTTGCTTTACTTCTTCTGTTTTTTGTTTTGGTCGTCCCTTCATTTTTTTATGCAACCGCTTCGTTCAGTTCGATTGATCCTATGTTCTCAATCGTTTGGATTACGGACACGCAATATCTATCTGAAAAGTCGCCCCATAACTTTGATGCAGTTTGCAACTGGATAGTTGATAGTTCAGAGGTATTAAACACTAAAGCTGTAATTCACACAGGGGACATAGTTGAGCATCCTCTTAGTATAAGGGAATGGAACAATGCAAACCATTCTATGAATATTCTTCTGAACAATAATATTCCGTATTGTTGGGATGCTGGAAATCATGATCAGTTTGCAGCATCGTGGTATGGTAAGAATTATACGGCATTCAACACTACAATCATGTGGGGCACTAATTATTGGATAAGCAACAAACTTGAGGGCAAAAACACTGCCATACACTTTGAAGCCTCAAACTGGGATTTCCTTATAATAAATCTTGAATTCCAACCAAGCTTCGAAGTCTTGCAATGGGCAAATTACTTGCTTGAACTCTATCCAAATCACCATGCCATAATCGCAACTCACGCTTATATGAATGGTACGGGGATGTACCCTGAGTGGACAAATTATCTTGAACAGAAATATTTTGAACAAAGGATTTTGGCAAACCATTCAAACGTGTTTATGACCTTAAACGGTCACTTTGGGGGTGATCCCAGAACCAAAAGAACTTTTACAGACGACCGCCACGAACTGTTTTTTAATTATCAACACATTAATGGCGGAGAAGGGGACTCAAGGATAAGGATTCTGACTTTTAGTAAAGAAGAAGACGTAATTTTCGTGAATACATACAATCCAGTCACAAAAAATTTTTTGACAGATCCAGAAAATCGTTTTACTCTAGATATTCCATTCTTTGCGCGCGCGCCAGATGATAGCGTGAGAGCTACTGATAATCCAACGCTTACCAGAAACCAATCAGCAGAACTTCATCAATCAACTGACCTTCTAGAGTTCCCATCTACTATCTATCCAATATCCATTTTTGTCATTTCGATGGTTCCCTTGCTTCTAAAAAAGCGCAAAAGATCAAACTCATAAGCCAGAACTGACCGGATTTGCCCCAAGTTCGGAACAAAATAATTGCGCTTATTACTGGGTAATCTTTCTGTTTAATCGCACATATATTCTATCGGAAATGGGTGGTCGCAAAAACGAGCGAAGAGGTTGATTCAACGTTTTAATGTCGACGACTAATTTGACTTTTGGTGGCGCGCGCTCTATATGCGTTTTCACTGGTTTTGTTTAGTTATATGATTCGTGGGGGCGTCATATTTTTTGAGCGTGAAGATTTCTTCGAAGGAGACGCCTAGCCAAACTACACTTATGCATCCGAGGATTATGATTGGTAGCAGTCCTACTAAATGGCTTATTACAGCTGTAGCTAGTAGCAGATTTTCTGGTACACCCAGCGAGAAGAAAATTACCGCCCAGAATGCTTCATAGGAACCTACGTAACCCGGTGTCGCGGGCAAGATGTGTGAGAGAGACATGAGTGCTCCGCCGAGAATTGCAGCCACAAAAGATAGGGGATGGTTAAATGCTATAAACGTGAAATAGGTTGCAGAAGTGTAGATCAGCCATAAAATCCACGTTAGAGAGATGCTTGCAATGAACATTTTGGGGTTTTGGCTGAGTCCTTGTAATCCTTTGATTAGTGAACCTGCAAAGTCTGCTATTCTGGTTGTGTATTTTTTGACGAAGGGGATTTTAGACGTTATCCGTGTCAATAATTTTATAATTAAGTCTTCTTTTTTGATGCCCACGATTATGACTGCAAGTATAACTGCTATGAACGCGGCTACCGCTGTGAAGATGTTTACGGCTAGGCTGGACAGGTTTGCTTGGGTGGACACTAACAACATGGTGGCTATGCCTATGCTTAGCAGTCCTATCAGGTCCAAAGTGCGTTCCACAACTATGGAGGATAAGCCCGGCGCGAACCCTGTTCCTTCTTTCTCGCCTAGGGTGTAGGCTCTGACGAATTCTCCAAGTCTGATGGGGATTAAGGTGTTGACCATTGAGCCGATGGCGGTGGACCAGAATGTGTTGCTGACGCGCACGGTCTTTTTGACGGGAGCAAGTAGAAGTTTCCATCTGATTGCTCTTAGGAAGTATGCGGGTAGGATGACTGCGGCGCTTGCAGCAAGCCATAGTGGTGAGGCAGAGCCTATGGCTGCTCCGATTTTGTCTATTCCTGTCCACCAGATTAAGGCGACTAGTAGGAGGATGCCAACAGCGAGAGACAGGCCAATTCTAATTATGTTCTTTTTACTGGATCCCATTAGCATCCACCTTAAGTCTTGGATAAGGTGATGGAGAATTATTAAAAGTATCCGCCTTTTTGGCTACTGAAAACTACTTTTAGAGGCATACGTTTTACGGTTGTGTAAAGCTACCGCCACACTAGCTTCTTTTAAGAACGTGGTTTTGCTCTATTGTTTGTAGAAGGAACGCTTTGTTAAACTGGGCTATATTTGGAACAGTTCGTTCTGCATTTTTCGTAGCATAGGTAATAGTGATTTTTGAATTAAGATTTTCAGTTCATAAGGCTTTTTTTGTGCAATACATCTCTTTCTATGAGTGGAAAATATGAGCTTAAGAAACATGTTAACTGGCAAATGGTTTACTCGGTTAGTTATGATAAGTTGGATAATTTGCACAGTTTCTGTTCTTGTTGTTTTTAGGAATATGGAGCTAATAGTCCATGGACAACTTTATTCTTACGGTTTAATCTTTAGTCCTGAATGGGCTGACGCTTATAGGGTTTTCACGTGGGCGATTTTTGTATGTTTGGGTGTGCCGCTGGCGTTAAGCGGTCTTGCTTTAGCTTCGAGTTTTCTCAAAGTCGAGGAACTTCCAAAGAGAGCGAATGTAGTTCCACGGAAGGTAGGGCCACCACGAGGGGTCGCCAAAGCAGAGTCCCAACAAATTCGCCAGACGCAAACCCGCCAAGTCCAACAACCCGTTGAAGAAGCACAATCTATCAGAACTGATATTGGTGATTGTGTTGGAATTTTATGTCCTGAGTGCAAAAAAGTTTTTGGCAGAGCTCTAGTTATGTTAGATTTTCGCAGTGGATCGAACAGAATGATCAGTGTTTGCCCCTACTGTAATCATGTCTTGGGATACACGAGCGAAGAAAAAGGCAAAAATGAAAGCTTTCATGTTGCGCCATCTGACAAAAGAATAGTGCAGTGAATTCTTTAGCTACTCATTTTCTTTTAAAGCAGAGAAAGGTAGCTCAACCGAAGATATCATGAGGATGGCTGCGATAATCAGGACCCCGCTTAGTCTGGACAGTAGAAAGTACGGTTGAGCCCACCCGTTATCAAAAATTAAGCCAAAGTAGTACAGCGTGCCATTAATCATCTGGTCAACATAACAGATCAGAATTAATGCGATAAACAGTAAAACATCTACCAAAATAACAAAGCCAATTCGAGGTTTAGACATTACATCACTAGACCGTTTTCTTATTAACTGGAAATAAGCTTTATTTAGTTTTTCTTGAAGTCGGAGTTAATAACGTTCATTTTTTTGGTGTTATTATGTCTTCTAAAGCTGCTGGAGCGGCTAGAGGACATTATCCATTAATTTATCATTTTTACCGTAGGAATTTGCTAGAAGGTCTTTTAGGCTTTTTCTTTTTTCATTGTTTTAAATCCCGAAATGTTAATTTCGACTGTTAAGTTGCAAAAAAGCTTTTACGCCGAATGCGTACACAATAGAGAGCGGATAAATATGAGCGCCAGAGATGAGTCACTGCAAACAATCTTAGACAGTGTTTTAAGGGAAGATGCAAGCAACGGCATGAAATTAATGGATTCTGCCTTGAATGAAGAAATTCGGGTGTTGATAAAATCGAAGTTAGCGAATGTTCTTCTTGAAAGGTTGAAATCAAGAGTTTCGGATAAGTTAGAAACGAGCAAGGGAATCGAAAAAGAATTTGAAGCTGCTGTTCTCAGAACTTGGAGAAAACCGTTTGATTTGTTAGATCTGCTTTTGAATATTTGCCTTGAAGTTACTAACGAGTTCACTTCAGAATATGGGCGTGGAACCTCTTCAAAACACGGTTGCGTTCAGGCGGCTTTGGCGAGGCAGCAGGCGAATGCTTGTTTGGTTTTTAATGAAATATTGCATCTTCTTAAAAGTGGATTTCCCAGCGGGGCGCATTTGCATTGGAGAACTTTGCATGAAATGGTCTGCGTGGCTTACTTTATTTCTACGCATGGAGAAGAGGTGGCGAAGAGCTTTTTGGATTATGAAACAGTTGAGGCTTATTTTCAAGCTGAGGCGATTTATGAGCATCAACAGAAAATGGAGTGTACTTCTCTGTCAGAAAGCGATTTTAAAGCGATGAAGAAAGAATTTAAGGCGATGGAGAAAACCTACGGGTCTGACTTTGTTAAAAAGGCTAATTACCCGTATGGTTGGGTGCCTCGCACTGTTCTGAAAACGCGGTCCCTTAGAGAAATAGAGAAGTCAGTGCAGCTTGATACGTTTAGACCTTATTACGATTTGGCTGGTTACAACGCTCATGGAGGACAAAACGGGCTTATTTTCAATCTGGGAATCATGAAGAATAAGGATAAACGTGTGGTTATTCCTGTTGGGCCGAGCAATTATGGTTTGGCGGATCCAGGTAAAAGTGCGGCTATTTCGCTGGGTCAGGTTACAGCGTGTCTTTTGATGGCTGATTCTGGTATTAAGAGGTTGGTCGTTGTTGAAGCCCTGCGTAATCTGGTTGATGAAATCTGCGATGCTTTCTGTGAAATACAAGCAGAGTTTAGCAAAGATTAACGATCTATTGACGTGTCTACTGGCGTTTTTTAGACGGGAACGGTTCAGGCTATAGCCGTTTCCCAATCACACTGAAAAAATCTGAATTATTTACGTGGTTTATTTTCTTCATGTGTATTGGCGTTTTTCAGTATGGGGTTCCAGAAACTTTGGTTAAGTATCAATGTCTTACGGAATGGTCTGTTTAGCTTTACATTTCGCAGTCTCTGTTTTCTTCCTTGGTTTTGCATTGTTCGCAGAGTTCAGAAGGCGGTTCTACAGAGGTTTTTTGGTAGATATACATTGGATATTGT
>Ga0272441_10005483_pt1 | contig 21999 bp, 23 predicted proteins | sample SSMProp6N_FD_193582 | JGI IMG/M metagenome (GOLD analysis project Ga0272441, IMG submission 193582) | Marine sediment archaeal communities from Little Sippewissett salt marsh, Falmouth, MA, United States - SSM-Prop-6N | ecosystem: Environmental > Aquatic > Marine > Wetlands > Sediment ... | reverse complement strand
ATACAACTACACGAACAGGAGGCGAATTATGCCCTTTTACAGGTGGTCGGATATCATCAAAGACGTGCAGTCCGGGCCCACATTGCCGGCGGGGATGAGCCGGCGGGGTATCATAATCGGCGACCTCATGGTCTGTGCTCATGAGGCTTTTCCCGATTTGAAGTGCAAACCCCACAGTCACCCCAGCGCACAGCTGGCCATCATGCTCAAGGGCAAGATGGGGATGCGCATCGGCGGAGAGGAGCGCATCATCACCCCCGGGGAGTTCGCCTACGTACCGGCGAACGTGGAGCACAGCATCGAAAGCTTCGACGAATACGTGCTGGAGATCGATATCTTCCACCCGATCCGCCAGGACATCGAAAAGAGGCTGAAAGAGCTGGACCAGGAAGGGTAGAGCACTCTGATGGCGGAATCCATGCAGGCCGTTCAGATTGTACAGTATCACCGGCCCTTTCGGTTGACCCGGTGCGGGATTCCTAAACCGAAATCCGGAGAGGTGCTGGTCGAGGTGAGGGCAAGCGGCCTGTGCAGCACCGATCTTCATCTGTTGGACGGCAGGCAGGACCTCGGAAAGCTGCCCCGTATTCCCGGGCATGAGAGCGCCGGCGTCATTGCGGAGCTCGGTCCGGGTGTCGGGGGCTGGCGAACGGGCCAGCGCGTGGTGGTGGTGATCGACGTCACCTGTGGGAACTGCCGGCATTGCCTGACAGGCCAGACCCAGCGCTGCACCACCATGCGGCGCATCGGTTTCGAGCGGGATGGTGGCCACGCCGAGTATGTGACCGTGCCCGCCGAGAACCTGATCGAGCTTCCCGACACTCTTTCATTCGAGGATGCCTGCATCCTTCCCGATGCCACCGCCTGCATGTATCACAGCCTGGTCACGCAGGGTCACATCGGAGCGAATCAGAGAGTGCTGATCCTGGGTGCCGGAGGGCTCGGCATGCACGGCATCCAGATTGCCCGCCTGGCGGGAGCCGAGGTAGCGGCGACCAGCCGCCGGGCACACCGACTGGAGGAGGCCGCCCGCCTAGGTGCGGTGCCGATCAATCCTGAACAGACGGATCTGTCTGAGGCGGTGCGAGAGTTTGCCGGGAGCCAGGGACTGGATCTGGTTGCAGACTGCGTGGGAACCCGGGACAGTATCTCCCAGGGGTTTGACCTGCTGCGCCCCGGGGGAAAGCTGCTGGTGATCGCCTATCTGGACAAGAGTTTCGAGTTTCCCAGTCTACCCCTGTTCTCCAAGGAGAAACAGATAATCGGATGTCGGGGCACGAACAAGCTGGAGCTGAGAGAGGTTGTGGAGCTGGTGGCCCGCGGCCGGCTGCAATCGATCATCGGTGCTCGCTTTCCCCTTTCAGATTTTATTCGTGCCACCCAGACCCTCGAGCGCGGGGACATCGTCGGACGCATTGTGATAACCCGGTAGGGGCCGGTTGGACCCATCCGAGAATCGATAGATACCAACTGGCCGCTTTTGCGGTCTAAAGACAGGAGCGAAACATGAACAAACCAATTCCCAACAAGATGAAGGCCCTCGTCCTGCCGGAAGCGGGCAAGTTCGAAATCCAGGAGGTGGAGGTGCCCCAGCCCGGTGAGCAGGAGGTGCTGTGCCGTATACGGGGTGTGGCGATCTGCGGCAGCGATCCGGAGCTGGTCCACGGCGGACTGGCCGGCTACTGGCCTCCCTCCTACCCGTTCACTCCCGGACACGAGTGGTCCGGAGAGGTGGTGGCCGTCGGCGCCGGTGTGACCGAGTTTGTACCCGGGGATCGGGTAGCCGGAGAGGCCTGGAAGGGCTGCGGGGTCTGCTACAACTGCGTGGAAGGCCGCTACAATCTCTGCCAGAACTACGGCAAGCCGGAGACGGGAATGCGCCACTACGGTTTCCGCAACCGCGGCGCCTATGCCCAGTACAATGTGTACTCGGTGAAGGCGATCCACAAGATGCCGAAGCACGTCAGCTTCGTGGAGGGATCCCTGGTGGACACCGCCGGGGTGGCGGCCCACGGAACGGATCTAACCGGGATCACTCCCGGGGGAACGGTGGCGGTGATCGGCCCCGGGCCGATCGGGATCATGGCCATGCGGATGGCCAAGATTCTGGGAGCCAACCGGGTGATCGCGGTGGGACGGCGCAGCCGGTTGCAGGCTGCCGGAAAGCTGGTGGCGGACGTGCTGGTGGACTTCGAGAAGCAGGACCCTGTGGAAGGGGTGCGAGCGGCTACCGGCGGAGTGGGAGCGGACGAGGTGTTCGAGGCCTCCGGGGCGGAGGGCACGCTGAACCAGGCCATCCGAATGGTCAAAGAGGGAGGACGGATCGGATTGCTGGGTGTGCCTCCCGAGAGCGTCCAGGAGAAGATCCCCTTCAAGTACCTGTGCCGAAACGAGATCATGGTGGTGGGAGTGAAGGCCAACCCGAACGTGAGCCGAAAGGTGGTTTCTCTGATCGGCTCGGGGAAGCTGGCGGTCAAAGATCTGGTCACCCACGTGTTTCCCCTGGAGGAGTTCGCCAAGGCCCTGGATACCTTCGAGAACCGGCGGGATGGGGCGGTCAAGGTCGTGTTGGAGCCCAACGGACCGGAGAAATAGAGAACCCTTGCCGGTGGGGCCCCGCTGCTATACAGCGGGGCCTGTCAAAAGGAGCTGAAGATCTATGCAGTTGAAAGTGGATACAGCCTGGTGTTCGAAGTGTAAGATCTGTCGTGCCGTTTCCGGCGGCAGGATACAATTCCGGGACGACGGCTATCCGGCGGAGGGGAAAATCGCCGATGGGGACTTGGAGCAGATCGAAGCAGCCGTTGCCTACTGCCCCATCGGAGCCTTGAGCCTGAGCGGCGATTGATCCAAGACTCCGAGCTGGCTTGAAGGTGCACTGATTCATAGGGAATACAGAGATAGAACCCGGTAAATCATGAAATTCAACCAAGGCTACTTCTACCTGGGGCTGACATCCCTGATGTTCGGGACCTTCGAGGTGACCTCGAAGTTGATCCACGGGCTGGAGGCCACTCAGATCAACTGCCTGCGATTCTGCATCGGCGCGCTGGCCCTGCTGCCCTTCGCCCTGCTGGAAATCCGGCGGCGGAAGATCCGGTTTCGTTTCAAAGATCTTGCCTACCTCGTCCTGCTCGGGGTGCTGTTCGTGCCGGTGAGCATGCTGTTGTACCAGATCGCTCTGGCCAGGATCACCGCCTCCCTGAGCGTGTTCATCTTCTCGGTGAATCCGGTTTTTGTCGCCCTGTTCGCGATGATCATCCTCAAGGAGAGGGCGAACCGGGTCATGGTAGCGGCGATCGCAATCGGAGTAATCGGCCTGGCGGTCATCGCCAACCCCTTTACCCGCAACTTCAATCTCTACATCCTGATCGGTGTGGCAGGGGTGGCGGTATTCGGATTCTACTCGGTGCTGATGAGACCGGTAACCGCCCGGTTCGGCAATCTGGTGACCACCACTCTGGTCATCACCTTCGGTGCGGTGGTGCTGCTGGCCGGGCTATTGATCCGGGGGATCCCGGTGTTCGCAGGCTTGGACGGGCGGAATATCTGGCCGCTGCTCTACCTGGGAATTTTCTGCTCCGGTCTGACTTTCGTTTCTTATTACAAAGGGATGAGCCTGACCTCCACGAACGTGGGCAGCATCGTGTTTTTTCTGAAACCGGTGCTCTCTACGATCCTGGCGGTGATCGTGCTGCACGAAATCCTTACCCTGCGCTTTCTGATCGGGGCCGGGCTGATCATCCTGGGTTCTGTGTTGATGGTGTACGGAAGAGAGCGATTCGGCCCAGACGCATCCGGGAAACGAACGACGGCCTCTCTCACTGCCCCCCCGCGGTAACCCTGCCCGCGGACAAGCGCGGCAGGATCCTGTAACGGTCCACATTCAGGCAGAACTCCAGGTCTTCTTGAAAGCCCTGGGCCCGAAGGTACTGATAGCCGTAGCAGTGCTGTTCCAACATCGTTTCAAGAGCGGTGCTGTTCGACTCGTAAAGAGATTTCATGACCGATCCCAGATCCCGCGTGCGTATCTGCTCGTGCTCCGCCAGGCGCGACAGAAGCAGCCCCGCGCACAGGCCGTCATCGAGGGTGAAGCGGCCGTGCATGCCGGAGCACAGCAATTTCCAGGAATCTCCGCCGTCTCGTATATGCTCGACCACCGCGGCGGCATTGAGGAAGGAACCGATGATCGTCTGGTTCGCCGTCTCGCACAACTGAAGCGCCCGGGTCCCGTGCATCGTGGTAAGGATGATCTGTTTTCCCGCCACCGTTTGCGGATCGAACAGGGGAGGTGAGTTTCCCAGGTCGAAGCCGGGAATCGGCAGACCATCGCGCTCCCCCGCCAGCAGTGCGCTACCCGGGGCTTTGGCAGCGGCCAGGGCCTCGGCCTCTTCTATGGATTCCACGGGAATGATCGACTCGGCCCCGCCTGCAAGGGCCGTTACGATAACGGAAGTGGCCCGAAGCACATCGATGACCACGACGTTCTTGCCTTCGAGTTGCTGCCTGGTAGTTTCCTGGAAAGTGGAATAGATATCGATGTTCATATGGATCTATCTGTAGAACTCGAGCTCCCGGAGAACCTTTTCGCTCACCTCCGCCCGCATGTAGTCTCCCCGCTCGGCGGCAAGACGCTTCCCCGTTGCGGTGTAGAATTTCACGGACTTCACCGAGGCTATGACTGCAGCCACGTTGTACAGGTCGTAGAACTCGGGCTTTCCGGCGACGGCAAACTCCGAAAAAACCCTGACCGCCTGAAGCACGCCCAGCCAACCCGCTTTTTCCAGCATGTCCGCGTCGCAGACCACCTGTTCCTCCAGGGTTTCCGGTTCCAGGGTGAACTCACGCATCTTGCCCTTGTGAACCCGAATGCAGTTGGCAATCTGCTGCCGCTCGTCCGCGCTCCATTCACCCAGCCATTCCCCGCAGCGTTCGGCCCCGATCTGGGGATGCCGTGATGGGTCCGGATCGTAGAGAAAGCCGATATCGTGGAGGATCACCGCGGGCATCACGATGTCCATGTTCGCCTCTTCCTCTTCACCGATCACGACGGCATTGATGATGTCCCGAAGGACGTGATCCCAGCCGTGGCCGATCAGCCGCCTTTCCCGGAAAGCCTTCTCTGTGCGTGTATAGATGCTTTTTACCCTCTCGATTTTGAGGTATTCCTGCAGTCGCTGTCTGCCGGTCATTGGGTTCTCCTTGGGGTGCTCTGCCCTGAGGCGATGAGAAATCATACCGACCCGGGTGATTTTTTTCAATACAAAGCTTGACAAAATAAATAAATGTAATAGAATGTTACAAAACATTACATTTTATAAAAGGAATTAACCTTATCTGAGGAGTAGACGATTCATGTTGCACCCCCTTCAGCGCAGCTACCTGGAAAACGAATTAGTCGATATCGTCGGCAGAGCAAATGTTTTCACGGAGGAAGAGGACCGCAGGATCTATGCCGTGGATTACTTCTGGGTTCCGCGGATGTACGTCGATCGGGGAAAAGTACCGCCGATTCCCGACTTTGTGGTCCTGCCCGGCTCACCCGATGAGGTGTCCCGAATCGTGAAGCTGGCCAACATATACCGGATTCCCGTCATTCCCTGGGGAGGCGGCTCCGGGTCTCAGGGGGGAACGACCCCCGTCTACGGGGGCATCACCCTGGATCTGAAACGGATGAACCGCCTCATCGAGATCAACCGGGACGCCCAGACCGTCACCGCCGAGGCCGGGATCAACGGCTATGAACTGGAGAGCGCCCTGAACCGGGCCGGATTCACCTTGGGGCACCTGCCCGCCTCCATTCACTCCGCGACTCTGGGCGGCTACCTGGCCGCCAGAGGTTCGGGAGTGCTGTCCACCAAGTACGGCAAAATGGAGGATATCGTGATGTCCGTGGAGGTGGTACTGCCGGGAGGCGATCTGGTGCGTACCCTGCCGGTTCCCACCCACGCATCGGGACCGGGGATTCTGCAGCTGTTCGTCGGGGCTGAAGGCTCCTACGGTATTATCACGGAGGCAACAAGCCGGATCGAACGCCTGCCGGAGGAGCGGCGTTTCAGGGCGTACCTGTTCAAGACCTTCGAGCAGGGTTTGGAGGCGGCCAAGCAGATGATGCTGGAACGCATCAATCCCTCTGTACTGCGTTTGTACGACGCACCGTCGACCCGCAAGCGGATCAAGACCATCCTGGGATTGGATCTGACGGGCTTCTACATGGTGGTGGGGCTCGAGGGCAACAGGGAAATCGTGGATATTCACGAGCGGCGGGCCCACGATCTGTGTGTAAACCACGGTGCCGAGGAGCTTCCCAATGAACATGCTTGGCAGTGGTGGAACCACCGGTACAACTTCTATTTCCCTCCCAAGTGCCTGGACTTTCCATGGATGTTCGGCACGATGGACACCCTGTGCACCTTCGACAAGATCGAAAATCTCTACTACACGAAGAAGAAACGCCTGGAGGAACGCTACGCCAAGTGGGAGCTTCAGTACATCGCTCATCTTTCTCACTGGTTCCCCTGGGGAGCGATGATCTACGACCGTTTCATTATAGAGAAGCCGCCCTGGGATCACCAGGAAGCTCTGGCCCTGCACAACGAGATCTGGAACGTAGCGGTGCGGACCTCAATGGAATGCGGCGCGGTACTCAACGAGCACCATGGTGTCGGCCTGAAGTTGGCCCGTCTGGTACGGGAGCAGTACGGTCCGGCCTTCCAGGTATTGGAAGGCTTAAAGCAAGGGCTGGACCCGGTCAATGTTCTCAATCCGGGGAAGATGGGCTTTGGTCCGACCAAATGAAAATCGTCCGGGCCTAACAAAGAGATGGAGTAGGTATTGATGGAACAAAAAACATTGTCCGAATACGAACAGGTACTGTACGGCTGCCGTTTCTGTCCGATGTGCAAACCGGCCGCCGAAGTGGGGAATCTGACGCAGCTGGAGAGTCACTCCACCAGGGGCAGGGCGCTTCTGCTCTGGCGGGCGGCCAAGGGCCTGGCGGCCTTCAGTCCCCGGGATGCGGAGCTGCTGTACCAATCCACGCTGGACTCGATCAGCCAGGCCTGGTGCATCAGTCACTATCCTGTGGGCGAGTACGTGGCAGCGGCCCGAAGAGAGCTGGTTTCTCAAAGGCTGATTCCGGCAGCAGTGGAGAATGTCCTGGGGAGGAACAACCGCGCCGATGCTTGCCCCAAGGGGGAAACCGTTCTACTGGCCGGAGAGATTGCTCAGCTGGATGATCTGTCCGCAGCCGATCCGGCATTGAAACTGCTGGAAGCGTGTGGGGTAACGGCCAAAGCCTACATGAGCCCCACCGGTGCCCTGGCTTACACGCTTGGAGATATCGAGTCGGCTGAGCAGCAGGCACGGAGCGTGTGTGAGGCACTGCAAGCGGCAGGAGCAAAACGTGTGGTTGCCGACGGCCCGCAGAGCCTGTTTGCCCTGAAGGTCCTCTACCCGCTGCTTGGGATTGCGCTGCCGGAGCGGCTCGAGGTGCTCGGCCTGGCAGATCTGGTGGAGCCGGTTGTTGTGAAAAACAAGCTCACCACCGTGGTAAACGGCGATCAGACCGTGTTTTTCCACGACAGCCGCAGCGCCTGTTTTCTCGCCGACGAGCTGGCCTCCGACGAGGTGATCCAGCCGGCCTGCTTTGACAGCGAGGAGCATTCGGGATACGGAGAGGTGTATGCGCGTCCCCGGCGGGTGCTGGATGCTCTTGGCGTGCGGCGGGTGAGCTCTGTCTGGTCCAAATCCTTGAGCAGGAGCACCGGCGCGGACGACGGATTGTGGCTCACCTACCCCGAGCTGGCCTCGGGGTTGGCCGAAATGAGGCTCGATCATATCCGCTCTCTGGGTGCCGGGGCGATCGTAACCGACTCGGTGCTCGATGCCGTGCACCTGCAGCGGGTTCAGGGAAGTGAAGGCGAGCTGCGGATACTCTGGTTTCCGGAGGTCTTTCGCGCCTGAGCATAGGAGGTGGTTATCTTGGTTCCGGTGAAGCGCAAAGAGGAGATACTCGATTTCATCCAGGAGAAGAAGATCTGCTCCATCGAGGAGTTGTCACGGCGTTTCTCGGTTTCCCGGGTGACGATTCACCGGGTGCTGAACGAGTTGGAGAGCGAGGATCTGGTAACCAAAGTTCACGGCGGAGTGAGAGCGTCCCAGCCGCAGGGCAAGATTGAAACCCGATTTACCGTGCGCATGGAAATCAACAAGGCAAAAAAGATCGAGATTGCCAAAAAAGCACGGCAATTCGTTCGTGATCGCGATTCGATCTACATCGATTCCTCCACGACCTGCTTTCGGTTCGCCCGCCAGTTGGGCATGGATGAATCCCTGCATCTCACCGTTATCAGCAACAGTCCCCTCATCAGCTGTGAGCTCTCCGAAGCCCGTCACCTCAATATCATATCCACCGGGGGTGATCTGTTTCAGGAGGTATACTCCTATGCCGGGGATTTGACTCTGGAGGCGATCGCCAAGCTGCAATTCGACAAGTTATTTCTCTCCGCACCGGCCGTTTCTCTGGAGCAGGGATTGATGACCAGCCAATCCTTCCTTGCCCTGATCAAGCGAAGGGTCATCGAAAAGGCCTCCGAGGTCAACCTGCTGATCGACAGCAGCAAGTTCGAGCGGATCGCCCCCAGGGTGATCGCTCCGCTCGAAAAGGTAACCCGGATAATCACCGATAGCGGACTGTCGGATGAGTTGAGGAAGAAGTACGGAAAACTTGGAATCGAGCTGGTCATATAGGTACAGATGATGAGTCGAATGGGGAGTGCATGCCTATGAAGGAAACAATCGCCATCGTGGCAACCTGCGACACCAAGGGAGAGGAAGCGGCCTTTCTCAAAGACAGGGTTGTGAGCCACGACGCCCGTCCTCTGGTCATCGACACGGGGATTCTTGGCGAGCCGGTGAAGGTGAAACCGGATATCAGCAGGCATGAAGTTGCCGCTGAGGCGGGCTACACGATCGAGCAGCTGATCGCCTTCGGCACACGAGGAGACGCGGTGGAGCGGATGCGCGAGGGTTTGAACCGTCTGGTTGCCCGGCTGCACCAGGAGGGGCGTATCCAGGGACTGATCGCCATCGGCGGGGCGGAGGGTGCCCTTCTGGGGCGTTCGGCCATGGATGCCCTGCCTTTCGGCGTGCCCAAGCTCACGGTATCTACAATCGCCAGCGGCCGACATCTGTTCAGCGACATCATAGGCTACAACGATGCCATGGCCATGCACTCGGTAATCGATATTCTGGGGATCAACTCGATCAGCCGAACCGTGTTCTCCAATGCCGTGGCCGCGGTGGTGGGCATGGCTCGGGTCAAGCGGGAACCCGGGGAGGATCGGCCGAGAATCGGCATCAGCATGGTGGGCACCACCACGCCGCCGATCCTAAGGGTGATCAAGCCCGGGCTGGAATCTAAGGGCTATGAGGTTCTGACCTTTCATGCCAACGGCGTGGGCGGTGCCTGCATGGATGATCTGGTTCGTCAAAACTACTTCGCCGGGATTCTGGATTTCTCTCCGAACGAGCTGGTTGCCAACCTGTACGGGGGATTGCATCAGTGCAAGCATGACCGTATGGAAGCGGCCATGGAGTTGGGACTGCCTGTGATCGTGTCTCCGGGTGCTTCAAGTATCATCGTTTTGAGCCGTGAGGAGGCGCTCGATGACAGGTACGAAGACAGACGCAGGTACTATCACAACCCCGAGATCACGCTTGTGCGCTGCAGCCGGGAAGAGATGCGCCGGATCGGCCGGAATTTTGCGGAAAAGATGAACCTGGCCAAAGGGCCTGTGAAATTTCTCTATCCCGCCCGGGGGTTTTCCTCTCAGGATAAGGAAGGGCTTACGATGTTTGATCCTCCGGGAAATGAGATCTTTCTGGAGGAGCTGCGGAAGGTTCTGCGAAAGGACATTCCGATCCTGGAGATCGACGCCCATATCAACGACGACGTGTTTGCCGCCGCTGCATTGGAGCAGCTCCTTGAGGTGATAGAGACGCACCGGCGAAATCATCGAGGCCCGAAGCAATAGATTAGGAATACCGGTTGACCAATGGAGAGTATCCTGAGTCAGCCTGGAAATAAAAACACCATAACTGTGGAGGTATGAAAATGGCTTATCATCCTGTTTCTAACTGTATAGGGGAGCTGGCCTGGCCGGATATCCAGTGGTTTCAGAAGAAATCGGATATCGTCATGATTCCGGTAGCCAGCCTGGAACAGCACAGCGCTCATCTGCCCACGTTGTGCGACAGCCTCAGGGTAGATAACATCACCAAAAGGATCAGTAAAGCAACCGATGTGCCTTACTATCCCCTGATTTGGACCGGCTATTCCCCTCATCACCTCAAGGCGCCCGGTAAGGGCTGGGGGTCGGTTACCGTCCGACCTACCACTTTCAACGACCTGATGTACGATGTAGGGCGAAGCGCCATCCATCACGGATGGAACAAAATCCTCTATGTGTTCGGTCACGCATCGAATGCCAAGATCGCCGATCCCTTCCTGCGTAAGCTCCGCTACGATACGGGGGCGTTCATCGGGCTGTACAAACCCTACTCTGAGAGAGATCTGCACTACATCCGGGATATCCTCACCGGCAGTGTGGAAGATACCCCGGGTTGGCACTCGGCGGAGATGGAAACCTCGGAAATGCTGGCCGTCAACGAGGAATGGGTTCATATGGACAGGGCGGTCAAGGAACACACCCACACCCCCGCCTGGCTTCCCGAAGCCTTCGAGAAGGAAGACGGAGCGGCGGATGTGAAGTTCCTGGGGGAGCGCTTCATGGTGTTTCCGATGGAGCACATGGAGTTCACCGACAGCGGCGTGATCGGCGATCCCTTTGCCGGTACCAAGGAGAAAGGCGAGCAGATCCTGCAGCGCTATGCCGACTACGGGATCAAGGCGATCGAGGAGATCAAGAAGGTCAAGGCCGAGGTGCGGGTGCGGGAGTTCGACAATCGCTGCGATTGGTAGGCACTTTCAGTACAGAGGATCGAGAAGGATCGTGGAGCTGGAGTATTTTTGCTCCTAACTCCACGATCCCCTCTTTTAAACCACACTGATCGTGTCACCTCCCAGAAAGGTAGAAGAACAGCACTGTTGTTTAGATGGAGGCAGTTTCTTTGATAGTTCGAAGGACAGAGGACATTTGATGCCGGAAGAAACTTTGAAGCGGATGGGACACGCAGGTCTTATGTCCGGTAGGAGAAGGTTCATGTCGGCGCTAAGCGGCGGGCGCACTGATAGAATCAGTGTGGCCACTCCAACCTCCTTTGTGACTGTGGAACTGCAGGAGTTGACCGAGGCCTGTTTTCCGGAAGCTCATCTGGATCCAGACGCCATGGTGCGTCTGTGCGCCGGGGCTGTGGAGGTCTTTGGCTACGATGCTGTGTGCCCCACGTTCGCCGTGGCCAATGAGGCGGAAGCACTGGGAAGCAGGATCGATTGGGGCGACAAAGAGAATTTGCCCACCGTCCTGAACCAAGACGTCGGCGAGCCGAGTGAGATCGTCATACCCAAGAACTATCTGGAAAAGCCGGCCCTGCGCTGCGTGATAGACGCAATCCGTTTGGCCCGTAAGGAGTTTGGCGATCGGGTTGCCATTATAGGAAAATCCTTGGGTGCCTGGACGCTGCTCTATCTCCTGCACGGTGTAGAGCAGTCTCTCGTTGACTCGGTGGTGGAGCCGGACAAGGTACGCCGGTTCATCGACGTTTTGAAGCATGTAACAATCATCTATGCCAAGGCGCAAATCCGGGCCGGAGCTGATTGCGTTATGATCGGGGATCACGCGCCGCGGGATTTGACCAGTCCCGAGTTCTATCGTGACTTCCTGTTGCCCTACCACAGGGAGATAGTAGAGGAAATAGGCGCACCGATCATCCATCACTGCTGCGGGGATACGGTTGATCGGCTCCACTACTACGTTGAAGCGGGGTTCGATTGTTTTCATTTGGATTCTGCGGTCAACGCGAACGAAGCCAAGAGGATTGTGGGCAACAGGATGTCCATCGTAGGGAATATTGATAATCCGGAGACTCTTCTCCTGGGAACACCGGAGGATGTCAGAAGGGAAGCACGCTTGGCCTGTAAAGCGGGAATAGACATCGTGGGACCCGAGTGCGCTATTCCGTTGCGGGTGCCGAACGCGAACATGGCCGCCATTACCGAAGCTGTGGTTGCCTACTGTTCTTCGTCTCTGAGTATGAACTGAAAGGAATATTCGTAGTATGCCGTTGGGCGGGGAAGAACTTTGTTGCCGTAATCATCTGGGTTGCAGTGTGCAGCCTCTTGACAAGCAATTGGATATTGGATATTGTATATCGGATTTTTCATCCCATGATGGGCAAAGAATATCCGAAGGTTTGAAGGACCGCAGGTGTTGCAGGACTCCATTGCCGAAGGACATCAGACGCATCCCGACCCCATCGAATCGCGATCCCTACATATCTGGAGAGGTATAGCATGAGTGCGAAAACCATGACGGCATGTATGCTCGTCGATGTGAATAAATTCGAAATCCGGGAAGTTCCGGTTCCGGAGGTTGGGTTCGGAGAGGTGCTTTGCCGCATCCGCGCGGTAGCCATCTGCGGTACGGATCCGGAGATCGTCAATGGCAGCCGTCGGAGTATCGGCTGGCCGCCGCATTTTCCCTTCATCCTGGGCCACGAATGGTCCGGGGAAGTTGTGGAGGTCGGCGAGGGGGTCAGTGAGTTCAAAATAGGCGACCGGGTCGCCGGGGAAGCCCATAAGGGCTGCGGCTACTGCCGCAACTGCCTGCGGGGCAACTACACCCTATGTTTAAACTACGGCCGGTCTGAAACCGGGCATCGCCACTACGGTTTCACCAACCCCGGGGCCAACTGCCAGTACAACGTTTATCACGTGAAGGCGATCCACAAGATTCCCGACAACTTGAGCTTCATCCATGCCAGTCTGCTCGATACAGCCGGCGTGGCCATGCACGGCATCCAGCTTATCGGTATCACCCCCGGTGGTACGGTAGCGATCTACGGTCCCGGACCCATCGGTCTGTGCGCCATGCAGATCGTGAAGGGCATGGGCGCCAAAACAGTGATCATGGTCGGCCGGCGACATCGCCTGCAGATCGCCCGGGAGATCGGGGCTGACTACGCGGTTGATTTCGAGAAAGAGGATCCGGTGAAGCGGATCATGGAGATAACCGGCGGCATCGGCGCCGACGAGGTGCTGGAGTGCTCCGGAGCGGACGAGACCCCCATGCAGTGCGTGAACAGTGTTCGCAAGGGAGGGAAGATCAACCTGATCGGCTTCTACGAGGATGATTCTGTGCAGCTACCGCCCATGACCAAGATGGTCCTGGATGAAATTCTCATGGTCGGCTCCCGGGCCAATCCAAACGTCTCTGAACAGGTACTCAACCTGTTTGCCGCGGGGGTGATCAACGGGGAAAAGGTGGTTTCCCATCGCTTCCCCCTGGAGAAATATCCTGAGGCCCTCGATACTTTCGTGAATCGTAAGGACGGGGCGATCAAGGTGGTGATTGAGCCGTGAGCTGCGAATACCGTGGTAACAGCAGCGGCGATTTGAAGAGGAGCATGCATGCTTGAAGTGAGGAATATCGTTAAGAACTTCCGGGGCGTTCATGCCTTGAAGAACGTTTCGGCTACCTTCCTGGACGGAGAGATCCATGGGTTGCTCGGGGAGAACGGCGCCGGAAAGAGCACCCTGATGAAGATCATCTCCGGAGTGTATCCGGCGGATTCGGGTACCATCCTGCTGGACGGTCGGGAGGTCTCCTTCCAGAATCCTCAGGAGGCCTACAACGCGGGGATTCGTATCGTTCACCAGGAGCTCAGCCTGATCACGTCACTGAGCATTGCCGAGAACATGTACATTCACCAGTTCCGCAGGCATTCCCTGCGCTTCGTGAAGCGCAAAGAGCTTCGAAAGAAAGCCCTCGATAAGCTCAAACAGTGGGGCATCGACCTGGACCCGGCAACCAACGTTGGCATGGTATCCATGGGGATCCGCCAGCTGGTGGAGATTGCCCGTGAGCTGACTACCGGGGGCAAGGTGATCATCCTGGATGAGCCCACCTCCTCTCTGACCTTCAAGGAGATCGATTTTCTCTTTTCGGTGATGCGCACGCTCAAGGCTGAAGGCTACACCCTGATCTTCATATCCCACCGACTCAATGAGGTAACAGCACTGGTCGACCGGATTACCGTGCTTCGGGACGGGGAGATGGTGGCCAGCGGCGAAAAAAAAGACATGAGCGCCCACCAGATTGTCAGTCTCATCGCCGGCAAGGAGATGGACGACATTGGCGGTTTGTTTCCAAAGACCGAGGCACAGATCGGGGATGCTGCTCTGGAGGTGAAAAGCCTCTCGGGTAAGGGCTTTCGCAACATCAACTTTCAACTGCACTGGGGAGAGATCCTCGGTGTGGCCGGGCTGGTCGGTGCGGGACGCAGCGAGTTGATCCGCACGATCTACGGTCTGCAGGGCAAGGAAGAGGGTGAGCTGCTTCTCGAGGGAAAAGAATTGGATATCGCCAATCCCTGGGAGGCCATCGACAGACAGATCGTGCTGCTCAGTGAGAACCGCGGTACCGAGGGAACCTTCCCCGATCTCAGTGTGGGCATCAATCTGGTTTTGCTCAAGGTCAAGTCCGTCATAAACAGGCTGTTCCTCAGCAAACGGATGATCAGAAAGAAAGCCGAGTCTCTGGTGGACCGGCTGAACATCGTGACCCACAATCCCCACCTGCAGCTGATCTCCGAGCTTTCCGGCGGCAATCAGCAGAAGGTTGTGGTCGGTCGGCTGCTCGGTTCCGATCCCCGGATATTGCTCCTCGACGAGCCGACCCGGGGCGTGGACGTGGGCAATAAGACGGAGATACACCGGATCATCGGAAGATTCGTAAAGGAGGGAGGAGCCGTACTCATGGTCTCCTCCGAGTTGGATGAGCTTATCGGTGTCAGCGATCGGATCCTGGTGCTGCACGAGGGCAATGCGGTGGGCTGGTTCAACAGAGATGAATTCGACAAAGAGGAGTTGCTGCTATGCATGATGCAGGTCCAGCGGTCAGCGTAAGAAACCGTTTTTCCACGGTAGTCCAAACAATAATGCGGGGGAGGAGCACCCTGCTCATCCTCGCCCTTATCGTCGTGGCTGTTACATTCGCGATTCTGAATCCCCGCTTCGTTTCGGTCATCAACATTACCAACATCGGACTGCAGATGTCGATCAATATGATCATCGCCGTTGCCATGACCTTCGTCATCGTTAGCGGCGGACTCGATCTGGCCGTTGGTTCTATAGGGATCATGGCCGGTTGTCTAGTCGGCGTCATGCTCGGGGGGACTGATATTCCGATCATTCTGGTGATTCTCATCGGACTGGCCTCGGGGGTGGTTGCCGGGCTGATCAACGGCGTGGTGATCGCCAAGCTTGGGGTTCCCCCCTTCGTAACCACCCTGGGCATGATGAACATCGCCCGCGGTGTGGCTTTGATCGTAACTCAAGGATACATCATCAGCGGTTTCCCCAAAGCCTTCAACCAGATCGGCATCGGTTTCTTCCTTGGGATTCCCTTTCCCGTTTACGTGATGGTGGTGATCATCATCATCGGCCATTTCCTCATGGCCAAGACCGAGTTCGGGCTGAACACCTACGCCATCGGCGGTAACGCCCGGGCAGCCCGGCTTGCAGGTCTGAAGATCGACGCGGTGACCATCAAGATCTACGTGCTCAGCGGTCTGCTCTCAGCCGTATCGGGTATCCTGCTCACCGCACGCGTCATCTCGGCTCAGCCTGCGCTGATGTCCACCACCAATCTCGAGGTCATCGCCGCAGTATTTGTCGGCGGCACATCGATGGGTGGCGGCCGGGGCTCGATCCCCCAGACAATCATCGGGGCGGTATTTATGGCTATACTGTTCAATGGATTGAACCTGATCGGAGTAGGCTACGAATGGCAGGTGGTGGTAATCGGTATCATCCTAATCATCGCCGTGGCTTTGGATATGCGCTCAAGGCGGCAAGAGGTGTAGGTCCTCCGAACAAACAAACCGAGCGCCATAAAAAAAAAGAAAATAATGGCAACGTGTTTGCCACAAAATTACAGGAGGTGTTTTATGAAACACAGGTGGATGGGCTTGCTGCTATCTTTAGTTCTTCTCTTATCCGCTGGGGTGGTGTTTGCCGGAGGAGATGGAGAGGCTGAAGACGACGGCAAGATCCTGATCGGTCTCAGTATGGTCCAGAAGGACAGCGATTGGTGGAACACAATGGGCAAGTTCGCCAAGCAGGCCTGCGAGGCCGAGGGTTGGGAGACCGTCACCGTATGGGGTGGCGGCGATCAGCAGAAGCAGATCAAGGACATCGAGGACTTGATCGCTCGCGGCGTGGACTACATCATCATGGGTCCCATCCAGCAGGAAGGCAGCATGGTGGCCATCGACAAGGCGCACGCCGCCGGGATCAAGGTTGTTACCGTTGGACGTCGTTCCAATACCGACAATCAGTTCGGCGAGGTGTTTGCCAATGAAGCCCAGTTCGGTATCGAGCAGATCGAGCAGGTGCACAGTGACTATCCCGACGGGGCGAACATCGTCTACCTGTTCGGGCCGGTGGGAGCTGGGTATGCGATCCAGCAGTGGGAAGATGGTACAGTACCCACCCTGGCGAAGTATCCGAATCTTAAGATTCTCGAACGATACAGTCATCCCTCCGACATCACCTCGGATGGGATCAAGTCCGCCGAGGATGCGATCGTGCGCTTCGGCGACCAGATCGATGTGTTTGCCTGTACCAACGACGGACTGGCTTTGGGCGCGGTGCGAGCCGTCCAGGCAGCCGGACTGGGTGACAAGATCAAGGTCTACGGAGGTGGTCTGACCCTGATGGGAATGGAGGCAATCTACGATGGAACCATGCGGTTCTCCATGCTCAAGAGCCAGGCGCAGATGGCCACCCTCTGTGTAAAGTTCCTTAAGACGGCTATCGCCGGCGAAGCTCCTGCAAGCAAGCAGGACCTGGTCCAGCCAATTGTCATCATGAAGGACAACGTACTGGAGGTTCGTGATCCGATGTTCGGTGGGACGGTACCCGATCCCTCCGCCTGGACTCCGCCCAACTAGTTTTTAAAAAAAACGCGGATCAAAAGCAGTGCAACGAAGAATCTGAAATAGCAAGGGGCAGAGAGGGACTTCGGGTTTCTCTCTGCTCGTTCTACCAAACTAATATAGAAGACTGCAAAAATGGCGAATTGAAAGCCAAAATAACTACAGGAGGTGTTTTATGAAACACAAGTGGACGGGCTTACTGATCTGCCTGGTCCTGATCGTATCCGCCGGCACCGTGTTCGCCGGAGGAGATGTAGAGACAGCAGATGACGGTAAAATCCTGATCGGCCTCAGCATGGTCCAGAAGGACAGCGATTGGTGGAACACCATGGGCAGGTTTGCCAAGCAGGCCTGTGAAGCCGAAGGTTGGGAGACCGTTACCGTATGGGGTGGCGGTGACCAGCAGAAGCAGATCAATGACATCGAAGACTTGATCGCTCGCGGTGTGGACTACATCATCATGGGTCCCATCCAACAGGAAGGCAGCATGGTGGCCATCGATAAGGCCTACGAGGCAGGCATTCCGGTTGTTACGGTTGGACGTCGCTCCAACACCAGCAATCAGTTCGGCGAGGTGTTCGCCAACGAGGCTCAGTTCGGAGTCGAGCAGGTCGAACAGCTGCACAAGGACTTCCCCGACGGGGCGAACATCGTCTACCTGTTCGGACCGGTCGGAGCCGGCTATGCGATCCAGATGTGGGAACAGGGCGTTATTCCGACTCTGGAGAAATACCCCAATCTGAATATCCTGGAGCGCTACAGCCACCCCTCCGACATTACCTCTGACGGCATCAAGACCGCCGAGGATGCGATCGTGCGCTTCGGCGATCAGATCGACGCCTTCGCCGCCTCAAATGACGGTTTGGCTCTCGGTGCGGTTCGCGCCGTCGAGGCTGCCGGGCTCGGGGACGAAATCCTGGTATACGGCGCCGGTTTGACCCTGATGGGGATGGAAGCGGTCTACGATGAGACCATGCACTACACCACCCTGAAGAGCCAGGCTCAGATGGCCACCAAAGCCGTTGAGTTCCTCAAGATGGCGATCGCCGGTGAAACCCCGACAAAGAAGCAGAATCTGGTCGAACCGGTTGTCATCATGAAGGACAACGTGCTTACGGTGCGTGATCCGATGTTCGGGGGTACGGTGCCTGATCCTTCGACCTGGACTCCGCCCAACTAGGAAAGGACGAATTTCAGGAATTTTTCGTTCTGAACTCGAAAGCAGAGAGGGGTCTGATTCCCCTCTCTGCACATTTCCCGATCCTATATCGAATACCGCGGAGAGACGAGTACCCGTTAGTATCAAGGAGGAGTAAGAAATGAGCAAGCAACCGGCTACGTTCGCAGATATGCGCAGCACGATCTTCGACTACCAGTGGAAGGAGGTCGGAGAGAAGAGGGGTGGCCCGATTCCCGGCATCAAGGAGCTGCTTCTATCTGAGGATTCGGAAACCGGGGCGTACAGCAGAATCGTACTGTTTCAACCCGGATTTAAGTTTGATAGGGCATTGAAGCATCCTTTTTGGGAAGAAATCTTCGTTCTGGAAGGACACGTTTTCGACTGCGGGACCGACACCCTTTACACCAAAGGATCCTACGGTCTTCGGCCTCCGGGAACACCGCACGGGCCGTACCAGATCGAGTTGGGTGCAACGGTTCTGGAGATCACATGGTACGATAAGAAGTGGTATTTGCAACAGGAATCTGAACAGGGGGAATCTAAGTAGCGGAAAACGCGAGAAAGGGTTAGAAATGATAGTGGTACGTAAAGGGCAAGGTGAGAGATTCGTGCCCGATGGGCACGCCAAGATGGAGGCGCTGAAACTCTTCGGTCCGGAAAACGGTTCCCGGCGAGCGACGATCCATCTGTCCACCCTACAGGCCGGTGGAGGCATGGAGGAGGAAGTGCACGATAGCTCCGATCAGGTGTTCTACGTCCTGTCGGGGAGTATCGTGGCCCGTTCCGCGGGCAGGCAGGTTGGAATCCTGCAAACCGGGGACGGTATCCACATAGAGGCGGGAGAGCCTCATGCCTTTCGCAATGAAGGCCAGGAGGCCTGTGTGTTATACATCCTGACGGTTCCGCCCCTGGCGAGCTGAGGGCCAAGGAATTACCCAGTCGCGATAACCGGCCCGAGACAGCAATCAAAATAACTGTATACTAGGAGGAATAGACGAATGGCAAAACAACCAGCGACCAACGCGGACATGAGAAGTACGGTCTTCGACTACGAATGGGGGGAAGTAGGAAAAGAGCGGGGAGGTCCGATCCCCGGAATCAAGGAGAAGCTGCTGAGCTCGGATCCTGAAACCGGTGCCTACACCCGGATCGTGATTTTCGAGCCGGGCTTCAAATTCGACAGAGCCCTGAAACACCCCTTTTGGGAAGAGCTGTTGATGCTGGAGGGGCACATGATCGATTACGGAACCAATACCCTCTATACAAAGGGATACTACGGACTGCGGCCCGCCGGTGTGGTTCATGGCCCCTTTGGGACCGAGATCGGCTGTACGCTTCTTGAGACAACCTGGTACGATAAGGACTACTATCTGAAGCAGCAGGGAGAAAAAGGATAGGCGGGACGGTGATATGAAAATATATAGAAACGGAAGCGGGGAGAAGTACACCCCCTTCAACCATTACGAGATGACCACCCAGGTGATCTTCAACCCGGACGGTGGCTGCAAGAAGGCCAACATCACTCTGTCCACCCTGAAGAAGGGGGCGGGGAGCAATGACGAGGTTCACGAGCACTCAGATCAGGTCTTCTACATGATCCAGGGTACGATGAAGTTCTATGCGCACGGAGAGCTCAAGGCTACCTTGAATGAGGGGGATGCCATCCTGGTTCTGGCCGGAGAAACTCACTCGGTTGTCAATGACGAAGATCTGGAGTGCATCTACTACGCGGTCACCGTGCCGCCCCTGGACAAGACCCACTAGCCTCAAGGAGGAAAACAAGGGGATGTCCCGAATTGACATCGAATACGGAACGGATACGCTAACGATCGAGGTACCCGCAGCTTGCGAGGTCCGGGCCATGGGCGCGGCGGTGGCTCTTTCCGATCCGGCGGCGGCGATCCGGCAATCTTTTGAACAACCGATCGACAGCCCGCCCCTGGCTGAGCTGGCCCGATCCAGGCTGGCAGCCAATCCCCGTGCCGCTGCGGTGGTGGTTGTCTCCGATAATACCCGCCCGGTGCCCTACCGGGGGGATGGGGGAATCCTCATCCCGCTGCTGGAGAGCCTGAGGCAAGCCGGTTTTCCCGATGAGAGGATCACCATTCTCATCGGTGCGGGCTCGCACCGGGATATGAGTCAGGCGGAGATCGAGGCCATGCTGGGGATCTCCCGGGCGGGCTTCAAAGTGCCGGTGATCAATCACGACTACGAAAGGGCGGAAGATCTGGTTCTAGTCGGAGAAACCAGGCGAGGATCTCCGGTGCGGATCAACCGGCTGTACGTGGAGGCGGATCTGAAGATCGTCACCGGCCTGGTGGAGAGTCACTTTCTGGCCGGAGCTTCCGGAGGCCGCAAGTCGATCTGCCCCGGTATCGTCAGCAAGGAGACCTTGAGGATCTTTCACGGCCCGGAGATTATCGAATCTCCGGCATCAGCCGATCTCGTGTTGGACGGAAACCCCTGCAGCGAGGAGGCGGAACAGGCGGCGGAGCTGGCGGGCTGCGACTTTGCGGTGAACGTCACCCTGGATTCGGCCAAGAGGCTCACCGGGGTGTACAGCGGCAACATCAGAAGCACCCATCGGGCCGCGGTGGCCAAGATTCGGGAGTACGTCGTTATTCCCCTGGAGCGACGCTATGACCTGGTGATCATTCCAGGCGGTTTTGTGGCGGTAAACCACTATCAGGCGGCCAAAGCCGCTACCGAAGCATCCCGGGCGGTAAAACCCGGTGGGATGATCGTGCTGGTCACCCGGCATACCGATCCCGACCCGGTAGGCAGCGGGGATTACAAGCATTCCCTCCGGATGCTGAAACGCAGCGGAGCCAAGGGATTTCTGAAAACTATCAAGTCCCCCGAGTGGACCTTTACCCACGATCAGTGGGAAACCCAGATATGGGGCAAGGTGCTGGAAGTGATCGGGGTGGAGGAAAACCTCATCTACTGCAGTCTCGATATCCCGGAGCCCGAGTACTCGTTTCTGCCGGGAACCGCCGGCATGAATCTGTTGACACCCGAAGAGCGGACCAAGGGGCACTCGGACGTTGAGCTGATGCGGCTGATGGCCGAGCGGGCGGTGCGGGGAGCGATCGAAGATCTGCGCGGACGCCTGGGACGGGATCCGGAGGTGCTGTTCCTGCCGGACGGGCCCTACGGTGTACCCGAAGTTTCCGCTTAGCGAATCGACCGGAGCCTGAGGCGAACTCATAGCTGCACACTGATTTTACAAGAAGAGGATAACGAAGGTGACGACCTACACGATCAGACAGATACAAACCGGTTGGCAGTACCTGGACAAGGGGCTGTACGGAACCTACGGAAAAGGCTACGGGGAGATTATCCACCATCCGGTATTCGCCTTCCTGCTGGAAGGGGGCGGCCGCAAGATCCTGGTGGATACCGGAATGAGCGATACCGAGCATTCGGTGAAGTACCATCACGATGGGCTCCAGGAACCGGGGCAGGCTATCCACGAGCAGATTACCAAGCTGGGGATCGGCCTGGAGGAGATCGAAATGATCATCTTCACCCACCTGCACTGGGACCATACCTACAACATGAAGAAATTTACAAAGGCACGCTACATCGCAAGTGAGACCGAGTACCGCTTCGCCATCGACCCGATTCCCTTCTACTGGAACTCCTATGAAGCCCCGGCTCTGGGAATCGGCTGCCCCTTCGAGGGTTGCACATTC
>Ga0272441_10005482_pt1 | contig 22000 bp, 17 predicted proteins | sample SSMProp6N_FD_193582 | JGI IMG/M metagenome (GOLD analysis project Ga0272441, IMG submission 193582) | Marine sediment archaeal communities from Little Sippewissett salt marsh, Falmouth, MA, United States - SSM-Prop-6N | ecosystem: Environmental > Aquatic > Marine > Wetlands > Sediment ... | reverse complement strand
GAGGGCTGCACCCAGCAAGAGGCCTGCCGGCGAGGAACGGTGCTTGACACGTTCCCTGGGAACGCTAGAGTTGCGAGGAGTTGCAGGACTCGTTCGCTAGCCCGCATTTCTCTCCAGCTCTGGCCGCCAGCGGTTCCTTCTCGCCTCATGCGGCGGCCTTCAGGAGGCAACGGATGGTGACACGTGCGATCTGCCTGGCTCTGGTGGCAGCGGGGAGCTGCACTGCGGCGTCGGGCGGAGAGGTCAGCTTCGCCGCAAGACCCACCGCCAGGCGGTCGGACGACACGACGGTGATCTCGTTCGCGATGAACGCCGCGACGGATGTGGAGGTGGCGATCCTGGATGCCAGGGGGAAGGTGGTGCGGCACCTGGCCGCCGGGGTGCTGGGCGGGGAAAACCCGCCTGCGCCGCGGCTGAAGGCCGGGCTCTCCCAGAGCGTGGAGTGGGACGGCACGGACGACTACGGCCAGCGGGCCAGGGGCGGCCCCTTCTCCGCACGGGTCAGGGCCGGGATGAGCGTGAAGCTCGAACAGATCGCCGGCGGCAACCCGTACAGCTTTTTCGAGGGCAGCCACGGCGATCACTACCGGTGGGGAATCACCGGGCTCGAGCTGAAGTCCGACGGCAAGGTGTATGTCGTCGGCCATTCCAGCATGCTCGGGCCGGTGGCGATCCGCCAGTACGACGTGGAGGGCAACTATCTCAAGACGGTCTTCCCCCCACCGGCCGGCAAGGACCCCGAGGCCATGAAGGGCTGGGGCATCCACGCCAGGCCGGACGGCACGTACGCCGTGCGGTTCAACCGGCTGACCGACCCGTCCGTGAGCATGACGATCATCGATCCCGAGCTGAAGATCGCCCGGCTGATGCCGACGCCCGATCCGAACCGCCTGACCCTGTGGCTGGGCTTCCAGATGCTCACCATCAACGCCGACGGCACGATTCCTCCGGATGCCGGGGCGTCGGGGGGACTCCTGGTGCAGGATCCGCCGATCAAGACCGCCGACGCTTCGGCGAACGGGCCGGTGTTCACCTGCCCATCGCCCGACGGGAAGTCCTTCTACCTGAGCGGCGTCTACGGCTGCACGGGGAGGAAAGGCGACCGAATCCGTGAGGGTTTCTGGCTCGACGGGCAGGTGTGGAAGGTGGACGTGGCGACGCGCAAGGCGACGCCTTTCTTCGCCCTGGGTCGCCAGGCCGTCGGGAAGCTGCTGACGGACGACGGACGCAAGGCCGCCAAGGAGCATCTTGGCGGCGTGATGAGCTACGCGGCGCTGCACGGCGTGGCGGCCGATCAGGATGGCCGCGTGTTCGTGGCCAACAGGCTCGACAACTGCGTGCTCGTGCTGGACAAGGACGCCAAGGTCATCCGCAAAGTGCCTGTGAAATACCCCGATGCGGTCGCGGTGAGCGCCCGGACCGGCGCGCTCTACGTGACGACGCGATACGGCTCCGAGTATTCGGGCCGCGGCAAAGTGGGGCTGGTCAAGTTCGACAACTGGCAAACCGACGACGAGCCGTCCGCCTCGCTCCCGGACCTGTCGAACACCTCGTACACCGGCCAGCACAGGCACTCCTACGTGGTGCTGGGCGAGAAGGCGGACCGCACCCTGGTCTGGGTGGCGTACACGGAAATGCCGGTCCGCGTCTACGCCGACGACGGCAAGGAACTCACACTGCTGAGGGACTTCAGGGAGCTGGGCGCCCGCCAGGGCTGCCACGGCTTCGACCGCATGGTGGTCGACCGCGCGACCGAGACCGCATACGTAGGCGACAACCATTCCACCTACTGGCGAATAGGCGACTGGAAGGAACCGCGGTTCACCAAGGTGCCGATCAAGGCCGCATCGGTAGCCATCGACCCGCGCAAGCGGTTCCTCTTCGGCAACCCCGGCGGGTCGGTCTGGGTGAAGGAGGCCGGCATCTGGCGGTATCATCTCGACCAGGAGGGGTGCCCGCCGGCCAAGGCAGGAGACACCCACAGACTGACCGACCGGCTGTGGAGCGAGTGGTGCTTCACCGGCAACAGCGACCTCGGTTTCGACGTGGCGCCAAACGGCAACATCGCGGGTCTGAACCAGAAAGGCGAGCTTCTGTTCTTCCATGGCACGGAAGAGAAGGCGCCCTGGGACTCGACGGAGTTGGCCAACCTCCGGTCCTCCGGCTCCTTCGGCTGCGTCAAGTTCGACCTGGCAGGCAACCTGTATGTCGGCGCTCGCGACGGCAAGCCGTGGAAGGTCGCTGCGGTGTTCGAGAACGACCGGTTTGCCGGCCGCCGCGGCGGGTCCGGCTGCGTCAAGATCATCAGGTATGCGCCCACCGGCACCCTGGAGAGCGGCAACCTGTTCCCCCGCCCGCCTGATGGACCGTCCGCGGTCTATGAGGTGAACTTCGGGGCGTTCGATACGAAGTGCATTCGCCATACTCCGCGGTTCGACATCGACGGATTCGGCCGCATCTACTACCCCACGAGCATCGAGCCGAAGGTCTCCGTGATGGACAACGCGGGCAACGGGATCGTGCGCTTCGGGACGTGGGGCAACAGGGACTCGACTGGCGGCCTGCCCGGAGAAGTGGTTCCGACCCGGGACATCCCCATGGGCCTGCCGAACAGCGTGGCCGCGACGGACGACCACATCTACGTCGCCGACGTGGTGAACCTCAGGATCCTGCGGATCGCGAAGCGGTTCACCGCCAGCGAAACCTTGAGACTGCCCTGACCCGCATTTCTCACCAGTTCTGAGCGCCAGTGTCCGCCGTACGGCGGATCGCGTGTGCGGCTTTGCCTGAGACGACAATCCGCGCACTGGGCACGCGCAGACTGTCTGAGAGGCGGGCTGCGGTACTGGATGGTGTCCCTCGCTCGTTCCACGAGATAGTGCATTCACGCCCAGAGCTGGTGAGAAATGCGGGGTAATGGCGGGACGGGCTTTCGGTCGTGCAAATCTCGGCCCACGAAGATATACTGGGCTATGGTCGGTCGTCCGAACAGGGTGTGATGGAGACGTCTCGGACACAATACGCGTCGTCCACCGCTGAGGCCTGTGCGAGGCAACCAGCCTTTTTCCGGTCACGTGGTTGGCTGCTTTCGGAAGTGAGGCCTCTGGGGGGCGACCTGACCGCATGGGTGTGCGATTCGCGGCAGCGCGGCCTCCCCGCCGTGGCGGCTGGATCGGGCGATGGTACGGCAGGCCTCCTGTGCTGAGGGATTCTGGAGGATGGACATGAAGGGCAAGACCACGATTGTGACAGGAGCGGGAAGCGGGGTAGGGCGAGCCCTCGCACTGGAGTTCGCCCGCCAGGGAGCACGCGTGGTCTGCGCGGCACGACGGGCACCCCGCATCCAGGAGACCGTGGCCGCCATCGAGGCTGCCGGCGGCGCGGCGCTTGCCGTGCAGACAGACGTGACCGACACCGTGCAGGTTCAGCGCATGGTCCACCAGTCGCTGGATGTCTTCGGCCAGATTGACGTGTTGTTCAACAACGCCGGGAGCTTCGGCGCGCTGGGTGCGGTGTGGGAGGTCGATCCCGACTCTTGGTGGCACGACGTGACGGTGAACCTGAGGGGCACGATGCTGTGCTGCCATGCGGTGCTGCCCCACATGCTGGAACGCGGGTCGGGGATCCTCATCAACATGAGCGGCGGCAACCAGATACCGGGCGGCACGGGCTATAGCTGCTCGAAGGTGGGCGTGGTGCGCTTCACCGAACTGCTCGCGAGGGAGCTCAAGCAGCAGGGCTCGCCGGTGATGGCGTTCATCATGGGGCCGGGCTTCGTGCGCACCGAGATGACCGAGATCCAGATCGACACGCCTGAGGGCCGCAAGTGGCTGCCATCGAGCAAGGAGGCCGTGGAGCAAGGCAGGGACCGCCCCCCCGAAGACTGCGCACGGGCGGCCGTGGAGCTCATCCGCGTGGCCTGCCCGGAACTCAGCGGCGGGAGCTTCGGTCCGGACACGGACTTCGACAAGGTCCTGTAGAGGCGGCGGGAGAATGCTCCGCCAGAATCAAAGGCAGTCAATGGTGAATGGAGGATGCGTGTACGTGAGCTGCGTCTGCTGGCTTCTCGCAGGGAGTGTTGCCATGGGGACTGACGTGCCGGCTCCTCCAGCGCAGAAGTCCGGCTGGCGGCTCACGTTCCAGGATGAGTTCGACCGGCCGCAGTTGAACGACATGTATTGGTACGCGGCGTACCGGTCGGGCCGCAAGGAGTACTTCAAGCGGATCGGCAAGGCGAGCCGCTGGACCGACCACAACGCGCACTACGCGATCGACGACGGTATCCTCAAGCTGCGCATCGACGAGAAGCTGCCGTTCCGGCCACACAAGAGCTCCCCGTGCGTCAGTTGCGTCCAGACGTCCGACCACCGGTTCGGCGCGACCACGAGCGAGTACCAGATCCTCGATAAGTTCGCGCAGAAGTACGGCTGGTTCGAGATCCGTTGCCGCTGCCCGCGAGGGGCGGGGTTGCTCAGCGCCTTCTGGCTTCACCAGCACGACCCAACGAAGCAGGAGTACACGCCCGAAGGCCGCCGCAAGACGGTCGGCGAGGGCGTGGTGGAGATCGACATCATCGAGCAGCAGGGCCGGCTGATCCGCGACACGAGCAGCCAGGTGGACCAGAACGTGCATTTCACCAAGCACGCGCACTACAGGCCGAAAGTGGCCGTTGACGCCTCCGCGGACTTCCACGTCTGGGCGATGCAGTGGCAGGAAGGGCAGATCGACTGGTATCTGGACGGCAAGGTGGTCCAGACCTACAAAGGCCCCACGCCGCAGGAGAAGATGTTCATCCTGATGGCGCTCTTCCAGTACTCGGGCTGGATCGGGAAGGTGGATCCGAACCTGACGTATCCGCGTGACTTCGAGGTCGACTACGTGCGCGTCTACGCGCGTGAAGCGGGCGAGCGCCCTCGGCCGGAATGAACATGCCTGGCTGCCATTGGAGAGATGCCATGGCGAGTGAGTCCGTGGCCATCGTTGTCCTGACCGTCCTGTGGGCGGCCACCGGCCTGGCCGCGGACCCACCCGATGGGCAGTACCCCCTGTGGGACCCCGGCACACCGTTCCCTGCCAGAGCGGACCTGCGCCGCCCGGTGGGGGCAACCGATGTGATGGTGCACCGCGCCGGCGCGGACCGCTACAGCTTCCTCCACGACGCGGCGATCGTCGCTCACAACGGCACCCTCTTCGCCGCGTGGTACAACTGTCCCCGAGGCGAGATGCAGGGCGAATCGGTGATCCGCGGCCGCCGCTCGCGGGACGGCGGGCGCACCTGGTCCGAGATCGAGGTCATCGCCGCCGACACGCAGAAGCAGGGCATCATGTACGTTCCCGTGGCGTTCTGCTCGTGGCAAGGCCAGCTCTACGCGTACGTGACGAACATGAAGGGCGGCCCGGACCTCGTCCACCACTGTGAGGTCTTTGTGCTCGACAAGAAGGCGCGGGCATGGACCAGCCGAGGCTTCATCGCCGGTCCGTTCCTGCCCAACTGCTCGCCCAGGAGGATGGACGATGGGAGCTTCCTGATGGCCGGGCGCATGGCCGACAGGCCTGGCCGGAAGCCGACGATCCCCGGCGTGGCCATCAGCCGTGGCGAGCGGCTTACGGAGCCGTGGAGCCTGGTGCGGCTGCTGCCCGCGGGCACGCTCGCGAACGGTCGGGTTATTCCCTACCCGGAAACCACGGCCATCGTGGAAGGCAAGGAGATCACGGCCCTCGTCCGCCGCCAGAGGGGCAACTCACTGGTCTTCTTCAGCCACGACTACGGCCGGACCTGGTCTGCGCCGCGCGAGCACAACTTCCCGATGGCGGCATCGAAGATCTACGCGGGCACGCTCAGCACAGGCCAGCGATACGTCTTGTGCAATTTGCCCAGTCCGGTCCGCCGCGACCTGCTGGCAATCGCCGTGAGCCGTCCGGGTCGGAAGGCGTTCTCGAAGGTGTGGAAGATCCGCGATGGCCACTGCCACGCGCTGAAGGCGCGGCCCGAGTGGTCCTACCCATGCGCGGCGGAGTTCGAAGGCAAGCTCCACGTGGTCTACACGTCGGAGAAGCACCACTGCGTGCTGACGGCCATCCCACTGCGATCGCTGGCTGCCGAATAGGAGAGGGTGCGGCTTCGCAAAGGCTTTGGCCGCGGTTCCTTGCCTCCGTGGTCTTCGTTCTGCTGGCGGCGCGGGGTGGGCCGGGAGGACGAGGAGGGACTGGAGGACGAGGAGGAGATGGAGAGCGAGGATCGGGCGGGCAGGATGCGGCCTTGACGCATTGGGGTGGCCCCGATAAGATACGCTCAGGGTACCCGTCCCTGTTCCAGATGCACGACTGGAGAGCGACATGGCGAAGAAGAAGGCCGCGGCGAAACCCCAGGCGAAGTTCGGCATCATCGGCATGGCGGTGATGGGGCAGAACCTCGCGCTGAACGTGGAGAGCAAGGGCTATCCGTGCGCGGTGTTCAACCGCACGGGCTCGAAGACGAAGGCGTTCGTGGAGGCGAGCTGCGCGGGCAAGAAGATCATCCCGAGCTACACGCTGAAGGACTTCGTGGCGTCGCTGCGGCGCCCTCGGAAGGTGATGCTGATGGTGAAGGCGGGGGATGCGGTGGACGCCTTCATCAAGAAGCTGGTGCCGCTGCTCGAGCCGGGCGATTTGATCATCGACGGGGGGAATTCGTTCTTCAAGGATACGATCCGCCGCAACGAGATGCTGGCGAAGAAGGGGCTGCTCTACATCGGCACGGGCGTGAGCGGCGGCGAAGAGGGCGCGCTGAAGGGCCCGTCGATTATGCCTGGCGGGCAGAAGAAGGCGTGGACGCTGGTGAAGCCGATCCTCCAGAAGGTCTCGGCTCAGATCAAGGGCGCCCCGTGCTGCACGTACATCGGGCCCGACGGTGCGGGCCACTACGTGAAGATGGTGCACAACGGCATCGAGTACGGCGATATGCAGCTCATCTGCGAGGCCTACTACATCATGGCGAATGCCCTGGGGCTGACGGCTCCCGAGCTGCACGAGGTGTTTGCCGGGTGGAACAAGGGGGATCTGGATTCGTATCTGATCGAGATCACGCGCGACATCTTCGCGAAGATCGACCCCGATACGGGCAAGCCCATCGTGGAGCTGATCCTCGACAGGGCGGGTCAGAAGGGGACGGGGAAGTGGACGAGCCAGAGCGCTCTGGACCTGGGCGTGCCGGCGCCGACGATTGCCGAGGCGGTGTTTGCGCGGTGCATTTCGGCGGTGAAGGACGAGCGCGTGGCGGCCTCGAAGATTCTCAAGGGGCCGCGGAGCCAGAAATGGAAGGGGATCAGCCGCAAGCGGGCTATCGAGGCGATCCGCCAGGCGCTCTACGCCTCGAAGGTGTGCTCGTATGCCCAGGGCTTCGCGCTGATGACGGAGGCGGCGAAGGAGTATGGCTGGAAGCTCAACTTCGGCGAGATTTCGATGATCTGGCGGGGCGGCTGCATCATCCGCGCGCGGTTCCTCCAGAAGATCAAGGACGCGTTCGACCGCAATCCCGAGCTGGCCAACCTGCTGCTCGACCCCTACTTCCAGAAGATCGTGGAGGGGGCGCAGAAGTCGTGGCGGCTGGTGGTGGCGACGGCCACGCAACTGGGCATCCCGGTGCCGGCCTTCAGCTCGGCTCTGGGGTATTTCGACAGCTACCGCCGGGCGCGGCTGAGTGCGAATCTGATCCAGGCGCAGCGCGACTACTTCGGTGCGCACACGTATCTGCGGACGGACAAGGAGGGGGTGTTCCACACCGAGTGGCTCAAGTGAGCCGGCGGCACATTCCAGGCATCGCCCAGGGGGCAGGCCATGCGGCCTGCCCCCTTCGCATGGAGAGACGGGGGCCTCGTGGCGGAGGCCCCCGGTGGGGTGCGTTGGTGGATGTGCCGTCGCGGGTCTACTTGGGGGCGGTGGCGGATGTGAAGGCTTTGAGGAGCCATCCGCCCTTGCCGCCGGCGAGGGTGACGAAGTACCACTGGCCTTCCTGTGCCTGGACGGGGAGCGCGGTGCCGCGCGTGGCGGTGCCGACGACCTTGGCCGTGGCGTCGGGCTTCTCGTAGACTTTCACTTCGGCGAAGGCCACGTAGACGCGTGCGGGCAGAGCGCCGGCCGGTGCGGGCTGCGCGGGTGCGGGCTGTGCCTGCGCGGGCTGGGCGGGCGCGGGCTGGGCGGGGGCGGGCTGGGCGGGGGCGGGCTGGCCGGCGGGTGTGGCTCGGATGGTCTCGACCGGGACGTTCTGGGCGGCAGGCCCGGCTGCGGCGGGCCGGCCCGCCTGGTCGTAGTGGTAGTAGTTTGCTGGGGTGCGGCTGACGACGAACTGGATGGCCTTGGCGAGGCACACTCGGACGGCCTTTTCCATGGGAGTGTTGCGGAAGGCTCCGAGGCCCAGGCCCAGGCGGCTGCGTCCGCCGCCGACGACTCCGCCGATGAGGCCGCCGATATCCGTGGCCTTGCCTGTGACGGATGTGGCGGCGACGATGCGGGAGGTGCGGGTGTCGACGACGCGGAGGTCGATGGCCACGTAGGCCTGCTTGATGCCGCCGCCGGCGGCTGCGGGGTGTCGGCGGTTGAGGAGTACGGCTCCGACTCCTCCGCCCTGGTAGTTGGGCTCGAACTCGGTGATGGCGCCCATGACGAGGAGCTCGGCGCCCTCGATCTGGCCGGTGGGGGCGCCCGTGCCGGGCATCACGCGGCCGCTGCGGGCCAGGTCCTGCTCGGCTGTCACCGCCCCGAGTTCCTGGCGCTCGAGGACGATGTAGCGGTTGGTGTTGACGAGTTCGGTGGCGAGCATGTCGGCCATGCCCTCGCCGAGCTGGCGATAGCCTTTGGCGGCCTTTTGATCGAAGTTGGCGACGGCGATGCGTGCGCGCGGGCCGTTGTAGGCGACGGCCTGCATCTGGTCGATGCTGCCGGAGCCCTGCCCTCGTGTGACCTTGGCCTGGGGTTCGAGCAGCTCATCGCAACTGAGGAGGTTCAACGCGAGGACCAGGAGGCCGAGACCTGCTATCTGTCGGCCCATGACATGCTCCCTTCGCACTCCAGGAGGACGGTGTTCGGGTCGTCTCATTGGCAGATCGTATTGTGCCACGGCGGGGTGCTGGAGTCAATCCCCCATTGAGGATGGCCGCTGGTGGTGGGCGGGGTATTCGGTGGGTGGCGCACGAGCGGGTCACACGCGGTTGCCGTGGTGGGCTACGGCGGCCTTGCCCTCGGGGTCGCCGACGAGGCGTGCCCCGTGTTCCAGGCGTGTGCCCATGCCCACGACGGCGTGCTCGACGATGGCGCCGTCGCCTATCTCGGCTCCGGTCATGATGATGGCGTCGTGCACGTGGGCACCGGCGCCGATGGTGCACAGGTCGCCGATGCCGACGTTGGGTCCGATCTGGGCGCCCTTGCGGGCCTGGGCGCCGTGGCCGAGGATGGCCGGCTGGCGGATCGCGACGTCGGCGGGGACGTCGGGGATCTGCCACTCCCACTCGCCGAACAGCTCGCGCTGGGCTTCGAGATAGGCTGTGGGGTCGGTGACGTTGACCCAGAAGCGCCGCAGGTCGAAGGCGCGCACGACCTGTCCTGCGTCGAGGAGCATTCGGATGGCGTCGGTGAGTTCGTATTCGCCGCGTGGCGAGAGGTCGACCTGGCGCAGGAGGTCGAAAATCTGGGGGGGGAAGACGAAGATGCCGGCGTTGATGTAGTGGGTCTTGGGGGCTCCGCGCTTCGGGCGCTCGACGATGCGGTCGACGCGGTTTCCCTCGAGGTATACGGCTCCGCCCGAGGCGGGGTCGCGGAAGTAGCGGACGGAGAGGATGGCGGCAGGCTTCTCCTCGGTGTAGACCTCGACGATCTCGGGGACTTCGTGGCGGGACGTTACGATATCGCCGAAGAGCATGATGAAGGGCTCGCCATCGACGAAGGTCTCGGCGAGTGCGGCGGCCTGGCCGGTTCCCTTCGGGTCGGTCTGCTCGATGTAGTGGAGTCGCACGTTGCCGCGTCGGTCGCCGAGCACGGAGCGCATCATTTGTGCCTGGTGGCCGATGACAACGAGCGCGTCGTCGACGCCTGCGCTTTCGAGTTGTGCGATGGTGTGTGCGAGGATGGGGCGGTTGACCACAGGCAGCAGGGGCTTGGGCAGTTCATCGCACAGGCCGGTCATTCGGGTGCCCTTGCCTGCGGCCAGGATGACGGCTTTCATGCAGTTTCCCTCGGGATGCGGGCTGCGGTGGGCGTGCCCGCACGATCGCAGGACTTCGGGTGCGGAGGCGCCATGGGTCAGCCGCCCGATTCGGTGGGGTGGCCGCTGTCGGCCAGGAAGCCGCCGTCGGCGCCGTGGCGGCTCCGGATCTCCTGGAGCAGGCAGCGCTCGGAGCGCCGGCCGAAGATTCCGTCGGGTGTGAGGCCATGGCGTTTCTGGAACGCTTCAACCGAGTCGAAGCCGAGCCGGCGGAGCAGGGCCATGAGTCGCCGGGCTCGGGCCGCGGTGGCGCCATCGAGTTGCCCGGATCGTCGGCCCGGCATCATTTTCCTCTGGAAGTGCACCACGGTGTCGTAGCCGAGCCATGCGAGGCACTGCTTGCCGGACGGCGGCTTGGGCAGGTCGGGGATGGCTGCGGGCGGCAGATTGGGGGCCAGGCTCGGGAGCCCCAGCACGAGGGTGGCCGGGGGGGCGAGCGGGGGCAGGCGATTGGGGAACGGCGCGTCCGAGCCGCCGGTGCGTCGCCAGCCGATCTCGGCCCGGGCGACGCGCTCGACGTAGTAGCGGTCTGTGTGGAGGGCCTCGCTCTCGCGCCGGAGCGCGCGCTGGCGGAGCCGCAATGTGCGCACCTGGCCCAGCAGGGCGCGTTCCCGCGTGAACAGGCGCTCGAGGGTCTCGCGGTTGCGCCGCCGGGCGTCGCGGAACGCCACGATGCCGACGGCGACCAGGCACGCACACAGGAACCAGTAGCGGAGCGCCATGGGCACAAGCACCCTGTTGTGGCGGCCGGGTGCGGCCCCGCGGTCAGCGGGGCTCGGCCGCCTTCCTGGCGAGGTCCTCGACGGCTTCCTCGGGCGGCACGAGCTCGAGGTCGAGGGCCTTGATGCGGTCTACGAGGCGGGCGGGGGCCTTCAGGCGGGCCACCTTGGCTTCGAGCTGGCGGTTGCGCTCGATCGTGCGGTTCCGTTCGCATTCGAGCCTTGCGATGCGGTAGCCGCTGCGCGTGATGGCCGAGCGCTCGGAGACCAGGAACAGCGCTGCCGCCACCGCGAGCACGACGAGCACAGCAAAACCAATGAGGCGGCCCACGAGGTCTGCCCCCAGCTTTCGGGTCAACGGAACACGCGCGGTGCCAGGCGGTCGTAGGCCGTGGCCCGCGCCCCTTCGCGGTCGCGGTAGGTGGCGGCACACCAGATCTCGATGGCGTCCACCGCACCCACCACGGTCACATCTCTTTCGATCCCCGCGTGCTCCCTCAGGAATGGGGGGAGTCGCACGCGGCCCTGGCGGTCGGGCGCGGCCACGGCCGCTCGGCTGCCGAGCGCCCGCTTGAAGTCGCGCGCCGAGCCCCCGGCCAACGAGGCATCGGCCTCCAGGGCTGCCAGGAGTTCCTCGAGCCGCTCGTGCGTGTAGGCGATGATGCAGGGCTCGGGGCTGGGGATGAGGCACAGCCCTCTGGCGAGCTGCTGGCCTCCGGCCTCGCGGAGCCGGGCGGGCAGAGCGAGACGGGACTCGCGGTCGAGCGCGTGGGTGTACTCGCCAAGGAACACAGGGGCGCCGTCCCAAGTTTCCCCGTTTCTCCCCAATTTGCCCCTATTACTCTACCCGTTCGGGTACACATGTCAAGGCCGTTTCCGAAAAAAGGGTCCTATTCGCCGTATGGCCGCGCTGGCGACGCGTCCACAGCGGCCTGTGGCTTCGGGGAAATGAGGGATTCACGATGGCTGCCGAACGGGGAGGAAACGGCAGCCGAGCCGGGGGAGCATCCCCGGCTGTGGCCCTATGTGTTGTCTCGCACGCTACTTGGGCAGCTCGGGTGTCGGCGCGGCCTTGCGCAGGGCGTAGCGTGCGATGCGTGCGGTGCTGGGAGCATCGTGGAGCTTGCTTGCAGCGGTCAGTGCCTGGCGGGCGGCGGCGGCGTGGGCTGATTGGGGGTGGCGGGCGAGTGTCTCGCCGACGGCCCAGACCAGGGATTCGCGGGTCTCGCCGGTGGCGGCGGGCATATGGTCGAGAAGGGGCTTGAGGGTCTGGGCGTCGCCGATTCGGCCGAGCGCGGCGGCTGCGGCGGCTGCGGCTTTCGGCTCGTCGAGTGCGGCCACGAGGGTGGGGACGGCCGCGGCTCCGTGCTGTTCGAGAGCCGCGACGGCGTACCAGCGGACCGTCTCGTCGGGGTCGCAAAGGGCGGTGCCGAGTGTGGCGAGGGGCTTGTGGCCCGTGAAGTTGCCGAGGGCGTGGGCGGCGACGCGCCGGACCTCGGGGTAGTGGCACCTGGCGGCGGCGATGAGGGGGTCGAGGCCGGCGGCTGCGCCCGGCCCGGCCTGGGCGGCAATCTGGCCGATGCCCGAGACGATGCCCCAGGCGATGTACTTGTCGCTGCGGCCGGGGTGTGCGTCGCGGTAGTCCTCGATGGCCTCGGTGTGCTTGGCGATGTTCGCGTCGTCCTCGCTGGTGCGCTCGGCTTTTTCCATGAGCTCGGCCAGGGGCACTTGCCATTGTGCGAGGGTGGCGGCTCCGGCAAGTGCGGTGTTGAGCTGTTCGACGAGGACGGGGAGTGCGGCCACGCCGAGGGTGCCGAGGGCGTCTGCGGCGGGGGTTCGGATCTTGGCCTCGGGGTCGCTCAGGAGGTCGATGAGGTACTTGACGGCGGCGAGTCGCTTGGCGGGGTCGAGGCTGGGGCGTCGGCCGAGGGCCTGTGCGGCGACGAGTTTCACGATGGCATCGCCGTCGTTCATGGCCTGTTCGAGAGCGGCGGTGGCCTTGGGGGATTGGGTGCCTGCGAGCACGCCGGCGGCGGCTCGCCTGATGCGGCGGGCCTCGCCGGTGGCGGGTTCGAGCATCCGGGCCAGCAGGTCGTCGCGGGCGTCGCTGGGCAGGAGCGAGAGTGCGTTGATGGCGTCGGCGCGGGTGCCGGCGTCGAAGTCGGCGTTCGCGGCCTGTGCGAGGAGTGTCTCCTCGCACTTGCGCGTGGCGGCGTCCACGCGCTCGAGGAAGGGAGCCACGTTCGTCTTGCCGAGCTTCGCGAGGAGTTGTGCGGCGAGGAGGGCGACGCGGCTGTCGTCCTCGTTCGTGAAGGTGGCGGGGAGTTGTGCGTTGAGCTTGTCGGCGAAGCCCTGGGGCTCGCCGGCATTGGCGGCTCCCTCGCAGTAGCACAGGGCGGCGTAGCGGACGTCGCGGCTCTTGTCGTCGGCGAGTCGCTCGAGCAGGAGAGGAGCGGCTCGCGGGTCGCGGGATGCGGCGAGTTCGCGCACGGTGTCGAGCCGGATATCGTCGTCGGTGCTGCGGATGCGTTCGAGCAGGCGCGGCCAGTTTTTCTCGGCGGCGGTGGCGGCGGGCTCGTCGGGGAGGACGAGGCGGTAGGCCGAGCGCAGGGCGTTGCGTGCGAGGGAATCGGTGGCGGCGGCCACGAGTTTCTCGTCGTCCGACCGCAGGAGCAGGATGAGGTCGTTGGCGGGAGCGGAGAGCTGCGTGAAGTAGCCGAGCGCGCGGGCGGCCTCGATGCGCAGCTCCGCGTCGTCGCTCGTGAGGGCGTCGAGGAGAGGCTGGGCGGCGGTCTCGGCCTCCGAGCGTGCGAGCGAGGCCTTGTCCGCGATGACGCCGAGCGCGCGGGCCGCTTTCACGCGGAGCGTCTCGGGCTTGGCCGTGATGCCGAACTCCTTGGCCACGTCCTCGAAATCTTCGCCGGTGATGATGCTGCTCAGCGGCTTGACGACGGCGCGCCCGTGCTCGGTGAGGCTCCGCTCGGCTCGGCTGCGGGCAGCTTCGGACTCGCTCGTGAGGTCGGCGAGCAGCTTCTCCACGTCGCGCGTGCTCTTGCCCGAGCAGCCGGCGAGCAGCAGGCCGATCGGCACGGCGAGGAGGACGTGCAGGAGGCGGGTGTGCATGGGCCGTACTCTCCACCAACGGTCGGTTCGCATATGAGTCAGCGGGCGGAGTATAGCATGGCATGGCGCGGGGAGTCAACTCCCCTCGCCCGCAAGCGGATGCACCGGCGCACCGGCCACACCGCCCTCGGCCGATGCGGCTCTCAGCGGGCGGCTCTCGCCGAGGCCCGCCGCCGCCAGACGGGCCGATGGGCAGGGGCTGTGCGGTTGCCCCAAGGCCCCGCTGTGGGCGGCCCGACCCAGGAAGCGCCCTCGGACAGGGTGTCGCGAGTCTGGCCCAGGATCTGGGGACCTCTGTGCCGCGATGGGTTCCCCCTCGACGTCGCGCTGACCGGAGGGGATGGATGGGGGATTGGAAGGGTGGATGGACGGAAGGCGGAACGCACGCGCTCCATTCTTCCACTCTTCCACCCTTCCATTCTCCCACCCTTCCATTCGTCCCCGCAGGGGGGAAGACCCGGTGGGCTTCGGGGAACTCCCACGGGAATACCCCACGATTCCGGGTCGGATTCGGGCGTCGCCGGCGGGTTGACTCGGGCTGGCGTTTGGTGTAGAGTGACGCGGGCACGTAAGGAAGCATCATGGCAGATACACGCGCAAGGGTTGGTGTGGACCCTGGGAAGACGCTTCTCCTGGCCTGGCTGGTGCCGGGGGCGGGCCACTGGCTGCTGCACCGTCGGGGCCGCGCCCTGCTCTACGGGGCCTCCGTGATTGGCGTGTTCATCGCGGGCCTCCTGATGGGCGGGCTCCAGACAGTGTCCGTCTACGGCCACAAGTGGGCCTTCGCACTCCAGATATTCGACGGCCCGATGGCGATTGCGGCCGCCGTGGCCCACCACCTGGTGGCGGTGGGCTCGCAGGCCGCGGGCGTGGCGGCGGATTCGCTGCTGCGGCGTCTGGCCTCCACCGAGCCCTCGCAGCTCACCGACCTTGGGATGACGTTCACCCTGGTTTCCGCAGCGTTCAACGTGCTGGTGATAGCGGACGCCTTCTACCTGGCGGACAAGCCGGAAGACGAGACGGCATGACGGAAGCCGTGACTCGATACATCGCGGGCCTCGTGCTCTGTGCGCTGGTGGCTGTGGCCTACAGTGCCACGCGCAAGCGCGGCCTGCGCGCCATCGTGCTCGACAGCCTGTTCTGCCTGACCTGCATGATGGGCGTCGTGGCGGCGGTCGTGGCCGTCGTGTGGCTCCTGTGCGCCGCGAAGTAGCATCGGGGAGGGTGAGAAGGGAACGCCTGCCATGGCGCTTCGCGTGGCCGTGCTGGGTGCATCGGGCTTCGGACGCCATCACGCCCGATGGTATGCGGAACTGGGGTGCGAGGTGGTGGCGTTCCTCGGATCGTCGCCCCGCAGCGTCGCCGCCACGGCTCGTGCTCTCGCCGATGCCTTCGGGTTCGCCGGGCGCGGCTACACCTCGCTCGGCGACCTCCTGGCCACCGAGTCGCCCGACGCGGTGAGCGTGTGCACCCCCCCTCCCCTGCACGGCGACCACGCGCTGGCCGCCCTGGAAGCCGGCGCGTCCGTGCTCTGCGAGAAGCCCTTCGTGTGGCGGCCGGGCGCCACGGGCGCCGAGCTCGTCGCCGAGGCGCGCCGCCTGACCGCGACTGCGGAGCGCCGCGGCGTGGTGCTGGCCGTGAACACCCAGTATGCGGCCGCGGCCGAGGAGTATCGCCGCCTCGTGCCGCAAGCTCTCCAGGCCCCCCGCCATTTCCAGGGCGAAATGACCTCGCGCCTCAAGCCCACCGGGCCGCGCGGGCGCGACATCGTGATCGACCTGATGCCCCATCCCCTCAGCGTGTTGCTCGCCCTGCTGCCCGAGGCGCAGCTCCGCCCGGGCACCGTGCGCGCCAGCATCGAGCACGAGAGCAGCACGGCCACCTTCGACGTCGAGGCGGGCGGGCAGACGTGCCGCGCGACGATCCACGTGGCCAAGCTCCCCGATGCGCCCTTCCCGCGGCGCTTCGGGTTCGACGATTTCGTGGCCGACTGCGGCACCGAACCAGATGCCGCCGGCGTCTATCGCGGGTACGTGCGCCTGCCCGGCCGCGAGCAGGCCTGCGACGACTTCATGCACACGTCCATCGAGCGGTTCTGCCGGGCAGCGGGCGGCCACGGAGCGCCCCTCGCGGGCGCCGCCGCCGCCACGCGCAACCTCGAGATCCTGCTCGCATCGCTCGACGAAGCCGAGCGGGCCTGACCGCCCGCACGACATAGAGCGCCGGGGGAAGCCGGCGGAAAGAGCTCCACGGATGGAACAGCCAAGCCTCCTTGCCGAAGCCGTTGCAGAAGCGCGGCGGCACAAATACATCGAGAGCCAGAAGGCCGGCCGCGACCTCGGGGGCGCGGCCATCGACGACTGGCACCGCCGCCACTGGACCCTCTGGCTGCGCCACCGCTGGCTCGAGCATCTCCTGGGCACCCGCCGCTGGCAGGAGCTCGAACCCTGGCGCTTCGGGCGCCTCACCACGCTCTTCGCCGCACACATCCCACTCCTCGAAGACGTCGCGGAGAGAGTCCGCCGCGGCGCGGAAAACATCGATATTCTCTGCTGGGCCGCACGCGAGCGACGCGACCGCCAGACCGTCGAGCGCATGCTCGTGGAACTGCGCCTCAACGAAATCCGCTGTAACCGCCAGTGCATCGCATTCGCCCGTCTCGCCATGGACATGGAGACGGACCCCCTGCCATCGCGAGGAGAACCTGAGCCCGACGTGCCTTGTTGAACCGGGCAATCTGAGCCCCGGCGTGCCCCTTCGGTTGCGGCCCTCCGCAACAGGGAACCGGCCATGTCCGTTTTCATCGACCGATTCATCGGCTATCTCGACAGCGAGCGTGGCTGCTCGAGGCAAACCCTGAGAGCCTATTCCGCCGACCTGACGGCCTTCGCCGCCTTCATGGAGCCCGACACCGAGCTCGAGCCGGCCGCCATCTCCACCCTCCGCCTGCGCCGCTACCTGGCCCACCTGCGCGAGCAGGGCTCCGCTCGCACGACCATCGCGCGCAAGGTCGCCTCGCTCCGCTCCTTCTACCGCTTCCTCGTGCGCGAGGGAGTCGTCAGCCACAACCCCGCGACCGACCTCACCGTCCCACGCCGCGAACACCATCTGCCCATCTTCCTCGACGAGGCCGAAGTCGAACGCCTGGTCAACACCCCAGACGTGAGCGACGTGGCCGGCCGCCGCGACCACGCCATCCTCGAAATGCTCTATAGCACCGGCATGCGAGTCGGCGAACTCTCCGCCGTCAACATCGAGGACGTCGACCTCCTCGGCGAAGTCGTCAAGGCACGGGGCAAGGGCAAGAAGGAGCGCCTCGTCCCCCTCGGCAGGCCCGCCGTCCAGGCACTCAAGGACTACCTGGCCGTGCGCGCCGCCATCGCACGCGGCCGCCGAGCCCACCGAAGGGCGCTCTTCATCAACAAGGCCGGCGGACGCCTCACCGCACGCGGCGTGCGACGCATCTTCACCCGACACGCACGAGCCGCAGGCCTCACCGAGAAAGCAACCCCCCACACCCTCCGCCACAGCTTCGCCACCCACATGCTCAACCGCGGCGCCGACCTGCGGGCCGTCCAGGAACTCCTCGGCCACGCCAGCCTCGCCAGCACACAAATCTACACCCACGTGACCACCGAGCACCTCAAGAACGTCTACAACAAGGCCCACCCCAGGGCGTGAGACGCCCCGCATGAGCACCCGCATCCTCTATGCCATCACCGAGCTCGACGTCGGCGGAGCCGAAAAAGCCCTCGCCCAGCTTGCCACCCGCCTCGACCGCGACGCCTTCGCACCCGAGGTCGCCTGCCTGGCCGGCCAAGGCCCCATTGCCGCCCTCCTCCGCGAAAACGGCGTGCCCGTCCACCTGCTCAAAGCCCGCGGCAAGCTCGACGTGCGCGCGCTCTGGCGACTGCGCAAGCTCTGCCGCACCGCCGACATCGTGCACAGCTTCCTCTTCCACGCGAACATCGCAGCGCGCCTGGCCGCCATCGCCACAGGCACCGCCGCCGTCATCTCCGCCGCCCGCGTCGCCGAGCGCTCCCGGCCCCGCCGCCGCACACTCGAATGCCGCACACACCGCCTCGTGGACGCCGAGGTCTGCGTCTCCAACGGCGTGCGCGACTTCCTCGCCGCCGGAGGCTTCCCACGCACCAAGCTCGTCGTCATCCCAAACGGCGTCGACGTCGCCCGCTTCGAGGGACGCGACCCCGCCTTCAAGGGACGCATGGGCCTCTCCCGCGACACCCGCCTCGTGACCACCATCGGGCGCCTCCACGAACAGAAGGGCATCGCCGCCTTCCTCCACGCCGCAGCCTCCATCCTCCAGTCCCGCAGCGACTGCCACTTCCTCGTCGTCGGCACCGGCCCCCTCGAAGCCGACCTGCGACGCCTGGCCGCCGAGCTCCACATCGCCCGCCACGTCGCCTTCCTCGGCTACACCGACCGCGTGGCCGAAGTGCTCAAGGCCACGGACGTGTTCGTCCTCGCCTCCCTCTGGGAAGGCATGCCCAACGCCGTGCTCGAGGCCATGGCCGCCGCGACCCCCGTCGTCGCCACCCGCGTGGAGGGCACGGAGGACGTCGTCGAGGACGGCCGCACCGGCCTCCTCGTCCCACCCGGCGACACCCCCGGCCTCGTGAACTCCATCCTCAAGCTCCTCGACCACCCCGCCCTGGCCGCCGAGCAGGGCCAGGCCGCCCAGGCCCACGTGCGCCGCCACTTCCCCCTCGAAACCATGGTGCGGCGCCACGAGGAACTCTACATCGAGCTGCTGGCCCGCACCTCTCACCAGGCCCGCGCGTGAGCACCGCATCTCACGGCGAGGCACAGCGGGTATCCAGCATCGAGCACCCAACACCAACCCCCCCACACCGGCCGCCCACCCAAGAGATCGCCCCCACAGAGACAAGCTCCGTGGGGGCTGGGAAGCAGGCTGGCCGATTGGCGGCTCGGGGCCTCAGCAGGCGCGGCGGCGCCTGCGGAGGATGCCCAGGGCGCCCAGGCCGAGGAGCACGAGCGTGGCCGGCTCGGGCACCTGGGTGAGACGGAGGATCTGGCCTTCGTCGTTGGGGCCGGGGACGATGTCGTAGGAGAAGCCGAAGATGTCGGAACTGAGGCGGAAGGCGGGGCCGAGCTCGATGCCGTCGCTGGCGTAGAGGACGTCGTAGGTCTCGCGGGTGCCCCTGAAGGCGTAGCCGCCGATGCCTGAGACTTCGAGCCAGCCCTCGAGGAGGGCCTGGCCGTCGATCTCGATGAAATCGCTCACGTCGGGGAAGGCGGTGCCGTCGTAGATGAACTCCTGGCCGAGCTGGCAGGCGTAAGCCGAGGTGGGGAGGAGGCTTAGGTCGCCCGTCATGGTGATGGTGCCGGCGCTGGTGCCTGGAGCGAGGACGTAGAGGATATCGAGGTCGCCGACCACGTGGCCTTCGCCGGTGAGGATGTCGACCTGTGCCGGCCCGAAGGTCACCTGGCTGGGGTCGGTGGTGAAGGCCATAGCGAGGGCGGGGTCGGCGGAGGGATGGATGTAGGTGCTTCCGCCGGTGACGTCGACGCCGAAGCCGAGGTCGCCGCCGATGGGGCCGGCTCCGCCGCCGCCGTTGCTGAGGCGGAGCTCGAAGCTGTGCCAGCCGGGGGCCACCGCGATGTCGGCGTTGCTTGCATTGCGGTTGGGCAGGCTGCCGGTGCCGGTGTAGGAACGCTGGTTCCAGTCGTCGTCGCGGAGGAACTCGGTGCCGTGGGCCGTGACGGGATCGACGGTGACGTAGTCGCCGTCGAGCCAGATGCGTGCCTTGTCGTCGATGCGCTCGGTGAAGGAGATGTGGCCGTCGGCATCGTAGACCCAGCCGGTGTAGATCTCGGTGGTGCTGCCGCCGATGCTGTTCTCGGTTTCGGAGAAGTCGGCGTCGACGGTTGCCGAGGCGATGCCGGGGTTGCGGGAGCTGGTATTGATGTCGCCGCCCACGGTGCCGTACCACACGCCCTGTGCGGCGTTGCTGCTGATGGGGCCCGTGACGGCGAGGACGGTGCCGGGGCCGCCGAGGATGATGGTGTTGGCTCCTGAGAGCGAGAGGTCGCCGCTGGCCTGGAAGCTGCCGGTCTGGGCGGCGTAGACGTTGTCGCCGCACACGAGGGAGGCGCCTTCGGCGAAGCTGACGCGGTTGGCGGCCGCGTGCACCGAGGCGTTGGTGACGGTGAGGCCGCCGGTGACGTTCATGTCCGCGCCGAGGTTCACGTTGCCCGTGCCGTGGACGTAGCCGCTGCCGATGCCCACGACGCCGGTGGTGGTCACCTGGCCGCCGGAGACGTCGAGCGATGCCACATCGCCGCCCGCGGCGAGGCTGAGGAGGCCGCTGGTGACGTTGGCGTTGTTGATGGGATGGCTGGCGTTTACGGTGCCGCCGGTCACGTCGAAGTTCCTGCCGGCCGAGCCCGCGCCGGTGTCGAGGGTGGAGCCGCCGGCGGCTTCGAAGGTGTTGACGGCCGAGCCTGCGGGGATTTCGGGGTCGGCGAGCGTCCTGGCGCCGGCATTCACGTAGCGGAGCCGGCCGAGGTTGTTGTAGATGCCGCCGCCGGTGAATGCCACGAGGGCTGCGCCGCCGTTGATCTCGACGGTGCCGCTCGAGCCGCCCACGTTGCCGTCGACGGTCACCACGTCGTTGCTGGCCAGGAGGCGCCCCGAGCCGTTGAGGTTCACCGCGTTGCCGACGTCCACCGGGCCGGTGGTGTCGAACGTCTGGCCGTTCTGGACGGTCAGGTTGTTGGTCACGGTGAGGGCGTTTCCGTTCATGTTCAGGTGGCCGCCGTTGTCGGTCACGTTGTTGGCCGTGAGGGGGGCGTCGTAGGTCAGGGTGTTGCTGTTGAGGTTCACGGTGGCGCCGGCGAGGCCGAGGATGGTCTCGGCGGACTGGATGTTGGTGTTGCCCGAGACGTTCAGGGTGTTGTTCACGGTGAGGGTGTTGCCGTGGAGATTCACGTCGCCGCCGTTGGCGTTGACGGTGTTGCCGATCACGTCGCCGCCGTCGTAGTTGAGGGTGCCGCCGTTGAGGTTGATGGTGGGGATGGCGCCGCCGCCCCCGCCGCCGCCGAGCAGAGTCTCGGCGCCCTCGAGGGTGATGCCGCTGTTGAGGTTGAAGGTGTTGTTCACGGTGAGGGTGTGGCCGCCGAGGTCGAGGTCACCGCCGTTGGCATTGAAGACGTTGACGGTCATGTCGGGGTCGTAGTCGAGGAGGCCGCCGGCAAGGGTGAGGGTGGGCACGGAGGGGATCTGCACGGCGAGGGGGTCGAGCTTGGTGCTGGCCGAGACCGTCAGGGTGTCGGCCACGGTGAGGGTGTTGCCGGCGAGGCTGAGGTCTCCGCCGTTGAGGTTCAGGTTCCCGACGGCGAGGTTCTGGTCGTAGACGAGGGAGCCGCCGGGGTTCAGGGTCACGGTGGCCGTGGCGACGCCGAGGGTGGCGCTCGCCATCTGGAGGGTATCGTTGAGCGCGAGTGCGTTGGTCAGCGAGATGGAGGCCCCCGGATCGACGAAAGGGGCTTCGCTGACGGTGAGGCTGCCGGCCTGAAGCGCGCCGCTGATCATGGGCGAGCTGCCCGCCTTCAGGTCCACGGAGGCTGCGCTCAGCGTGGCACCAGGGCCGACGAGCAACTGGCCGCTTACATCCACGTTGCTGGCGATCGCGACGGTGGCACCGGGCTCGATGATCAACGCCCCCATCGACTGAAGGTCGAGCGAGTAGCCGACGTTGGTCTGGCCTGGAGCAGCGACGACGGCATCGTCGTCGATGGTCACCTCGGTGAGGTCGTCGGGCGGTGCGGGGGTGCCGCTCCAGGTGGAGGCGAGGTGCCAGTAGTCGCTGGCCGCGCTGGTGATCGAGCCGGAGCTGAGGAACCACAGGCCATCGCCGCCGTTGTAGAGCTCGGCGACCTC
>Ga0272441_10005481_pt1 | contig 22001 bp, 20 predicted proteins | sample SSMProp6N_FD_193582 | JGI IMG/M metagenome (GOLD analysis project Ga0272441, IMG submission 193582) | Marine sediment archaeal communities from Little Sippewissett salt marsh, Falmouth, MA, United States - SSM-Prop-6N | ecosystem: Environmental > Aquatic > Marine > Wetlands > Sediment ... | reverse complement strand
AGGGGAGATTTCCTTATCTGTTGGGCAGCACGGGATGGATCCTTAGAAAGCTTATTAAGATATTTTCTTGCAACGCCAATGCCTTGGCTAGTTAATAAATCCCGAAGATGAGAAAGTTTAATTGCTGCCGATATAAGACTAAGGCCATGATACATGGAGCCTCCTCGTTTCCCTAAATTCTTTCGCATTCTGGCCTGTATGTCGATTAGAGCCTTTTTGCTTAATTTATCCACCTTTAACCCCTTGGCCTGACGAGTATATTTCTGTAATTGTGCAAGATATCCAATAAGAAGAGTATCAATTTTTGATCGTATCTTTTTTATTTCTGCAGGCATGGAAATGACATGCCAATTTAACCGTCTATAGGGAATATATGGCTTAACATCTTCGTCATTCTCTGTTCTAATTTCAACATATTCAATACCAAGGTTTTTAGCCACCTCCACAAGTTTAGGATAACTACTCCCAGGAGAAGCTGTAAGACCCAATATTTGTGAGTAACGACTTGTGACAAGATATCTGTGAGCAATAGGAACATAGGCATAATTTCCCACTGCTCGATGAGCCTCATCAAAAATAATAAGTGAGCAATCATTTAAGGATAAATTTTTTTGAAGATCATTTTGTATAGTTTGGGGTGTTGCCACAATAATGCGGGATGAGGCATAGTAGGAAAGCCTTTCTTTTCTAGAGCATGTCTCACTGGTAATAAGAGTAATATCTTCATCCTTAAAAGTAGCAATTTTTTTTATTGATAATGTATGTTGCTCACAAAGAGGCTTGGTGGGCGCCAGGAAAAAAATTTTTCCATATGGAAACTTATAGGCTAAAACAAGAATAGCAATAATCGTTTTTCCTAGACCTGTTGGAAGGACAATAAGAGAGTTTTTGTCTCTTGTTTGACGATAAATATTAATCTGGTAGGATCTTTCTTGGACAAAATTAGGTTTGATGAAATCATGTCGTATATAGGACATGTTGTGGAATTACCTCTCCTTAAAATTTACATCATGATAGACAGATTGTAATTCCTCTGTTATTTTCTCTAATTTAACTAGTTGCAAATGAATAAAATATAAGATAATACCAATTACAATAAAAATGAAGGATAACGCGGACCAACCTGCTAATTCTCCATAATCAAGAAAGGATTCACCATGTATTGCAGAAGATAATACTCCCCAGATAAGGAGATAGGAAACAATAATCAAGATTCCTACAAAGATACATATCTTGCTCAAGATTCCTGTATGGAAATCTTGAACGCTATGGGTGGATTTTTGTGTGCGAATCCGTTTTTTCATTGACTCTTAAACATTTTCTTTATTATATGTTTTATGGGAAAGCCATATTGGGGGAAAAATATAATGTAGGGATGAATGATTAGGATTATTTGCCAGTCAATTCTTATTAACCAAGGGTTAAGTTATGGTTGATAAGGGTGAATTAAGGTTTCAGGTAAGCGAATCATGCTGAAAAAGTGCTTTGTGGCTTGTATAATGTGTCTATGGTTCAGTAGTTATGGCCTTGATGCGGCTGTTCCGCCAACAGCGATTGTGAATAGCCAAGGAGAAGAAGTTTTCAATGGGAAATGTGGAGATAGCGGTCTTTGGTCAAAAGAGGATGAAGGGGATCATTTTCCATGTACTCGTGAATGGTGGAATATTGATACCTTTTTTGGGGATGGACATAATACATGGAGTGTAACGGCTTCTATGGGATATGAAATGGAAACTTTTACCTGTAATATGTTTTTTACATTATTTAACGGAGAGACAGGACAGTGTTACCGTTTTGGTTCCTTTGATGATCCTTTGGGTACGTTATTACACAAAAAAAATGAGGTGAATCTAACATATGGATTGTCAACAATGAGAGGGTTATATCCCCGGTATTGTATCCACTTAGAGGACAAGGAGAGTATCCTGAGTTTAGATATGGATTTTTATGCTGAGACAAAACCCCAATGGGTCACAGGGAATATAACTGATGGTTTTCTTCCTATGGGTATGGGTTTTTACAGGTATGGATTTATTTCCCGATGCAGCGTAACAGGAACAATGTATTTTGAGGAAAAGACAGTAAACATTACGGGAAAAGGATATTATGAACATGTATGGGGAAATTGGTCTTATCATGACCCTCTTATGACACCACGGAATGTAAGTGGGTTATATGGTACTTTGATAAAATGGTGGCGGACTAGTAACTCCTTCTCTCTCCCGTCTTCAATTGCTCTATCTAGTGATAATAATCCATTTGGATATGACTGGATATGGGCAACTTTTGAGAATAACTGGAGTTTATTTTATGGAAATCTGATGTTTTGGATAATGGAAGGACCAGCGCTTGGTATACTATATTTGGAAAAAGATGGACATTATAATGAATTTGTTGATATCTCCTTTAAATATGAGGCTAGGGAATATAACAAGGAATTTGACATCTACTATCCCTTAGAAATTATCATAGAGGCAAAAAATAATGACACTCTTCTGTCACTGCATTTTACCATGACAGCGGAACGAAATGTATATATTGACAGATTTAACGGGATAACATACTGGCAAGGATTGGGATTATGGGAAGCACCAGGTATCGTTACCGGGTATTACAATAATGGAGGGGCCAATGTTTCTTTGCAGGGAAAGTGTGAAATAGAACCACAAAGACTTTTTTCTCCCTTGGGCCATAATCAAATAACAATAACGCGTTACCCAGAAACAAGAGGAATCTCCATAAATATCACATCTCATCTATTAGCCACAGAGGTATACATGGGTTTTCATCTATTACCCCGTCCAAGATTTTATTATGACATTAAACATATTGAAAGAGATAGAGCAAACAATAAATCTTTACCAATTAAAAAAAGATAGATAAAAAAAAATTGTAATGCACTTATGTCCCTGTTGACCCAAATCCCTGTGCCCCTCTTTCTGATTCTGTTAAATGCTCTACAGGTTTAAAATGAGCATGATATCGTGGCGATAGAACAAGTTGTGCAATGCGTTGGCCTTCGTGGATTTTGAAAGGTTTTTTCCCAAGATTCATCATGATTATTTTCAACTCGCCTCTATATCCCACATCAATGGTCCCGGGACTATTGGGTAAAATTAGGCCATGGTTAAGAGCAAGGCCACTACGAGGCCGCACCTGCAAATCAAAACCTGTAGGAAGCTCAATTTTAAGGCCTGTGGGTATGGCTTTAATTTCATGTGGATTGAGAATGCAATTTATTATTGAACAAACATCTGCTCCTGAATCATCCTCATGGGCATAGGTAGGAAGGCGAGCTTTTGGAGAAATGAGTTCTATATGAACGATAGTCTTTTCCATATCTTCAACCAATCCAGACATATTGCGTCTTGATGTAAGTCATTGATTAATGGTTTATTAGTTTATGGAAGTTTATAACAGCATTATTTTGGGAGAAAAAGTATTTCTCTTGCTAAATCAATTAAAATGAGCTATTTTCCTTTTTAAATAAAAAATATCTAAAAAAAAGATTTATTAACAACTTCAGGTAATAGGGAAAACCTTGTTTATGACAAGCAAAAAACAAAGCAGTATATATAAGATGGCAGAGGAAATTGCTCATAAAATCATTCATAACCAGATTAAAAATAAGAAGAATCTACATGAAGAAAAGAAAAAATTATGCGGGAAATATAACCTAAAAACTGTGCCTTCAAATGCAGATATTCTATCATATATACCAATCGAGGCAATAAACAGTTATCCAGTAATAAAGACTATTTTAAGAAAAAAACCAGTGCGTACAATATCTGGAGTAGCTGTTGTTGCCGTAATGACATCTCCTGAGAAGTGCCCACACGGAAAATGCATCATTTGCCCTGGGGGGCCTCCCCTCTCTCCACAATCATATACGGGACAGGAACCTGCAGCCTTACGCGCCACGAGAAACATGTTTAATCCCTTTAATCAAACCCAAGGAAGAATTAAACAATTAGAGACAATAGGACATATAACTAATAAAATAGAGCTAATCATAATGGGAGGAACATTCACGGCAAGAAACCCTTATTATCAATCATGGTTCATACAGAAATGCTACGAAGCATTAAACCAAAAAAAACACTCTTCACTGCAACAAGCGATGGACACAAATAAATTAGCTAAACATAGATGCATTGGATTAACGATTGAAACCCGGCCAGACTGGCTGAGATTACGCCATATTGATAACATATTACGGTTTGGTGCAACAAGAGTTGAATTAGGGGTGCAAACAACATTTGATGATGTACTGATCACTAGCGGAAGACAACACTTGGTCACCGATTCCATACATGCCACTCAGATGGCAAAAGACGCGGGTCTAAAAATTTGCTACCATCTCATGCTTGGATTACCTGGCAGTACACCAGAAAAGGATTTTGACAGTTTCAAAGAAATCTTTGAGCACGAAAAGTTTCGACCGGATATGCTAAAAATATATCCTACTCTAGTGTTGAAGGGAACAAAACTATACCAGCTATGGAAAAAAGGGGAATATACACCTCTGTGCCTGAAAGAGACAATTAGACTAATTGCACAAATGAAAAGGGTTGCTCCTCCGTGGGTCAGAATACAAAGGATAGAAAGGGACATACCTGCTCAGCTGATAGAGGCAGGAATAAAAAAAAGTAATCTTCGGCAATTAATAAAAAAGGAAATGGAACAACATGGGTGGCAGTGCCAATGTATTCGCTGTCGAGAAGTTGGCCATAGATGCTATAAAGATAAAATATATCCACAGAAAATTGAAGAGACAAGATATGACTATATTGCCAGTGAGGGAAAAGAGATATTTATCTCACTGGAGGATAAAAAAAATAATTTAATTATAGGTTATTGCCGATTACGCATTCCTCATGCTCCCCATCGCCCTGAGTTTACACATGATTCTGCCATTATTAGAGAATTAAAGATCCATGGAAATGTGGTAGAGATTGGCAAGAAACCAAAAAGTGAATACCAGCATCGCGGATTGGGAGAACAACTTATAAAGAAAGCAGAAAATATTTCACGGGAACATGACATCAGGAAATTATTGGTTTTGAGTGGAATCGGAGTTAAAAAATATTATTATAGATTAGGTTTTATAGATGATGGTATATATGTAAGTAAAACTCTCTAGAGGGGATAAGAACGGATGAGACAGGTTGCTGCCGCAACGATATAGAAACCTGCAAGGGTAAGATAGAAAACAGCCCACAACTCATTATTTTCTAATGTGGATCGTGCTATTCTGTTATTATACATTTTATGGAGCATCCATACCGTGGGAATACCAAGAATAAAAAGAGTGATTAGTTGCCGGGGAAGAAAACCAAAATAAAGATAGAGACCCAATAGGAAAAAAGTAAGAAATGACAGGAAAGCCATTATTTTATTAAGGGTAATCCGTCGATGAAAAACAGCAGGGGTGACAATGCCAAAACTTTTGTCTCCTTCTATATCATTTAAATCTTTTGTATTTTGCCAGGCAAGAACCCAAAGCCCGGCTAGACTACCAATAAACCAGGGGATAGGGTTTAAAATATTTCCAAAAAGACTCCATGCCGCAGGAAAGGGAAGTAGCCCCCGTGAAATAGCAAGCGATGCAGTATTAACCCATAGCCTCTTTTTAATTCTAAAAGGCTCAAGATTATACAGAACACCAAACAATAAAAAAATGAAAATGAAAAAACCAAAGTTAATGTTAATGGCAAAGCTTCCTACAACAGCAAAGATGGAAAGCATCCACGATGCAGCCTCTGCCTCTCCCTTAGAAATAACCCCTGAAATAATAGGTCGATAACCCTTATGATTAATTTTATCTACTTCAATATCTTCCAATTGGTTAAGGATTTGCCCCACCGCTTGAGCAGCTGCCAATATGAGAGAGGCAAAGATAATAATTCCAAGGTTATCAAAAAATAGGAAGAGCTGAGTATCAGTTGCCAACTGTATGATTACGCCAAAGAAAACGGCGATAAAGGGGGCAATGAGGGTGAAAGGGCGTACGAGCTGAAACCACGCCTTTACCTTTTCCATCATCATATCCCTAATGCTCAATTACTTAATAAAGATACTCATAAAATTTAAGAAAAAAAAAGCATACAATGGATAAAAAATAACTCTAGTAAAACCTATCAGGGATTGTAATAACTAGATGAAGGCTAAAATATGAAATAGAAAGTGTAACATTAAGGTTTAATGAATATCAATCGGCGGCATTTAATCTGAGTGTGTACAAATGAAAATTCAACAGATGTATCCATGGATAAAGACTCTATTACCAATAATAGGTATCGGAGTATTTATTTACATTATTTATGATATTGGAATACATAATATCAATGAATCCATTAGCAAAATTAATGTAGTCTTTTTTATCATATCTTTTATGATTTTTTTCCCCAGAATAATCATAAGCACATATAAATGGAAAATAATTTCCACTGAGCAAGGTATCAATATAGGTTTGACCAGTCTTTTAAAATTTAATATCATAGGTATTTTCTATGGGACTGTTACACCCCTTTGGATAGGAGATTACATTCGTATTCCTTATCTTCAGGAAGAAACCGGTGAACCGTTTGGCAAGTGTGCTTCAACAGTAATCATTGATCAGGCAGTAGAACTGGTTGCATTATTTATTCTGGCTTTGGGGGGAGGACTCATTATCATACGACGATTGCCAATGGTGTTTCTTGCTCTTTTTGCCCTGTTTATTATCTTTATGATAGCAGCAATTTTTTTGAAAGATAAAAAAAGGAGTAGACGATTTTTTTTATTTATCTATCGTTTCTTTATACCTCAAAAATTGAAGGGCTTGATGGAACAGGAATTTCATTCTTTTTATAGCCATATTCCGCCACTAAAATTTCTTTTTTTTCCTCTCTTGTTGGAAATTGGAAGCTATATTCTTTTTTTCACCCAGATATTCATATTGACCCTCTCTTTTCCTTTTAATATTCCCTATACAAAATTTATTTTAATTTATCCCATCGCTTCACTCATCAGTCTTATCCCCATTGCAGTTAGTGGATTGGGGACTAGGGAAGGAACACTAATTCATTTATTTGCCCTTTATGGTATTCCCAGTGACAAAATAGTTGCAATTTCTCTGGGGGGATATATCGTTACCCTATTACTACCATCCTTTATTGGAGGCATACTCTCTATTTCCATGCACAAAAAAGAAAAAACCTCATCTTTACAAAAAAAAAAATCAGACCTAATAAGATAAGGGTACAATAGAAATACGATTTGATAACTAGAATAGGGGGCACCTAAAAAAATAGACGACGAACGCATCGTTTATGTTGGTAAAAGATATTCCTGAAGTTAAAAGTTTAACACATTTTGGTACGGATGTGATATAGAAAAAAACCAGTTATGCAGAGTTATCCATGAAAAGGAGTAAAAAGAAAAGAATTATATAAAAAACTAAATTATATCATCTTCTTAAAAAACTTAAAAGATAATAGGAAGATATATGCCTTGCCCTCCCAAAAAAAAATTGAGTAAAAAAGGATACTGGTTATGCATTAAAAAAAAAAATAATGGCTTTCTACTTTTAGCTTTCTTAATTTTAATACTGGCGATATTTTTACCCACACCCCAGGGATTAACAGACAATGGAAAAGTCATGATTGGGATATTTGTAATGGCAGCCATCCTATGGAGCACAGAATCTCTGCCCCTGGCTGTGACAGGACTTTTAGTCATGGCTATCCAATCTCTTTTGCATATTGTCAAATATCGGGAAGTGTTCTCTGCATTTGGAAATGAGGCAGTGTTTTTCCTTATTGGAGCATTCATGATTGCAGCCGCTGTTGAAAAACACGGATTCCATCGAAGAATAGCATTTAATTTCCTAAAAATTTTTGAAAAAAATCCTAAAATTTTTACCTTTGGCCTAATGATTTGTTGTGCCTTTCTGTCTTTTATTATCCCTGAGCATGCAGTGGCAGCATTATTTTTACCCATTGGTCTTATGATATTAACGGGAATGAAACTCCTTCCTGGAAAGAGCAACTTCGGAAAAGTATGTATGCTGTCCATTGCATATGGGTGCTCAATAGGGAGTTTGGGCACACTTATTGGAGGAGCAAGAAACCCCCTTACTGTTGGAATTCTGGAAAACCATGGGATTTCGGTAAGTTTTTTTGATTGGATGGTGTACGCAATGCCTGTGGTATTTATTTCTTTGCCCGTTGTATGGTTGATATTACAAATTTTTTTTCCCATTGAAGTAAATGATCTTAGCAATGCTAAAAAGGAGATTGCTCTGCAATTAAACAAGATAGGAAAAATGGGTGTAAAAGAAATTACAACAATCCTCATCCTTTGTTTCACCATGTTTTTATGGATATTTTTTTCACAAGACATTGGCGTAGCTATCATAGCAATCGCTGGTGCAATTCTTCTTTTCGTGACAAAAACTATCAGCTGGAAGGATATTGAACAACGCCTTCCGTGGGGGATTATTTTATTATATGGAGGAGCTATAACCCTTGGTTTAGGGATGGAACAAACCGGTGCTGCACGATGGATAGCAGATGGCGTACTGAATGCATTAGGGGAAAACCCTTACATAATAATATTGGGACTAATAATCCTATCAAAATATCTAACTGAAATGATGAGTAATACTGGTGCCGTGGCTATGCTTCTTCCAATTGGAATAGGTTTAGCAAGCGAGATTGAAAATGTGAGTATTTTATTGGCATCAATGATAATTGCTTTAAGCAGTGGTCTAGCCTTTATGTTGATTATCGCAACACCAGGAAATGCAATAACTTATACATCGGGTTATTTTTCCACGCGGGATCTTGCCCGTGCTGGATTAATAGCAAATGTAGCATGTATTGTAATTATATGGTTAATTGCTATAGGGTACTGGAAAGGTATACTTGGATTGTAAGACTATGGTAAAAAAAATTTATAAAGGAAACCTGTCTATCACACTCTTATCCTGTGAATGTAAGCGATATGTAGAGATAAAATCAAAAGAGGTGATTCTTTAAGGTGAGTCAATGTTTACCAGAATTTTAATTGCGATTTCTTCAGAGTTTATGTCAGAGGGACCTGTTAAAAGAGCAGCCCAATTAGCTGAAAAATTTAACAGTGAGGTAAAACTGGTATATATCATTGAAGAAAAGGTATTAGAAACATTGGATAAAGTAGCTGAAGGGGTACAGACATACCAAGAAAGAGAAAAGATAAAAAAGGAAATAAGTGAAAATCACGGGGCGCGTTCTGGGGAGATGATCCTAAAAAAATTCGAAATGATATTAAAAAAAAAGGGAATAGATGCTAAAAAAAAGATAGTACGTGGGAAATTTTCTGAGATTGTTAAACGGGAAACAGAAAAAGAGAAAAGTGATCTCATTATCATGAGTTTTCAGAGAAGCTGTCTTTTGAGTTATCGACTGTTTCAGGATGTGGATATACCTATTTGGATTGAATCAAATGAAAAAATTAGAAAAATATTGGCTGTGTGTACCAATCTGGCCCCCAATGAAAAAGTACCACAAATAAGTATGGCTTTGGCTAAAATATATAACGCAGAACTATCAATGATATATATAATAGATACAACGGACAGAATAATGGTTGACAAAAATTTGATACGATCAGAAAAAAAAGATAAACAAACACTTGTAGAGGAAGGGAATAAGTTCAAGGAAAATATGGAAAAAAGAGGTTTAAAAACGGATGTAGTAATAGGCAGTCTAGAAAAAATTATAAGGGAAAAGGAAAAGAAAATAAAATCGAATCTAATCATTATTGGAAGAGAACAAAAAAAACGTAGAATCTTAGGCGTTTATTACAGAAACCCACGGTTAAAAATAGCAGAAAAAACTAAACATTCAGTATTGTATTTAAACTAAAATAAGAAAGCCATCAGGAAAAATATGAAGAAAGAAAAATTTATCCATAAAAAATAAAGACACAGGCTAGGATACAACTAATGATGGAAGCAGGGATAGCCAAGCTTGGCCAACGGCGCAGGACTTAAGATCTGATCGAGAATAAGGGTTTGAGAGGACATCCTGTCTCGAAGGAGTTCGAGGGTTCAAATCCCTCTCCCTGCATAACTTTTATATAGTAAAATAACACAAAAAAATGGTTTTTGCAGAGAAGAACATTCAGAATTTCATTGGTAAAAACACGTTAAAATCCCTTTTGTATAATTCTTGTTTTTTAAATATTTAATAACTCATACCATGTTCAAATCAATAGCAAAATACTCTGGAAGAAACCATGAAAAAAGACTGGGAAAAAAATATGCTTTTTTCTACCACCTCTCTCTCAAAATCCTACGGTCACTTCAAAGCACTAAACAATCTCAACATTAGAGTAAGGGAAGGAACAATTGGTTTACTGGGTCCTAATGGTGCAGGAAAAAGCACGCTGCTTCGCATACTATTAGGATTGCTTGAGCCCTCAAGTGGGGAATACAAAATTTTTGAAGACAAAAAAAGGGAAGACATATTTGATTGGATAGGGTATATGCCCGAACATGACTGCCTTCCAACAAAGCAGACCGCAGTAGGATTTGTGTCCTATTTCGGACAGCTGTCCGGTTTGCCTCCAGATGTAGCAATGGAACAAACTCATCAAACACTTGATTATGTGGGACTTGAAGAAGAACGGTACCGTAAAATTGAAAGCTATTCCTCTGGTATGAAACAACGGGTCAAACTAGCGCAGGCTCTGGTCCACGACCCCCGGGTTGTCTTTCTCGACGAACCTACTAATGGAATGGATCCTCAAGGTAGAGAAGAAATGTTAGCTTTGCTTCATGATATTGCCTCTCTTGATAAAAGCATTTTGCTCAGCTCTCATCTTCTTCCAGACGTGGAGTTTATTTGTAAGCATGCTATTATTCTGAACAATGGTGAATTAGTGGAAGAGGGCAGGGTTGAGAAGTTACTGGGGATGAAAACGCTACGGGTCAAAATCCTTGGCGATAAAAAGGCATTTGTTAAGTCCTTGGAGACTCATGGATGTACCGTGTCTGCCGCTAGAAGTGAACTTATGATAGAAGGAGAAAACCTCTTCCAAATAATTTGGAAGGCTGCACAGGAAAATAAGGTTCAGATACGTTATCTAGGATCTCGTTCTCGTTCACTGGAAGAACTATTTCTTGATGTAATAGAGGGAAATAATGGGAATTGATTTTCAAAAATATCGCCTTCGGAAGAGCATGCATACTTCGCTGTACCAAAGGGTGTTCATTATGACAAAAAACGGTGCATATCAATTATTCACATCGAAGTGGGTCCTTGCCCTCATTGTTTTAACATATCTTGTTGGTTTTGTAACCAAGTTGTTATCAATTGTATTTGGAAACTCGAGTATCGAGGCTGATTTTTTTTATGATTTTTATAAGGATGGGCAACTCTGGTTTGTATTAATGGCAGCAGTGGCGGGCTCAGGGATAATAGCAAACGATTTGAAACACCATACCATTGTACTATATTTTATTCGCATTCCAAAAAAAGCCTATCTGGCCGGGAAAACTGGCATCGTGGGGAGTGTTTTGAGTGTTCCCATACTGTTGCCAGGTGTGCTACTGTTCTTTGTAGCCGTAGTGTCATCAACTGACCCGTGGAACACACTTGTTAATAACCTCTGGATTTTCGGTGCCATAGTGATAATGGGTATATTTATCATCCTGTTGTTGAGTACTATTTCCCTTGCAATTTCCAGTCTCACTTCTGATAAGAGATATGCTGGTGCCGGCATCTTTGTTATTTTCATGTTTTCTGATATTATATCAGAAGCGTTGAGGAGCTTTATTGAAAATGACCGTTTGGCCATGGTATCTGTGTGGAACAATGTCAGAGTGATAGGATGGCGTCTTTTCGATATGGAAATTCAGTACAGTTTCCCATGGTATGAGTCAATAGTAGTCTTAGTAGCGGTGTTCATCTGCTCAGCAGTCATACTTTACTGGATGCTATTCAAAAAGGAGGTATGGATATGAACATTGTTACCGCTGATAATCTTTCAAAATGGTATGGAGAGGTTATCGGACTTAATCAGTTTAATGTGGTAATAGAGGCAGGGATTACAGGTCTTGTTGGACCGAATGGTGCTGGCAAAACTACTCTTCTTCGAATCCTTACGGGTCTTATCCATGAGGACAAAGGACATGTTAAGGTGCTGGGGGAACCGCCGTGGAATAATCCGTTGCTTAATGCACGAATTGGTTATTGCCCAGAGCACGAAATGCTTTATCCTTGGATGACTGGTATTGATTTTCTTGTTTCCATGATGAAAATGCATGGGTTTCAGAAAAATGAAAGTATTAAAAAAGCACGTGAAGCCCTGAAAATCGTCGGGTTGAATCGTGAAGATAGTCAGAGGAAAATAAAAGGTTATAGTAAGGGAATGAGACAGAAAGTAAAAGTTGCTCAGGCGTTCATTCATAATCCTGAACTCCTTATTCTTGATGAACCGCTTGCCGGCACCGATCCAATGGGGAGGAAAACATTAATTGAGCTTGTCAAAAAGATGGCTGCCGAAGGAACACATGTCATTGTGAGTAGCCATGTGCTATATGAAATAGAGGGGCTTACCGACCAGGTTGTACTTATTGACGCTGGCAGAGCATTGGCAACTGGGCATATCCATGAAATACGGGGGCTCATAGATCAGCATCCCCACACTGTCAATATTGCAACCAATGATGCACGACGACTGGGAAAAACATTAATGGAAGAAGAAATAGTGCTTACGGTGACTTTGATGGACGAAAGCCATGTTGCAGTGAAGACACATCAACCAGATAGCTTCTATCAAAGAATGCCAGATATCGTGGTGAACGGGGGCTACGAAGTTTATGAAATGTTTAGCCCTGATGACAACCTCGAAGCTGTATTTCGATATTTGGTGAAAAAATGAGTGTAAGACAGAAAATAGAAATGATACGGTTTACGGTAAAACAATTGTTTTTGTCGCGGAAAACAGCCATGCTTTTGGTGCTTTCTTTCTTTCCACTTATCCTTGTCGGTGCATGGATGTATGACTCCAATGACCAGGTATCATCGGAGATTTTTTCCAATCTTTTTATCGCGATTTTTCTTCAGTTCATAGTACTCATTGTATCGCTATTATATGGTACCTCACTTATTAACACTGAGATATCAAACAAGACAATTAGTTATCTTTCCACCCGTTCATTTCGAAGAGAGGAACTGTTTCTATATAGATCAGTTAGTGCTATCCTTGTAGCTTTTTTTGTTATTGTTATCCCTATTGTTGTTTCTCTTGTTGCACTCAGTTTTTATGAGGGTAACCTTGTTATTCTTGGTAAACTGCTGGGGTATGTTGCGGTTGTTTTACTTAGTGTCACAGTATATGTGTCATTTTTTTCTTTTATTGGTGTGTTGTTGAAGCGGCCGTTGATGGCGGGACTACTCTTTGCCTTTATTTGGGAGATACTGTTGGCTAATCTTCCAGGGAAAATACCAAATATGACCGTGATGTTTTATCTTCGGTCGATGTCTCATCATCTGATTGATGCTACCTGGCCTGATTATTATCCAAAAGCTATCACCACAGGCGGATCTGTTGCGGTATTGACAGGGGTAGCCATTTTCTTTCTTTTCTTTGGCACTTTTATATTTCGTCATAAAAACTTAGTTGAGAAAGCCTAAAAAAAGATTTTGAGACGTAAAATCCCTGACAGGTGTCTTTATTATTGCATCCGTATATAATATGCTTCTCCCCATTTTTTTATCTCAAACATATTAGTAAATAGGGTTTCGATTTCTTCCTTTAGTGATACTATTTTGACGTGCAAATCTGTGACCAAGTCTTGGCTCAGACACTTTATCTCCTCAATTTTTTTTTACCTCCGTTACAAACTTGTTTTTTTTTTATTGGTAAAAAAACGTTCAAATATCTTTACCGAAACTTTCTGTTTGCACTGCAATTCGTATCCGGAAGGGATTTAAACCCCAGCACAATATCTCTCTCCCTGCACTAAAAAAATGGAATAAATGAAAATTTTTTAACCCAATGGGATATTATAAAAAAAAATGGCGAAAAAACCTCAGAAATACCGCACAGGAATACGATCCGCAACAAAAACTCAAGAGAAACAGATTGTACAAAATGCAAAAAAAATTCTTGAAGACCCATTAATAGCTCTTCCAAAGTGCCTGAATCCAAAGTGTAAAGGATTATTGGGTAAATGCTATTTCAAAACAGAATTTAAAGAAATTGAAAAAATCCGTTCAATAAAAAACGATGAAAAAAAAATTACGCGACATACCAAAGGCGATAATCTCGTCTCCGCTATCGCAGGAACATTGCTTATTGCACATTCCCAAAAGGCTCCTTATCTCGCTGTAGCTAAATTACCCCATGGAACTGTCCCCTATGCAAAGAGAGGAGATGCAAACTGGGAAAAACTGATTGGAGTACAACATTTTACGGATCCTCAATTACGCCTCCTAAGCGTAGGAGAAAAAGCAGTAAAAAAAGGTTTACATATCTATTCCACCAACGATGCCATGTTTTGCACGGGAAATGAAGCCCATCCTCCAGTAGAATTTATACAGTTTGTAAGCAAAAAGCTGGGTTTAAACAATGATTACACATGTAAACATTTAAATAAAAAAATAGTGAAGGAAAAAAAGACAATACAACAACCATACATAAGGATAAAATGGATATCTGGAAAAAAAATTATTGGTGTATGCAAAGAATGCTCCCAGGGGAATACCCTCACACGTCTAAAACAATATTTCTATTCACCAGATGACGAGTTTCAAGTGGAAGTTGTCTCTAGAGAAATTGAGTGTATAAGCAACTGCCCCAAATGTAAAATTAAACCGCGGATGGATGAAAACATTGATACGCTACCCTATATTGAAGGGAAGATGTCAGACAATGCATTCATTGAGTATTATAAAAATGAAAGCAAAAAACAGATTGAAAAATTAGATGAAAAAATTATTATCATGGATGACAAATGTTATGGTGATGATACTACTAGATTTATAGAGGACCTAAATCCCACAAAATGGGAAAAACTGGGATTAGAGTATATACTAAATAAAATTACAGCCCCTCTCATCATCCCTAGAATCACCCCAAATAAAATCTTAGAGAAATACTGGGAGGAGTATGGAAAAGAGATACTGAAGAAATTAGTACAGGATGAGGTACAAGTACAAGAAATTTTGACCATGAGTGCTCTTCCCTCAGAAATGCTAGAGAAAGCATTAAATATGTCAGAGAAAAAAGAGATATTATCAAATCTCCCCCGTTATGAAAACTTGCCTCCTCTTGCTGGTTTAGCCGATGCCATTGCCAGGGCATATAAAACCTTGGGAAAAAAAGAGGCGATAAAAATTATATCCAGTGCTGGGAACAAAATAAAAGATAAATCCGTGGCCTACTCCTTTTTGTTAGCCATGGACCAAGGACAAGACCTGAGTTGGAAATACTCACCTGTAGAAAAAGAATTGGGTCAGCATCTTCAAGTATATGCAAAAAAGTTACTTAATGCACAATCTCAAAATTATCATGATGCACTTCAAGAGTTAATATTTGCCACTGGCTCAACAGAAAAAATTAAACGTTGACAATGCTTCATGAAAAATCTTGTGGCATTATTATATATCGCTGCGATAAAAAAAAAGAGTACTTACTACTAAAATACGGTTATGGCCATTGGGGTTTTGTGAAAGGAAAGATTGAAAAAGGTGAAAAGGAAAAAGATACGGCAGTTCGAGAAAGCCAAGAGGAAACTGGCATTACTAAGGATGAATTATCATTTGTGCCCAATTTCAAAGAGACCATATCCTATGTATACAACAAAACCGGAAAAACAATTTCCAAAAAAGTAATTTTTTTTCTAGCAAAAACACAAAAAGAACACATAAGATTATCTTATGAACACAAAGATTATGTATGGCTTCCCTACACAGAGGCAAAGAAAAAATTAACCTTTAAAAAGAGTAAAAATCTGTTGGAAAAAGCACATAAAAAGCTAACAGAAAATATTTCTTATCAATAAATAAAGAAGGATATAGATTACCCGAGTAACGAAACCATATAGGGTAACGCTATCACGGTGCCAATAACTGACCCAATATTAGCAAAGGCTACCACGAGGAGGACATGAGTCACCCGATTTTTAAAAAAATCCCGTAATGAATCCAGGTGGGTGAGCGCTTCAAAATCCTTCACTCGCGGGGTTTTAATCTTAGTTTCTACTAGTCCTGCAAACCATCCGGCTGCAAAAGCAGGATGAAGAGAAGTTAAAGGAGCGGCTATAAATGCGGTTAATATGGAAAGGGGATGACCTAAGGCCAATAATGCGCCCAATGCAGATAATCCTCCATTAATTATAATCCAAAGAAATAGGATATCTATCACAGTTTCAAAGCCTTTGAGATAAAGGCCATAGAGAAGAATGATGATAAAGGAGGCCGGTACCAAATATTTTAGATATCTAAAATACCTACGCTTGGCAGGCAGGGTCAAAAGATGGGAGATAGATCTTTTTTTATCAAGATATTTTTTAATACCTTCAACATGACCGGCTCCTACAACAGCAACAATTTTTTTTCCATTTGCCTGAAGAATTTTATTGGCGATATATAAATCTCTTTCATGGATGATTGCCTTTGAAAGAGAGGGTAAATGGTCACTAAGCTCAGTAAGAAGCTCACTCATAACATCCTTTTGTGTCAAAGAATCAATATCTTCCTCTGTTAATTCATATTCTTCTGAAAAAATGCCCATGATAACAGAGAAAAATAGTTTAATTTTTTCCCAAATACCTGCTTCTGATAACGCTCTTTTAAGGGTAATTTTTATATCACGGTCCAGCAGCTCGATGGGGATTTTTTTTTGTTGTGCTAATTTTACTGCTTCCATCATCTCCATACCTGGGCGAATACCTATACTATCACCGTATCTCCTTTGGATATTTGACAAAAGTATATTGAGGAGAAGCAAATAGGCCTTGCCTTCTCTAACGACTTGGAGAATATCGGTTTCTTTCCATTTTTTTTCAGATTGCAATTGTTCATAACGTTGTGGGTCTAATTCAATTCCAATAATATCAGGTTTCTCTTGAGTTATTACTGAATTGACTAACTCACTGCTTTTTGTACCAATGTGGGCCACTCCCACTAGTATGATTTCTTTATCATCAAAACTAATCTTTTCAACATTCATTTATCCAGCAGGGATATGAGGATAGATATAATAAATATTTCTTATCTTAGAACCACCTAAGGGCATAAAAAAAGTATATGTCTTAGGTCCCTTGAAGAAAATGGTCAATAAAAAAACAGGAGAGACGGTCTTACACACAAAAAAAGGGGTTTTAGTGATACACTTTTCCTTTTTAAGCATCTGCCTGAATAGACAAACAGCAAAAAAATACATGAGGGATATAAAAAAAAAGAAGGAGGGTCTGGTGTTAAATGATGGTCTCTGAAAGCAATTTATTCCTTATGATATTTCCAATTGATATTTCTTGTAATATTGACATAAAGATCAGCTCCGCGGCGCAATATCTTTTTCTCATTTAATACATCCAAGGCCTCAAGAGCCAACATTTCAATGATATTATTAACCAGCGGCTTGTTGGATTCCAAAATAAGGCCGATTTCTTTGAGAATATCTTGCACTGTTTCACCTTCGAGATTGATTTCTATTTTAACCATGGTTACACCTAAATTAATCAATGCAACACAATCTTATAGTCTTTGTGCACAATATGTATACTGATAATAAAAAAAAAATAACATTGGGTTTAAATACAATAATTTATTCTTTTTTACACATGACTAGACAACCAATGCCCATTGTGGTCTTGGCGATATTATATGCAATTGCGGGATTGATAAACATTATCACCGGGCCGATATATTTAATGGCGGCTGGCTTGGGAATAATTAAAGGTTTGGGGATAATTATAATAATAATTGGTATCTGTTATTTTCTAGTATCTTGGGGACTATGGACCATGAAATCCTGGGCAAGAAGATGGGGTATAATCCCTCTCATAATTGGATTATTAGCTTTTCCTGTAGGTACCATCATCTCAATAATCCTTCTTATATTATGGCTATTGTTTAAGAAAGAAATAAGCAATGCCCTCTGATAGTTAAAAAAATTAACACAAGTAAATAGTGAATTGTGAACTGATACCCTGTGCGATGTCTTTAAATAGAGAAAACCAATTCTGCCGATAAAAAAAACAGCAAGGGAAGGGGTTATGAATGGTAAAGCTAACTGAATTAGTTCTAAGGGATGGTCATCAGTCACTGTTGGCCACTAGAATGAGAACAGAGGATATGTTACCCATTGCTGAAAAATTAGACCAAGTGGGCTATTTTTCCCTTGAAGTATGGGGAGGGGCAACATTTGATGTACCTATTCGATATCTTAATGAAGACCCCTGGGAACGACTAAGGGCATTAAAAAAAGTTATGCCCAATACTCCCCTGCAAATGCTCGAGAGAGCAATGAACATTGTTGCCTACCGCAATTATCCAGATGATGTGGTAAAAAAATTTATTTACCTTGCAAAAAAAAATGGATGTGATTATTTTAGAATATTTGACGCCCTCAATGATTTACGAAATATGGAAGTGCCCATAAAAGCAGTGAAAAAAGTAGGAGGACACGCACAGGGATCCCTGTGCTATACCATCAGCCCAATCCATACGGTTGAGCGATACGTGGAGCAATTCCAGAAATTAGAGAGAATGGGATGTGACTCATTGTGCATCAAAGACATGGCAGGTATAATATCTCCAGTAAAAGCCTACGATATAATCAAAGGCTGCAAAGACTCAGGGATTAAGGTTCCTATTAATCTGCATACCCACTGTACGTCAGGTATGACAGGAATGGCCTATATGCGGGCATGCCAGGCAGAAATTGATATTTTAGATACTTCTATGTCTCCTATATCCGGTGGAACAGCAGCGCCCCCTACAGAATCTATTGTGGCCGCACTAAAAGATTCGGAGTGGGATACCCAGTATGATATTGATCTGCTAATTGAAATTAGAAAATATTTTCTTGATATATGGGAAAAATATCGGCATCTTCACCGGATTAATGCTCTCAAGGTCGATCCTTCAGTAGCGGTTCATCAAATTCCAGGTGGCATGCTATCCAATCTAATATTTCAACTTGAGGAACAAGGAGCAGGCGGAAAATATACCCAAATATTAGCTGAAACAGCCCGGGTGCGTGAGGAACTAGGATACCCACCGCTGGTGACCCCCACAAGTCAAGTAGTCGGTGTACAGGCCGTAATGAATGTTCTCCATGGCCGTTACAAGGTAATCCCAAAAGAAACAAAGGACTATTGCCGGGGAATGTATGGAGAACCTCCTGCACCAATCAAAAAAGAGATTATGAAAATGGTGCTGGGAAGCAATTATAAAGAGCAGGTAATTGAATGTCGTCCAGCTGATTTAATAGAACCCCTTTGGGAAAAACGAAAGAAAGAATTACAAGAAATTGACGCCGCCCTTATCAAAAAAGAAGAAGACATTATGACCTATGTACTCTACCCACAGGTAGGATTAAAATTTCTAAAAGGTGAATCTTCTGCTGAATTCACCTCAGATGAATTGCCCCTTCCCGTTACACACAAACTCACCCGTGAAATGGTAAAGTCAATGTTCCCAGAACATAAACAGGTGTGGATAGAGACTGAAGAACCGGGACAAAGACAAGTGCGACCTGCAATGCCAACAGAGTTTGATGTAGAAGTCAATGGAGAAGCCTTTGAAGTCAAGGTGACTCCCATAGGATTTGCTGTAGATAGCGGTATAGATGTTGCATCAAAGGTACCACCCGCAAAGGTAGAAGGGGGAATTAAGTCAACGATGCAGGGAACAATCCTTAAAATCAAGGTCAAGAAAGGAGAAGAGATAGAAAAAGGTGACATCCTCATGACCATTGAAGCAATGAAGATGGAACAGGAGATAATAGCAGAAAAAGGGGGAGAGATAAAAGAAATTTTTGTTAAAGAAGGAGAAGGAGTAAAAAATGGTGATCTCCTTATGCAAATCATATAGGATTAAGACAGTCTATGCTCAATAAGGTTTTAATAGCAAATAGAGGAGAAATTGCAATTAGGATAATGCGAGCATGCAAGGAGCTGGGGGTAAGAACCGCCGCAGTTTTTTCTGATGCAGATAAATTTGCTCTTTTTGTGAAGTATGCAGATGAAAAATACAATATCGGACCTGGGCCAGCATCACAAAGTTATCTAAATAAGGACAAAATAATCGATGTGGCTTTAAAATGCGAAGCTGATGGTATCCATCCAGGCTATGGATTTATGGCTGAAAGTGCACAATTTGCACAATTATGTAAAAAAAATGGGATTGAGTTTATTGGTCCTCCTGTAAAAGCAATGAAGCTGATGGGCTCCAAAATAGATTCTAAGAAATCCATGATAAAGGCAGGCGTGCATGTTGTCCCGGGAGTGACCGAAGCAATTTCTAATCACGATAAAGCCAAGGATATCGCCCATAAGATTGGTTATCCAATAATGTTAAAGGCATCTGCAGGCGGAGGAGGGATTGGCATACAAATGGTGGAAAACGAGGAAAAACTAGAAAAAGCCTTGGATAGTGTACGAAAATTGGCCCTTAATTCCTTTGGTGATGACGCAGTATTTATTGAGAAATTTATTCAAGATCCTCGCCATATAGAGTTTCAAATAATGGGGGACAAAAAAGGAAACGTAATCCATGTCTATGAGCGGGAGTGTAGCATCCAAAGGAGAAACCAAAAATTGATTGAGGAAACACCCTCGTGTGCTCTGACACCAGAATTGCGAAACGAGATGGGTGAACAAGCAGTACTGGTAGGAAAGACAGCAGGATATTATAATGCTGGCACCTGCGAATTTATGTTTAAGGAAGGAAAGTATTACTTTTTAGAGATGAATACTCGCCTGCAAGTAGAACATCCCATCACTGAAGAGATAACCGGGGTGGATCTGGCACGAGAACAGCTCCTTGTAGCCTCAGGCAGGGAATTATCCTATGGCCAGGAAGATATTGTTCCTCGTGGGCATGCTATAGAATGCAGAATTAATGCCGAGGATCCCATGAATCAATTCAATCCTGCCCCTGGCAGGATAATTCGATATGCTGAACCCAGTGGTCCAGGCGTCAGGATTGATTCAGGTGTATATCAAGGTTTCACCATTCCCCCTTATTATGATTCCATGATTGCTAAATTAATTGTGTGGGCTGAGGATCGACCAAAAGCTATTAACCGAATGAAACGTGCTCTTTGGGAATTCCAGATTGGGGGAGTAAAAACAAATATTCCCTTTCACACAGTGGTTATGAATCATGCTCAGTGGTTAGCAGGTAAATACAATACAAGTTTTATTCCCCATTATAGCATCATGGATAAGGTTAAGCAGTATGTTGAAGAGACAACAGCGAATGGGTCTACGGAAAAAAAAGTAGCAGCTATCACTGCTGCACAGGCCTATAGTGCATCATTAAGGTGAGATTATGGAGGACGCAATCTTTTTAAAAAAAGGAGAAGCAAAATACGAGAAAAAAAGAGATGGAAAAGTGTATAATATGCTGATGAAATCTACCGTGATGGAAGCAATTATTGCAGAATTGGAGGAATCAGCAAAATCTCGATTGTATAAACACAACGGAGAAGAAATTCATCTAGTATTAGAGGGAAAAATTGAATATGCGGTGGGTGAACGAAAATTTGTAATGAACAAGGGGGACACCCTTTGGCACCGATCTGATATTCCGCATGGCGCAAAAAATTTGGGGAAAGGAAAAGCTATTTATTTAACAGTGGGTTCGCCCCCGACCTTTATGTAGATAGATGAAAATTTATCGATATGGCGAAGTGGAATCTACCCAGAAGATAGCGAAACAATTAATAAAACAAGGCTTGGAGAGAGGCAGTATTATTGTTGCAGATAGCCAAATAAAGGGAAGAGGAAGACT
>Ga0272441_10005480_pt1 | contig 22008 bp, 18 predicted proteins | sample SSMProp6N_FD_193582 | JGI IMG/M metagenome (GOLD analysis project Ga0272441, IMG submission 193582) | Marine sediment archaeal communities from Little Sippewissett salt marsh, Falmouth, MA, United States - SSM-Prop-6N | ecosystem: Environmental > Aquatic > Marine > Wetlands > Sediment ... | reverse complement strand
AGTTTAACAGCATTTTCCATGCAAGTCTGCAAAATTACCTTGTAATCTTCCGCTAAACTTTCTGGGCATTCCATTACTATCTCATCATGTACCTGTGCTAAAATATACGCCTCATCATTTCTATGTTTTATAGCAGTGTATAAATCAACCATTGCTTTTTTTGTTATATCAGCTGAAGAACCCTGAATTTTTGTATTAATACTTCTTCTATCAACACTTCCCATTATTTGATATAATGACATATCAGGATTATTTAACTGTTTTAGTTCTGGAAAGTATCTTCTCCTACCAAAAAGTGTCTCTACGTACCCTACACGTTTAGCCTCTGCCTGAACTTTCTTTATATAAAACTTTACAGATGGGAATTGCTGAAAATAAACATCAATTATCCCCTCTGCTTTTCTCTGACTTACACCTAACTGTTCACCTAAACTTTTTGAACCTCTGCCGTAAGCAAGCCCAAAATTTATAGATTTTGCCATAAATCTCTCGTCTGGGTATAGTTTTTTTACATCTTCTACCTTACAATCTAAATTAAACATTGAATGAGCAGTAGCACTATGTAAGTCGTGCCCAGCTTTAAAAAACTCAATCATCCTCTTGTCCTTTGAAAGGTGCGCTAGTACACGAGACTCTTGCTGCGAATAATCTGCGAGAATTATTTTATACCCATCTGACGCTGTAAACATACCTCTATACCCATACTCATCATGCGAAGGTAGTTGCTGTAAATTTATATTTGAACTAGATAATCTCGAAGTTTGAGTGCCAATCTGATTAAAACTCCCATAAGTTCTTCCGCCAGATTTTACTACTCGTGGTAACATTTTCTCTACAAAGGCTGTATACATCTTACTTATCTTTCTGTACTTTAACATCTTAGATACCCATTTATGCCTCTTATGCTTCTTTAACTCTTTTACGCCTGTTGATTCTATATGTATTCCTATATGGTCTAAATAAGCTTTTACTTGTTGATTTGATGAAGGATTAAATACGGTTAAAGCCCGTTTTTTCTCTGATAAAGGCATTTTAAAATCCGAATTTTTAACCTCTGTTTCTAAATCTGTTTTAAGTCTTTCAGCTTGTCTTGGATTACTTTTCTTTAACTGCTTATACTCTAAATACTTCTTAACCCAATCATCCTCTGCGTATTGACTTAGAACTTTAACAGTGGTTGTAGTTACTCCAATACCTCTATAATTTAAATAAGCTATTACACCTTTGTACGCATTTACGTTAAAAACTGGCATATTTGATATACTTGGGATAAATCCGCTTTTAACTGTATCTTGTATAATATCTACCTTCAACGCCTTTAACTCTTTCTCAAGATTAATCTTTAACTGCCGTAATGCAGGTACATCAATTTTTATACCTCTATTTTCCATAGAAGCTAATGTTTCTACAAACGGCATTTCTAAATCTCTTAAAACTTTCTTCATCTTATTATTAAGCAGAGGCAAGTAATGCCTATATAACTGTAAGGTGTATATAGTATCATCCATTGCGTAATCCGCAAATTTCTCTAAATCGTCTGGATCGACTTCTTTATACTTCGTCATATCAACGTGTAATATCTCTTTTGCGAGTGTTTTAAGCCCAAATTTCTGTCTTTTACCCATCTCTGCCATCCAAGCCATTATCATAGAATCGTAATACCTCTTCAAACCGATACCTATTTTCTGAAACACTTTCAAATCAAATTTAGCATTATGAAATACTTTAAGGTAATCTTCAGAATCTAATAGCTCCTCAATATATGGTTTAAATATTCTAACTGGTAACTTACTGACTGGAATATACCAAGAATGGGTGTCAGTTGCTACCGACATCCCAATAATTGTTTTATCTTCTAATGAAACAGTTTCGGTATCAACCGCAAATTCTTTCATTTCTTTACAGTGTTCAAATAGTTCCTCTACGTGTTTAGTCTTAGTACAAATTCTCTTATACATAATTCCCTCCCTTGAATATGTATTTTTTACATCTTAATTGTAAAAGGCATTTGTACCGTTACAATTCCATCTTGTTCCCTCTCTATCTCTACTGATTGATCTCTTTTATTGAAATTGCATATACCTTCGTACTCCATACCATCTTTAACGATAGTGCCCGCAATTCCTTGAGCTTCAATCAAAATCTGCGCCATAAAATCTACTGTGTCTATACTATATAACTCGTCAGACCCGTTCATATAAAACTCAATTAGCTTGTCTAAATTAATATCCATTTCTTTCTCCTCCTCGGTTATCTTTTGTGCATAAATAATACCACAAAATACCGAGATTGTCAATTTCTGTTTTGTTAAATCTTTGTAACTCTATCTTTTAAAATACCATATTGCACTGTTTACATCCATAGGCGTTATATTATGCGATTTTCCTGATAATAGTACGCCCATTGAACCAGTTGATTTACTCTGTAAGTTTGCCTTACTCGCATAGCCCCCATAGTTCAGATAAGAGCCTGTCGATACAACATAATAGTCCATATCTCTCACTACTTTTGATTGTGAGTAAAATACCCTATCGTGCATCTGTACATATAGCTTCTGGTGTGAATGTCCATTAAAGTACACGTTTATACCTGAAATTTTCTTAGTCGGTTTTAAAGCCATATTTACAGAAGATGTAACTGTTGCTCCCCCGCCTGACCCATGAGTAGTGTGTATTGAGTAGGTAACAGCTCTGTTCTTTTTCTTCTCGTCTTGCCCTACTGATAAATAATTAATAATAGCATATGGATTATACGGTATACCTAATGCTTGTGATATGTCTAATGTTAAGTCTACATCTACATCATTATTACCTTTTCTTGCTTCGTGATTACCTGAAACACAGCCCAAAATTTTGGATTTTATAGGCTTTAAATAATCAATCATGATGTATTTCTGCTCTGAAGGCGTTAATTTCTGCTCATACACACTCCCTACACTACTCTTTGTTGTATTCTCTAATAAATCACCAGATAGTACAACAAATACATTATCATTATCATTTATAAACTTTAGTGTTTTCTCAAATTCTTTTTTATTAAAATAGGCATTCCCTACGTGCACATCGCCCAAATTTACAACATACACCTCATCATAATCTCTTAAATCATTCTCAATAATCTTCTCTGCACTATACGTTTTCACTCAAAATATCCTCCAAATTTTATTTAATCCTTTATGTCTTTATTATACTACACTTAACAACATTTGTCAAGTAGTAAACTCCCCGTTTTCATCTTTTAGTAAGTATAGTTCAAAATGCTCTTTATACTTATTGCCTATCATAATAGCTTTTTTCTTAGTAAATTCGCTGATTAAACCCGAATTTTCAAGGGAATAAATAAATAAATCGAATTTATCTCTATTACGCCAATATCTTTTCAACTCTCTGCTTGTCTTTAGTTTACGATCATTAAAATCATTGAAAGACAGTATAAAGTTCTCATATATCTCAAATACAGCATCTTCAGTATATTTAGGGATCTTTCGACTACCTCTATATGTAAAATCAAAGAAAGGCTTCTCATACTGTAACCAGTGAGTATTTGCTATTACTAACGATATTAACGCCTTTGCATCAATCCCTAATTTACTACTAATCTCCTTAGCTGGAATAGCTAAAAGTTCTACTACTACTTTTTCTGTCATTAAAATATTCTCCTTATTATTAAGTTACTACTTCTGTTAGCTTAATACATCTTGTTTTTAGCATATAAAAATCCTTATTATAATCAAAATCTTCTTGAAATAGATACCTTACATCTACGTCATAAGTTTCATACTCGCCCTCAGCCCAAGTAGGAGTAAGAATACATAATCTTCTATCATCCCCTGTATAATCAACACCTAAAATTCCATCTGACGTAACTCCTACACCATATATATAATAATCCCCAGTATCAAAATACTTCGCTTCATTCACTTTTAAATTCACTATAATTCCATAATTATTTATAAATATATACAATATATCATCGAATACATAACTTAAAAACCCGTCTGAAAAAATAGTAGCGAAAAAATATAGGTAGTAAGATGTTACATAGTTTAAAGGCTGATATAAAACCCCGTCAATAATATAAGAAATCTCATAATTATATGTATCTTGATTTTCACCTAAAATTATAATTATATCACCTAATCTATACACATCGAAGTAATAATCGTAATCGGCAAATAAATCTATAAAATCTGTACTTCCAGTAGTTTTACTATACCTATATATGCCGTACCCACTTGTTTCAACAGTAACATTGTCTGATTGAATAACATAATAGGCAAAATCACCTATCTCAAAATATCTCCGCACAACCTCTTCTGCCCCATAAGAAACAAAAAAATCGTATTCTGGGTAGAAACCTAAGTCAATGCTGCCAATTTTAAAATCACTTACAAGGCCACCCCACCCTTTATCTACATATGTGCCATAAAGCATTGGTTCTTCATACGTTATAGTATTTCCAGAAACACTTTCTATCTCTGGCATACCTTTATCATATAAGTAATCTTTAAATATTTTAAAATACTTATCATGTAAACTGAAAGAACTGCTATCTTCACTATAGATATAAAAATTATTAGTCTCATCTACAAAATAAACCGCCCCATCTGTTGAACTTGTTGGCAATTCATCTAAAAACTCTACTCTGTTATAATTAGGGTCATTAAGAACTATAAACCCTGAAATATCATAAGAATAAGAAGGTAATTCTGAAAAACCCCCTGTCATATCAAACTCGTCTGGGCACACTTTAAAACTCTCTTTATTATAACAGTTTTTATCTAAAGACCCTCTTATACTCCAACTATCATAATCATAAAAAGCCTTGCTTGGCAGACCAACTTCTACATCTACGTTACCGTCTAACACTTGGAAATCAACATTACCAGATGTTGTAAATATAGGGAAAACCTCTCTCCCATTATTTTGATAAAATTCAGGATAGTTGCCATCATATTGAAAATTTATTCCTGCTGAAACTTCTTCTAGCTTTTCGTACTCTGGAATTGTGTCCCCCCAATTTTCTTTAAAAGCATCATTTATATTTAACTTGCTCTCTTTAACTATATATGAATTATCCTGTTCTTTTTCAAATCTTCGTCTTACCTCGCAACTATATTTTTCTATTCTAGGTTTAAAATTTTTACGTACTGAAAATTCGCTTCTATAAAAATCGTAGTGACGCATCCTCGCAACACCTGTAACTAATGAATCGTTATTAAAATACTGTCTGAAAAATATAGCGTGATACTTATAATATCTGACATCATTTAGCCATGCGGTAGAATCTACAGAATAGTTATTACTCCCTACATTCCACTTGTAATACACGTACTGATTATCCTCAGATTTACTTAAGTCATATGTTCTGTATATCCAGTTTGCAAGCGGCTGTGAGTTTGTAAAACTGTCCCAATCATCAACACCAACATACGGAGAAATACTATATACTACGTAACTACTACCATTCCAAACATAGTATGTAGAGTTATCTAAATTATAGTACAACGTTGAACTATCTTGGCTTGAAGGAAATCCCTCTTGTGTATAGTACCCCTGATCGTAATAGATATACGTGTATGAAATCCATTCACCTTCCCATACATATAACTCACCGCCCCTCATATAAATGTAGTCTGATTCTGGTATTGGCGGAAAATTCTCCACTACAACAACTGATGAATATGGAATACCTTCGTCATGGCAAAAATTTCTAGCGGCTTTATACGAAGTAAATTCGTGTACAGTAACTCCATCATCTACATTGAACTTATAAACATCCCAAATTACATCCCAATAATCAGAAGAGTGGTCTACATTGAAGCCATCACCATATATACCACTCAAATCACCAGATGTATTTAACCTAAACTTACTAGATATTTCTCTTGTCCCTAAACCTACATCCTCTATACTTTGAGGAAATCTATCATTTCTACCAACAATAACAACGTCACTATCTATGTCTAACATTGTTTTATTAACAGTAAAATCCGTCCTACTATAACTCTTTAAAAAAAGATTAAGATAATACATCTCGTAAGAAGTATTCGTAGTTTCAAAATTAAAGTAGACACCTGACTGAACACAGTTGCTACCTGGAAAATACCCATTACTACTAGCATCGTATGTTGTACCTAACGGCTGGTATAAGTCAATCTCAAAAAATATCTGATTAGCTTTTATTTCATCTGGGTTAAGCCTTAAATAGTGAATATCATGATTTACAGTTAATCCCGTTAAATCGAGCTCCGCATCTATATATGACATAGTAACAGGATCTACAGTTAACTCAGTATCTATAAAAGTTTCCATGTCATACGTTCCAACATGCCCATACTGTAGCGAAGGTATTTCAAAATCATGTGTATAACTATACGAAACACTATTACCTTCTGAATCTTTTAAAATAGAGGATATATCATGCGGTTTTTCTATAATTACAGAGTTGTTTGTAGTAGATTTTATCTTCCTCATGATAAGATCGTATTCATGCCAGAATACTCTACTGGCTTTTGAATAGTCTGAAAAGGTATTAATCTCTTCCATTATTGTTGCCTGACCGTATGTTGAATTATATTCCTGCGGATTATCTACTATCTCATTTATCCCTGACAAATCTTCCGATAAACCGTATAGAATACCGTCAACTCCATCTGATAAGATGTACACCAATTTTAAATCTTTTATCACTTCTTGGACATAAATCAAAGGCTTTGTTAAAACTTTTAATCTTCCCTGTAACTCAGCAACTATTATGTCCTGATTCACTTTATACCCTGTCGGATTTGGTGTGGAAATATCATAAGTATTCCCGAAAATTTTAACTTTTAAAACTCTTCCTTTAATACTTCTTATTCTGCCTTTGAAACATTTATGCCCTAAATTCATCTATTCACCCTTATAGTATAGTATACCTTGCTTTTGCTACCACATTCTGGTCTGGTGTACCTGTATATGTAGCGGTAATCGTTACAACACCCTCACAAGGCTCTGTAAACAACGTCGTATCAACATATATCTGATAATACATATACTGATCTTCACTATCTTTTATTTCAACTATTTCATCATCTACACCGGCTGACCATAACGCTACTGTTGTAGCACCTTTACTTAAAACGACCGCCATAGAATCTGGTTTTGAATAAGAACCGTCCTCTACAAGCGTAAATTTAGGTCTTATTACTTGTGTAGAACCATAATTACATATCTTACTTCTTCTATCAGCCAATTAAATCAGCTCCAATTCTACGGTATAATCAAGTTGTACTTCTGATAATTCTACATCAACCGCATATTTTTGAACAAAATCTAACGCAACCTGTCTTAAAGAATACTCATTTAAAAACAAATTACATATATAAGACTCATCTATCTGTCCCACTCTTCTATATATTGGTATATATTCCTCAAAGCCGCGATCGTCCTTACCAATTAAAAATATATACTCCTCTATACTATCCATTAAAAATTACCGTTTGCATACCCGAATTTTATTGTACCAGCTGTTATACTTACCCCTGAATTGTTCTCAACTGCTATTTTAACATTACTAATACCTGCAACACTTGTAATACCTTTTGCAAACTTAACTGTCCCACCAGATGAAAGTTCTTCTACAGGTATTTCCATAACTCGTACATCCCCGTCTAAAGGGTAAAAATCATCAGTATCTACAGATATTACTTTAATATCTATTCCGCCAGTAACCGTTCCAGTATCTAACGTTAAGTCAGCTCTTATATCATACTGAAACGCTTTAGGTACTGGAATAGCACCTGATATAAAATCGTCCTCGTTTACCAGAGGTACTGTTACAGCTATACTTTGTGAAAGCTTTGCCATTAAAATCATTCTCCTTATTTAAAAAATATTTCTCTTAAACTACTAATAGTATAACACATTTAACTTTACTTGTCAAGCAAATTACACGTCAACCCTTGAAATATTCTTCAGAATATACTCTGATGCAACAATTGTAGTAGTTAGGGCACAGTTATTATCCACCTTATGTGTTACTTTAGAAACATAAAAATTCTTTCCTTGCGTCGAAACGTAAGTGCCGACTTTTGCGTCTACTAAGCCTGTACAAGTGAAAGTAACTTCTTTAAGTTCTGAGTTACGTAGTGAAAGTATATGATTTGCTATTGAATCCAATCTATTCTGAGTTCCTATGCTTTGTTTGTATGCAAAACTATGACTTAAAACATTGTTACCAATACCCCATTTTCTATACCCATCGTACAAATCTTCAGGAGGTAACTTTACATCTGAAATCATTACTTTAAACATAGCAACTTCATCTAAATCGCCTGTTTCAAATATGTGAAAATAAATATTACCGTCAAATGTTTGTGTGTTATTTCTCATCCACGTCTTTGATATAAAATAATCAAAATCAGCCTCAATGTCTAACTTACTTCCTGTATAAACATAGATTTCATCAACGTTTCCGCCCAATTCTTGGTCTAACTCTATCGTTATAGAACCCCAATAATTGTCAACGTTTTTTGTTTCTTCGTCTGGCATTGTTGATGGTATAAAACTATACTTCGATTCAGAAGCCGAAATATCATAGAAATTATCCTGTACATCTACAATACACTCAAAACTCGTATCATCAGCTATTGCCTGCGATGTTGGCACACTTTCCATTATAGAATAGTCTAACCCTTCTCCTGCTATCAAAACCTTATTATAACACTTAATACCTAAAGGAATTATTGGCATATAAGTATCCCAAAAAAATCGGAAATTTGCTGTTAAATTTAAACTATCGTAATAATTTGACGCTTTAAAACTATAATTAGTAGATACTATATAATCTGTTATATCTATTGTTTGCGCTCCCCATGCTGTGCCTATATCCTGCATAGTTGCTTTACTTACATGAATCTGGTAATTATCCGCATAAAAGTAAAGTCCTACATCTTTACAGCATCTCGATACAACATTCCATATAGAAGTATCTAAAATATCTGCGTCTAAAGGTTCGTTATCTATAGTACCGTTTAAAGTATACCCCTCTTCTTGTAATACTTGCTGTGCTAACTTTGTTAAAGTTGAACTATACACTATAGAACCCGAAATTTCTTCACTATCGGTAAGAAAACTACTGTAAATAGCGTGGTCTGCTAAATCCCTTTCCTTACCAAGAGCTTTAAGTGTTGAGGATGTTATATTATCAAGATATCCCTCAAATACAATTTCTCCGTTAATTAGCCCAATAACATCTACTACATCCTCTAATGGATTAAAGCTATCGAATATAGTCTCGTAATCTATATAACCTAATTCTCCTGTGCTTCCACCGTCAGCCCAATTCGTGCTATTTCCATACTCTACGTTCTTAACTAAAGTTGCTACTACATTATATACTGTATCGCTATACGGCTGATAACCACTCTCACCTTCAACATAGGTATAAGGCGTTGTCTTAGCAGTTAATTTCTTTAATACAAACTCTCCAGATGCTGCTTTACCAACTTCCGTCGTAGAACTATCCTCTGAGTACCCTGTATCAAAAAGATTGTCTATGTCTACCTCTACTACTTTATTTAAGTTTGTTAACCATGAATCATATAACGTTTTTGACAGATCATTATACTTTAAAGTAAGCGTTTGAGAAACCCCAATTTTTTCCTGCTGTGTCATTCCATTTTGATTGCTAACTGATTTTAAAGAAGCAGATAAAGACCTTATCTCGCCTGTGGCTGTTGTCGTACTAAACGGAACATTATCAAACGTATAATCACCTATAATTATCTTAGACGTTCCTATTACAGTCGTCTCAGCGTCTTGTACGTTATCTCCTTTATTCGTATACTCTTGTACAGAATATGCTACATCTTCGGGTTGTTCATTTATTAATATCATCCTATTATCCTACTTTCTCCGTCAAAGTTACCTACTGATACTCTTTGATTTTTTCTTAAAATCGTATTAGAACCCGAAATTTTTATATTTGTTAAAACTCCTTGTATGTTTACAGTAACTATATTCCCATTTATAGCTTTTACTCTACCCGTCTTTAAACCAATCTCATTTTCCATTATAGGCATTATACTACCTCCGTTTGTGTTTTAGATAATGTAAACTGTGGATCAAACCGTAACTGACCACCACTATCTAAAACTTTATAGCTTACATACTCTGATTCAGGTTTATAGTATATATCCCCAGCTTCCCACTCTCCTTTATAAATCCTGTAGCAGTTGAAAGGCTTTAAGCTTATCGTAAGCTTCCAAGCATTAGCTCCTGCCATTCTACTTGATGAGCTTATGAATGGTGTTCTTGGAATATTATCAAAATCAACTATTACCAATAGCTTATTCGCTGCACCTAATATCAGTTTAAAAAAGTTATCTGATGCCATTAAAGATACGCTTATATCAGAATAATTATACGCTTCGTCTACTGTTACTACTTCTTGATGGTCTATTGGAATCGTAAAATAATCCACAAATTCTCCACTACTTTCTTTCGGGTAGACAGCCCAATAAAGATAAGTTTCTTCAAGCTCAGTCCCACCGTTAAAAACGATAGGACTTCTACTTGATCTTGTAAATTGTTGTGGTATATGTAAATAAGAATTTGTTATCATAATCCTGCTGTCCTTCCATCAAATGCAAATTCTCTCTCAAGTATAGGCTTTATCTCTTCTACAAAAGATTCTGCATCTGTTATATTTCCACCGTCTATATTAATATTCTCTATCGTTAAGTTATTGCTTACAGCCCTTTCTTCACTTCTCTCTGTTTTAGATAAAGCTGTATTTCTTGCAATACTCTCAAGATATGTGTTAGACTGCTGCTGTAAAGCTATTTTCTGCTTGTCTATACCCAGTATATTGTTTAGAATACTTCCTGAATTAGAATCGCCTCTGTTAATAGCATTAAAATATGTGTCTACTTTACCGCTTCTTACTTCTTCAAGCGTTACAAGTGCACCATTTAAAGCGCCTTGTATTCCACCACTTGCGCTTCCTGCAAGTCCAAAAGCATTAGTGAGATAATCAACAACACCTGAAACCTCTTTTACTGATTCGCCAATACTTCCTATAAACTGATCTATTATTCCTATCTCTGATTGACTTAATCCATCGTTAAGTGCTTCTACTATAAAGTTTGTCAATTCTTCTATTTGTTTCTTTATTAAAGACGTTTCAAGAAGCGATTTTATAATAGTGTTGATAATGTTTCTTTTTATATTATCTTCAAGCTTACCTTTAATTTGAACCCAAGCTTCTTCTGAACCAAATTCCTGAACAAGATCAAAAAATTCAGATACAGTTGATTCTATTCCAGACGTTATAGTAGAGCTGAAATCACTTACCATTTTCGCATTATCTTCTAATAATGTATATTCTTCTTTTAATACATTTAATTGATCTACTAAGCCTATTAACTGGTTTTCAAGTTCAGAAGTCCATACAATATTCTCATCTTTTAATGCTTTTAATTTCAACTCTATAAGTTCTGAAATCCTTGACTCTAGTGCTGAAATTTGCCCTTCGACCAACGCTACTGAATCCCCGAATAAAATAAATTCAGTATTTAATTTATTAATCTCATCTGTATAGTCCTCAATTATCTCTCTATTTAAGGCTTCGGTAAACTGTGTTTTTAGTATACTCAATATCTTAATGTTATCTTCTAAAGACTTATTAAGTCTATTAGTGATAGTAGAACTTCCACTTATGTTGGAATCTATTATACTCTCTATCCCAGAAATTAATTCTTTTACAGTCTCAATATTATTCTCGATAGAGTCTGTAGAACTATCTGAACTATTAATAAAGCTGTCTAAAGCCATTGTTGACTGCTCTATGTACTTGAAAATGTTCTCAAAGTAGTCTCTATATGCTTTCTCATACGCATTAACAAACATATTATTTATACTACTAATAAAGTTAGATGTGCCACTTTTTATATTATCCTCATAGTAGTTTATTTTAGAGTTAAACTTATCTAAATTAGATATAACATCTTTAAAAGAATTTATTGCTATATTTCCAGATGCCGCTATTTGATTATAACTCTCACCCAATGAACTGAAAAATCCAGCTAACTTACTCTGTTGTACAACTTGCTCCTCTTGATATAGCAAGTCTTTATATTTAGACTTAAAACCCTCTAAAACCCCTTCTAAAGCGGTAATCTTACCTTTAATTCTCTTAACAAAAGCTTTATCTAAATTTCTAAAGTTTGTTTCTTCTATGTAATCACTTAATAAGCTCTGATTATCCTCTATAAGCTTTGCAACATCTAACATCTTTTCCCCTAAAACTTCTCTTGATCGCTCTAACTTACCGAGTTGATCGTCAATAGGGTCTTCTTTTTCCACTTCATTAACTACTCTTAAAAACTCTGCCACACTATCTGTTACATCTGGGATGTCCTTACTCAGTTTAAATATCTTTTCATAATTTGTTATAGTTTTCTTTCCAAAGTATGTTTGAAATTCTTTTACAGTCTTTGAAAAACCAACATATACCCTAGATAAGTCATTGATAGCTGCGTACTGCTCATCAAAACTTAACCTTAATTTCCTAGCATCCTCGATTGCCTGTCTAATACGTTCAGCTTCTTTTTCTGCTAGCTCTTTTCGCCTTTTAGCCGCCTTCTCTGCTTCTTTATCTGCTTCCTCTTGTGCTTTTTTAGCCTCTTTAGCACGTTCCTCTTTCTCTTTCTCTGCCTCTTCTGCGTCCTTAGCAGCCTCTTCCGCTTTCTCTAACGCTTCTTGCTGATCCTCAAGCGCTTCTTTATTTTCTTCTAACGATTCTGTAAGGTCTTCTATTCTTCCTGTTATAGTTTTGTAAAAACCCTCATCCCACGCTGCCTCACCAGATTCTACCCTCAATAACCACTCTTCTAAAACTTTCTTTTGTTTATCTATCTCATCTGATATATCCTTTAAAACAGTGATTGTACCATCTCTGTAGTTCTCAGCATCGTAAACAGCTTTCTCCCATATATTATCTGGTACATCTTCTGTTATACTATCTATAAATCTTGCTGTTTCTCCGACCACTGTCTCAATACTCTCGGATATTTCGTCGAAACTATCTACAAAAGTTTGGGTTACAGCTGTCTTTAACTTAGTTACCAAATCTGATAAGGTTCTATTTAAGCTATCGTAATAATTCTTAGTATTATTAAAGTTATTAACCGCTTGTCTATTAAGAGCTATATGAGCTTCTTTCTCTTTCTGAAGAAGTGTTATTCTTTCCTGTATTTTATTTTTCTCTTCATCAGTATTAGCATCTTTTTTTGCAGACTTAAGAGCTTTTATTTGCGAAGATAATATACTTACAGCTTCAGCTTCTTGGTTTACAATTTCTGCAAATTCATTTAACTTCGTATTTAAACTATCTAATGTGTTTTCAGTTACCCCAATATCTTTTTCTAATTCTCTAATTACGTCAGATGTATCATAAACATAATCATTATTCGTTCTTATAGTTTTATTATAATCACTTACTATGGAAACTACTGAGCCATACGCATCATTTAAAGATTTTAAAGAGATTTCTAATTCTTGTGTACTTTTTTCTAAATCTTTTTGTGCATCATTTAAATCAAGAGATGCTTCATATAACCCCTTTACTTTCTCTATCTCTTCATCTAAAATTTCAGCTATTTTAGTGTCCTCAGTCTGAGCCCTTGTTTTAATCAACGACTTTAAAGCCTGTTCATACGCCTCTGATTCTGTTTTTGACCTGCTCTGAGCATCACTTAAAACGTTAAATTCCACAGAAGCTTGTTTTAGATATGCCTCTAAATTTGCCTGAATTGTACCTATTCTGCTTATTTGCTCATCATAGTATTTCAAAGAGTCTGTGTATGAAACTAGCTGTTTCTGTACATCTACTAATCTATTATTAAGCTCATTTAGCTCTATTAACTCTTCAGGTTCTACAATACCATCCAAATTTATTCTTTTTGTAGTTTCTTGTACATTGTTCATCAATCTATCTAAATCTAACAGTAAATCTGTATAAGAAGTTACACTTATTCCATACTTTTTAAAATCTATATCCTCTAAACTTTTTGTTATAGTATCTACAGAATACTCTATAGAATCAGACGTTTTATTAAATTCCGCTATGATTACTTTACCAAACTCAAGTAAATTCTTTTTAGCCTCTAAAACTTGTGAACCTAAATCAAATTGGTCGCCTTCAAAAACCGCCAAATCTACGTCAATATTTGAAAGTTTTTTATAGTTTTCTGCCGCTTGGTTAAAATTTCTTTCTCTTAGTGTGTATTCATTCTCTAACAATCCTATAAGATTATTATTCAATGTCTCAAGCTCTGATAGCTCTTGCTGCCTTAATCGTATATTCTCTTCAAGCTGCTGCTGATGTTCTTTATTCGCTCTATCCTGTAAATCACGCATTGTTTCTATTTGATCTATATTACCCTCTAAAGCATCTCTCTGTGATACTAATTGACTTAATCTTTCTTTAGCTTCATCTGTTAATTGACTTTCACTTTTTATCATCGTTTCAGCAGCGGAAATTGCGCTGTTTACCTCTTTAAGCTGATCTTTTAAGGCCTCTAATCTGTCTTTGCCTTCTATGTCAGCTATGCCTTGAACAAGGTCTAATTCTTTCTGTAAGTTCTCTTCTGATATAGACTCTAATTTAGCCCTCTCTTTAAGAAGCTCTAAACGCTCTTTATCTGTATTTATAATTTCCTGTATTAAAGACTGTTCTTCAGATAGATAAGAGGTAATAAACTTTTCATCCTTTAACTTCTCCTGTACGACTGCTAAAGACTCTTTATATTTCTGTAAAGCAGCTTCTATTAATACATCTTGATCTCCCTGCTCTACCCCCATTAATCTTCTATAATTTAAAGCTTCTTCTAATTTATCTATTTGTTCTGTTAATGAATCTTCATTCTTACGTAAAGCCGAAAATTCTTCAAATGTTTCTCTGTTTATCCCACCTTGAAGATCAATCTGCTCTCTTAAACTATCCTTTACCTTTTCCATAAGACTTATTTGTTCTTCTATAACTTCTGATTCTGAAAAACCTTTAAGTGTCCCAACATCTCCAAGCGTATCATATGTTTCTTTAAGGGCTTTAACTTTACCTTGAACCTCTGCTAAATTAGCCGCCTCTTCGCCCCTATTTCCGTTAAGAAGAGCAAGTCTATCGTTTATAGTTTTATATAGAGTTGTATACTCAAATAAATTATCTAAATTATCGCTATCCGCATCTAATAAACTATCTGTTGCTACTTTTAAACCTTCGAGTAATTTTATTTCCTCAGAAGAGCCTAAATTTTTAAGCTTAATTGTCTCATACACATCTAACATTGATGCTAATATATCTTTATTAGTACCGACTCTTAACTGGTTAACTGCTTTCTCAGCCTCTAATGCTTTTACAGATTCTAACAACGCATCAGAACTGTCTACATATGCTTTTGATAAATCCTGCTGAATATCAATAGAACCCTTGAATTTTCCGTCTACACCCTCAACCTGTATACCAAGTTCTTTTAGATACTCTATCATCTCTGAAAATTCTTTTATAGATTCATTTATCTTATCTCCGTAACCATAGTTAGCCATAGAACTATTTATCTGGGTTATTGCAAATCCTAAATCGTCCCCATCCTCAACTATAGTACGCGCTAGGTCATCAAAACCTGCTGAAACAAACTCCGTATACTTATCTAAATTTAATTGTGCTTCCTTAAGTGCTTTTTTATCACTTTCAACTTGTTCAGAAAGCTCTGATATTTTAGCTTTCCGCTTTTGAGCTAAAAATTCTTCTTTAAGCTTAGCGACTTTTTCAAGAGAAACCCCAAAAGCTTCTAAGTTATCAATGCTATTTTCTATATCCTCTTCGTCTATTGTTAATAGCTCAGTAAATCCAGGTACATACCCAGCTAATTTTCGTATAATTTCCGCTAATTCTTCAGAAGATTCTGTAAAATCTGTGCTGTTCTTCGTTAATTTATTATATCTTTCATACAAACTTTCAAAACTCTCCGCCAACTCTACATTCTTCTGCTCTAACTCTTCCTCTTTACGTTTAGCTTCTTCCATTTTGCCGTTATACTCGGCTATACCAAGTGTTACAGCTGCTATAACACCAGCTATTATAGGTAATAAAGGTACTACAGTGCTTATCGCAACACCGAACGCGCCCATAGCAGCCGTTGAAGCTATTAATGCTGTTTGAAGTTTAGTTAGTAGAAGCCCTAATGGAGCTATAACGCCAATAAAAGCAGTTATTATAACTGCCCCCTCAGTTATACCCACCAAAAAGCTCTTAAGAGTTGAGTCCATACTTTGTAAACCTACTGCTACATTACTAATACTATCCGAAAAGGTCTTTATAAAAGGTAAGAAAGATTCACCGAAAGCAATCCGCAAATTTTCTATTCTATTACCTAAAATCTGCATTTGTGCTTGGAAACCTTCTTCTCTCTTCTCTGCCATTTCCATAGCTGATGCACTACTTCTTACTGCTTTTTCGTGTTCTATTAACGCTTCTGTTTGATTCTGTAAAAGAGCTACTACCTGCGAACCTCTACGCCCAAAAATTGTCTGTATGTCTGCAAATTCTTGCATCGAGTCAATAGCCCCACCGTAGTATTCTTTAATGTTCTGTACAATCTCACCAACAGACAACAACTCACCATTAGCGTTTTTAACTGCAATACCTGTATCTTGATTTAATTTCGTCAGTCTTTCGTAGAAATTCTTTAATGCCGTACCTGTTTGAGAAGCCGTTAATCCAGCCGTCTTTACAGCACCAAAAGCTACCGAAACATCTTGCATCTCAGCACCAAGAGCAGTTGCCGCACCTGATACAAGACTCATACCTGTTTCTAATTCTGGTAGTACAACTTTAAACTGCTGTACGGTATAAGCGAAAGCTTCCATAAACGTAGATGCTTTTTCAGTTGGAGATGCTAAGTCGCTCATTGATTTACCAAAGCTATTCATTGTATTCGTAAGCAATGAAGTAGCCTGATCCATCGTACCCATAGTAGCTGTCGCCAGTGTTGCAGCTTTATCTACTGTTGCTAATACCTCAGACTGATTAAGACCAGCAGAGGCCATGTCATACATTGATTCTACAACTTCTGTTGTTGCAGTTACATGCGCATTAGACCAGTCTATAGCAACTTCTTTAAGGTTCTCAAAACCTTCTTGTGTCGTATCTAAAACAGTATTCAAATCAGCTATTGCCTGATCTACTGCTCCAAAGGCATTAACGCTTTCCATCATAACACTGAATAATGTCTGACCTAAATAAAATGCCCCAACAGCAAATGCTCTGAACTGTTGTTCTCCTGTTTTAGCTAATGAAGCCATTACAGACAGTTCAAAGTTTACTTGCCTTAATTCATTTGTAAAGCTACCTATATTTGAAGAAAAATTAACAAATACATCTCCGAGATTCAAAAAACATCACCTAATTTATTTAACCACTATTTCTTTATAATTGTGGGTTTGATGTAAGACAATGCACCCACTGCATTTATTACTTCATCAAACGGTGTATCATCATCAATTCTAACGTGAACATTTCTACCACCTGATTGATTGTACTTTGTCGTTACAATACCTTCTTTTCTGTCTCTATTAGGCTTCTTATCGACGCCACCCTTAGCGTTCTCATAAGCCTCGTTTTCTCTCTTTATTCTATCGTTCATGCCTTCTACATACGACAATACTTGACGCATTGTAAGACGCGAAATTTCTTTAGGAGTCCAACCGTAAGCGTGACTTAACGATTCAAACGTGGTGCGCCAGTAATGGTCTGATTCTGCCCCACTACCTTCTGGCTGTTCTGCTGAAGTAGGGCTGTCAGATTTTTTAACATATCTTCGAACTTATTCAGCTCCATAACACATTTAACAGCATACCCTATCTGAGGTACTGTCATATTGTTTTCAAAGTATTCCGATCTTTCTCTAATCTCATTCTGTTTAACTTCCTCATCTGGTGAGAAAGAACTTACTGCCATCATGTCCAACAGTTCCGGCAAGAAATCGTTCATTATATTTTTGGTGTTTTTAATGGATGTTTGCCCAACAGCTGAGAATATAATCTTAAAGAATTTCTGCATCACATTTTCAAGTTTTCTAAAATCCTTGATACATAACGGATACATTTTATACTCTTTAAAGTTCTCCTTAGTTCTCCCTACTTTAATAGTTCTGTCCTCTGGTACAAGATTCCTCAAGTCATCATTCATATCGTATTCGTTCATATAATCTCCTTTATGTTATCTTTTATATTACAATTATACCACATTAAAACATGTTTGTCAAGCATAAATAAAAAAAAGACCCCGAAGGGTCTCTTCATGAAATTTCGGCTCTCAAAATGTCGCTTATATTATCGTACTCCCAATAAGGAATCCTAATAAGCTTAATATTGTTCTTTAAACAATAATCGTTCTTCATCTTATCATGCTTCTGCGTTATTTTAAAATATTTTTCCGCTTTTTCATCGCTTTTGCCATTGTAATTAACTGGTTCATAATGTTGTCTACCATCATACTCGATAGCTATCTTATGTTTAGGTAAGTAAAAATCAAATCTAAGGTATCCACCGTCTTTTAAGTCTTTAAATACTTTTTCACTCTCATACTTAAATTCATTATCTTCTAAAAATTCTGTTACTCTTTTTTCGCCTTTCGAGAAACTACACTTAGGGCATCGCGTACCTTGAAAAAAACTACTCGGTGTTACTCTGTATACATGTCCACACTCGTTATGACATACTTTTATTTTATCCATATAACCGATATATTCTTCTAAAAATGTATACTCATCTCTTACTAAATCATATATCCTCCCCGTAAATTCTTTATTAGTTAATTTTTGATTTCCATAGCATTTTGGACACCTTCTACCGCTTATAAAACTATTAGGTTGTACAAAGTATTCATGCCCGCATTTTTCATGCTTCATTAATATTTTCGTTTTAATATTTTTATATTCACCTAAAACTATATATTCCTCCCCAGTCAAATCAGAAACCATTTCTACAAACTCCTTGTGCGTTCTCTTGACTGTCTTACAGCAATTAGGGCATCTAACCCCTCTCATAATATGTGCTGGTTGTACTAAATACTCATGGCCACATATATTATGCCTCATTTTAATCTTAGTATTAGTAGTTTTATATTCTTCTAAAGGAGTATATTCATCGCCATACATATTCTTCAATCTACCTAAAAATTCATCATTTGTTAGCTGTAATTTACCACCACATTTTGGGCATCTCGCACCGCTAATAAAAGTACCTGCTCTCATCTCAAACACATATCCGCATTTATTATGTTGCATCTGTACGCTTGTTTTTGCATTAATATATTTACCTAATACTTCGTACTCATCTCCGACTAAATCAAATACTTCTCTTACAAACTCTTCGTGTGTTTTTTTAATGTGCCCTGCACACTTAGGACACCTATTACCGCCTAAAAACATTCGCGGTAATACTTCGTATTCATGGCCACATTTGTTATGCCTCATCAATACTTTAGTATTAGTGTTTATGTACTTCCCTAAAACCGTATATTCGTTTCCAGCTAAATCAAATACTTCTTTTTTATATGACTCCGTAGTTCTGTTATTAGTCTGCTTACGTTTCCTACATTTTGGGCATCCTTTACCGTTTAATACTGATCTCGGTTTTACTACGTACTCATAACCGCATTTTTCATGCCTTACCCTAACACTTACAGATGCCCCGTCATAATCAGATAATACTGTATACTCATCCCCATATACTGCATGAACTTCATCCCTAAACTCTTCTGGTGTTTTCTTTACCCCTAATTTTATTGTAATCGCCTCCTTTATATAAGTATACCATAGTTTTACTAAAAAGTCAAATAAAAAAAAAGACCCCGAAGGGTCTTAATATTTATGTTACTTGTTGTTTATACTTCTAGCTCTATCGTACCAAGCTGGTATCCAATTGGTTGATCAGAGGAGGCCAACGCATCAAAAGTCATATTTATAGATTGCCAGCTAGCATCTGAGTATGTCAGAGTGCAAACTCCAGACGTGCTCGCCCTATGAAGCGTTACTGTAATTTTCTTTCCTGAGGGTCTGGTGTGTATGAAGCGAATCCCCAAAACAGGCAACCCACCTTCACTTCCCCCGAACCCGATTGTCTTACTTGCGGCTGGTGTGTACGTATAGTTCAAGTAGTAAGTAGTATCTACTTCTGTTGCACCTGCAATTACAGCTGTAATAGTACCATTAGTAGCATCTACTACATAATCATCGTTAACAGTTAAAGCCGTTCCTGATGTCCCAGCTGTTGTATAAATACTTACAGCGCTAATATCTGTATGTCCTGTTTCCCATACAATGTCAGTGGCCGAAAAACTGATCTCTTCGTCTGTTACATTAACAGGCGTTGCAGCTGTTGTCTCTACATAATCATCGCTTACACCCATTGCTGTCTGAATGTTAAGAGCCGTAATTTCTGCAACTTCAAAACTAATTGAAGCGCCTTCTGAAGCTTTTGCCTGTGTAACAAGTACAGTTGGCGTTCCAGCTTCAAGTTTAAGAAGTTCTACCGTATAGGTAAAAGTTACGTCGTTTATAAGCAACCCAGTATTAACAAAGCTTCCGTTCAATTCTTTGTCAATATACAGGATACCTGAACCTAATGTGAAAGAGTCTTGGTTTACTACATTAACTCCCATTAAAACATCACTATCCTTTTTATACCTTAATTAGAGCGCATTTTCTCTAATGTAAAAAATCATTTATTTTGGGAATATTGTTATTATCATCTTCATTGGCAGTATACCTTCATCATCTTCCGAAATTAAATCCCGAAAATTTGGTTCTTGTAAGTTATACATCCAATGATCTGTTTCCCAGTATGTTTCTCTTATTTCTGTTATATCTATATCATCCTCTATATCACCATACTGCAAGTAATCCGAAATTCTCCCCATATCAATTTCTATGTTAGTTGCCTTATCGTAATATAAAGTGATGTAAAGTGTTCCTTTCATACTTACTCTTTGTTTATCTGGAATCCAAGACACTGAAACGCGGCAAATTTTATAATCTGTTGAAGTCTCATACGGTTCTCGTTTTAGCATATTATCTCCTACTAAAACACCTTCAACGCCAAATTTTGTATCCAGTATATCCAAAATACTCGCTTTTATTTCCCATAGGTTTCTAATTGGTATCATGGTCGTATATTCACCTTACTTAAACTTAACTGTACAGCTTCATCAAGACCTTCTTGTCGTACCCATTCAGCTGTTTGTGTTAATATGTGTGCAGGGCTTGATACTGAAGTTCCTACCTCATGGTAAGCGGCATAATCTACACCTTTACTGTTCTTTGTAGTGGCTAAGCCGCCCATTACTACATTAATAGATGATAGCTTTGTGCCATCTCTCTTCTCAAGTCTTAACGAATTATAAAGATTCTGTGTATCTATGTGCGGCTCTTCAAGCTCCCTCGCTTTCTCCAACGCTAATTCAGCTACGTTATCCGTTATGTCCTCTAAGGCTTCCCCAAACCTATCAAGGTTCTTTCTAAATCGTTTTGTCTGAACGTTGAATTTAACATTAGGGCTCGGCATTTTTTAAACCTCTTTCAAATACACTTGATACAATTTGCTACACTCTTTACCCTGTACCTCTACTCTTTTCACTTCGTAGTCAACATCGTAAAATACTATAATATCTGTAACAGCTACTTCCGTGTTCATTAATACTTTTAACGTTCTCTTACTGTTATCCCCTGCATAATTATTTACGGTATTAACACCCTCTGGTACAGGTACAATTAAGACCGCATTTCTTTGCGTCTCATAAGTTCTGATAGATCGTTTCATGGTATCTTTTGTTACTACTGCTTTTTTGTGATCGCATGGGATGCCATTATTTTCTACAAGCGCCAAAACAGCATCAATACCTAAATCGAAAGGGTATAAATAATCGGCCATTATAACGTTACCTCTGTTTCTACTGTTCTATCGT
>Ga0272441_10005478_pt1 | contig 22008 bp, 19 predicted proteins | sample SSMProp6N_FD_193582 | JGI IMG/M metagenome (GOLD analysis project Ga0272441, IMG submission 193582) | Marine sediment archaeal communities from Little Sippewissett salt marsh, Falmouth, MA, United States - SSM-Prop-6N | ecosystem: Environmental > Aquatic > Marine > Wetlands > Sediment ... | reverse complement strand
TGGTACGCCCGACAGGATTCGAACCTGTGACCTTTGGCGCCGGAGGCCAACGCTCTAATCCACTGAGCTACGGGCGCTTGCGAATGCGTCTGCCTCAATGGCAACGCATTCGTAGGACTGTGAGCAATAAGCCAAAGCGGCTCGCCCACATGAGTTTCGCATTGCGAAACTCATCCCTCGACGAGCGAAGCATCGTCGAGGCAGTGGCGGAGAGGGCGAGATTCGAACTCGCGGAGGAGCGTGAACCCCTCGCCGGTTTAGCAAACCGGTGTCTTGGACCCCTTGACTACCTCTCCAGGTCGCCGAATTCTACCGCGTCCTCCAGTGACAATTCAACGCAGATCTGGGCGCTGACTGTCCTGCAGGATACCTTGTGCCCGTCCCTCGTAACTTGGAACTCCCAACTCGTGACTTCTTCTGGCGGAGGGGGCGGGATTCGAACCCGCGAGACCAGAGGCCTGCCGGTTTTCAAGACCGGTGGTTTCGTCCGCTCACCCACCCCTCCGGTGTGTCTTCGCGATTCTACGCGCTCATGAGATCGACGCAACGCGCCGCTCGATGGTGCCGCCGCCGAGCAGTCGGTCGCCGCGATACAACACGGCGAGTTGTCCGGGCGTGATCGCACGCTGAGGATGATCGAAGTGCAGCGCGAATCGCCCCTCGGACAACCGGCGATAGGTCGCGGGCTCGGCGGGCGACCGGTAGCGGATCTTTGCTTCCACGCGGGCGGCGTCCTGCGGCGGGGTTCCGGCGAGGAAGCTGGCTTCGTACGCGGTCAGGCTCGACGAAAGCAATGCGTCCTCGGGGCCGACGACGAGCACGTTGTGGTCCCGGTCGATGTCGACGACGTACAGCGGCTGCTCGGAGGCGATCCCGAGGCCGCGTCGTTGTCCGATGGTGTAGCGCGGAAGGCCGCGATGGCGGCCGAGGATTTCTCCCGATTGCGAGAGAATGGGACCGGGCTTGAAGGCGCCCGGCGGGAACAGGAAATCGGTTTCTCCGGCGACGGCGAAACAGAGGTCTTGCGATTCGGGAAGATCGGCGGCGCTCAATCCGGCGTCACGGGCAATGCTGTAGACGTCGTCTTTGGTCAGCGTGCCGACGGGGAACTCGAGCGTCGTCAGATCGTCCTGCGTCAGCCCGTAGAGGAAATAGGTTTGGTCCTTGCGGGGATCGGCGCCGCGGGCAAGGCCGAGCGTTCCGTCTTCGTCACGCACTTTGCGAACGTGGTGGCCGGTGGCGACGATGTCGAATCCGTGCGCCCGGCCGTACTCGAGCGCGAGGCCGAACCGGAGGAATCGGTTGCATCGGCCGCACGGGTTCGGCGTCTCACCGCGCTCATAGCGCGTCACGAAGTCGGACAAGACGCTCTCGTGAAACGCGCGACTCGCGTCGATCTCTTCGTGAGGGATTCCCAGTTCTCGCGCGGCCCGCGCGGCCGTGTCCAGCGCACAGCACTTTGTCTTGCCGGCATAGTCGGGAGCGCCGGGAAACGACCAGAACCAGAACGTGATGGCCGCGACGTCGTGTCCACGTTGCTTGAGAAGGTGGGCGGCCACGGCGCTGTCGACGCCCCCGCTGAGGCAGACCAGCGCGCGCGTGCCCATCTATCCGTCCTCGCCCTCCAGGGGAACCATGCACAGGAACTCGAAGGCGTCGGTCCCCGTATTGACGAACTGGTGCTCGTCGTTCGGAGGGACGAAGGCGACGTCGCCGGGACGCACCGGCTGGCTGCCGTCGGCGAAACGAACTTCGCCACGGCCGGACAGGACATAGACTTCGTGCTCCCACGGATGGGTGTGGTACGGGCTGCACCCTCCGGCGCCGACGGTGAACTTGCGCATCGAAAAGTTCGGCGCGCGGTCGGCCGGACCGACCAGAACGCGCTTCTCGACGTGTTTGACGGTCTCGCCGTCGTGATAGATGCGTGGCGCCACCTCGTGGCTCTGTTTGATGGTGATCATGGTGCTCCTCTCCTCGGCGCGACTACAGCGTTCCCACGATCAGGGGAACGAGCATCTCGTCTTCGGTCAGTCCGCCGTGCATGCCGCGCAGCAGCGCGGCGTCGGGATAGTCTTGGAACGTGCCCGCCCGCCCGGTCGACAACAGCGCCATGTCGCCGATGCGATGGGCGACTTCCGGATGCGGCGTGCGGATGCCGAGCAGGTGGGTTTCGAACAGCTCCTCGGGCTCCAGGCACACCAGGCCGTCGTCGCGTGCATCCGCGAACGCGGAGCGAATGCGATCGCCGGCTCCATTGCGAGTGAACAAGTAGGACGCGCGAGGCTCGCCGACCGGCGGCATCAACAGCGCTTCCACAGCGTCGAATTCTCCGTCGAGCAACAGGTAGTCCTCGGGTGTCATGGGGACGAATCCGTGATCCGCCGTCACGATGAGCAGCGTGTCTTTGGCGCCGCCAAGGAGGCCGCGGCGGATGGCGTCGTCCACCGCGAGGAACTCATCGCGATAGGACGGCGAATGCGGGCCGACGACGTGGGCGACGGAGTCGAGTCCCGGCCAATACAGGGAAACGAACGTCTTCCCGGTCTCCTTGCTCAGGATGTCGCGGGTTCGCGCGAACATGTCGGGAAGACTGACGGCGGCATGCTGCGTGGCGCACCCGCGGTACAGCGCGGTGGACAAGCCGCTCTGGGCGATGTGCCCCGGCAAGATCGAATGGACTGCAACGCCTGCATTCACCAGACGTTGATGGATCGTCTGCTGGGGAAAGAGGGCCTTGCGCTCCAAACCGAGCGCAAAAACGCTCTCCGGTTTCGGGTTCCCGACGGTGCTGAAGCGAATCATGTTCGTGATGGTCGCTGTCTCTCGCAGGTACAACCGGTATCCGACCATTCCATGCTCCAGCGGCGTCAGCCCTGTGCTCAAGGAGGTCAGCGCGGACACGGTGGTCGATGGGTAGACCGAGGTCAGCGCATGCCCGCATCCCCGTTCAGCCAGCCCCTCGAGCGCCGTGCCCGGGAACGCGGCGAACAGCTCTTGCGCCTTGCGATATCCGAACCCGTCGAGCAGGAGGAATACGATCCGTTCCACGCCGGCGGCCTGCCGCACGATGTCCGCCCAATGCTCTTCAGCCTCGGCCGTGCCGAGCAGCGAAGCGATCAGTTCGGGGATGTTCGCGATGCAATAGCCTTCGTAGTCCGGGTAGACGACGCTGAGGCCTCGTCCGAGCGGATTCGGCCGTTCCAATAGGTGACGCTCGATGGCGATGTCCATGGCTTGCGATTATACCGTGCAGCCCGCACGAGCGACACGGTGCGGCTCAAGCGCGACGCGCCCGCCGCTACGGCGATTCCTCCAACGTCACGTCGTGCGTGAGGATGTGGAGCAGCCGCGCGAGGAGTTCCTCGGGCCACGCGGTGGACTCCCAGGGAAGGACGGAAGCAATCGAGGCTTCGTCCTCGCCAGCGGGCGGGGAGGATTCGTCCGTGTCATTCGGTTCGACCGGCACGGGCGTCAGCGTTCCCGTCAATGTGAAGGTTCCCTGCCCGGCGAGCTCCATCGAATAGGGATCCTCGGGGGGGACAAACCCGCCGGTGGCCGATCCTTCCGCGTCGCCTTGCGCGTAGTACTGCGCTCCGTCGAGGAAGATGGTCGCGAAAAACGTCCCTGTGCCAGATCCGGATGTCCCGGACGAGCTCGCAGACAGACCGGACAACGTCATGCCGCCCTGCACGGCGAGGTCACGTCCGTCTTCGGTCATTCCGCAAACGGCAAAGGTCGCCCACGCGTCGATGTCGAGCGTGTCTGTCTCGCCTTCGCCTTCACCTTGTACCCATCCGGATGCGGAGAACGGGATGGTTTCGTCTTCGATCGTGAGTTGTCCGGTCAACTCGAACGTTCCGTCCAGTGTGCCGGTCGCATGCGTTCCGGCGAAGTACAGGACCGCGTTTGCGCTTGCGGTTCCTTGACCCTCAAGCGAACCGGCCGTTGCCGGCAGGGATGCCAGCAGCAACATCAACAACAGCCATCGAACCATCTTCATTCCGTTCCTCCATAAGGTGTGGGTTGTACGTCACCTGTTCTCGATCTTACCGCATTCGCTCCAATTCCAGCGGCGGGATAGCGCGTCGTCCCGGACAGCGTTCCGCTTCCGGCGTGCGCAATGACCCCTCGCCGGGTGATGTGGGACCTGGAAAACAGGCGCTGTAGGACGGTTGATAGAACGAGGGTGATGACCATCACGTTCGTTGTGCAAATGCTCCGGGTGGTGCGCAACGAACGCCCCAAGACCGTGTCACCTCCTTGTGGAACGCGGCGGAAGTGTCCAGTGTCCGCTAGCACAGCGCGAATCGGTTCGGGCAACGACCTCGGCATTCGCCTCTTCCGCCGCACCCCTTTCCCCATCGCATGCGCCTTGCGCCGGACGGCTGGTTCTGTGAGAATAGGGCGCCCTCGGACCCTGCGTTTGGGGGCAGGAAGCAGCGAAAGCAAGAATCTACGTGGCTTTCAGCTTCGGGAGGAAGATGCCTGGGGACCCTTCGGCGGCGACGCCGATACCGAACTTGACGCGACTGCGTGAGCAGTATCCTGACAAGTTCGTTTCTCCCGAGAAGGCATTCGCCGCCATTCACCGCGGAGATCGCATCTTCATGGGGACGGGCTGTGGATTTCCTCAACATTTGGTCGACCAACTGGTCGCGTACACGCAAGCCCACCCGAAAGCGTTTTTCGATGCCGAGGTATTGCACGTGTGGACGCTCGGCGTCAATCCGTATCTGCGCGACGAGGTCAAACGCAATTTTCGATTGAACTCGTTTTTCGTCAGCGGGCCGACACGCGACTCGGTGAACCAGGGCGCGGCGGATTACACGTCGATCTTCCTGTCGCAAGTGCCAGGGCTGTTCGCGCGGGGCGTCATTCCGATCGACGTCGCACTGATCCAGACGTCAATGCCGGACGAACACGGGTACGCCAGCCTCGGCATCAGCGTGGACATCGTGCGAACGGCCGTCGATCGGGCACGCACGGTGATCTGTCAGATCAATCCCGCGATGCCGAGGACACACGGCGACGGCTTCCTGCACATGTCGCAGATCGATTACGTGATTCCCCACCACGAGCCGCTGCTGGAGTTGTCGCCCACAGCGGAAGATGAAGCGGCGCACCGCATCGGCGAATACGTTGCCCGACTGGTGGAGGACGGGGACACGATCCAGGTGGGATACGGGCGCATTCCGGACGCCATCCTGGCGCGTCTCTCGGGGAAACGACACCTCGGCGTGCACACCGAGTTGCTGAGCGACGGACTGGTGCAGTTGATGAAGGCCGGTGTGATCGACAACACGTGCAAGTCGTTGGATCGACACAAGACGGTCGCGTCGTTCTGCATGGGGTCGCGGGATACTTACGAGTACTTGGACGACAATCCGGCGGTGACGTTCCGCTCGGTTGACTACACCAACAATCCGGCCGTCATCAGCCGGATCGAACGGATGACGGCGATCAACTCGGCGCTGGAGATCGATCTGACCGGACAAGCTACGGCGGAGTCGCTCAACGGCGCCGTCTACAGCGGCGTGGGGGGGCAACCGGACTTCATGCGGGGTGCGGTGCTCGCTCCCGAAGGGAAATCGATCTTGGTGTTGCCGTCGACCGCTCGGGACGGAACCGTCTCTCGCATCGTTCCCCACCTCAGTGAAGGCGCCGGCATCACGCTGACGCGAAGCGACGTGCATTACGTCGTGACCGAGTACGGCATCGCCTACTTGCACGGCAAGAACCTGCGTGAGCGCGCGATGGAGCTGATTCGCATCGCCCATCCGAACTTCCGTCCCCAGCTTCTGCGGGATGCCAAGGCCAAGCGGTTGATCTACGCGGACCAAGCGTTCATCCCCGGAAGCCGCGGGGAGTATCCGGAGCAGTTGGAGACCCATCGAACGACCAAGTCCGGCCACGAGATCTTCCTGCGGCCTGTCCGCATTTCCGACGAGCCACTGCTCAAGGACTTTTTCTATTCCCTGTCCGATCAATCGATCTACCGGCGTTTCATCTCCGCGAGGAAAGACATGCCGCACGAGCGGCTGCAGGAGTTCGTCGTGATCGACTACTCGGCCGAGATCGTCATTCTTGCCATCGACGAAACCGACGAGATCGAAACGGTCGTCGGTGTGGCGCAGTACGGCATCGAGCCGGATGCGCACACGGCCGAAGTGGCGTTGGTCGTGCGGGACAACTTCCAGAATCAAGGCATCGGGACGGAGCTTCTGTCGTACGTCACGCTGCTGGCCAAACGAGAAGGATTGAGAGGATTCCACGCCGAGGTGCTCATCGACAATCAGGCGATGATGCACTTGTTCGAGGCAGCGGGATTCTCGATCGAGAAGAAACGAGGTGCAGGCGTATATGAGCTGCGGATGTTGTTCTGAAGAGCGCGCGGATGCATCGGCGGACATGAGGTGTTTGTTCGAACCTCGCACCGTCGCCGTGTTCGGCGCCTCGACGAATCCGGACAAGATCGGATATCGCATCGTTGAGAACCTCGTCCAAGGGGGGTACCAGGGGACGATCTACCCCATCAACCCTCACGGAGGCGAGATCCTCGGGAACCTGGTGGTGACGTCGCTGGACGAGGTGACCGAACCGGTTGACTTGGCGGTGATGGCCATCCCCGCCCGCTTCATCCACGACGCGGTGGTGGCGTGTGGCGAAAAGGGGGTCAAGCACCTCGTTCTCATCACCTCGGGGTTCTCCGAGGTGGGGAATATCGACGAAGAGAAGCGCATCGTGGAGACCGCAAGAAGCTACGGAATGCGCGTACTCGGCCCGAACGTTTTCGGGGTCTTCTCGGATGCGTGCAGCATGAATGCGACGTTCGGCCCGAGCGGGATCCTGTCCGGACACGTGGCGATCGTGACGCAAAGCGGTGCGTTGGGGATTGCGATGATCGGGAAGACGGCCGCCGAGTCGCTCGGCCTGTCCGCGGTGGTGTCCGTCGGCAACAAGGCAGACGTGGACGAAGCGGACCTGCTCGAGTATCTCGGCCGAGACGAACGCACCCGCGTCATCCTGCTCTACATCGAAGGGGTGAAAGCGGGCGACCGGCTGGCGAAGACGCTTCGCTGGGTCACGCGTGAGAAACACGTCGTGGTCATCAAATCCGGCCGTTCCAAGCGTGGCGCGATGGCGGCGGCGTCCCATACGGGTTCGCTGGCCGGAGCCGACGACGTGTTCGATGCCGTGATGAAGCAGTGCGGCGCGATGCGCGCCGAGAACGTGCAGGACGCATTCAACTGGGTGCAGTACCTGGCGTCGGCGCCGACACCGAAGGGCAAAGATGCAGTCATCGTGACCAACGGCGGCGGCATCGGCGTGATGGCCACCGACGCGTGCGAAAAGTTCGACGTGTCGCTGTTCGACGACCAGAAGACCTTGCGCGATGCGTATTCGGACGTCATGCCCGATTTCGGTTCGTCCAAGAACCCGGTCGATCTGACCGGTCAAGCGACCGCGGACGACTACGCTCGTGCGCTCGGGGCGTCCCTGGACGAGGAGAGCATTCACGCCGTCATGGCCCTGTACTGCGAGACCGCCGTCTTCGATACCGACCAGTTCGGCGATGTGCTGCGCGAGAGCTACGCACAGTATGCGGACCGCAAACCGATCGCGTTCACGCTGTTCGGCGGAGCCAAGATCGAAGCCCTCGTTCGCCAATTGAAGTCGGAAGGAATCCCGGTATTCGCCAACGTGTACGAGGCGGTCTCGTGCCTTGGCGCACTGTATCGCTCGTGGCGAACGCACCAACGCGCGAAGGTCGAGCCGGCGGCGATGGCGTTGCCCATCGACCGCATTCGGTCGATCCTGCAAGCGGCGGGCAGTGAAGATCGCGGATTCCTCCTTGCGAACGAAGCGGCATCCGTTGCGGGCGCGTTGGAACTGAACATCCCGCAGTCGATCATCGCGCGGAATCTCGATGAGGCCGTCCAAGCCGCCGAACGGATCGGGTACCCGGTCGTTCTCAAGGTGGTGTCCAAGGACATCATCCACAAGAGCGACGCGGGCGGCGTGGCGTTGGATCTGGAGAGCCGAGACGAGATCATCGACGCGTATCAGGCGATTCTGCGCTCTTGTCGTGCGTACAAGCAGGACGCGAAGATCGAAGGCGTCGAGGTCGTCGAGATGGTTCAGTCCGGCGTCGAGACCATCATCGGCGCGCGTCAGGATCGTTCCTTCGGGCCGACGGTGATGGTCGGCTTGGGCGGCATCTACGTGGAAGTCATGAAAGACGTCGCCTTCCGGGCGGCTCCGGTGGATCGGGAGACGGCGCTCGAAATGATCGCCGATCTCCGATCGTTCCCGCTCCTGTTGGGCGTGCGCGGCGAGAAGCGGAAGGACATCGAGGCGGTGGCAGACGTCATCGTCAAGCTGGGCCATCTCGTGGATCAGTGTCGCGAGATTACCGACATCGAGGTCAATCCGCTGGTTGCGTACGATGTGGGAGAGGGAGCAAAGGCTGTGGACATCAGAATACTGTTTCAGACTCCTGAGGAGGTGAGGTAGCGTGAAATCGCTCATTGTGGCTTCGACGCGCGCAGATGCGGGGAAGACCAGCACGATCATTGCATTGGCACGTATCCTGGGAAAGCGGTTCGGGTATCTCAAGCCGCTGGGAGATCGATTCCTGTATCGCAAGAAGCGCCTTTGGGATTACGATGCCTCCCTGCTGACGCAGCTGTTCGGACTGGGAGAAGAGCCTGAGACGATCAGCATCGGCTTCGATCACTCGAAGCTCCGATACATGTACGATCGCGCGGCCATCTTCGAGGAGTTCGACCGGATCGTGAACCAAGTGGGAGCGGACCGAGAAGCCGTATTCATCGAATGCGGCCGCGATCTGGGATACGGCGCATCCGTCTTCCTCGACCCACTCACCATCTCCCAGGAGACGGGCGCTCCCGTGCTCATTCTGGCCAGTGGCGACGAGAACGACATTGCCGACGATCTCGCGTTCATCCACCGCTTCGTGGGAAGTGACGAGGCGAACGTGGCCGGCGTCATCATCAACAGGGTCGTGCAGATGGAGGAATTCTGCGCGGTGCACCTGCCGGAAATCGAAAAGCTCGGCGTGAACGTGCTCGGCGTGCTCCCCTATCAGCCGGCGTTTGCGACCGTCTCGCTGGCGACGGTGGCGGACAAGCTGTTCGCCAAGGTCCTGGCCGGTGAGGACGGGCTGCAGGCGCGGGTACGATCGGTGGTCGTCGGGGCGATGTCGGTCGGCGCGGCGTTGGTCGATCCTCAGATCAACGAGCCGGGCAAGCTCGTCATCACGAGCGGCGACCGTAGCGACATGATTCTGGCGATGATGGAAACGGAGGGCACGGCGGGTATCGTGTTGACGAACGGGATCATTCCCCCGTCGCACATCGTGGCCAAGGCCAGCGGGCGCAACGTCCCATTGCTTGTGGTAGAGGGCGATACCTACTCGACGGCCCTTCAGATCGAGAAGATCCGGCCGCTCTTGCGGGCCGAAGACGAGACGCAGATCTCCGAGCTGACCGCACTGGTGTCCGAAGGCGTCGACATGGGAGCCATTCGGGCATTGCTCTAGAAAAAGACGCGACGCTACACGTGCGACCTTGGATGGAACGCCGTGTAGCGTCGCTGCTTGTAGTTGGGTACTAGCTCTTGTTCTCCTCGCGGTCGAGGTACTGAAGAATCGCGTCGACGACCAAGTAGTTGATCGAACGGTCGCGCTTCTCGCCGAGCTGGATCAGCCGTTCGACCGGCTTCTCCTCCATTTTCCGCTGTGGGATATAGATGGACAGCTTGTCAAGAATCTCTTTATTGGCCATGGAGTTCACCCCCTCCCGTGTGTTGCGGAGTCAATGTGGGACGAGTTCGCCTCATTTCCCCAATTCAACGTACAATCATAGGGTATCCGGAAGAACCACGTAGTCTATGGAGGGTCCCGTCAAAGTCGGTGAAAGAAGACTGGAAGAAACCCTCCGAAATATGGAAGAATCATGGAAGAACAACGGGGCGCTGCGGGTTCGAGACAGTTCGCAGCAACTTGCCGTACAATGAAGCAACGGGAAACGGGAGGTACGAGCATGTGGAGGAAAGACTGGCAACGCGGCGTCTGTACCGTGAGTTTCATTGGGCTTGCACTGGCGATCCTGGCTGGGTGTAGTCTCCTTCCTGGGACGGAGGCCGTCATCCAGGTTTCCACGACGCAGGGAACCGTTCCGCTGACGGTGACGTACAACGGAACCGCATCCACGGGCCCGGATGGGATCAGCACATATCGATGGTCGTTTGGTGACGAGGCGCAAGTCTACGCAGCGTCGGGCTCGTATACGTTCAACCATGCCGGGACCTTCGAGATCGAGCTGATGGTACGCGCCGAAGACGGAACCACCGATACGGAAACCGTGCTCGTCGTCGTCGAACCCGCATTCTGGGTGGCCGACGAAAACCTCGATGAGATCTACAAACTGGACTCCTCAGGCAACGTGCTCTTCACGCTCGACGCTCCGGCGGCGCAGCCGCATGGGCTGGCGGTCGCACTGCGAGAAGGAGACTGGACGCTCTACGTGGTCTGTGCCGGCGACGGCTTCCAGAAGCTGATTCAAATGGACCCCGTGACCGGCGAGGTGCTTGCGGAGTATCGAGCGCCCGCGCAGGACCCGGGCGGACTGGCGTACGCCCCGATTGCGCCGTTCCGCGTCTGGCACGTCGATTCGCTTAGCCGAAAAATCTACGAGATCAATCCAAGTGACGGGCTGACGCTCAACGCCTTCGGCGCCACGTACTTCCAGTCGTCGCCGAACCTCGGCGAGAATCCGTTCCTGCAGACACCGCAGGGCATCGCCTGGCGGGAAGGCCCGAAAACAGCGGGCGCGTTGTGGGTTGTGGAAGCGGAGACGCATCTCCTGTACGAGTTGGAGATCGTGCCGGCAATCGACATCTTCTCGAGCACACAGCTGACCCTTCTTGCGGACCCGATCGAACTGAGCGCGTCGCTTTTCCCGATCACGGGCATCGATTGGTACGACGGCTATCTGTGGGTCGCCGAGCGCGACCGGCATCAAGTGACGCAGATCGATCCGGAGACCGGTCAACCGACGGGAGCGAAACTGGATGGATTCCCGGGCGCGGCGCTGAGCGGGCTGTCGGTGCAGAAGTAGCTTCGAGAAGCCGTGTCGGACAGAGGGGGGACCATGCCGGAGCAATCACACGCTCACATCACGGCGTTGTGCAACGGGAAGATCTACGGATTTCCCGAGGCGGACACGATCGTGTTGGAGAGGGACCGGATCCGTGCGGTCGGGCTGGCGCATGAGCTGGACGATCTGTGGACGGAGGGGGACGGCGATGTGCTCGATCTGCACGGGAGGTTCGTGCTTCCCGGTTTCGTGGACGCGCACATTCACCTGCTGCAGTCCGGACTCGAGGCCAGTGGCTGGCTGATTGGCCTGGCGGGTCTCTCACGCCGGGATACGCTCGACGCCCTCGCCGAAATCGCACGTCAGCGAGACGGGGAATGGGTGGTGGCGTACGGTTGGGACGAATCGACGTGGGAGGAACATCGGTACCTGGACCGCGAGGAGCTGGACGGCGTCGCTCCTGCGTGCCCGGTCCTCGCGACCCGGCTCGACGGGCACCTGGTGGCGGCCAACAGCGCTGCCCTGGCGTGCGTCCCGGCCTCCGCTCCGGACGATCTGATCGATCGCGTCGGCGGCTGGCTCCGGGAAGCGGCGGTCACCGAAATGATGAAGACGGTTCGGCCCGACGAAGATGCCGTTCGCAACGCGTTCACAGCCGCAGCGCAAACGTGCCACCGGCTGGGAATCACCACCGTGCATACGATGACGGACCTGGAGCATCTCGACGCCGTCTGGCAACACCGGGACGAACGACGTTTGCGCGTGATCTTCTGCCCGATGGTGGAATCGCTTCCGGCCCTGATGGATCGGGGTCTGAAGACGGGACACGGTGACGATTGGCTTCGTTTCGGCGGCGTCAAGATGTTTGCCGACGGCTCCATCGGCGCGGGCAACGCTGCGGTGTCGATCCCGTTTTGCGAGGGGGGATGTGGCGCGCTCAACCATGACGACGAGACCCTGCGCAATTGGGTTACGACGGCGGATCGAGACGGTTGGCAGACGATCGTTCACGCGATCGGAGACCGGGCGATCGATCAGGTTTTGCGCGTGCATGAGGGCCTGGCGACGGATCCCTCGTTGAGGCATCGTATCGAGCACTTCGAACTTCCGTCGGAGGCCCAGGTCGAACGTACGGCGGCAAGCGGCCTGTTTGTCAGCATGCAGCCGAACTTCACAGCCAACTGGTCGGGCTCCGGAGGCTTGTACGACGATCGTCTCGGCGCGGATCGAGATCGGCGAAGCAATCCACTGCGGGAACTCACGGATGCCGGGATTCCACTTGCGTTCGGGTCGGACGGCATGCCGCCCGGCCCGCTCTATGGATTGCACGGCGCGATCAACGGTCCCTTCCCCAATCAACGGATTACGCTGGACGAGGCGCTCGTCGCATACACGCAAGGCGGCGCGGCGTTCGAATTCGAGGAGGACGAAAAGGGCACGCTTCATCCGGGGAAGGTGGCGGATCTCGTGGTCCTGGATTGCGATCCGACGGCGTCGCCGGATCGGTTGTTGGAACGCACCGTCGACATGACGTTTGTCGGTGGACGAAGGGTCTACGCGAGGCAAGGCGACATCTAGCGAAGACGGGAAGGATGCGACCCATCATGGCGAGAATCGGGATCTTGACAAGCGGCGGAGACGCACCCGGGATGAACGCTGCCCTTCGCGCGGCCGTCCGCTACGGGAGCGGCTTGGGGATGACGTTCATCGGGATCGAGCGAGGCTACGCCGGCCTGATCGAAGGAGATGCGGTGCCGCTCGACAACCGTGCGGTGAGCGGCATCATCGAGCGCGGCGGGACCTTGTTGCGGAGCGCGCGGTCGGCGGCGTTCATGACCGAAGAGGGAGGGCGTCAAGCGCTGGCGACGATTCGCAGACAGAGGCTTGATGGACTGATCGTCATCGGCGGCAACGGCTCGCTTCGCGGCGCGCAGTGGTTGAGCGATCAAGGTGTGCCCACCCTCGGGGTTCCCGCTTCGATCGACAACGACGTTCCGGGATCGGCGATGGCCATCGGCGTAGATACGGCGCTCAACACCGTCGTCGAGTGCCTGAATCGGCTACGCGACACGGCGATCGCGCACGAGCGTGCGTTCGTGGTGGAAGTGATGGGGCGGAAGTCCGGTTACATCGCGCTGATGGCCGGCTTGGCCGGGGGAGCGGAAATCATCTTGCTGCCGGAGATTCCGATGTCCCTGGATGCCGTCGTGCGCAACGTCCAAGAAGGACTCCAATTGGGAAAACGTCACTCCATTATCGTCGTCGCCGAGGGATTCTCGCCGGACGACGAACCGCTGGAAGGAACGTCACCGGCCCAGGCCATATGCAGAAGGCTCGAACGTGTGGACGGACTGGAAACACGGCTGACGATCCTCGGGCACCTGCAACGCGGGGGCTCGCCGACGGCGTTCGATCGCATCCTGGCAAGCCGCTTCGCCGAGGCGGCCGTCCGTGCCCTTCACGAGGGCGCGACGGCGGCGATGATGGCCTACGACGGACGCACGGTCGTACCGAAGCCGTACGCCACGTTGGATGAAGCGTGCGCCAACGTCGATCTCGACCTGCTGGACCTTGCGGACCGCGTGGCCAACTAGCCGCGCTACGTATCCGGCTGCTACTCGACGGTCACGGTCTTGGCGAGGTTGCGCGGTTGATCGACGTCCGTGCCGCGCCACACGGCCGTGTGGTATGCGAGCAACTGAAGCGGCAGTGTGAACAGGATCGGGCGCGAGATCCCAGCGACGTGCGCCACGGGAATGACCGCGTCTGAGAGCTTGGTGATTGTCGCATCGTCCGGGGCGTCGGTCACGGCAATCACGTAGCCGTTGCGCGCCTTGACCTCCTCCATGTTGGAGAGCAGCTTCTCGAATGCGATATCGCGGGAGACCAGGAAGACCACGGGCGTGTCCTCATCGATGAGGGCGATCGGTCCATGCTTCATCTCGCCGGACGGATACCCCTCGGCATGGATGTACGAGATCTCTTTCAGCTTGAGGGCGCCCTCCAGAGCGATCGGATAGAGCGCACCGCGGGCGAGGAAGAGAACATCCGAAGCGTGTTGCACGCGCTCGGCGACGGCGCGGAGCTGCGGCTCTTGCTGAAGACTTTCGTTGATCCGTCCGGGAAGCAGCGTGAGCTGCTCCAATTCGCGCTGGATTTCCTCGCACGACCACCGGTCCCGTCCTAACTGGAGGCCGAGCAGCCCCAGTGCCGCGATTTGCGCGGTGAACGTCTTGGTCGCGGCGACGCCGATCTCGATGCCGGCACGCGTGTAGACGGAGGCCGTCGACTCCCGGTCGATGGTGGATTGCTCGTTGTTGACCAGCGCGATTACCTGGGCGCCCGCTTCCTTGGCGCGGCGCAGTGCCATCAACGTGTCGATGGTTTCGCCGGACTGCGAGACGGCAATCACAAGCGATCGGTCGGACAGATGCGGAGATCGCATACGAAACTCCGAGGCGATCATCGCCTGAATCGGGACGTTCAGATACTGCTCCCACAGGTACTCCGCGGTGAGGCTCGCGTGAAAGGCGGTTCCGCACGAGATGAGGTAGATGTGATCGTACGGACGGAGCACCAGATCTCCGGAAGCCGGCGCTCGACCGGCGTCGGTTTTCTCTCGAAGGGTCTCTCCCACGGCGCGATCCTGCTCATGGATCTCCTTGAGCATGAAGTGCTTGTATCCACCCTTCTGAATTGAAACCTGGTCCGTCGTCACACGATGGGACGGACGCTTGACCTCTTGCCCGTCGAAATTGACGATGCGAATGGAATGCCGCGTGATCTCGGCCAACTCATCGTCGGCGAGAAAGACCACCGATTCCGCCTTGCCGAGCAACGCGGGAATGTCGGAAGCGATGAACCCGGCGGTCGCCGACTGCCCGACGACAAGCGGGCTGCCGCGCCGCGCGGCCACCAGACGGTCGGGAACGTTCGACGACAGTACGGCGAGCGCGAACGCGCCCTCGGCACGTCGAACGGCACGGGTGACCGCGGCCAGAAGGTCGCCTTCGTAGTAGTGCTCGACGAGATGCGTCAGCACCTCCGTGTCCGTTTGGGAACGGAACGCATGCCCCGCCCGGACGAGTTCGTCGCGCAACGCGGCGTGGTTCTCGATGATGCCGTTGTGAATCAGTGCGATTTCACCGCGACAATCGATGTGTGGATGAGCGTTTTCTTCCGTCGGCGCGCCGTGGGTGGCCCAGCGTGTGTGTCCGATTCCGACGGTTGCCGTCAATGAGGTCGTTTGCAGGGCTTGCTGCAAGTCGCGGACCTTGCCCGCCTTGCGGAATCGAGCGAGTTCGTCTCCTTCGAGCACGGCAATCCCTGCAGAGTCGTATCCCCGGTACTCGAGCCGGGTGAGTCCTTCGAGCAGGAGAGGAGCGACGGGCTCGTCGCCGATGTAGCCAATGATTCCGCACATAGTGACCTCCTCATCGTGCGAAGTGTAGCGGACGAACGAGGGTTCGCCAATGCCGAGAGCCGATTGTCGAAGCGCAATCTTGAAGCTATACTTCCGTCGGCAACGCTTCAAACGTGAAGGTAAGGAGAGAAACATGCGGGAAGTGGTGATCAAGGCCTTATTGGTCGATCCATCCAACAATTCTCCCGTCGTATTGCTGAAAGATCGCGCCTCTCGGAAGGCTCTTCCCATATGGATCGGCGACTCGGAAGCCATTTCGATCGCCTTCGGCCTCCAGAATCAGGAGTTTCCGCGTCCGCTGACGCACGTTCTGATGAAGCAGATGATCGAGAACCTGGATGCGCACATCGACAAGGTCATCATCAAGGCCGTCCAGGACGGGACGTTCTTCGCCTCGATCTACGTCCGGGATTCCCAAGGGGACGTCATGGAATTCGACGCGCGCCCATCGGACTCTCTCGCACTGTCGTTGCGGTCGGGATGCCAGATCTACGTCGAGGACGAGGTCTTTCAGTCCGAAGCGATCGATTCCCCGTTTGCTGAAGAGGACGAGTTCCATGAGTTCGTCGAAGACGACCTGAATCTCCGCGAGTTTCGCAAGTGGCGGGAGTGGTCCGAGAAGGAAAGCTCCTAACCGCGGATGTTGACCACGCCGGCCTGTGGCGCGGTGATGATGTCCTCTTGCGTCAATCCCTGATCGACCGTCATCAGCTGTACGAGCAGCGTGGCACTTCGTTGGCCGTCGGTGAACGTCACCACTTTCTGGATGAGGAAGGTCTCGCGGTCGACCCAAATCATGCGTAGCAGGTCCTGCGACGTCGCGTCGCGGACCTCGAGAATGTAACTCCCGGGGATCGAGCTACTGGCCGCGGCTTGGGCATCAAGAACCTGCCCTAATCCCAGATTCGACGCGTAGATGTCTTCATCGACGGTGGGGCAGAAGGAGAAGCCGAGCTCGTACAACGACGGCTCCTGGGGCGAGAAAAGGTCCGACAGCGCGGTCGGCGGCTCGGTGAACGACTCGATCAACGAAACGGCCGTGTCAATGCCCAGACCGCTGAAACCGGAGATGTCCTGGAGGATCCGTATCTCGGTCTCGCCCGCGGTCCAGTCCTCGCGCAGGCTGCTGACATCGAAGATCCCGAGGCCGATGGCGACGAGTGGCACGCCGGGCCAACGCTTGCTGACGACGATGTCCTCACTGGGGATGTAGTGCGACAGTTGATCGCCTTCGATGGTGAACGTTTCATCGCGCACCCTAGAGACGAACATGTTGTCTTCGGCGTCTTGGGGTAGCACATAGCGCGCGGACAGCGCGGCCGGAGGCCCCTTGACGTACCTCACCTTCATGCGAACGACGTTCCACGGATCGCTTTCGTTGGTCAGCTGGAGCGTCGCCTCGAGGTCCTGAATGTGGTTGAACGCGTTCTCCACGCGCCAAAGAAGTCCGTCGACCTCGGTCGCGGGATGCTCGTCCAATAGGTATTGGTCCACCGCAACGACGGTGACGATCAGGGCGACGAATCCGCCGATCGCAAGAAGGAGCAAGGTTTGATTGTTCATCGCAGGGCATTATAATCCCCTTCTGAAGGGCATTCAATCCGGGTAGTAGCTTGAAACGATCATCAGAACGGAGGCTCGTCGTGGAACTTCGCAGACTTCAAGACATGGATGTGGAAGGGAAGACCGCTCTGGTTCGAGTGGACTATAACGTGCCGCTGAAGGACGGCGAGGTACTCGACGATCGGCGGATCCAGTCGTCGCTGCCGACCATTCAGTGGTTGCTCGATCATGGCGCGAAGATCGTTCTCTTCTCGCACCTCGGCCGTCCGGAGGGCAAGGTCGTGGAAGAACTGCGATTGGATCCCGTTGCCGACAGGCTTCGAGCGCTGCTCGGCGCTGATGTGATCAAGTTGGACGACTGCGTCGGCACGGACGTTGCGCAAGCGGTGGCCGACGCGGAGCCGGGCGCCGTCCTCCTGCTCGAGAACGTTCGCTTTCATCGAGAGGAGACGACGAACGAGCCGGCTTTCACCCACGAACTCGCCCATCTCGGTGACATCTTCGTGAACGACGCGTTTGCGACCATGCACCGGGCGCATGCCTCGACATTGGGGATTGCCGATCATCTTCCGAGTTGCGCCGGCTTTCTCGTCCAAGCCGAGATCGAGGCCCTGTCGCCGCTTCTGCAGGACCCGGAGCGTCCGTATGTCGCCGTTGTCGGCGGCAAGAAGGCACAAAGCAAGCTCGGTCCGCTTCACGACCTGGCGCCCCGCGTCAACGAGATCATGATCGGCGGCGGCGTTGCGATGACGTTCCTTCATGCGATGGGCGGAGAGGTCGGTGCATCCGTCGTGGATCACAAGGTCCTGGACGAAGTGAACGAAATCCGTGCCATCGCCGAGAAAGCGGGCACGACGCTGTGGCTTCCGATCGATGTCATCGCTGCGTCCGAGCTGTCGGATGAGGCGGAAACCTTGGTTTGCCCCGCGCACGAAGTCCCGGAAGGATGGCACGCCTTCGACATCGGCCCCGAGACCGTCTCTCTGTTCCGCGAACGGTTGGCCCAAGCCAAGACGATCGTTTGGACGGGACCGATGGGCGCCTACGAGACGGCCCCATTTGCATCCGGAACGAAGGCGCTGGGAGAGGCGATTGCCGCTTCATCCGGCTACAGCGTCATCGGCGGCGGGGAAACCGGCGAGGCGATGGAACGTTTCGGGTTTGCCGACAACGCGTCCTTCATCTCGACCGGCGGCGGCGCCTGCCTGGCTCTGCTGCGGGGCAAGACGATGGCGGCACTGGAGGCATTGCGGGCATCCTAGATTTTGTCTACCTCGCTCCGTTTGTATAATGGAGGCGTCTTGCGGGCATAGCTCAGTGGTAGAGCATCAGCTTCCCAAGCTGAGGGTCGCGGGTTCGAATCCCGTTGCCCGCTTTTGTCTACGTCGTATCCACTTCGTATCGCGCCCCGACAAGAAGGAGCGACATGCAGGACACAAACCCGACCGCCAGCGAGTTGTCGTTGGCCGCACTGGAGGAACGTACGCGCTCCTGCACGAACTGTCCGTTGGCGACGACGAGAACTCACGTAGTCTTCGGTGAAGGAAACCCCGATGCCGACGTCTTGTTCATTGGAGAGGGGCCTGGCGAGGTGGAGGATCAGACCGGACGTCCGTTCGTCGGACCGGCCGGGCAGAAGCTGGACGAGGTTTTCTCCTCTGTCGGCATCGATCGAGCGGACATCTATATCGGAAACGTCGTGAAGTGCCGGCCTCCGGGCAACCGCGTGCCTTCTCGCTCCGAAATGGAAACCTGCTTTCCGTTTCTCGAGTCGCAGATTGCGTTCATCAAGCCCGCGTTGATCGTTACGCTCGGAAACACAGCGACGCAATGGCTGATGCCGGAGATCCCCGGCATCACAAAGTCGCACGGCAACTTCTTCACATGGCGCGGCGGGATCCTTGTGTTCCCCATGTTCCATCCGAGCTATCTGCTGCGGAATCCCTCGCGTGAGAAGGGAAGCCCGAAGTACCTGACGTGGATGGATATCCAGAAAGTGAGCAAGTGGATCGATGAGTTCCGAAGTACTCAAGACGCATGAGGAGCAGGTCGCGTTCGTAGACGACGCATTGGCGAGGGCGGAAGATCTGCGCAAGAAGAAGGCGTACGGAGAAGCCATCTCGCTTCTTGTCGAGGCGCTTCGATACGGCCTGGAGAAGGCCAAGATCTACTACCGCCTGGGCAATGTCTATATCGACGGAGGGGACTTGGCGCGAGCCGAGTACGCCTACAACCGGGCCCTGGAGATGGATCCGAACTTCGTCAATGCGATGCACAATCTCGCGGTGGTCTATCGTCGCCAGAAGAAGATGTCCCTGTACGTCAAGACGTACAAGAAGTCCCAACGAATGGCGATCAAGAATCCACACACGACGAGTTTCAATCGCGATCAGAAACGGCGCATCCGCCGCCTGAGCGTGCGCGTCTTCTTCTGGATGGCCGCCGGGGTCGTCGTGATCCTCGGGATCGTGTGGCTGGCGATGCGCTGAGGCCCGGGCTCGCTGCTTTCCCCTTCGTATCGAGTGTTTGACGCGATCTGAGGGATTCCGTATAGTCTGGACCGCGTCTGGCAGGGAAGACGGCCCACGCAAAAGAGAGGATGCCTTTGTCGAAAAAACGTATCTACGAGATTGCCCGCGAGCTCGACATTCCGAGCAAGGATCTGATTACCAAGCTTGAAGAAATGGGAATGCCCGGGCTCAAAGCCGCCAACTCCGTGGACGACGAGGAGTATGCGTTGATCGTCCATGTCTACGCGGAGGAGGGCGGCGCATCCGAAGCGGATGCCGCTTCCGAGCCCCAGACGCCCACTGCGTCGACGAACGTTGCGGAGCCTCAACCCGAGGCCAAAGCCAAACCGGCTCGTGAGGCACGGCCCGTCAAGGAAGGCGACGTGCGACCGCCGATCGTCTCCGTCCTCGGGCACATCGATCACGGAAAGACGACGCTGCTTGACGCCATCCGCGAGTCCCGTCTCGCGTCGAATGAGGCGGGCGGAATCACCCAAGGGATTGCCGCTTACCAGGCGGAACTGCACGGTCAGAAGATCACGTTCATCGATACGCCGGGACACAAAGCGTTCACCGGCATGCGGGCCCGCGGCGCACAAGTGACCGACATCGCCATTCTCGTCGTCGCTGCGGACGACGGCGTCATGGCCCAGACCGTCGAAGCGATCGACCATATCAAGGCTGCGGACGTTCCGATGATCGTCGCCATCAACAAGGTCGACAAGGCGAACGCCGACATCAGCAAGGTGATCAACGATCTCGCGCAACACGGCCTCATGCCGGAAGCCTGGGGCGGCGACACGATCACCGTCGAGGTATCGGCTCTCCAAGGCCGCAATATCGACGAACTGCTGGAAATGATCTTGCTGGTTGCCGAGATGAGCGATCTACGGGCGGATCCGAAGCACGCGCTGGAAGCCGTCATCATCGAGTCCCATCTTGCGACGGGACAGGGGCCGGTGGCCACCGTCGTGGTTCGCGACGGTACGTTGCGAACCAAGGACTGGGCCGTTGCCGGCGGCGCGCAGGGCCGCATCAAGGCGCTGATTGACGGACGCGGGGAACGCGTCGATCAAGCGCTGCCCGGCGAAGCGGTGTCCGTCTTGGGCTTCAATGAAGTGCCGGAGGTCGGGGCGTCGATCGAGATCGTCAAGAGCCAATCAGATGCCCGCAAGCTCGCGCAGAAGAACGAACGCGTCGAGAAGCCGGCCGCCGCGCCACGCGCACGCACGCTGGACGACCTGTTTGCAGAGCAGCCGGAGACGGCCAAGCTCAAACTGATTCTCAAAGCGGCATCCACCGGAGCGCTGGAAGCGGCTCGACGAGAGATTACCGCACTGGACGTCGAGGGCGTCGAAGTGGAGATCCTCGTCTCGGGCGTGGGCGGCATTTCGGAGTCGGATATCGTGCTTGCGTCCACGGTAAATGAGGAGTGCCTCGCCGTCGGGTTCGGCGTCAGCGTGGACGCCAAGGCGGAGAAGCTGGCCGAGCGAAGCGGAATTCCCGTTCTGTTGTACGACATCATCTACGACTTGGTCGATGAGATCGAAAGCGCCCTGAAGCGGCAGCTGGGACCGGCATACGAGGAAGTCGCGCTCGGCGTCGCCGAAGTGCGGGATACGTTCAAGGCGCCTTCCGGAATGATCGCGGGCTGCTACGTGTCCGAAGGGCGCATCGAACGCCGCGGACGGGTTCACGTCGTTCGCAACGGTGAGGTGATCTTCGATGGGGAGATCGCATCGCTGCGGCGATTCGAGGACGACGTTCGGGAAGTCCAAGCGGACCGCGAGTGCGGACTGCGCATCCGGAATTTCGACGACGTTCAGATCGGCGATCGCCTCGAGGTGTACCTCCTCGAAGAGATCGAACGCTGAGCCTTCTCCCATGAACGCCGGAATCATGACGCTGCGATTCCGGCTGTACGGCATCGAATCCATCAAGCAGAAGCGCTCGATCGTCAAACGGCTGCTCGCTGACGTAGATCGTCGCGGCCCGTCGTTTGCCGCCTGCGAGGTGGACGATCAGGACAGTCTGCAAGCGATGACGCTTCGCATTGCGCATCTGTCGAACGACGCACGGTTTTCGGATGCCGCGCTACGGAAGCTGCAGACGGCACTGGAACGCGGCGACGGATACGAGGTGGATGCTGTGGACGTGGAGATCCTATGACGGGTAAGCGGCAGTTGGCGCGGTTGCAGGAAGAGATCCAGCGTGAGCTGGCGGCGATCGTCGAGTTCGAGAGCCGCGATCCCGTGGTTCGCGATGCGTTTCCGACCGTGATGGACGTCCGGCTGTCGGTCGACGCGCGGCACGCGAAGGTCTATGTGGCTGCAGGCACGGAAGTGGATCCTGTCGCGCTTCACCAGGCGCTGATCCGAGACCAAGGATT
>Ga0272441_10005477_pt1 | contig 22010 bp, 18 predicted proteins | sample SSMProp6N_FD_193582 | JGI IMG/M metagenome (GOLD analysis project Ga0272441, IMG submission 193582) | Marine sediment archaeal communities from Little Sippewissett salt marsh, Falmouth, MA, United States - SSM-Prop-6N | ecosystem: Environmental > Aquatic > Marine > Wetlands > Sediment ... | reverse complement strand
TCCCCGTTTTGACCGTTTTCCTGCCGCTGCCCGTTGCGCTGCTTTTCGTCGGGATTATCCATCTGTGCGGCGACATCTGGAAAGTGCTCCTGTTCAAGGGAGGATTGGATCTCAAGCTGGTCCTGGGTTTCGGCCTTTCCGGCATTGCCGCCAGTTATCTCGGCGCCAGGCTGTCTTTTGTCGCGGGGGATTTGCCGCTGAAGGGAATTCTGGGCGCGTTCCTTCTGGCCTACGTTGGCTTTTTGTTTCTCAAAAGGCAGTGGGCGTTGCCGAAGAATTCCGGCACCGCCGTCTGTGGCGGCGCATTGTCCGGTTTATTCGCCGGTTTCTTCGGCGTCGGCGGGGCGGTCCGGGGGGCATTTCTGACGGCCTTCAATCTTCCCAAGGAAGTGTACATCTTCACCTCGGGATTGATTGCCCTGTTCATCGATGTCACCCGCGTCTCGCAGTACATTCGGGGAGGCACCCGGCTGGAATCGAGCTTTCTCTATGCCCTGATCCTGTGCATTCCGATCTCATTTGTAGCCGCCTTTCTGGCCAAAAAGTTTCTGGACAAACTGCCCCAGAGATTCTTCCGAATCTTCCTCGGTGTCTTTCTGGCCCTGGTCGCCGTCAAGCTGCTCGTGTGGTCGTGACAAGCGTTCTGAAAAATTGAAGGTTAGGCATACTTTGAAAAGAAAAAAACGTTCTTTGTTTTTTTCTTTCCAAGCAGTAAGCTGAAGCTTAATAAATGGTTAAGTGATTATTATAGAAAATCAAAAGAACGATTTTCTAAAATAATATATGCCTAATCTTCAATTTTTCAGAACGCTTTTGTATTCATCGAGAAAGGAGACGGACATGCACGAGGATAGTCTAAAGCATGGCGCGTTCGGATGGAACGAGCTTATGACGACGGACGCGGAGGCGGCAAAGCAATTCTACACGGCTCTTTTCGGATGGGAAACCGAAGAGGCGCCGATGGAGGTCATGGAAGGTATGGAGGGGATGAAATACACGGTTCTTAAAGTGGACGGCGATCCGGTCGGGGGGCTGACGGGTATGCCGCCGGAGTGTCGGGGCATCCCGCCCACCTGGGGTGTTTATATCACGGTTGACGATGTGGACACCGCGGCCGCAAGGGCCGAAGAACTCGGCGGCAAGCTCCTTCGCCCTCCGGCGGACATCCCGAATGTCGGACGGTTCTGTGTGATTCAGGATCCGCAAGGTGCTGCATTGTGCGCGATCACCTACGTGAAAAAAGAGGGCGAGTGACCAACAAACGCGCTGGGTGAGACTTCAGGTTGTTTCCTGGAGAATGATTATCAGAGAAAATATCCATGAAGGATGTGGTTATCCATGTAAGCGATTTCTGCAAGCACTACGGTGATGTCACCGCTGTGGATCGTATCAGTTTCGACGTGTATCGGGGCGAGATATTCGGTCTGCTGGGTCCAAACGGCGCCGGAAAGACGACCACCCTTGAGAGTCTTGAAGGCTTGCGCTCTCCAGATAGCGGCTTGTTGCAGGTGATGGGCATTGATCCCGTTCATCAAGCGCGCAAGTTACGGGACCGGATCGGCGTTCAGCTCCAAACGTCGGGCATGCCGGACAGGATACGGGTGGACGAGGCGATGACGCTCTTCTGCGCGTACCACGGAATTGCACCGCGCTTCGACCTGTTGGACCGCCTGGGCCTTTCGGAAAAGACATCGGCTCAGTATCAGCAGTTGTCTGCGGGCCTGCAGCGTCGGTTGTCTCTGGCGGTGGCCATCGCTCACGATCCGCCAGTGCTGTTTTTGGATGAGCCCACAGCCGGCCTGGATGTTCCGTCTCGCGTCGAGCTTCACAAACTGATGCGGGAATTGCAGACGGAGGGCACGACCATCGTCCTTGCGACACACGATATGGCCGAAGTGGAAGAGATTACGGATCGCGTCGCGATTCTGCTCCGCGGTAAAATCGCGGCTACAGGCAGCCCGTTGGAGCTGACCGCCACAGGATCGGGTCTGACGAAGGTGACCGTCCGTACGCAAGGCGCGAGTCTATCCGATTCGAACGTCACCTTCCGGGGCGTGAGTAAACGCGTATTCAGAGAAGATTACAGCATCTACTACAGCACGGATGTCGGACCGACGGTCGCGGCGATTATTGCTCATATCGAGGCCCAAAAAGATACGCTGATCGATTTACGCGTCGAACGCCCTTCACTGGAAGATCGCTTCCTGGAAATCGTCGGGGAGGGGAACTCGTCATGAATGCTTTTGTCTATCACTTGGGATTCGAGTTTCGATCCAGCATGCGCAACAGGGCCAAGCTGGTGGTCAACTATCTGTTGCCTTTAGGGCTGTATGCGCTGATGGGGCCGATCATGGCCCCCATCATCCCGGGTTTCCGCGAAACAATGATCCCGGCAATGGTGGGAATCGCCATCATGGCCACCACAACCTTGACGTTGCCGGAACCATTGGTGACGGCCCGTGAAGCGGGTGTCTTTCGCAGTTACAAAATCAACGGTGTCCCGGCCTTTTCCATCCTGGTCATCCCGGCGATAACGACCGTTATTCATACGCTGGGGGTCGCCGTCATCATATGTGTTACAGCCCCTTTATTCTTCAAGGCCGTGCTGCCTGCGAATTGGCCCGGTTTCATCGTAACAGTCCTTGTCATGGTCTTCGCCTGCGCCGGACTTGGCGTGCTAATCAGCGTTGTTTCGCCGAGCTCGCAAGTGGCGCTGCTCATGTCGAACATCGTCTTCATCCCCTCGATGGTATTGAGCGGGATGACGGGGCTGCCGAATAGCCTGTTACCCGCGGCAATACGAAAGGCTTCTCAACTTCTTCCAGCGACGCATGGGATGAACGCCTTTCGGGAAATTTCTCAGGGTTTGTCGGCTGATTTTAATCCGGTCGGATCGCTTATCCTCCTGATGATAAGCGGCGTCTTGTCATTCATCCTGGCCATCTATCTTTTCAATTGGGACAGGCACAATGCAACGCGGCGAGCCCATCCCCTTTTTGGCCTAATGGCGCTGTTGCCCTACATCGTAGGCATGTTCTTGTTATCATGAGATATCGGGCAGGAAATCATGATTCTCGAAATCATTGGCATTGTTGTCGTCGGGCTGATCGGATTCATTGTTCTTGAAATCCTTTTTGTGGGTTTTGCTCCACTTCGTTTAATTTCGATTTCTACGTTGCCTTGTCGAAAAAAGTCGTGATTTTTCCGTGCTCAATAGCTGGGCAAGTGAAAGGATCGGGTTGGGGATTCTTATCAGCCAGTACGCCACATCGTCTGTTGTTCCCGCCGAACGTGGGTGTAAGCGGAGCGGTTGGCGCACAGTTTGGGCCAGCCTTTAGCCCCGTCGTTGAGGTGACGATTGATAAAGGCCTCCGTTTCGCTCGTCGCTCGATATCTTAATTTTATAACGTCTTTTGAATCCATGGCGTGGACCCTTCGCCGTTCGTCTCATACTCTTATAATTTGTCCTTTCACAGATATAGACGCTTGGCGCCGTTTTTATTGACAAGATTTTTTAAAAAATTTTTCGTGATACGGATAATGGAATGTAAACTAAGGAGAATATGGAATTGATATGAACCGGAAAAAAACGAAGGAACTATACATGAAAACGAAACGATTAATCCTCATCATTACAATTTTGTGTCTACTTTCTTGTCTGGTGTACGCCGGGGCACTGCCCGTTACCTCGCCTCAGGACGTCGGGATGTCCCCGGAGAAACTGGCCGGCGTCAAATCCGCCGTGCAGGCCCTTGTGGACGATCAGAAAATCGCCGGGGCCTCTGTCGTCGTGGCCCGAAAAGGGAGCATCGTGTTCTCTGAAACCTTCGGCATGGTGGATATGGAAGCGCAAAAAGCCATGCAGGCCGATACGATCTTTCGGTTTCACTCGATGACCAAACCGATCACGAGCGTCGCCGTGATGATGCTGTACGAGGAGGGAAAGCTGAAGCTGGATAATCCGGTATCCAACTATCTTCCGGAATTTAAGGGACTTAAGGTCTATGCCGATTCCGGCGAGCATGAGGATCCGGCGCGTCCGATGAGTGTCCGCGATCTTTTACGGCACACCTCGGGTTTGACCTACGGCTTCTTCAGTAATACGCCCGTGGACAAAATGTACCGATCTAAGAATATTCTCGACCGGCAAAGTTCCCTCGAGGATATGGCCAAAAAACTCAGCGAGATTCCGCTGCTGTATCAACCCGGCACAAAGTGGCACTACGGCGTATCGACCGATGTGCTCGGTTATCTGGTTGAGAAAATATCGGGCCAAACGCTGGACGTATTCTTCAAAGAGAGAATATTCAAGCCCCTTGATATGAGAGATACCGCCTTTCACGTGCCTCGCCGGAAAGCGGATCGCTTTGCCGTCTGTTACGGCCCGAAGGCCGGCGGGGGACTGAGAGTGGTCGATGAACCGCTCAAGAGCCGGTATCTCACGGAACCTGCCTTGTTTTCCGGAGGCGGCGGCTTGGTTTCCACAGCGCGAGACTACATGCGGTTCTGCCAGATGCTTCTTAACAAGGGGCAACTGGACGGCGCGCGCCTTTTGCGTGCTGAAACGGTAGAAATGATGACCTCGAACCAGCTCCCGGACGGTGTCACTCGTGGGCAAAACGGGGGATTCGGGCTGGGTGTCTCGGTGCAAACCAAAGACGGCAAATCTCCAATGGGAGAATACGGCTGGGGAGGGATGGCCAGCACGCACTTCTGGATTTCGCCGAAAGATGAACTGGCCGTTGTCGCGCTGTCCCAGCGGATTCCCTATTCGGGGCAACTGGAAAACGCCATCAAATCCATCATCTATGATTCAATACTCGGCCGGGAGAACTAACGGGGAAAATGCCAGATGAAGAAACTCGTCTTGTGTACAGTTGTTGTGCTGCTCAGCCGTATGTCGGTGTTAGGCCGCGAGCCGAAAGAGTACGATAGTGACGTCATTTACGATCAAAGCAAAGTGCTGCATTACGACCTTCCACCCCTTCTGGTGACCGCCGAAGGCAAGCGGATCACCACGGCCGAAGAGTGGAAAAATATCCGGCGTCCACAAATCCTGTCTTTATTCGCGAATCTTGTTTACGGTCGCGTCCCCCAGCCGGAGAGTCCTGTTAAGATGGAATTCGAGGTCAAGAAAACAGATCCCAAATTCATGGGCGGCAAGGCCACGCGCAAAGATGTGCAGATTCGCTTTAAAAACGACAAGGGCAGGGCGCAAATGCTCGTGCTTGTCTTTGTGCCCAACAAGGCCGCCAGGCCGGTTCCGGCCTTCATGACGCACAGCTTCAACGATACGAAATCGCGCGACTTCGATGCGCACTCCCTCCGGCGGGGTCGATTGAGAAACGGATGGCCGCTGGGCGACTTCTTCGATCGCGGCTATGCCTTCGTCGCGGTATATCAGCAGGACCTCGTGGGGCATAACGAGGTGGAATTCCTGAAAGGAATCCATCGGTTGTTCTATAAGAAAGGACAGAGCTTTCCCAGGGCCCATGAATGGGGCGTGCTTTCCGCCGTCGCCTGGGGCGCCATGCGGGCGATGGATTATATCGAGACCGACGACGACGTCGATCACACGCGCGTGGCGATTATGGGCCACTCCAAGATGGGCAAGGCGGCGCTTTGGACGGCCGCTCAGGATGAGCGATTCGCCCTGGCGATTTCGGCGCAGTCGGGATGCGCCGGAGCGGCGCTGTGGCGCAGGCGATCCGGCGAAACATTAGAGAAAATGGTCACGCGCTTTCCTTATTGGCTCTGCCGGAACGCATGGAAGTTTGTGAGCCGGGAGGACGATTTGCCCGTCGATCAGCATATGTTGCTGGCCTGTATCGCGCCGCGCCCCGTTTACGTGCACAGCGGCGTTGAGGACACCTGGGCGGATCCGCGGGGTGAATATCTCTCCGCTTACCACGCAAGCGAGGTATATCGTCTGCTTGGAAAGAAAGGGCTACGTTCCGAATCCTCACCGCCCGTCGGCGAAGCGATTATCGAGAGCGACGTGGGATACCACATCCGGGAGGGAGGCCATTCCATCCAGATGTTCGATTGGCAACGATTCCTCGACTTCGCCGATTACCACTTAAAGAAACCAGGAAATCCGTAGCTACCAGAACGGCTATATTTAGAAGGCAACCATTATCACATACAGAGTTGATGTAGGTCGTTGATAGTTAATTCGTTCAGGCGATCGACGATCCTCTCGGCTATGGGTAACTGGTCGGCGTCGTAGGAGGTTGTGACGGCGATGACATGCATACCGGCGGCCTTGCCGGCTTTCAGGCCCCACTGGGAATCTTCGATGACGACACATTCATTGGCGGCGATAGGCGACTGGCAGATTTCATTGAGTTTTCGAAGGGTCAGCAGAAATCCCTCCGGGTGGGGCTTTCCTTGTTTGACCTGCTCGGCGGAAACAATGGTCGTGAAGAAATGACGCAGCTTGGCTTCGTCCAGCATCAGCTCGATCTCCACTAAGAGTGAGCCGGAGCAGATCGCCATTGGGATGTGATTGCCGTCGAGCATCTTGAGAAACTCGTGCACGCCCTCGATGGTCCGGCCTTCGGTTCTCGCGAGCTGCTCGTAAATCCGGCTCTTTTCTTTGATGATCTCTGGAATCTCTGGCTCATCGACTTTGAGAAGACCGTGCTCGATCAGCGCCTTGTAGCAATCGAAATCGCTAAAGCCCAGATAATTCTGATAATAATCCTTCGTCGTTATCTCGACACCGAATGGAACCAGCGACCGATTGAACGCCCGCAAATGCAAAACCTCGGAATCGGTAATCACCCCGTCAAAATCGAATATCACAGCTTTAAGCATAGTATCGTATCTCGTGAATCGTATCTCGCCTTTAATTTCGCCCTTCTCAATTCATTCAGTTGGCACCGGACCGATGAGGGCTTCGTAATCGGTGAAGGTGGATTTGTCACCGGAGCGAATCAGCTCCGTCAAGGCCGTGATCTTCGGGGCGTTCTTGGTGATGTACCGACGGGCGAGCATGGCCTTGCGTTTTTTCATGGGGATGGTTTGACCGTTGCCGGCCGCGCCGTTCTCGGCGACGGGGACGTCCATTTGGACTTTCGTGCTGGCCTGGCCGCAGAGTAAATAACCGTTGATCAGGTCGATAGCGATATCGACCAGCGCCCAGCCGTAAAGGTCCATGTATTCGTTTCCCTGTTCCTTGACGTAAGGGATGGTCTCTTTGAGTTGTTCCATTCCCGTTGCGAGCATGTCGAGCAGGTCTTTGACGTCTGCGTCATAATCCTGCCGAGCCAGCTCGGTGATGAATTTCTCGGTGGTTCCGCTGCAAACGCCGCGAACGGCCGCGACGACCTGCAACTGGCTCGTCCCTTCGTAGATGGTTGTGATCCGCGCGTCCCGGGTGTACCGCTCGCACGGGTAGTCGCGCATATATCCGCTGCCTCCGAGCACTTGGATCGCATCGTACGCCACGGTGTTGCACATCTCCGAGCAGTAATATTTGCTCATCGGCGTGAGCATCGCGGCGAATCGTTTGTATTTTCGCGAGTCGTTCTTGAGCTGCTTGGCCTCGGCCTTATCTTCCGGCGGATTTTCGAGCCGTTTCAGGAATCCGAGCCCCATATCCACCACTCGCGAGGTCTCATACAGCAGCGCGCGTCCGGCCTCGATTGCGATCTTCATGTCGATGAGCATATCCCGCACTGCGGGCAGCTTCTCGATCACCACGCCGAATTGCCTTCGCGTCGCGGCGTAATCACGAGCGACGCGATACGCGGCTTCCGCGATCCCCATCGACTGGCCCGCAATGCCGATGCGGGCGCCGTTCATCAGGCTCATCACGTAGGTAATCAAACCGCGCTGGCGTTCGCCGATCAGCTTGGCGGGGGCGTCGTTGAAAAACAGTTCGCATGTCGGGCTGCCGTGGATGCCGAGCTTGTCTTCCAGCCGGCGGACCTTAACCCAAGGCCCGCGTTCGACGAGATACAGGCTCAAGCCTCTGCCGTCGGAAATGTCCGGCTCGCTGCGCGCGAGTACGAGGAGGATTTCGCCGCAGCCGTTGGTGATGAACCGCTTGACGCCCCGAACAAACCAGTTGCCTTCGGCGTCCTGATACACTTTTGCCGGTTTCTGGCTATCTAAGTCATGGCCCGAGACCTTGATGGCTTGCAGGTCGGAGCCGGCATCCGGCTCGGTCAGGACCATCGCCCCGGTGACCTTGCCGGCGGAAAAATCGTGGAGGTATTCCTCTTTGATTTCTTCGGAGGCGAAGGCGTTGATCGTTTCGGCGATGCCCTGCAGGCCGAAGATGTTCATCAGCGCCGCGTCCGCACGCGAGAGAATCTCGATCGCCATGGAATAGACCAGGTTCGGAAAGTTCAGACCGCCGAAGCGATGGGGCAGCGTGAAGCCCATCACCTCCGCCTGGCCGAGCTTTTCGATGGCTTCGGCGATGCCTTTGGCGCGCATCACCGAGCCGTCGTCGTTGAGAAGGTTGCCCTGGCGGTCTACGTCTTCGGCCCGCGGTGCAATGAACTCGGCGCAGAGCTGCCCGAGCGAATCCAGCACCATTTCGTAATTCTGTATCGCCTCTTCGGCATTAGCCGGGGCGTTGTCGAATTCCGCGGCAAACCGGAATCCCTCCTCGCAGGCCGCCGCAGCGGTTGCCAGGTCCAAGTGCCTGAACAGGAACTGAATGTCATTGTTGTCTCTATAAAAGTTAGCCATCTTATCCTCGCGTTTCTCGTATCTTGTATCTCGTATCTCGTATTATTCGGTAGAGTGTGCTTATGCAATCTTTTTTATCAGTTTGCTAAGCATGCGGGATTCATGGTCGAGTTTGTCTAACAAAGCAACCTTCTTCTGCTCATTCATATATTTTAGCTCCGCAGCTATTTCAATCAGTGTTTCCAATTCTGCACATGAGCCCAATGCAATATACAGAAACTGTTTGTATTCCTTATTATGAAGACGGTTAAAACCTTCGGCTATATTCGACGGTATGGAAACCGAGCTTCGCCGCATTTGACTGCTCAGGCCGTATAGTTCTTGTTTGGGAAAGGTACTCGTTGCCACATACACGTTCTTGACGATTTCCATGCCTTTCTTCCAGACGTCCAGATCTCGAAAATTTCTTATTTTCTCCACCATAATTGGTCATTTATACATGAGCATACGGCTAAGATAAATTCCACGAGATACAATTCACGAGATACGAGATACGGATCTGATTGATTTTATCATCATCGGGACGACCTGGTTCAGGTCACCACAGATTTTGTAGTGAGCGACGTTGAAGATCGGCGCCTCGGGATCGCTGTTGATCGCGACGATCTTCTGGCTCTGGGACATGCCCGCCTGATGCTGGATCGCGCCGCTGATGCCCACGGCAATATACAGGCTCGGGCGCACCGTTGTCCCCGTCTGGCCGACCTGATGGTCGTGGTCGATGAAGCCCAGGTCCACCGCGGCGCGCGTGGCCGCCGGGGCGCCGCCGAGGCAGTTGGCCAGGTCCCAGATGAGCTTGAAATTGTCCTTGCTGCCGACGCCCGCGCCGCCGGCCACGATAATCCTTGCCGCCTTGAGGTCCACCTTCTTCGGGCGCTTATGCTCTTCCAGAATCTCCAGCGGCAAATCCCGCTCGGCGAGCGTCATCTTCTCTTCGACGATTTTGCCTTTTCGCTTTTTGTCCGGCTCGGGCATCGGCATGACGCCTTCGCGAACGGTCGCCATTTGCGGCCAGCGGTCGAGATTGATAATCGTCGCGACGATATTGCCGCCGAAGGCCGGCCGGATCTGAAACAGCAGATTCTTATGGACCTTCTTGTCCTTGGCCGTCTGATGGTCGCCGATTTGCAAATCCGTGCAGTCGGCGGTCAAACCTGCCTTCGTCGCGCTGGCGATCCGCGGCGCCAAATCCCGCCCGGCCACCGTTGCCCCGTACAGCACGATCTGCGGTTCGTGCTTGTGAATCAGATCATACATCACCTTCGCATAACTGTTCGTCTGATACGTCCTCAGCGCCGGATGCTCGGCGACGTAAACTTTATCCGCCCCGTGCTGAAAGAGCTTTTTCGTCAGGCCCTTGACGCCGTCGCCCAGGAGGACCGCCGCTAATGGCACGCCGAGGGTATCCGCCAGATGCCGGGCCTTGCTCATTAGTTCGAGCGGTGTATCCTCCAGTCGCCCTTCATGCTGCTCGGCAAAAATCCACACCTCACCTTTTCTATTGACTTCTATCATTGTTTCGTATCTCGTCGTTCGTATCTCGTATCTCGTGTTGCGAGCTGTCATTCCTGCGAAAGCAGGAATCCACTCCTTTGCGATTTGGCTTACGCTATAATCTTGTCATCAATCAATTCATGTATCATATCGGCGATAGCCGTTTCGTTCGGCTCGACGTCCTTGGTTTCTTTCGTCGCTAAGACGACGCTCTGGATGCGATGGACCTTGGTCGGCGAGCCGCTCTGGCCGCACCAGCTCAAATCGGCTTCGACAACGTCCAGGTCCCACTGCTTGATTAGAAATCCCTTCTCTTCCAACTGGCGGCATTTATGTTCGACGAGCTCTTTAATATCCGCCTCGTCGGCGTTCGGATTTTCCGCCTTGATTTTCTGCTCGACTTCGATCGGCGCCAGGGCCTTTTTGTATTTCATCATCTTCTTCGCCGCGGCCACTCTCGGCTCATTGGCGTCGCCCGTGATGGTGAGCAGGACCGGCAGGGCGGCCCGGACCTGCTGCCAGCCGTTGCCGATATTCCGCCGGGCCGTGATCGTTTGGCCCTCCAGCCCAACCAGGGCTTCGACGTAGGTGATTTGCGTGACGCCTAATTTCTCCGCTATTTGCGGGCCGACCTGGGCGGTATCGCCGTCGATGGCTTGCCGGCCGCACAGGACGATATCATAGTCGAGTTTCTTGACGGCGCAGCTCAGGATATAGCTGGTGGCCAGGGTATCGCTCGCGGCGCATCGCCGGTCGGTGATCAGAATGGCCTCATCCGCCCCGCGGTACAGCGACTCGCGAAGGATCGCACTGGCGGCGGGAAGCCCCATCGTAATGACGGTAATATGGCCGCCGAACGCGTTCTTAATCTGCAGCGCCAGTTCCAGCGCGTTCAGGTCTTCCGGATTAAAAATGGCCGGTAAGGCGGAACGCTTGACCGTCCCGTCGTCGTTCATCACGTCGCCGGTAATCCGTTTGGTATCGGGCACTTGCTTTATCAGCACAACGCAGTTGTAACCCAACTGTTCTCTCCTTTATCTGTTTCTTGCACCTACCCCACTAGAGATACGATTCACGAGATACGCGATACGGATTGTAGCCGGATTTGTTCTAAAGTCAACTTTAAAAGCTGACTTTATGAGATGTATGAGGGCAATATTGTATGTAGTTCCCCCATTTTGCCGAGTCTGTTGCTTGCTGTAGTCTGTCAGCTATCGCCAAGTGGCTCGCGCTCGATGTCGTTCACGAACACCTTGCCGTCGCTGGTTATGCGAACGCTGTCGCCTTTCTCAAATTCTCCGAAACACAACTCGTTGACCGAAAGCTCTCGCCCGACGATGCTGCAGTTAACCTGGTGGCCTTGAAAGTTGATCTCTTTGAAGTTCTTCGAAAAACTTCCCTTGCCTTTCGGAAATGTATATGTCACGTTATGAAATTCGGTCGCGACCGTGTCATCCCCTTCGCTGCTGAAGGAGCGGCTCGGCAAGTCGGAGCGGAAAATCCAATGTTTTGATGTGCGATACGTGCCGTCGTTTTGCCTTACATGGGTTGTGACCTGCGCGCAGCCGGCAATGAGCAAGCCAAGCGTTAGAATTGCTGCGACCATCATGTGTTTTTTGTTCATAATCATGCTCCTTTAAATTGAGTTTCTCAAAATCAGTTATTGCAACCTGAATATTTATACCGAGAGAATGTTACCATCTTGTTACGAGTTTGTACTTTTTTTGATATGTCTTATGATGTACAGCCAGACTTAAGTCAAGCTTTAAAGAAAGAATACAGGATACGAAAGTAGCTGCTTTGGGCGTTTTCAGGAGGTCAGCGATTCGTATTCCAACTCGAATCGCCGCTTATGCTCGGCTTCTTCCCTCGCTAACGCCTCGAATGTCTCCTGCAATTCCGGCTCCGTGAAGATCGTCGCCAGCCTCGAATAGAGGCCGTGTGAAGTATTCTCCTTTTTGATCGCGAACGCCACCAGCTCGCGGTAGTCCATATGGGCGTGGGGTTGGACATCCTCGAGGGTCTCGGCGATACCCAGGTCGCCCGCGTCCTCGCGGACCAGAGCACTCCAGCCGGTCTTGACGGCTTTCAATTTTTTGCGGTGCCCGAGCTCTTCTTCCGCCAGGGCCAAGAGCGTCTTTTGCATCCAGGGATTCTCGACCATCGTCGCCATCTTCATATACAGCTCGGCCGATTTGCTCTCGCCGGCTATCGCAAAGTCCAGCACGTCGGCCATGGAAGAGATTTTTTTCATTGCTCCTCGTCCTCCGGGCCGTCCTGTGAGGATTGTCGAATCTCTTCGATAATTTGCTTAGCCTGCTCGGCATAATCAGCCGGAACGAGCACCCTTGGCACCATGCCGTCGAGGCAATACGCCCCTTGCAGGTTTTCGTTGTCGATCTGCACCGGGATGCCCGCCGACTCAAGATTCGCTTTCATCAGATACGCAAACGTAATATCGCTCGCGGCAAAAACTTCCACATATTCACCCATAGGATCACCTCTTTCGTAGCAACGACAATTATCTTATGATAAGATATACAGATCATCCACCTTCCGAGACTCTTCATGGGTGAAATTAATACGAATATCCTCGAATTTATATTTGTGGTCTCACCTTCATTTATCAGAGTCAGTCACCGTTTTCTGTTCGCCCACTCCGTGGACTTCTTCCTGGATCTCATGAGTTGTCTTGTCGCTAGTATTGTAATCAGCGTTTGTGTCTTCGGTTTCTGAATAAGTTAGCCATTTGTACAGCATCGGTAAGGGCTTATCCTTAAGTAGTGAGTGGCTAGATTTGTGAAGAAATGCGTTCTCGTTCCTTGTATCGAATAAACCCAGCATCGAAAGCGACTTGAATGATCTTTCTCGGATCGTTGCTTCCCAGAATCCGCTGCGATGATCTGGATCCACATGAAGCTTGCCAATGTCCAGCCATTCCCCAGTTCCTTCTGCCCTAAGTGTGAGCAGTTTTACTTCAAGCTCATCTCCTATCTGTATTGTCTTCTGGCTGCCATCCGGGGCTCTGTCATATACGATTTCGCGCTTCAGACCACGAATGTTGACTGCGAGATAGAATGTCCCCTCGTCATCGATAACGAAAAAGTCTCCAAATGGACCTTCCATTCCCTCAAACGCCTCATTGTCGTTGCTTACTGGACCATCGAGGAATTGATGCATGTATGACAGAGAGTTTGTCTGCAAATAGTGGTCTCTGTCTTTTGGTTCACCTGTCCAAGGTTTAAGAAAATGGTTGTCGTAAAATGACCTGTAGATACATACGTCATTTCCCGTGTCTTGTACCTCAAGGCAGAAGCAATTAAAGGCTTCTGTCTGATAGGGATAAAAGTTGAGAAGCATTCGTTCGTTTGTCGCGATCATGAAAGTCGTTGGCGTACCTTTGTATACCTTAATATGGTTTAAAGATAGCCCACGCGTTTCGAGCCAACTAATGGCATGAAGGATCTCTTTGGCTATATCATAATGTTGCCTGCTTTCTTGTGTCTCACGATAGCGTGAATATGCTGGATGTGTTAGAAGCACTTTGGTGTCGCAATCAGTCTTGACAGCTGTTTCGATGACTTGGGTGAACATCTTTCCAATATCAGGGTATTTTTCAATGATACCTTTCATCGAAGAAGCAACTATAATAAGGGACCTATTCGGGACGCTATAATTTACCAAATAAGCATTGAGATACGGGAGGAATTTTTCGAGGGCGACACGCCGATCACGGTGCACTCTTACAATTCCAAGATTGTTAGATTCACTGAGGTATTCAGTGGATCGGCTTAGACTATCCAGTGAAGAGTCGAGTTTGTTCGCAAGTTGGGCAACTCGATTATCCACCATGCCTATTTGTCGATTGGCCAAATCTTCGACTCTCCCGACAATAGAACCAAACAATAAGGTTGAAAAACTGATGTCGCTAAGGATTGCAAATATGCCCGCTGGTAACAATGCGCACCCTAATCCGAGAAGAAGTGGCAACTTCCAGGATGATTGTTCAAAGAAGAATGATAATATGATTAAAAATACACCAGATAGGACCGAGATTATCGAGAGGAGGAACACCAATATCCTTTTCTGCATTTTCTTACCTCTTTTCTTTAAAAGGAATTACACATTCAACATTATTGGCTACAACTACGAGTTTCAGTCACCGTTTTCTGTTAATTGTCCCCAACCGTTAATAAGTGGTTGTCCTTCTCTGTCTCTACCATTGGACATTACCTTCGTTCGATTTGGGGAAGTCGATATCGATCTTTTCGAAGATTACCTTCCCGTCTCGTTCTATTTTTGTCGCACGGACCCATTTGTCGTTTATCTTTCGGAGACGTAATTTCTGTGTGAACTGGCCATTCCTGGCAATGAAGAAGATGTTGAAATCTCTTCCTGTGGAACTTCCGAGGTCAAAGGGATCCATGGTTAAACCGGTTCCCTTCGCCAGGTTTCCAACAGGCAAGTTCGTTTGTGCTTGGCTGAAGCTCGTCCACGTGTTATCTTTAATCTCTCTAAGCTTTTGTAGATCGACTATTCTCACGTTAATATCAAACAAAGGATGTTCGCCTTGGTGTAGTACTATAGGAATGCCCCGATTGGTTTTTGAATCAATACTGCCAATGGCCAAATAGCAAAAGCTATCACCACCAGTTACCAAATTAGTGATCTCACGATTCAAGCCAGCGATTTCTTCACTTTTGGCTCTAAGTTCACGTTCGAAATTGCCCTGTTGCTGAGAAGCCAAAAATGCGCCGATAGCAGCCAAGATCACACCAATAAGTATCAATCCAGGTGGGCTCAAGAGTAGTTGCAGCATTGCTCTCATAATTCTGTACCTAAATGCCGCTTCTGAGCAGTTCCATGCTCCTTAAACATAGATGTTAGTTCGGATCAACAATCCGCACACCCAATATTATGTTACGAACATTGCTCTCATCAAAGTTACCAGTCCCGCATCGACTAGAAATATTATGGATGAGATTGTTGAAGAATTCAAGAAAAAAATGCAAAAAGGCAAAAAAACAGAATACTGTGCGAAGGTTATCAGGCGATCAGGGAATCAGGGTGTAGGGTATCAAGAGGTCAGGGAATCAGGAAAAGGATGAATTAGCAATACGCACTACTAATAAGCCGGATTTTGCTTGCGGTTGGTGCGGTGAGTTGATGTAATCGCGGCTGGATTCTGTGGTGATAGATTATTGCACTCTCGTTTGAAAGGAGCGTATCGTGAAACGGTTGTTGATTGCGATTGTTATCGTTATTTTCCTGCTTGAAACTTCTGCTTATGCGTGTACGGGCTTTTGTGTTTCGCAGGGGGATTTGGTGCTCGTGGGTAATAATGAAGACTGGAAGAATCCATCGACAAAGGTGTGGTACGAGCCGGCGGTAAAAACCGAAATCCTAGACAAGGTCAAAATCTCAAATTCAAATTCTTCAAACAAAGAGTTTTGAGATTGCCGCGTCGCCTTGCTCCTCTCGATGACGATTCGCAATACGACATACGAGATACGAAATAGGCATTTTCAAGGTTAAAAAACTGCTAAACCCGGGGGGCCAAAAGGCCGATTTGGTTGGCTGGAGGCACTTTCTTTTAGAAAGTGCAAATTTTCTTTTGACAACGGTTAAAGCGGACCGATAATTGGCGCTATTGGATTTGTTATCGGGTCTAATAACAAAGAGTCAATGGATTGGCGCAGCGGCGAATGCATTTCGGTCTGCCTGAGCAGTACTCATGACGAACGAGACAAACTACGATACGGTATTTGGTAAGATGGCCGTGGAGCACGGCTTGTGCACCGATGACGAGCTGCGCCATTCGCTGGAGGAGATGGATGCCCGCAAGGAAATCAATCCCGTCATCCTCAAAGACCTGATGATCGAGCTGGGCTTTATCACGTCGAACCAGGCGGAGCGCTTAAAGGAGGACATTAAGGATACCAAGGCGGCGGTCAAGAAGATCCCCGGCTACAAGATCACAGGTAAGCTCGGCGCCGGGGCGATGGCGGTGGTCTATAAAGCCAAGCAGTTAAGCCTGAACCGGACGGTGGCGATCAAGGTGCTCCCGAAACGGTTCAGCGAGAATCCGGAATACGTCGAGCGCTTCTACAAGGAAGGGCAGGCGGCCGGACGGCTCAACCATCCGAATATCGTCCAGGCCATCGACGTCGGCGAGGCGGGGGGGTATCACTATTTCGTCATGGAGTACGTCGAGGGCAAGACCATCGCGGACGATCTGGTGGCGGGGAATGTCTTCAGTGAGGCCGAAGCACTGGATATCGTGATTCAGGTCGCCAAAGCACTGCAACACGCCCATGCGTGCAGCCTGATCCACCGCGACGTCAAGCCCAAGAATATCATGATCATGACGAACGGGACGGTGAAGCTGGCGGATATGGGTTTGGCGCGCGAGACGACGGATATCGAAGCTGCACAGAGCGAGGCGGGCAAGGCCTACGGGACGCCGTACTACATCGCGCCGGAACAGATTCGCGGTAAGATCGACATCGACGGCCGGGCCGATATCTACGGGCTCGGGGCAACGCTCTATCACATGCTGACCGGCCGCGTGCCGTTTATGGCGGAAGATTCCGCCGACGTGATGCGAAAGCACCTGCGCGAGAAACTCGTGCCGCCCGATCATATCAATACGTCGTTGTCGGCGGGGATTTCCGAGGTCGTCGAGGTCATGATGGCCAAGCGGCGGGAGAAGCGCTACAAGAACATCGATGAATTGCTGATCGATCTGGAGGCCCTTCAGAACGGCCAGCCGCCGATTCAGGCGCACAAGCGATTCGATGTCTCCGTGCTCGAGGAGTTTGAAAAAGGCGAGGCTGTGCAAGTCAAACCAAAGGCTTATGAGGAGGACACCGTTGCGAACTACCGCATGGCGATTTTGATCCTGAGCACGATTGCCGCAATCTTCTTCGTCGTCATCGTTCTGCTCCTGCTCAAGAGTCGTTAGCCGTCAATCATCAGCTTTATCATTCGTCGGAACGTCCGAGTTTTTTTTCGAGCTTTTTGATAAGAGGATCATCGGGATCAAAGGGCGGAGGCGGTTCTGTTTTTCGTTGGGCTTGGATTCTTTTGGGTGGATTAATCAGCGGCTTGATCAGGATGAGGAGGTTCCTGGTTTCCTCAGTTTTGGTCGGGCTGTGGAAAAATATTCCGATGAAGGGTAAATCGGCTAATTGGAATTTTCTCGTCTCCTTTTTCTTGGGTTCGGTGATTATCTTACCAGCGATAAGCAGCGTTTTGCCAAGGGGGACAGGATTACCCGTACCTAAGCTTGCTGTGTGTATCTGTGGAACCATGTGGGTATATCTGTCCATGAACGTACGTTCTTTGAAACCTCGTATCTGAGTAGTCTCCGATTTGACATCGAGGTAGACCTTAGATTTGTCAGGCATCAGATGAGCCTTAATCCGAATAGAGGTGCCCATTTTCACATATTCGAATTCCGGTGTCGGCTTTTCGGAAGGTTCGTTCGGCTCAGCATAGCCCGATACACGAGGTATTTCCTGTCCTGTAAACACACTTGCTTCCTCGGCCTCCCGTACAAGAATCCGCCGGTTCATGAGCATTTTGGCGCCCTCATGATTCATGGTAGCGTTAAGGAGCAAATCTACGCGACGTTGGTCGAGTATAAAGCTGGCCAAATTGCCGGAATCATGGGCGAAGTATTCTGGCCAGGATTTTAGGCTATCAACAGAATTTACATCCAAGCTGAAGTCTTCGAAGAAACAGTCATCTATCGTCAGGATTCTTGTTTCGATCTGGATTCCAACACGATTGATATTTGACTCCCCTAGTCTGTCATTGCTCACAAGCCTGGCTATCCACTCGCGAATCTGCTTCACATCCTTCGTCGTCATCTTTTGTTTGTCGATTTCGCATATCCACTGGACAACCGCTTCGTACGCACCGGAAACGTTGCTAATGACAAGGATTCTGTTTGTTCCCGGCACGTCTTCGAATATAAAATGGCTACTGAGCGGGCCAGCAATGCCATATCTTTCTTCCACCCCTTCACCGAATATGAGATCGGAGATATTCACCCCTTCACCGTCTTCCTCGGCAAAAAGGGCCGTCAGCAATCTGGCCATCTGAACCGGATCGGAGTTTTGCAGCTCGATTATTCTTGGTTTAACGGCTTGAAAAACGTCCCACTCGGCGATCTGCTTTGCAATACTTGAGAGATTCTCAGGCGAGGCAATCACGGCCACCTGTTTCATCGTTGGGAAGGATATGACTCTCACCTTTTCCTGCGTTTCATTCGCCGGGTATTCATAAGCGCCTTCGATTTTCTCCTTGATCAGGTCGGGATCGGCGTATTTCAATTGGAAAACCTTTATTTCAAGAGGGTTATCGGGGGCATCCAACGGTGCGACGAGTTTCTTGACGATTTCGCGCATGTCCTTGCGGCCGAAGACTATGATCTGTCCTGTGTTCTATATCGGCTGGAGAAGAACGCTTGACTGTAATTCTGTCTTTAGTGTTTTCTGCAATGCTTTATTAATGTCATCTACGACATCACTGACATCGGCATATTGTACGAAAACAATTTCGTATTCTTCTGCGACTGCGGATTCATTCGTTGTATCCGAGGTGACATCCGGTAATTTGCTCGTGCCGTCCAGATACTTTGTCAAGTTCAGGTTGCGTTGATCCGGCTTAATCCGGATGGGAAGGAGGATGGCTTTATCCGGATCTTCGGCATAGACCTTTAGCTCATACTGGCCCGGGGGCAGGATAAGCTCGAATCGTCCTTCTTTCGAGGAATATTGACACGGCCGATGCTCCCCCCAATCCACGTACACGGTTAACGTTTTCGTGGACCACCTCCGCTTACGTGCAGTGGCGGCGCTCACTCGACCGTGTACCCGACAACCCGGCTGCAACATCAGCGTGACTTCAGTGCCAAGGTCTTCTCGTGATAATTCTTTCAATCCGGCTAAGGAGGGGCCCTCGTCTATCGCGGTGAGTGGCGCCTTTCCTTCTGGCGTCCACCCGGAACCAAATATCTCTTCCGCTTCCAAAGTGACCATCCCTAGTTCGTCCGATTTGACGTTGACCGATGTGTGATTCCTTCCGTCACGAAGGAACCATATCGGCGGATTCTCGGCAATGTCCGACCAGTCCACATACGTCCCCACGCGTGCCCCCGCCATCGGCCTGGAATTGGGATCGACCAGTTTCAGAACGATTTCTTCGGAGCTTTTTCGCGGCTCTCCATAGTGATAGATTTCAGGCTTCTCTGCATTGCGGGTAAAATCGCGTACACGCGTCCCTTTGGGTATGTCCACGTCGAAGTAGCTGGTGTTGAAAGCCGGATCGTTTATCTTGATCTGTTTTGATTGAGTGTAGGATTTGCGGCGCACCGATCCATCATCGGCGTAATGTTCCGTTTTTCCGCTGACGGGAAACCAAATGCCTTCGGCGACCTCTTCGTATGTTGCCGTGTTGCGGGAATTGAGCTGCCCTTGTTTATTGTAGCTCTCCCGCAGGGTGCACGTGTAACCCTTGGACGGATCGACAATAGCTACGTATCTGCTGGACTTGTAATCAAAGGCGATGCGGTAGGTGCCGTCCTTCAATTCCTCGATGCTCACGGGTCTTTCGGCCTCGACCGTCTCTTTCAAGAACTTGCAAAAGATGCCTGTAAATGATCTCCAGGGGTGTCCGTAGGTGATAGAGAGGTTTGGTTTGGCTCTGAGGGTTGCATTGCCTCCTTCGTCGTATTCGGTCTCGATGACGCCGTTCCAGGCCCAAACATGCTTTTCCTTACCGAGCACTTTGTTGCCGGAGGAGTCGTAAGTCTCTTTGGCCAACTCAATTTTGCTGTGCCCCGCGTCATCGACGGTGCAAATTAAAGCCTGAAATTGGGTTTTTGGAACCTCGTTCAACGAATTTCTCATTCCCTCTATGAGTGGCTCTGGAGATGCTTTTTCCCTCATCCTTTTGATTTGTTCTTCAATCCGATCTTTTTCTGCGGCCGGATCTCGCCAAATGACGGTCCCGACGAAATATTGAAGGTTCTTGACCCGGGCGCGATGTTCCAGCATTTTCTCTAAAATAAATTGAGCGGAAGGCTCGGAGTCGCTCTCGTTTTCCAGTAAAGGCATGATGGCAATTTCAAAGGTAGAAGCTTTGGATACGTCGGCCCGTCGACCAAATGAAAAATCCAGTTCGCTACTCATTTTGAGCACTTTCCCGGAAATAATATAGCCGCGAGAATCAAGCTCGGATGAGGCTTGAGCCAACCTTTTTCCTTTGTTGTCGAACAGTCGAATGGTAAGCCTCCACTTGGCCTCCGGCCAACTGTCATAAGAGACTTTTAGCTTGCCGTGAACCTCGCCCTTCAACCATGTTTTTCGAAAGCGGATCGAGTTAGCTTGAACTGTTGCCTGTTCCTTTTGTTCTTTGGCTTCATCTACTGCCCATCCTGTTTCAGTTCTATAGTGTTTTTGTCTAAATTCAGCGATAGCATTTTGTCTTATGTGGATATCCTTGTTGAATTCGAATGGCGCCGTAAAGAAATACTCTTCAGAAGACTTCTCCGGGCCATATACGGCGTCGTTAATACAACTAAGATACCTAAAGTCTAATTCCCTGCTTAAAATTGAGAGCCGAGCCTTCACATCGTTCAGCTTGTCAGAGTTAAGCCCGTCCGAAACAACCGCCAGTTCCAATCCGGTATTCTCAGCCTCAGGCACATCGGCCAATAATGAAATGAATTGATCCCAGGTGACCGTCTGTCCTTCAAAGAACATACCTTGCTCGGTCAGCGTAAGGGTAACTTTCTTACTTTGCTTATTTGCTTTGCGATTTTCGACCTCGCGACCTTCGTTAAGTTCGGCCGCCTCAACCAGAATCTTTTTAGTTTTAACAGCAGCTCGTTTGTTTATATTAAGATGATTGATCGAGGCCGTTATGCGCGGCTGACCTTCCTCATCCTGCCCATAGGTGGCATTCTCGAAAAGCCACAATCCGGGATCATAGAAACCAAAAGTCCAATGATACCGGGTGTCATCGTAGCCGACGGTCACCTTGAGAGGCACATAGTGACTCTCATCGACGGCAACATACTCTGAGAAATATTCTACCGGCCAACCTGCCTCTAATTTGACAGGCACCCTCTTTGTTGCATCCAACCATAAGCTGCCCGTCTTCACCTGACCCGAGAAGTATCCTCGCCAACTGTGAGATATTCCATTGCCATATTCAACTTTCGTAAAATCTCTAAAGATAAAGTCCAACTGAATCATTTGTTGATTTTTCTGGATTTTCCTGATGATGGTGGCCGAAGGATTGCTTATCAGTTTATGTAGGACCGAATCATAGGTAATTCCTTGCCGACACTTTGAATTCACCCTCGTTGGGCGTTTAACTTTTATTGTTTCTTGTGTGGGCTCAGTATTTCTCCAGTCGTAAAGTATGAAATCATAAGAGTAATTTTTGACTTTGGGTGAAGGAGCAACAAGCCAATAACGGTTCACTTCCGCCATCCGCTTCAAGATTTTTTGACCCTCTGCGTTCACTTTCGGATCGGTAAGACTTTCCAATAGACTGTTTTCAATCTCGCGTAATCCATTTGAGGATCGACGACTGAGTGCGAGAGTAGTCGGTAAGACCAAGGCAACGATCAGCGTGATGACAAGCGCGGAAGGAAGCCAACTGAGATGATTGTTCTCTGAAGAATCCAGAGCGACCAAACGCCGGATGCGCCCGAAGAGGTTGCCGCCCGTGGCGGCGACGGCTAATTCGTTCCGGCGGGCCCGGATTTCTTCCATCGAGGTCAAGGCTCTGGA
>Ga0272441_10005476_pt1 | contig 22015 bp, 14 predicted proteins | sample SSMProp6N_FD_193582 | JGI IMG/M metagenome (GOLD analysis project Ga0272441, IMG submission 193582) | Marine sediment archaeal communities from Little Sippewissett salt marsh, Falmouth, MA, United States - SSM-Prop-6N | ecosystem: Environmental > Aquatic > Marine > Wetlands > Sediment ... | reverse complement strand
TTTACATGGGGTACATGTTGAGTACAGAAAGAAGCAGTTTTGGACCTGGCCGCCAAATGGAAGTTCATACAGGAGGTATTTGATCATGGTTGCGCCAACCCTGTCGTGCAGGCGTACTGTCTTGATGTTTGTGACATCTTTCTGGTTCGCTGCTGTGCCGGTTCGGGCAGGTTCCCCATCTTTGACGCTGTGGTATGAGCAGCCGGCCCGAGAATGGAACCAGGCTTTGCCCATTGGCAACGGCAGGTTGGGTGCAATGGTGTTCAATGGGGTGGCTTCGGAGCGTCTTCAACTCAACGAGGACACTTTCTGGTCCGGCCGTCCACACGATTACACGAATCCTGAAGCCCGGCAATACCTCGATCGGGTGCGTGAGCTGATTTTTGCAGGCAGGTATCAGGAGGCTCATGCGCTCATTGAGGAACACATGTTGGGTGCCCCGCAGTATTTGCAGGCTTATCAACCTTTGGGCGATTTGCATATTTCTTTTAAGGATCACCAGGATATTACCCATTATCGTCGTGAGTTGGACCTCAATACGGCTCTGGTCAAGGCGACATATCGTCAGCAGGGAATTCTATTCAAGCGAGAGATATTTGGTTCAGCGGTCGATCAGGCGATATTTGTTCGTCTTTCCTGCGAAAAACCAGGCATGATCAGTGCCATCGTGTCACTGGACAGTCCGCACCGGCATCAAGTCGAGGCCGATGCGCAGGGATATGTAACGATGGAGGGGCAATGGATCGGTGACGGTAAGCGACGCGGACTCATGGGGGGCGTAGAAGGCCCGGGCATGCGTTTTGAAAGCCGTGTCCATGTGACAACAAGCGGGGGGCATATGAGAGCGGAAGATAATGCCCTGCACATTGTTGAGGCTGACGCCGTGACGTTGCGTTTGGTGGCGGCTACCAGTTATAACAACTACCGGGACATCAAAGCCGATCCTGCGCCCCGTTGCCTGGCTTATCTCAAACAATCTGCCGATAAATCTTACGAACAGTCGCGAGCCGAGCATATTGCAGACTACCAACGTCTGTTTCATCGCGTGCAGTTGCGGCTCTGCAACGACGATGGCAAACCCGTCGATGAAATCCCAACCGACAAGAGACTGAAAGAGAATACTCAGAATAAGCCGGATGGATATTTGTCGGCTTTGTTGTTCCAATTTGGTCGCTACCTCATGATCAGTGGTTCGCGTCCCCGAACGCAACCGCTTAATCTGCAGGGGATATGGAACAAGGAATTGGCTCCGCCGTGGTGCAGCAAGTACACCGTCAATATTAATACGGAGATGAACTACTGGCCGGCGGAGGTGGCCAACCTTGCGGAATGTCATGAACCCTTGTTCGGTCTTTTGGAAGACGTTGCAATCACTGGAGCTCGGATTGCGAAAGAGCATTATGGGTGCGGCGGCTGGGTGTTGCACCACAATACTGATCTCTGGCGAGGAGCGGCCCCTGTTGACGGTGCTACCTGGGGCATGTGGGTTGGCGGCAGCGGTTGGCTGAGTCTGCATCTCTGGGAACATTACCTCTTCGGCGGAGATCGACAGTTACTGGCGCAACGGGCCTATCCGATCATGAAGGGGGCCGCGCAGTTCTATCTCGATTTCCTGGTTGAACACCCCAAACTTGGCTACTTGGTTACCTGCCCGTCGAATTCACCGGAGAACCGACATCGTAATGGCATCACGGTATGTGCCGCTCCCACGATGGACATACAGATTCTGCGCCAATTGTTCACCGCCTGTATCGACGCCGGGAAAATCCTGGGGCGAGACGGACAATTCAGCGACAGGCTAAGCCAGGCCGTGGATCGATTGCCGCCCATGCAGATTGGTCACGCCGGGCAGCTCCAGGAGTGGCTACACGATTGGGATACGGCGGCTCCGGAGCCCAGGCATCGCCACATGTCACACCTTTGGGGATTGCACCCGGGCAACTTGATTGCGCCCGGAACGACTCCGAAACTGGCCGAGGCCTGCCGAGTCACGTTGCAGCAACGCGGGGACGGCGGAATGGGCTGGTCCAAGGCCTGGAAGATCAGTCTCTGGGCTCGTTTGCATGATGGCGACCATGCCCACAAGATGCTCAACGCGCTGCTAATCCACAGTACGCTGCCGAATCTCTTCGACAACTGCCCACCGTTCCAGATCGACGGCAACTTCGGTGCCACAGCCGGTGTTGCGGAGATGCTTCTGCAGTCTCATCAGGGGGAAATCGAGCTGTTGCCGGCGTTGCCCAGTGCATGGCCGAATGGTTCCGTACGGGGCCTGTGCGCGCGCGGCGGGTTCGAGGTCGATATTCGTTGGGAGAAGGGGAAGCTGGCTGAGGCCCGAATTCGGTCAAAGCTGGGGCGACCGTGCGCGGTGCGGTATGCCCACGCTCTGCAGGTCACCTGTGTTGGGCAGGGCATACCGGAAGCGAGGCCTGAGCGATCCACTCATGAATTTGCCACTTGCGCTGGGAGCGAATACATTCTGACGCTTCATTGAGCATGGGGTAGTAAGATCGAAGGCTCATTCGGTTTTGGGGTACTTCCGTGTCTCTTGGGAGCTCTGCCCCCAAGCCCCCGGTTTTTGCCTGCTGTCGACCCCAAAGTACGCAAAAACCGGATGAGTCTCATTTTTTGCAGATTAAAGTGGCGATGTGCCGAAAGATAAGATAGAGAATATGGATGTTGGGCCCGTTGGGGCAGGGTTTTAAGGATAAATGCTTACTGTAAATGACGTTATGACCGAATCGCGGAGCCGGTTGGCCGATCTGATCGCCATAGTGATCCTGTTTCTGATGGCTACCGGTGCGGTCATGGTCTTCTCTGCGGGTGCGAGCCTGAGCTACGAGTTCGACCTGCGGCGGATCTACGAGTTCCCGGGTCTGCGTCAGATCATATTCTTTCCCGTGGCGGTGCTGGTCCTTTTCGCAGCCTCCATGCCCGATTACCGGCGGTGGGCTTTTCGCTCGAAGTGGTACAAATGGCCCGTTTTCTGGGCGTTAGTGGTCTCTTTGGGGCTGCTTGTCGTCGTTTTGGTGCCTCAATTGGGCACGCAGGTCAACCAGGCGCGGCGGTGGTTGCGCATCCCGTTAGGCCCGGTGAGCGTGAGTTTCCAGCCGTCCGAATTGGCGAAGTGGACGATGGTTTTCTTCCTGGCGGGGCTTTGCGCGAGGCTCGGCCCGGACATCCGGCGCTATTGGAGGCGTTTTTTGCCAGTTTGCTGCGTGATCGGCGTGGTGTGCGGGCTGATTGTGATCGAAGATTTCGGCACGGCCGCTTTCGTGGCGCTGATCAGCTTCATGATTCTGATCGCCGCCGGCGTGAAGTGGTGGCACCTGCTGACGCTGTTACCCTTTGGCGTGGCAGGGTTTATCGCGGCGCTGTTCCACTCGCCGCACCGGCTTGTTCGCCTGGCGGCGTTCCTGAACCCGGAACGCTGGAGCGGTTCGGTCGCGTACCAGGCCAACCAGTCGCTGATCGCCATCGGCTCCGGCGGTCTCTGGGGCAAGGGCATCGGCCAGGGAACCTCCAAGTACGGCCATTTGCCCGAGGACACGACCGATTTCATCTTCGCCATCGTGGGGGAGGAACTGGGTTTTCTGGGCACGGTCGGCGTGTTGATGCTGTTTATCCTCTTTGTGTGCCTGGGTTTAGTGCTGGTGTTGCGTTGCCGCGACCACTTCGGCCGCCTGCTGGCGGCCGGCATCGTGCTGACCATCTCCGTACAGGCGGCGCTGAATATCGGCGTCGTTACCGTCGTTTTGCCGACCAAGGGCATCCCGCTGCCTTTCATCAGTGCCGGCGGCACGAGCATGCTTCTGTCCTCAGCGGCCGTCGGCGTCCTGCTCAATATCGCCGGACGCAGTAATTCCGCTGAGTCAGATCTAACTTCTTGCGCATAAAAGACTTGTGTTTCCATTTGTGTCGCGGCGAGGCGGAGAAGCCGCCTTTCGGTGTGCTTTTGCGGGCCATTTTCGGTATAATAGGCTTGTATAAGGGTCTGCGCGGGCAGGCCCGGCAGGAGGGTCTGGGGGGCGCGGTGTCGCCATCGGAAAGGGACGGATCATAAGGGACTTTGTCGCACCTATCGCAGTGCTGTTGCTATCGGTCGCCGCCGCGGCGCCCGGCAAGGCACGGTTCGTCCGAGGCGAGATCATTGTGAAACTCCGTCCCGCCGCTATCCAGACGACGACGGAGGGCGACGGCGTTAAGTCGATTCTGCCGCGTGGTTTACGCGGGCTGCGGGATCGCTGGCAGTTCCGCCGCATTCGTTCTATGGAGCCAGGGCGGCAGGATCGGATTGCTCGATCGCGACGCCCCGGGCATCGCAGGCGCAGGCCAGCGGGGCCGGTTCGGGTCTACCGGATCGATGCGGACGGAGTCTCTGACGCGGCGTTGCAGGAGATTTTGGAAGCATGTCGACGCGATCCCGACGTGGAGTATGCGGAACTAAATCCCGTAGTCTCGATCTGTGCCGAGCCGAATGATCCGCTGTTCCAGTCGCAGTGGGCGCTGGGGACGATTGACGCGGCCGAGGTGTGGGAGACGTGCCGGGGTGCGAGTGAGGTCATCGTGGCTCTGATCGATACGGGCGTGGACCTGGACCACCGCGACCTGCGGGGCAATCTGTGGGTCAACGAGGTCGAGCTGGCCGGGCTGGAAGGTGTGGACGACGACGGAAACGGATACATCGACGATATTCGCGGGTACAACTTTGCTTACAACAACAACGATCCGGCCGACGACCACGGGCACGGGACCCATTGTGCCGGCACGGTGGCGGCCGTGGGGAATAACGGGTTGGATGTCACGGGGGTCTGCTGGAACGGCCGGCTCATGCCGCTGAAGATCCTGGGCGCCGGCGGTGACGGCAGCGCCGCCGATGCGGCGGTGGCGGTGTACTACGCGGTGGCCAACGGCGCCGATGTAATCTCGGGCAGTTGGGGCAGCGAGGACGAATCGAAGCTGCTGGAAGAGGCGGTGGCCTACGCCCGGCGGCAGGGCGTGGTCGTCGTGGCGGCGGCCGGAAACGAGAGTTCCGATGTGCCGTTCTACCCGGCGGCGTACCCCGGCGTGGTCGCAGTGGCGGCGACGCAGAAGAGCGACCGGAGATGGTATCTGTCGAATTACGGGGACTGGGTGGACATCGCGGCGCCGGGGAGGGACATTCTGTCACTGCGGGCGGCCGGAACGTCGGCGGGGGCCGTTCGGGACGCGTTCACCACGAAGATGTCGGGCACGTCGATGGCGGCGCCCCATGTCTCGGGTGCCTGTGCGCTGTTGCTCTCGGCGAATCCCTACCTGACGGTTGACGAGGTTCGCGCGATGTTGACCGCGACGGGCGATGCGATAGCCGAGGGGATCTGCGTCTCGAACGCTCGGCTCAACGTCGCCTCGGCGATGCGGGCGGCGATACCGGTCGAAGGCATGGTTCGTTTAGACCGGGACGTGTATCGCGAGGGCGAGGATGTCACGGTCCTGGTGGCGGATTGGGATCTCCAGGGCATCGGCGCGCAGGACATTGCGATCGAGGTCGACGGGGGCGATGCAGAGGTGGTGACATTGACGGAGACGCCGTCGGCGCGGGGCGTGTTCAGCGCCGTGGTCAGCAGCAGGCGTGGCGTGCCACGGACCGGGGATGGACGGCTCGATGTCGGGCATGGGGAGCGGATCGTCGCGCGCTACTACGATGCCGACGACGGCTTCGGGCAGGCCGCGGGGTACTCCGAGGCTTGCGCGGAGGCGGACTATGAGGCGGCGACCGTTCTGGAACTGGATGTGGGCGTGCACGGGCGCGGGGCGACGGTGCAAATGATAACCAGCGAGCCGGCGCGGGCGGTGGTGCGATATGGCACTGTCCCGGGCGGTGGCGATGCACTGGAAGCCGAGAGTTCGGAGCTGACGGATCATCACAGTATCCGCCTCGGACAACTGGCGGCGCTGACGGAGTACTACTTCGAGGTCGTTCTCGTGGACGAGGCGGGGAACGAATCGATGACGGATGCTTTTTCGGGGCAGGCGTATTCGTTTGTCACGGGCGGCACCGCCGACGGCCTGCGCGTGCCGGGCGTGTATGCAACGATCCAGGCGGCGATCGACGACGCCGGCAACGGCGAGACGGTGTGGGTTGCCGACGGGACGTACACGGGCGAAGGCAATATCGATCTGGACTTTCGGGGCAAGGCCATCACGCTGCGCAGCGAGAACGGGCCGGAAACCTGCATCATCGATTGCCAAGAAGAAGGCCGCGCCGTCCACTTCCACAACGGCGAGGGCGCCGAGGCCGTGCTGGACGGCTTTACGATCACAAACGGGGGGGACGTAGACTACGGCGGCGGCGTACGCTGCATGGGCAGCAGCCCGACGATCCGAAACTGCATTTTCGTCAGGAACACGTCCTGGGACTACGGCGGCGGCCTGTGCAACTGCTACGGGAGTTGCCCGACCGTCGAAGGGTGCATCTTCCGGGACAATTCCTGCGCCCCGGCCGGCGTTTTCGGCTATGGCGGCGGCATGGCCAACCGGCACGACAGCGATCCCACGGTGACCGACTGTACGTTCGAGGACAACCACGCCACCTACCGCGCCGGAGGCATGGGCAACTTCCACGGCAGCAGTCCGCGCGTCCTGCGCTGTACCTTCACGAACAACTCGGCCGAGTACAGCGGCGGCGCCGTGGGCAACTGGGACGGCAGCGCGCCGACGTTCATCGAGTGTGTCTTTTCGCATAATCAAGCCGAGGATGACGGCGGTGCCGTGTGCAACGAGAGCGACAGCGACGCGGCGTTCGAGAATTGCATTTTCTTCGCGAACTATAGCGATGGATTCAGCGGCGCGCTGAAGAATCGCAGGGCCGATCTGTTGCTGACGAACTGTACAATCGCGGGTAACGAGGCGCGGTGGACGTGCGGCGGACTGTGGAGCGGGGCGTCGGGCCGCACGCGCCTGCGCAACTGCATTCTGTGGGGCAATACCGAGCAGAACGGCACGACGCGGGACGAGCCGGCGCAGGTGTCCGTTTCGGGCGGTTCGCTGGAACTGGAGTATTGTTGTGTCGAAGGCTGGAGCGGCGCGCTCGGAGGATTAGGCAACTTCGGGCTCGACCCCATGTTTGTGGATGCCGCGAATTTGGATTTCCATCTGCAGAGCGCGGGTGGACGTTGGCACGCCGCGTGCGGCTGCTGGGTCTTCGACGCGGCGACGAGTCCGTGCATCGATGCGGGCAATCCGGGCTGGCCTCTGGAAGATTAGTCTTTGTCACTGCCAAACGATCCGGGCAAGTCTCTGGCGGTGAACGCGCGGATCAACATGGGGGCGTACGGCGGGACGGCCGAGGCGAGCCTGGCGCCGCGCGGTTGTGTGCTGCGGGCCGACGTGGACAACGATGGCTTCGTGGGCTGGCCGGACCTTGCCTGGCTGGCGGGCGACTGGCTGATGGAAATCGATGAGAAACGCCACAGCGATCTGTCACGCGACGAAGCCGTTGATGGGGACGATTTTGCCTTGCTGGCCCAGCAGTGGCGGCATCGTATCCGGGCCGCGCAGCCATGACCGATCCGGCTGACCACAAGGGGGCGGCCCGAATTCGTGGCGTTTTGCGCCTTCGCCAAGCCCTGCGGACTTGACGCTGCCACCCCAGCGGCCGACGGAGTTCCGTAGTCCGTAGGATGGGCTTTAGCCCATGCAGCTTTCACGTTTCGCAAGTTCCGCGAGTATGCGGCAAAAGAGTGCTTCGTTACTCCGTTGGTTGTAATGACATGTCGGAGTCCTCGATGTCATTTCGAGCGAAGCGAAGCAATCCATAGTCGCACGATTTACGAAACGCGGTGTTAGCGCTTTGTCTCAACTCATTCGAGGGTTGTCATGCTGAACGAAGTGAAGCATCTGGGTCGAGAGAGAGAAGTCAGCATCGCACCAGAAGGGACGTACGATGGCCGTCCCGGCGCGCCGGGATTCGCTTCGCTCAGGATGACAATCATCATGTGGCCAGCGACGAAGCACTAGCGGCCGCAAAACGGCGTGCAAATGTGGCTTCTGTTCGCTAAGATGGCAGCGGTAGTGGTGGTTTCGAAATGGACTTCGGACAGGCATAGTGACATATGGCACGAGCAAGGAGGCTGACGTGAGCGATGTTTCATTCTTTTTCGCCGGTGGGGGCACGGGCGGGCATATCTATCCGGCCCTGGCGGTCGCCGAGCAGATCGCGGAGCGGCGCGGCGACGCCGGCATCCACTTTTTGCACAGCGAGCGGCCGATCGACGAGCGCGTTCTCGGCGCGACGCAGTTCGAGAGGGCGGCGCTGCCGGCGACGGGTCTCTATCTGCACCCGCGCAAGCTCGTTCGCTTCTGCTCGACGTTCTGGGCCAGCTACAAACGGGCGCGGGCGGTCCTGGCCGAGAGCGTCAACCCGGTCGTGGTGGGAGTCGGAGGATTCGTCGCGGCGCCGGTGTGTATGGCGGGGCACAAGCTGGGCGTGCCCGTGGTGCTGATCAACGTGGATATCGTGCCCGGCCGGGCCAACCGGCTCAGCGCTCGCTGGGCCGACGAAATCTTCGTGCAGTTCGAAGAGAGCCGCGAGTATTTCGGCCGTCGGCGACAGCGCGTCGGCGTCGTGGGCTGTCCCCTTCGTGGCGCCTTCGCCCGTCCAGAGCGGACGCGGGCCATCGCCGATCTCGGCCTGGACGCGAGCAAGAAGGTCCTGCTCGTGACGGGAGCCTCCAGCGGTTCGGCGCATATCAACGAGGCGGTCGGTCGCTTGCTGGACCGGCTGGCGCAATTCGCCGATACGTGGCAGATCGTGCATCTGACGGGTCTGGATAATGTCACGGAGGTGCAGCATCAGTACGAAGGGGCGTCTCTGGATCACCGCGTGACGGCGTATTACGACGGCATGGCGGATCTGTTCGCCGCCGCCGATCTGGTGATCGGGCGCAGCGGGGCGGTGAGCGTGGCCGAATACGCGGCCGCGGGCGTGCCGAGCATCTGCATGCCGTATCCGTACCACAAGGATATGCACCAGTACCTCAACGCCGGCAAGCTGGTCGAGGTTGGAGCGGCCGTGATCGTGGACGACGTGCCCGACGTCGACGACCGCGTCGGCTGGCTCTGGGAGGAGCTGGAAGACCTCATGGCCCACGACGACAAGCGCCGCGAGATGGCCGAGGCGTGCAAGAAGGTCGCCCGTCCCCACGCGGCGACCGAAATCGCCGAACGCCTGCTCGACTTGGCGGGGAAAGAACAGACCGTTCCCGGGACACAGAACGAGACGAGACGGACCGTTGGTTGATTCTGCCGGGCCCGTCGTGACCAGACGTTAGGCCATCGCCAAGTCCTGCGGACTTGACGCTGCCACCCGGGAGGCCCGCGAGTTTGTAGGATGGGCTTTAGCCCATGCTGTCACTGCATGCAAAGAAGCCGCATGGGCTAAAGCCCATCCTACCGCTGCCTTGCGCTTGCTGGGGGCGACAAGGGGGGCTTTCGAATTTCGGGACTTGACCCTGGGGCCGGATGATGAAAGAATGGGCGCAATTGCCGACTGCGTTTGTTGGCGCGTCAGGGGAATTGACGGAGGTATCGACTATGAGAACGTTTGGGTGGAAGCTGGGATGGGTCGCGTTGATCGCTTTGATGATTTTGCCGGGTCTGGTGGTCGCGGCGGAGAAGCCCTGGGTGGTGTACAAGGGCGGCTCGGGTCCGGGCAAGGGCACGCACATCGTGTTCGTCACGGGTGACGAGGAATATCGCTCGGAGGAGTCGATGCCGATGCTGGCCAAGATTATGGCGGTGCATCACGGCTTCAAGTGCACCGTGCTCTTCGGCATCAACAAGGACTCGGGCGAGATCGACCCGGTGACCGTCGATAACATCCCGGGGCTCAAGGCCCTGGAAAAGGCGGATCTGATGGTGCTGTTCACCCGGTTCCGCGAGCTGCCCGACGAGCAGATGAAGTACATCATCGACTACACCAATTCGGGCAAGCCCATCGTGGCTCTGCGGACGGCGACGCATGCGTTCTTCTACAAGAAGAACAAGAACAGCCCGTATGCGAAGTATACCTTCAACAACAAGGCCGACTTCAAGGGCGGCTACGGCCGGCAGGTGCTGGGCGAGACGTGGATCAATCACTACGGGCACCACCAGAAAGAGAGCACGCGCGGGCTGGTCGCCAAAGGCATGGAGAATCATCCGATCGTTAAAGGCGTGGGCACGATCTGGGGGCCCTCGGACGTTTACGGCCTGACGACGCTGCACGGTGACTGCAAGCCCGTGATCATGGGCCACGTGCTCAAGGGGATGGACCCCGGTGACGAGCCCAACCCGCAGAAACCGGCGCTGCCGGTGGCCTGGACCAAGACCTACACGGGCGAGCTCGGCAAGGCGTCGCGCGTGTTCACGACGACGATGGGGCACGGTCACGATCTCAAGGACGAGAACTTCCGCCGGCTGCTCGTCAACGCCTGCTACTGGGGCCTGGGCATGGAAGACAAGATCCCGGCCAAGAGCAAGGCGGACCTCGTAGGCGAGTACGACCCCTACCCCATCGGTTTCGGCGGCTTCAAGAAGGGCCTGAAGCCCTCCGACCACAAGCTGGAGAAATGAGTCCATACGATTGCAGGAGACACCGAGGAACATGAAAGAAACCGCGAGCAGGGTGGCGGTCGTTCTGGTTGGATGTGTGGTCGCCTGGGCGGGCAGCGCGGGGGCGCAGCCGGCCGGTCCGGCGTTCTACGAAGACCTGTCGTCGCTGGCCACTATCTACCCGAACGTCCAGTCGTACTATCTTTCCAGCTATGACCGCTCGGGTGGCAACGACGACGGGTTCCGGGGCACGTACTCGCAGCTCTACATCTACGACAACGGCGAGCGTGTCCTCTTCGACGCCAACGGTCCGGGCTGCATCTATAACTTCTGGTTCACAGGCAGCGGGCGGAATCTGCACTGGGGCAAGCTGCGCCTGTATTTCGACGGTGAGACGACGCCGCGTTTCGAGTGCGAGGCGCGCGAGCTCTTCGCGGGGCGGTGCGCGCCGTTCGTTGCGCCACTCGTGACGGACGCCTTCGTCTCCAGCGGGGGCTTTAGTTGCTCGGCGCCGATTCCGTTCGCCAAACGGCTCAAGGTCACGGCCGAGAAAACCGTCGGCTTCTACAACATCTACTACCAGCTCTACGAGAACGTCTTGGTAGAGACCTGGACGCCGCAGCAGGACTATTCGCACCTGATCGGCTTGTTCGAGCGTTGCGGCAGCGACCCGAAGCCGGCGGCCGGGGACGTCGAGGTCGTGCAGAAGACGGTCTCGCTCGGCGCGGTCGGCCGGCAGGGCCCGCCCGAAGAGGAATTGCTGGCTCTCGAGGGCGAAGGGGCGGTGCGGTATATCAAGATCAACCCGCTCTTTGCGCCGGATCAATACTGTCTCAACCACGTGTACCTGCGCATCTTCTACGACGGCAGCGACAAGCCCGCGGTGGATGTCCCCATCGGTCCGTTCTTCGGGTCGGGTCTCGGCGAGGCCGACGTCCGCAGCCTCTTCGTGGGTATGTCCAGCTCGGGAACGTATTACTGCTATCTGCCCATGCCGTTTCGCAAAGGGGTCCGGGCGACGCTGCAAAACCGCAGTCACGAATCGGGCGGCGACTTCTTCGTCGAGATAGGGCATACCGATGCCTTCCCGCAGGTGCGGCCGCCGGCGCGACTCGGCTACTTCGGCGCCCGGTACAACCGCGCCTGGCCGATTGTCGAGCGGGAGGATTACGTCCTGTTCGACCGCAAGGGCACCGGCGCCGTCATGGGGCAGGTCATGACGGTCGAGCCGGTCAAGCCCGACCGCAAGCGGTGGTGGGAAGGGGACATGCGGATCTACATGGACGGCGAGAAGACGCCCCGTTTCCACGGCACCGGCCACGAGGACGAATACCAGGGTGGCTGGTCCACCTTCTGGCTGGAGAATCCCTATTCTCTGCCCCTGTTCGGCGCGCCCAAGAGCGCGGGGCTGATCAACGTCTTCGGCCAGGTCAACGGCTCGGTCACCGCCTATCGCTTCTGGCCCGGCAAAATCCACTTCGACAACGCCATCCGAATCTCCACCGAGCACGGCAACCACAACGACACCCCCGCCAACTACTCGTCGCTCGTATACTATTACTATCTGCCCGAGTAGCCGGCGCAGGTTGCCTGCGCAATCTCTTGCTGGTAGAATAGGCGTTAGCATGAACAAGACCGCAAACGCCTTCGTTGTGTTGCTCCTTGCTTTGTGCCAGACGGGACAGGCTCATCGTCCTGTTTTCAGCGAGAAGGCCGCCACGGATCCCAACACGGCCGTCTGGATCAGCGAACCTTCTGTTTCTCAGGTTATCTATCGGGCAATATCCGCAGACGCCAGACAGGTTTGGCTCGCTTTCGACGCCAACGAGGGATTCGAACTGTTCATCCAGATCGGCGTTCCCGCTCTCGATCGTCTGAAGGATTTTCGGCCGGCTATGGTGGTCGTCGGACGGGGGTTGCCGGAAGGGACGGCTGATGTTGACTTGCCTGGGGAGTCGGGAGCAAAGTGCTTTCCTACCGACGGCGTCAAAAACCCCAGGTTCTTCCACGAGCATTTCACGGGCACGGACTCGTGGATTCTACGCAGCGAAACCGTCGTTTTGCCCGAGGCGGGACGCTATTACCTCGTCGCCTTCGTTCCGTCGGGTCAAGAGGGCAAGCTGTGGCTTTCGGTCGGGAAGAAGGAGGTTTTCACCCTGGCGGACTGGTCCAAGTTCGGGCAGTGGAAGCGAACGATCAGGAAGTTCCATGAAGTCGTTGAAGACGGCAGGGGGCCGAGGAATCCGGTTCTGAGTGCGATCGGTGGGCTGCTCAGGTCGGTTGGGGCCATGCGGCCGCGCGCCGGGAGGCCCGATCCGGAGGCAACGCCGGTCAGAATGCAAGAGGGCGTTAAGATCCATACGGTCGAGACGGAGTGTCAAAACGGCAGGCAAGAGATTCGCGTCCTCTTGCCTGACAGTTACAGCGAAGGCAAGTCCTACCGTGTCCTGTATGTGCTTCCCGTCGAGAAGGGCTTTGACCGGAAGTACGGCTACGGTTTGGGCGTGCTCAAGAAGATGGAGGCCCACAACAGATACGATATCATCATTGTGCAAATGGGCTTCGAAAAGGAGCCCTGGTTCGGAGATCATGCCACCGATCCCAAGACCCGGCAGGCCGGTTATTTGAAGGAGTTTGTTGTTCCCTTCATTGAAGAGCGCTATTCGACGCCGGGGACGCCGGAAGGCAGGCTCCTCTTTGGTTTCAGCAAGAGCGGCTGGGGGGCGCTGAGCCTGATCTTGAAGTATCCTGAGTTCTATGGGTATGCCGCTTCGTGGGATGCCCCCATGTTCCTCGACCGGCTCCACTATCGCATGGCGGATGTCTACGGGACCGCCGAACGACTCAATGCCTGGCGACCCGATCTGCTTGTTTCCAGGAAGAAGACGTACTTCCAGAAGAAGACCCGCCTGGTAGTGACGGGAGAACGGGATTGGGGAAAATCCATTCCCACTCCCAACGGCGGCAGCCACACATCGGAGATCCACACGCTGCTGGAGGACCAGGGCGTCAAACATGTTTACGATAACAGCCTCAACGTCCCGCATCGATGGGATGAACGCTGGATGGCTCCCACTCTAAAGGCGCTGATTGAGCTGACGGAGCCAGTGCGGGCACCGCGTACCGCTTCTGGCCCGGAAAAATCCACTTCCAAAGCGCTATCGGAAATTCCACCGAAAATGTCAACCACAACGACACTCCCGCCAACTACTGGTCGCTGGTCTACTACTATTACCTGTCCGAGTAAACCGCGTCGTCAGCGCACTCGGCCCACGAGATTGGTACGCGCATACTACTTGGCCTCGACCTCGACGTCCACGTTGACGCCGTGCAGGAGCGTGTTGTACACCGGGGAGTACTCGGTGAGCCTCTTGAGTCTCTCCAGATTATTCACGTCCGCCTTGACCTTGAATTTGATGCGGATGTTCGTGTAGCCTTTGGGCACGTTATTGTCGAGACCCAGGAAGCCGTTGAGGTCGATGTCGCCTTCGAGTTCGGATTCGAGCTGTTCGATGTGGATGCCGCGCACGGCCGCGTGGGCCACCATGCTTGTCGTCATACACCCCGCCAGCGCGTTGAGCAGGTGTTCGACGGGGTTGGCGCCCCGGTCTTCACCCGCAAGAATAGCCGGCTCATCGTCGTGCAGCTCGAACGGTTGTTTGTGCCGCTGTTCCTGCCCGGCCCCGTAGAAGTCGTCGATGATCGTGCAGTTGTGGTTTCCGCCGACCCATTTGTTCCGCGCCCTGAACTTGCAACTTCCGAGCTCGGGGTTTTGCTGGATGGCCTGGATGGTCTCCTTCAAGACAGCCATGTTGATCCCGTTAACAGTATTGATGGTCTGTTGCCCAGCCATGGTTCTCACCTGCCTTTCTCACCCGCGATGGTCGGCCGAACTTTAGCATGTCCATACGGATGTGAATGAACCTTGCCGGCGACATCGGAACGATCTCGCCCATACCCCCAATGCGTTCTTCGTTTTGCCCACTCTTCGTATCGCCTCTACCTGTGTTTTAGTACAGGGCGACACGCGCGTCGCGCAAAACCTGGTACAGAATCCGTTCGCACCGGTTCAGAAAAATATTGACCAAGACCGGCCTATTTTCGCAGTTTGGCCAGGATATGCGGTTCGGTGCGTTGTCTCGCAGGGGAATCAATAGCCGACGGCGCAGCCGTCTTTGCGGGGGTCGGAGCCGCCGTAGTAGCGCAGAGGGTTGTTCTGGCGCCAGATGCCCTGGTAGCCGCCCCAGGCGCCGACGTTGGGGCGGACGTGGTGGCCCATGTAGGCGAGCTTTAGCTTGACGTCGTCGGCGATACCGCGTTCGAAGCCGACCGAGCCACCGCCGACCATCTTGGTGCCGGTGGGCTCGGAACTTTCGCCGTGCTCGACGCGGGGCTGCTCGCCGGCCTGCTGGACCGACATGCCGAAGTCGATGATGTTCATCAGGACCTGCGTTTGTCCCTGGGGCTGGAAGCTGCCACCCATGACGCCGAAGGAGAATACGGGCTTACCGTCCTTGGTGACGAAGGCCGGGATGATCGTGTGGAACGGGCGCTTGTGCGGCTCGAGCCGGTTGAGGTGCTTCGGGTCCAGGGCGAAGAGCTGGCCGCGGTTTTGCAGGCAGAAGCCCAGGCCGTCGGGGACGTAGCCCGAGCCCCAACCGTAGTAGGTGCTCTGGATCAGCGAGACCATGTTGCCCTCGCGGTCGGCGGCGGTCAGGTAGATCGTGTCGGACGAGCCTTTGAGCCGGCCTGGCTGGACCTGCTGGGCTGCGCGCTGGGGATTGATAAGCTTGACGCGCTCGGCGGCGTACTCTTTCGAGATGAGCTGCTTGAGCGGGACGTCGGCGAAGTCCATATCCGCGTAGTAGACGGCCCGGTCCTCGAAGGCGAGCTTTTTGGCTTCGAGGAAGAGGTGCAGATGCTCGGCCGAGTTGGGCTGCATCGAGCCGATATCGAAATGCTCGAGCAGATTGAGCATTTGCAGCACCGCGATGCCCTGGCCATTCGGCGGCAGCTCCCAGACGTCGTAGCCGCGATAGCTCGTGCTGACCGGCTCGATCCAGTCGCTGCGGTGATCGCGGAAGTCGCGCAGGGAGAAATACCCGCCGTGGGCCTTCGAGAACGCCACGATGCGCTCGGCGATTTCGCCCTCATAGAACGTCTGCGGCCCGCTCCGCGCCAGCGTTGCGTAGAAGCGCCCCAGGTCCGGATTCTTGAAGATGGTTCCGAAGTGAACGGGCGCGCCGTCGGGCAGGTAGGTCTGCCGCAAGCCCGGCGTGTCCATCGTCCCGAACGACCAGCCTCGGGCGATGATCGGTGAGACGGGAAAGCCTTCGCGGGCATAATGAATCGAAGGTTCGAGCAGCCGGGCGAAGCTAAGCTTGCCGAATCGTTCGTGCAGGGCCGCCCAGCCGCTGACGCAGCCGGGAACGCTCCAGGCCAGCGGGCTGCGCGTGGGGATCTCTTTGAGGCCGAGGTCATGGGCCTTTTCCAGGTTCCAGTCGTAGGGGGATCGGCCGCTGGCGTTGAGTCCGAACAGCTTCCTGTCCTTCCGGCTCCAGACGATGGCGAAGAGATCGCCTCCCGGCCCGCAGCTCATGGGCTCGACCAGCGCGAGCATGGCGTTGGCGGCGATGGCGGCGTCGACGGCGCTTCCGCCGGCCTTGAGGACGTCGAGCCCGGCCACGCTCGCCAGCGACTGGCTGCTGCAAACCATTCCGTTGCGCGCCACGACGGTCGAGCGGTTCTGATTCCGGCGGGCCAGCAGGCGGCGGTCCAGTGTCACGTCCCCCAACCCCTCGTTCGCGCGACATACACGTTCGCAGACGCTCAGGGGGAAAAACGTGGAGGTGCCGATGCCGCCGAGGAGTTGCAGAAATGCACGTCGTTCCATAGTCCGATGCCTCCGTCGCTACACGGTTCTTCTGCGATCGCAATACGTAAGAGGTTGTGCGAAACCACCATCCATTGTAGCAGCGCCGCCTCTCCGGTCAAGCGGCCATGCGTGCGACGGCGCGAACTCCTGGAGACGCGACTACCGACGGGGAGGCGGACCTTTGCCGACGGGCGGAACGTTGCTCGTGGGCAGCCATCTGGACAGGTGCTTGATCACATCTGCGTATTCGGGTTCCAAAGCCAGGTTGTGCCATTCGTTCGCGTCGGTCTCGTGGTCGTACAGCTCTTCGGTTCCGTCGACGTAGCGAATGTAGCGCCACCGCTCGTCGCGCACCGCGTGGCAGCCCTGTCTGTGCGTGGTGACCGAGGGCCTGTCCCAGCGAGCGTTGGGATTCTCAAGCAGGGGGCGCAGGCTTACGCCGTCCAACTGGCCGTCGAGATCGCCCAGCCCGCAGAGATCGACCAGCGTCGGGTAGAGGTCGAGCAGGTTGACTGTGCGTCCGCAGCGGGTGCCGGCCTCGGTCATTCCGGGCACGCGGAACCAGAGGGCCGTATGCGTGGTCAGCTCCCACAGCGCGTACTTGGCGAAATGCTTCTTCTCGCCCATATGGAAGCCGTGGTCGGCCCAGATGCACACGATCGTGTCGTCTTTATTGGGCCCCCGGTCCAGGGCATCGAGGATCTTGCCGAGCGTCTCGTCCATGAAGCTGATGCAGGCGAGGTAGGCCCGCACGAGGGGTCGCCAGTGGCCGGTGCGTTTGATCTGGTCGAAGAGCACCGGGTAAGCCGCCCGCTCCCTGGCCTGGGGGCCGAGATCGTCCCAATCGTTTTCCAAGACCGGCGGCATCCGGATTTCGTCGAGTGGATACATGTCGAAGAATCGCTTCGGGGCCGTCCAGGGATTGTGAGGCCGATAGATGCCGTGGGCGAGGAAGAACGGCTTGTCGTGTCGTTGGCCGAGACGCTCGACCGTCACGTCGGCGTTGCGGACGTCGGCGAAATCGTCGTCCGGGCCGGTCCACGCCTCATAGTTGAAAAGTTTCGGGCGTTTGATGCTCTCGGGAATGACCTTGACTTTGGGATTTGGAAGGTAGCCGCCGTCCTTGTTTCGTGCGTCGTCGAACATCGCCTCCATGCGCCGGGGGCCGGGGCGGGTGTGAAAGATCTTGCCCGACCACATCGTCGTGTAGCCGTGGGTTTTGAAGTGCTCGGGGAGAGTCACCGCCCTCATTGCCGGCGTGGATCTTCGCCAGGCGTCGCCGTTTTCGTACACGCCGCTGTGGGACGGTGCAATGCCGGTCAGGATGGCCGTGCGCGAGGGATTGCATATCGGGGCGGCGCAATAGGCCCGCGTGAAGGTCATCGCGGTGCGGGCGAAGCGGTCGATATTCGGCGTCTTGAGGCCCGGATACCCACGCAGCAGACGCAGGTAATCGTTCAGGTCGTCGATCGCAATGAAGAGAACGTTCGGTTTTCGCGATTCGCCTGCGACGCCTTGCGTCACGCCTCCGAACCGCGAGAGACTCGTCCCGGCCACTGCCGCGGCCACGTTTCGAAGGAGGCTGCGTCGATCGAGCATGGTTTACCGTTCCTTCCCTGTTTCCTTTGGCGGATGAGACTTCATTCGTAGAGCGCGTCGTGGAGCTTCTTGAGCTTCTCGGGCTCGATTTTGATCACCTCGCGGTCATAGGTCATCAGGCCGTTGACCTCGCCTTCCACGTCCGTGGTCTGGGTGTACACGGCCCCGGAAACGCCGAGGTCTTTCATGGCGACGATCTGCTCGAATTTGGCGATGTAGTTTTTCAGCAGCTCCTCGCGGCTCTGGTAGGTCTGGTAGCCCCAGTTGCGCATCTTGGGGTTCCAGAGATGTCCTTGGACGGGATAGCCGATGCCGCCGTATTCTCCCACCACCGACGCGCGATCGGGAAACCGTTCGGGCACCGTGACCTTCTTTTGATAGCTGTGAATGTCGTGGATATCGCCGCAGGGCCGCAGGGCCCAACCGCTAACGGCGTTGACGAGACGCGTGGGATCGTAGGCCTTGATCGCGGCGCTGATGCGACCGGTATCGTACTGGCCCCAGCCTTCGTTGAACGGTACCCACATGACGATGCTCGGGACGTTGCAGTGCAGGTCGATCATGCGCCGCAGCTCCCACTCGAACTGGGCGGTGTCCTGCGTGCGGCGCTCGAGATCGGGCCCTTTCCGCGAAACGTGCTGGACGTGCCACGGCCTCGGGTTGTCCTTCCGGGGGATCACCACCATGCCCGAGGGCATGTCCTGCCAGACCATGATTCCGATCCTGTCACACCAGTAGTACCAGCGGGCGGGCTCGACCTTGATGTGCTTGCGAATCATGTTGAAGCCCATGTCCCGGGTGACCTGGATATCGTATTTCATCGCCTCATCGGAAGGCGGGGTGTGCAACCCGTCCGGCCACCAGCCCTGATCGAGCGTGCCGTAGTGGAAGAGAGCTTTGTTGTTGAGATGCAGCACTTTGCCGTGAGGGCCGTCGCCGAGGCTGATCTTGCGCATGCCGAAATAACTCTCGATTTCGTCGAGCACCTTCCCGGATTCTCCGGACTCCCGCAGTTCGAGTTTCAGGTCGTACAGGAAGGGATTGTCGGGCGACCACAGTGTGGGATCGTTTATTGGAATGCGCACCGCATGGTCCGGACGGACCCGGGCCGCAGCGACCTTCGCGCCTTTGGCCAGGACGGTCATGTCTACGACATATTCGATTTGGCTGGGGGAAAAGAGCATGGGGATGACGGTGACTGTTTTGCTGTCGACGTCCGGGACGATCTTTACTTCCTCGATCGCCGCCGTCCGGTTGACCGGTTCGAGCCAGACGGTCTGCCATATCCCGCTGACGGGGGTATACCAGATTCCCTGCTGGGGCATCTGCTGTTTGCCGCGGGCCTGGGTGCCCCCGCTCGTCGGATCGTCCACGCAAAGCTCCAGGGTCTGGGGTCCGGACGCCTTGAGGCAGGCGGTAATGTCGAAACTGAACCGGTCGTACGCGCCCTTGTGCGAGCCGACGAACGCGCCGTTGACCCAGACCGCCGTCGACCAGTCCACCGCCTCGAAATGCAGGATCACGCTTCGCCCGGCCCAAGCCGGCGGAACGGTGAACTGCCGGCGGTACCACATCCGATCCTCGGGCGCCACGTCCCGTCCCACGCCGGAGAGGGCCGACTCCACGCAGAAGGGGACCAGAATCTTGTCCTGGTAAACGGACGGCGCGGGCGAGGTCTTCGGCAGCAATGCGAAGTCCCACAACCCGTTCAGATTCCGCCATTCGGATCGGACAAGCTGCGGACGCGGATATTGCCGCCATGCGTTTTCCGGGGTGACCTGCCGGGCCCAGCGCGTCACGATGGATTTCTCGGCCATCCGCCACTGGGAAAGGGCCGTGCTCGAAAATGCCAGAAGAACGGTTAGACACACCCGTGCTCTCATCACTGTCTTCCTTTCGTGTCGTTCAGGTATTCGATTGATATTTTCCTCATGGGAAAATGTCGCCAGGACGCACGGTAATAGTATAGAATCTCCTTTGTCTTTGCTACACCTAATCGTATTTGTGGAACGAGGGCGTATGACGCCGGATGTACGGAAAGGGTCAGGGCATGAGATTGACGACTGCGAGGATTCAAGTATTGTTTGTTACGCTGTTGGGCGCGTTCTGTTCGCACGCGCCAGCGGCCGAGCGTCCCAACTTCATGTTCATCATCGCCGACGACTGCACCTATCGTGACATCGGCTGTTACGGCGGGCAGGCGCACACGCCCAACATCGACAAGCTTGCGCGCGAGGGGATGCGGTTCGAGAGCTGCTTCCAGGCCGCGCCGATGTGCTCGCCGACGCGTCACAACATCTACACGGGCCAGTACCCGGTCAAGACCGGGGCCTATCCGAACCACACGCATGTCAATCCCGGGGTCAAGGGCATCGTCCACTATCTGAGGCCCTTGGGTTATCGCGTGGCCCTCAACGGCAAGCGGCACATCGGGCCGGTCGAGGCGTTTCCGTTCGAGTACGGCGGCAAGTCGAATCCGAACATGGCCTTTGCGGACAAGTTCATTGGCGATTGCGTCGAGAGCGACACGCCTTTCTGCATCTTCCAGTGCTCCAACGAGCCTCACTCGCCCTGGAACAAGGGCGACCCCTCGCGGTACGCCCCGGCCGCTCTGAAGCTGCCGCCGTACTTTGTGGACACCGAGGAGACGCGGGAGAATATGTCCCGCTACCTCGCGGAAATCACCTACTACGACGGACAGGTGGGCGAGTCTCTGGCCTTGCTGGACAAACACAAGGTCGCCGACAACACGCTGGTCATCGTCGTCAGCGAGCAGGGGTCGAGCTTTCCGTTTGGGAAATGGACTTGCTACGACACGGGGTTGCAGTCGGCGTTCATCGCCCGCTGGCCGGGCAAGATTCCCGCCGGCACGGTGAACCGGGCTCTGATCGAATACGTCGATGTCACGCCGACGTTCGTGGACGCCGCCGGCGGCACGCCCGACCCGGTCCTGGACGGCAAGAGCCTTCTGCCCGTCCTGACGCAAGGGAAACAGGAGCACAAGGACTACGTGTTCGGCGAGATGACCACGCGCGGGATCAATAACGGATCGGACTATTTCGGCATCCGGTCGATCCGTTCGCGCGAGTATAAGTACGTTTGGAATTTCACGCCGGAGATACGGTTTCAGAACGCCTGCACCACCTCGAGCATCTTCAAGTCCTGGCAGGCCAGGGCCGCCACGGATGCTCGCGCCGCCGAGTTGGTGCGCCGGTACCAGCACCGCCCGGGCGAAGAGCTCTATCGCATCACGGACGATCCCTTCGAGATGACCGACCTGGCGCGCGACCCGCAATTAGCCGGCATCAAAGAGGACTTGCGAGAGCATCTGCTGGCCTGGATGGAGGCGACCGGCGACAAGGGCCAGCAAACCGAGCTGGAAGCCCGGCAGCACCAGGGCGGCAAGCGCGCCGCTGGCCGGGCTGCCTCCAAACGAAAGGGGACGCGATGAACAGGCTCACGGGCCGTACTATTTTGCTGCTGACGTTGCTCGTGACAGCGTCGGGGTACGCCGCCGGCGTGAACCATCCGAACATCATCCTGATGATGGCTGACGACATGGGCCTGGGCGACACCAGCGCGTACCAGGACTTCACGGGCAACAGCGACCGCGTGCAAATCCATACGCCGCAGATGGATCGGCTGGCCCGCATGGGAGTGCGTTTCACCGACGCGCACACGCCGTCCAGTCGCTGCACGCCCACGCGATACGCCCTGTTGACGGGACGCTACCCCTGGCGCAACCGGCTCAAACACTGGGTCCTCTTCGGCTCGCAGGGCGATCCCATGATCGAGCGGGATCGGCCCACGCTGGCGACCATGCTCGGCGAGCTGGGGTACCGCACCGCCATGGTGGGCAAGTGGCACGTCGGGCTTCGTTATCGTCGCAGCGACGGGACGCCCGCCGCTGGATGGGACGATGCGGATCTGACGCAGCCGCTGTACGACACGCCGCTGGACCACGGATTC